>Ga0210401_10008383_pt1 | contig 10252 bp, 9 predicted proteins | sample IncBWH32MmetaG_FD_150866 | JGI IMG/M metagenome (GOLD analysis project Ga0210401, IMG submission 150866) | Forest soil microbial communities from Barre Woods Harvard Forest LTER site, Petersham, Massachusetts, United States - Inc-BW-H-32-M | ecosystem: Environmental > Terrestrial > Soil >... | reverse complement strand
ATCTGCCGAATGACGTGCCGAATCACGCATGGTGCTTCGACTGCGTTCCGGAGGAGAACAGTTTACTGCTAAAGTTCGGCTCGACGTGCGTAGAAGTTCCTGCAATGAATCTCACCCTGCTCCATCCCCGCGAGTTACTAGGCCAGAGTGTTTATTCTCGGTTCGGAGCTGAATTCCCCATTCGTTTCGATTTTCTCGATACGATGGGCGGCGGAAACCTTTCGCTGCAAGTTCATCCGAAGACGCAATACATCTGGGAAAAGTTCAGGATGAAGTATACCCAAGATGAGAGTTACTACCTTCTGGATGTCGGCGAGGATGGAAGTGTCTATCTCGGCATTAAGAGCCATATAGATCGAGACACCATGATACGGGAACTGAAGGCGGCTCAGACAAACGGCTATTCCTTCAGGGCCGAAGCATATGTGAACAAGTTCCCCGCCAGGAAGCACGATCATTTCCTAATCCCGGCCGGCACGATTCACTGTTCAGGGAAGAACAGTATGGTCCTTGAAGTTAGCGCTTCTCCGTACATCTTTACGTTCAAGCTATGGGATTGGGACCGGCTCGGTTTGGACGGTTTGCCAAGGCCGATTCATATCGACCATGGATTGATGAACATCGCGTGGGATCGCGACACCAAGTGGGTCCGAAAAAATCTAATCAATCAGATAGAGCCTGTTGCGGAAGGCCCAGAATGGCAAGAAGAGCGCACCGGACTTCACCAGTTGGAGTTTATCGAAACTCGCAGACACTGGTTTACAGGTCCGACCCCTCACGAAACGCGAGACACTGTCAATGTTCTCAATCTTGTAGAGGGCGAGGAGGCGGTGGTCGAGAGCCCCACAGACGCGTTCGAGCCGTTTGTTGTTCACTATGCAGAAACCTTCATTGTGCCTGCCGCTGTAGGTGCCTATAGGATCTCGCCGATCGGACAATCGATGGGAAAGAACTGTGCAACTATCAAAGCGTTCGTGCGCAACGGATGGCAGCACCCCCCAAGCGCTGGTCGAGAGATGATCAACGGTTGAATTTTGCTTTCTCGATTCGCTACCTGAGCTCGAAGTCTTCCGATAGCAGTGGAACTGCCCCCAGCAACGCAGCGTTTCCACCCAGGATTGCTGCGCACCTGAGGCGTTCCCCAACTAGTCCAGGCATGCTCTTCCACGTATTTCTGCACGAATGTCAGGATGACATCAGGGCTTTGCATCACGCCTCCGCCGAATACAACTACCTCCGGATCGTAGGCGTGGATCACCGCAACCGAGTTAGCCGCCCATATGTTCAAACAATGCTGCTGAACTGCACGCGCGACAGCATCTCTGTTTCGGGCTGCAGCGAAGAGCGCCTGAAAGTCGAGTTGAGCGACCTTGGACAGGCCCGATTCGTGAAATCCTGGTGTTTCTCGCGCCGATCTGTGGCAATGACCAACCCGCAGCTTCTGCTTCAGCGCACCCAACATTGCCGCATGTGCATTTGTGGCCGCGATAATTCACCGGTAAGTGGCCTCCGAGGCATGCAGCTTGGGAGTGTGCGCGCGCACTAATTTTCCCAGCATCATTGCCGCACCGCCGATTCCGGTGCCGAGCGTGATCATCACGACATCCTGAACGCCTTGGGCCGCTCCGGCGTATTGTTCGCCAAGCAGAGCCATCCGGGCATCATTCTCGATCCGAAGACGAGCCCCGAATTGCTCAATTGCCCATTTCTGGAGATCGAGGTGAATCGCATCTTCGTATTTCTTCAGCGTCGAGAGAATGCGGCCGTTACGCACATCCACGATTCCCGGAAACCCGATCGCAATGCCTTCACAGCCGCCGGCATTTGCTCCACTCTCGTGCAAGATCTTCTTGATCACCGCCGTGACGCATGGCAAAAGTGATTCGAGCGACTCCGCTCGCTCCGAATCGAGCGATATCGAACCCAGCAACTCTCTGTCCCGGACGACTCCACAGCCAATGTGCGTGCCACCCATGTCAACCGACAAAGCCAACATTTATTCGACTCCTTGCTTTGGAATTACCGCAAGTAGCGGGTTGAGGCTGCCAGGATAAAAATCGCGAGCACAAGCACGGTCACGCCTGTCCACTGAACGCGAATAGGAAGTGATCCGCAATCCTTCCATTCGCCTGTAAACATACCCAACATAGTCGCGGTGATCACGATCAGTGACATGAATAGAGGCCATCCAAGAATCGGACCCCAAGTCCCTAGTTGACCCGCTGCCCGTCCATAAAGCAGGGTGCCTCCGCACCAGAGGACAGCCATGAGCGCTGCCAGCGCCCAATGCGAATGACCCGTGCGGTACCTACGGCTGGAACGATTCCTTATCATCAACCATGCACAATACAGGAGATTCGGAACTGCACCGGCTAGCAAGAGTGGCAGCCAAACCGCGTTGATCGCGTTGAGCTGATTTGCACCAAAGGAGCGAGCTACTTGGACCAATGGTGCTCCGAAAGCGACTCCAAGATTCATCGAGGATGCGCTAAGACCACACAGAATTGAAAGCAACAGCCCTTGCGAAGTCCGTTTCTGCGAAGAAATGGAATGCGCGGTCGGTCGCTCTCGCATCCTTCCAGCGACGGCACAGAGCATAACGCCTAATAGGATGAAGGCGATTGCGCCGAGCACAGCATACCCTGCCAAGCTGTTGAGGTGTTCCCGCTGCAGAGACACCATCGGGATCAGGCTGCCTATAGCCGCAGAGGTTCCTAAAACGACAGAAAATGCGAGTGCAATCCCGATCATCTCCACCGCAAGACCGAACAACACCTGCGCTACTCCCCAGCCCGCCCCGAATGCGCAGACTTCGAGAATGATGTCCGGCGTTGCGGAGCGGTATACCATCAATAGGCTCGGAATGGTCAGCAGGGTGGCCACAAAAGGAAGAAACACGAGCGCGAAGACTGTCCAGACGAGCCAGGTATTCTCCCAGGCCCATTTCCGGGTGTACTTCATGGGCATAGTAAAGCTGCCGTTCGCAATGCCGGCTACGATGAGGGTTGCGATCCCACTCGAGGTGCTGCTCATGATCAATGTTCCTTCAGTTCCAGCCTATGCGGCTATCGATATTGATTACTTTACGGCTATTTCGATCACATTTGAGAGCGCATCTGTCTGATCGCTCTTGTTAGGCTATGGAATATGCCCGCAAAGAATGACAACCTGATTGCACGCCACGAATACATCCTTCAGCGGTTACAGGAGACAGGGACCGTCGCTATTGATGAGCTCTGCACGACGCTCGGCGCATCGATAGCGACCATTCGTCGTGATCTTGAAGACCTCGAAAGCAGATCTCTGCTCCGGCGCACACGCGGCGGCGCGGTACCAATAGGACCACTATTCTACGAGCCATTCCGTCATGACAGTTCCTTCCAGGACAAGGTCACCAGTTTTGCCGAAGAAAAGCGTCGCATCGCAGTCGCGGCATCTAAACTCGTCAGGACCGGTCAAACGATCGCATTGACCGGCGGTACCACAACAACCGAAGTGGTTCGAAGCCTGAAAGTGCTCAGCGACATTTCCATCATCACTAACACAGTGAATGTTGCGATGGAATTGAGCAATCGGAAAGACATCGAAGTGATCGTGACGGGAGGGCACCTTCGGGGAAGTTGGTTTACTCTCGTGGGTCCGCTCGCAAACTCGGCGGCTGATATGCTCTTCTCCGATATCATGTTCATCGGCGTCGACGGCATCGATGCGAAGCAGGGCCTGACCTGTACCAATCCTTCCGAAGCCGAGGTTCTGCGCAAACTTGTCCAACATGCCAAGATGAAGGTCGTGGTAGCCGATCACAGCAAACTTGGCTCTGTCAGCAAGTATCTCCTCTGTCCAACCAAGGATATAGACGACTTGATTACTGATACCGGGGCATCTTCTTCAGCCATAGCGCCCTTCAGAAAACTCGGCATCAACGTCATTCAGGTCTGACTACGTCTAGCTACGTGGCCAGACGCCTTTTGACTTTCGGGATTTGAATCGTCCCAGCCATGGGATGCGGTCAGGAGTTGGAGCCACTGCGAGGCGGAAAATGAAGCGGTACGGTATGACGATTCGAATCAGACCGGGTTCCGAGGAAGCTTATCGGAAATATCACATGTCGGTCTGGCCAGAGGTTCTGGAGATGATTCGCGTTTCTGACATCAGAAATTACTCGATCTTTTTGAAAGACGATAGGTTGAATAGCTACTTCGAGTATTACGGCAACGACTTTGACAGTGACATGCCGAAGATGGCGGCCCATCCAAAAACAAAGGAATGGTGGGCTGTCGTCAGTCCCATGCAGGAGCCTCTGACTACACGCAAATCCGGCGAATGGTGGGCAGAGATGGAAGAAATATTTCATGTGGACTGATTCAGCGGCGTGTATTCCGCATCCGACTCTATTCCAGATCGAACGATGCCGGGGCAAAGCTAGTGAGAAAGAACCCGAATGAGCCGCTTTGGATCGCGATTGGTGGACCAACCGAATTGCCGCGGAGATCCACAGGGCGGGCGATGCGTGCGAGAGATCCTGAAGGCAGCTCTACGGTTACTTTGCCGGATTCTCCTGCCAGTTCCCATAACCGTAAAGTCACTTTACCGTCGGAGTTCTGGTTGAGCGCTGTAACCACCACGCCTGGACGCGACACGCTAATCCCGGATTGACTTGAGGGAAGTGATCCTCGAGCGCCGGAGCCGACCGAAGCCATCAGTGGAAGCATGGCCTCCAGCGCGGATACCACAAGCTGGTCGCCAAACCAAATGCGTACTCGTGAACTCCAGGTACCTGGATACCAATAGCGGTAATTCGTATTCCATTGGTTGTTGTACAGATTAAGGAAGACCACCGGTTTCTTCGGAACAAAATCCAGCGAAAACTTCCAGATGCCTGGCTCACCCAGACTAATTAATGGGTGGTCCATTGGACACAGTGAGACGCTCGCTCCATCGCTACCTGTAATTGTCAATCCGGCGCCAACTGCGTAAATATGGCGGTTCGAGCCGGGCATAATATCGTGCGCCGGGTCCATAACTCCGAGCGTTCGAGCGACGCGGAACTGTGGCGAATTTAATTTGAACGGCAGGCAAAGCCAATCGGCTTCCGGCCAGTTGTCCTTCCGTTTGTTCTTGATTGTCAGCTCGATGTCGAGATAGGCAAAACCTTCATGAATGGTCACACGCATGGAGCTTGCTGGGAGATGGTTGTTCAAATCACCCGGCATCTCCAGGATGCCGGTCAGCGTTTCACCGTGTTTGGCGAGATGCACGAAGCCGTTAGAGCCTGAAGCGCGACGGTACCGCACCCCGACCGGAAGGCCAGGTTTGGACATCCCCGGATGAAGATGAGTACCCCATCTACCTTGTTGATACGCTCGGCAGTAGTCCTCCGTTTGCGAAAGTTCAAATCGCTCGTTGAGATATTGTCCGAGCCCATATTCACCAGTACCGTCTATCCACTCCCGTCCCATTCGTTTGTCGACAAGCGAGGCAATCACACCGCGAACAGGATCGAGCCTTACGCTTATAAACTCGTTTTCCAAGGTGTTACCGGAGAGCGTTTGGGACGCAATCGCTGGTGAGGGAGGAAATGTTCGGTAACCATGCGCCGGAATATCTTTAACAAGAAATGATGCGCCATCGACCTCAACTATCCCCGAACGTTCCCAAGGCAGCGGATTGTAGATCACAACCCTCGACCCCTCGGTGTCGACTGCCCGCGCGAGCGAAGAAAGCCCGGAGTTCAGCAGCGATGAAGTGATGTTTGCTGCAGTTCGGATATAGCTCGTCTTATCTTCCCAGGAAGCTTCAAGTTTCTGATATTTGCTGGGAGGAAGCTCCTGAAAGGCTTTTCCGTAGACGTCTATAGATTGCCCCAGACCCCAGGTGTGCTCGCTGTACAGCAGGCTTTGTTCAAACGCCTTCGCGATTTGCTCTTCTTGGTCAGCAACTGGAACGCCCCACTGGTGCAATTGAGCACCCAGGACTTCAACAGCCGGAATCAACGGATGCACATTCCGTGCGTGTCGCATCCCTCCGGGGTCCGACATACATCCATGAATCCATGTGTCGGGCGTTTCACCGCGCACAACAGATAATTCCGGGTTCTCAGCCAGGATCGCGTCACCAACATCGTCCAATGTGCCCATGCGGACTTTCGCGCCAGGGAGCTTTTCTAATGCTTCTGCAAACAGGGACCGGACTGCGTCCAAGGTAGGTGGACCTGAATTATCCGAAGTAACGATAATCGCGGGCCAAGTTTTGTATGGCCAGTCGGCGGGCGGAAGCAGGTTGTGCCCAATGTAAGGATCTCCCTCGCCTCCCCAAGGCCACAGTGCTGTACAGGTTCCGTAGATCGTGGAATACATCGTCAGCACACGGGAGCCGTCTGGCCCCTCCCACCAAAAGAGGGGCGGAAGGTCATGAACATATCCTGATGGCCAGTTGCACCCAATGTGCATGAATCGTATTCCGCCGTGCGCTAGACCCGTCGCCAGCGCTCTCGATTGCGAAGGCACATCTGATGTTTTCGCCCCTAGCGGCGGCCGCACGCCGTAGCGGCGATAGGAATTATCGGCAAATGTGTAACCTCGCGCAAATTCCTCCGGCCACATCAACTCGCTCTCTATGCTGAAAGGCAGCGCATGAGCAACAAGCCGGCCACTCTTTACAGCACGATCCAGTCGCTGACGACGTTCCGCTGTCTGTCCTGGCCAGTCCTCAACAATGCGATCGAAAACCCAGCCGGGGCACGTCCAAATGAATTGCTCTTCGGGCGGCAATTCTTTCGATCTATCGATCAGATCGAGCGCACGATCGGTCATCGTTGTGCGGTAGAACGTGACTACCTCGGCTACTCTGTCCGAATAACCGATGTCAAAATGTGTCTTGCACACCACGATGATTTCGCTTACGCGACTCGATGCGGGTGCAGATGAGGAATCTGGTAAGCTTGCGGTCTTAGGGCCGAAAACCATGACGGGGACCCCAGCCAGCAATCGCATTGCGGTCCGTCGGGTAAGAGTCACCTTCCGCTCACTCGAAAGAACAACCTTGACTGACCTCTGGTGTTATCCAAACCCAACTGTGGCAGGGCGTCTGACTCCGTTTTCCGCGGCTGGCAGAGAACATTGACAGCTCCGAAGAGTATAGGCCGCATTTTCTTCATATGTACGAAGGTCCTGACACACCAAGCGCAAGCGTCTTGGCCTAATTTAGTGATTAAAAATCTCATAATATGATTGTTATGTCAATTACGATCATCAACGATGAGGTATTGATTATGCAGAGCTGCGGCGATCACGATTGTGCAACCTTCCTCGCTTCGCACCATTGGCCTAACTAATCATTGAAGTTCGCGTGACAGGCTTGAATCATGAATATGCCGACAACGACAAGAAGAGAGTTCTTCCGACAAGCCACACAATCTGCGACGGCGGCGATGATCGCCAGCAATTACAGTGGTGCAGCGACACACAGCGTAATGCATCGCGCAACCACGGTCGGTGAAAAGCCGCTCTCCGAACTGCAGCAGCGATTTGTGGATTTGCGTTTCGGCATGTTCGTGCATTTCAACATGGCTACCTTCCAGGACCGCGAGTGGGGCGATCCGACGTCGTCACCTGATCTCTTTCATCCCACCGCGCTCGATACAGATCAATGGGCCGTTGCGGCGCGGTCGGCCAACATGACCTGGGGATGCCTGACGACGCGGCATCACGATGGCTTCTGCATTTGGCCGACAAGGACCGCGGCAGCCAGCGTGGGACAGTCTTCGCATTCGATCGATGTAGTGCGCGCCTACGTGAACTCGTTCCGTGGGGCCGGTTTGCGGGTAGGCCTCTACTATTCGATCCTGTCACTGCGCGACGATATACGCCACTTCAACGTAACTCCGGCCAAAATAAGGTTGATCAAAGATCAGCTGAGTGAGTTATTCACCAGCTACGGGGAGATCGACATCCTCATCACGGACGGATGGAATGCGCCCTGGAGTCGCATTACCTATGAAGAGGTACCCTTCGAGGAAATCTATGACCATATCAAGAGCCTGCAGCCCAATTGCTTGCTCTGCGATCTCAACGCCAGTCAATATCCTCCTGGCGGACTTTACTATTCCGATGTGAAGGCGTTTGAACAGAATGCCGGGCAGAAGGTTCCCCAAGATAGCGATGCGCCCGCGTTGTCCTGCGTGACTCTTACAGATGGGTGGTTCTGGAAACAGCGGGATGTGAATGGAAACCTCAAGCCGGTGGCGACGGTGGTAAACGAGTGGCTTGAGCCGCTGAATCGCAGACACTGCAACCTGATTCTGAATGCTCCTCCGACTCGTGAAGGCCGCCTCGCACCCAATGTTGTGAGCCGCCTAGAAGAGATCGGCAGAGCGTGGAAGCATCCCGGCCCTATGGCAAAACTCCGCGAACACGTGGTGATCACGACGCGGAACCTGACGACGGGCAAGCCCATTCATGCCAGTTCCTACCCCGATACCGTGGGACCGGATGAGGCAAACGACGGGGATTTCCGCACAAGCTGGTATCCGGAACAGGGGCAGGCCTCATGCTGGTTGGAAGTAGATCTCAAAAAGCAGGAAACCTTCAACGTCGTCTCGCTGGTGGAGCCTGTAGGAGCTTGGAACGATTATCCCGAGAGTCGCATCCGAAGTTATCGTTTTCAGCGTTGGGATGGCACGGGATGGATCACTCTGATAGCCGGCGAAACACCCGCACCGACAACAATCCACCGCATCCCGCGCGGGTCGTCGCAGAAGGTTCGGATCTTGTTGGAGAGCGGCAAAGAGATGCCCCACATTGCTGAGATTGGAATCTATAACGAGCCTGTCTAATTGAAACTATGGAAGCCAACTATTGGAAGCCACAGAAAAGCGTTTCGCGTAAAACCCGCTTCTGAGCAAAGAGGGCTGCTCAAAATGAGGGATCCTATCCCGTCGTCTGCCAACAGACTGATCAAGAACCATTTGTCCGATCAGCTCCGCGCCGGGCATTATGTTCTTTCAGGAGCAGATTGAGATTAGCCGAACGAGGACGTCAGAAAAGCGCAGATAAGTCCTTATATAGAGGCGGTACAGATCGCGATGACGCCTCGTGGACAAAACATACCGTCGAAAATTAGGGAAAAGAAACGGTGAACGAATCCGATTGGTCGCGGATTTGCTCGTGAACTTGGCGTCGGTATGGGGCCAAAGTGGCCCATAGGATTCGGGCCCACTTTCTCACCAATTCGTGCACGGCCGATTACATTTCGCGCGAATGGCTCATCTATTTGGGATTGGCCAGCGTCATGCATAACGAGTTTGCACATGAGTCCGGACTCACCTCCGTTTTTTCATAGATCGAATGAGGATGGAACTTTCACCTCTATATGCCATGCCTGAAGTGTTTTCGGATCGTTGATACCCAGAGCCATGAGGCGGATTTGCCGTCCAGGAGCAAGCGCACATTTGCTATTGCTACGGAGAAAGACGTACTACCAACCTATTTTTCATCCCACCAGGTCACAAGGTCTATCAATTGGACATCTGCGACGCGATTAAGTATCAAATGGGCTGCCCCGGCTTCACGACGCTGAGCGCCGGTGGCGTCGAACTAGGCCCCGTCGCCCGCACTTGCAAATGCCACAAAAAGCTGATGACCGAGAACTAATTCCTAAACAGAAGGCCTGCTAATGCCCGCAGTATTTCATCGCCATACCTTCACGTCTCCCTGATCACCTTGGATGGATCTTTGTCGTTACGCAAGCCAACCTACTTCGTGTGGCGCAAATGATTCGTGTCGGGGAGAGTAGCCCCGGGGCGAACTCGAGAAGTGACCGCAGGCGTGCACCTTCTGCCGGTGGTAGAGGATAGTAACCGAGTTTGATACGTGCAACATTGCGCACACTAAGCCTCCTGGAGAAACAACTGGTTTGATGATGCTGTCCAAGGCCGCAGAGAGATCAAGGAAGTCCTTCATTGAAGGGTTGGAAGAGGAACGGATCAGTGCATGCGGGATCATTGTCCGAGTAGCGGCGAGCAAGCGGACTCCTGCCTGTGCGCTTTGTCTTCATGCCGGCCAACTCTCCGCCTCGCCAAACTTATCCGGGACTTTTCGACCACGCACTCTTCAGAGGATGGAAGTTGCCAGGCAGACGCGCTTGACAGATCCGTACTTCTAACCATATATAGGTAGGGTGTCTACCGTAGAGTCTCTACCTGAAGGCGATCGGCTCGAACTGCTTCAAGGAACTCTTGAAGTGCTGATCCTCA
>Ga0210401_10008381_pt1 | contig 10252 bp, 12 predicted proteins | sample IncBWH32MmetaG_FD_150866 | JGI IMG/M metagenome (GOLD analysis project Ga0210401, IMG submission 150866) | Forest soil microbial communities from Barre Woods Harvard Forest LTER site, Petersham, Massachusetts, United States - Inc-BW-H-32-M | ecosystem: Environmental > Terrestrial > Soil >... | reverse complement strand
TATTCCACCAGACGCCCCAGTGATAATGGCTGTTTTTTCCATTTATCTTCCTCCTCTTTCATGCCCAAGCATTACGAAAAGCAGTTTCGACAGACAAGCGAGTTTTGAATGTCATCAGTTTGATTCCGCGTTGTTAGCATCTTGCGGATCCAGCGCGAGGCATACGTGCAATCATTGCTCCAAACGCAATATCTTCAATCGGCACTTACCACCGTTTACAGTTCGACCCATTCGGTGAAATACGAAGCCAATGCCGTGCGTCGAGAGGTCAATCCGTCATAATAGTCAGACCAATCGGTAATTTTGCCGTCGTCTATCCGTACGATGGATGCTCCGTGCAACAAGACGGGAACCTTTCGTGAGTGGGGGCCGCAGAAAGGCTCCGTCAAGGTAAATTGAAGAGTCCATTCGGTGATCACCCGGTCGCCACTTACGAAAATCGCGTCAGTCTGCAAGAAAGAGTCTGGGTAAAGTTCGCGGGTCTTGTGGAAAAATTCAGCCAACCGTTCCTTGTCCTTGAACTCCAGTCCAATGCCGCGGTCGTTGAACGTGAATTCGTCGGCAAAACAAGCGACCGCGGCCTCGATTTTTCCGTTCTTTAGGTGCGTGAGCGCGGTCAAAACCACACCCTCTGAAGCTACAATTACAATTTGACTCATCTCCATCTTCCTTTCCTGTTTGTTCCGCTCCACGGATTCTCCGTGCAGCTGGGATTTCTGTGAATGTGGCTACACTGTTCCTGCCTCGCCGAGTTTTGCGGTGCAGGCGCTACTATCGAAACGGACGACCAAGCTGCGGTTTCACCGCGGACTTACTTCAACGAGCCGCGTCGATGACGAGGTCTCCAACCTGTGGTCGCTTCGCAATGCCAGTGCGGCGCGTTCGCCTATGATGATGCAGGGAGCCATGGTATTGCCGGTAGTTACGCGCGGCATGATCGAGCCGTCTGCAATGCGAAGGTTTTCGATCCCATAGACCCTAAGTTGGCCGTCTACGACCGACATTGCATCGCGGCCCATTTTTGCAGTACACGTCTGATGCCAGTAAGTAACAGCCGCATCGCGAATGAAGTCTTCTAGTGCAGCTCCTCTCAGGTTGCCAGGCATGACCTCGCGTCTTGTGAAAGGGCGAAGCGCAGCCGAATTGCCAATCTCCCGACAAACTTCCACGCACGCTACTGCGGCCTTCAGGTCGTCCGGGTGGAACAGCGTATTGGCCTCGATCTGGACAGAGTCGTCAGGGTTGCGTCCCGTCAAGCGAATCTGGCCTCGGCTTTTCGGCCGCACGACACCTCCCAACAATGACCAGGAAGCAGCAGGCGGATTGAACTTGGCTGCTGTCTCGGGAGTGCAGGCTGGATATTGGCCCTGACAGGTCTGTAAATCCGGAGTGTCAAGACCAGGATTGCTTTTCCAGAAGAACGTTGCCTCACCTCCATTGTTGCGAGGAGCGAGCGGTTGCTGGTATTCCCAGACACAGCCGATACCAAAATGATCCTGAAAGTTCTGCCCTACTCCTGGAAGATGCTGGACGACCGGTATGTCCAGCCGTTTTAGTTCAGCCTGATCACCAATGCCAGAGAGCATCAACACTTTTGGGGTGTGGATCGCGCCCAACGACAGAACAACTTCGAGTCCAGCCGCAATGTGTTGGATTTTTCCGTTAAAAGCGATCTCCACACCGGTGGCTCGCTTTCCCTCTAAGGTAAGCTTGGTAACCAATGCCTGCGTGAGCACAGTCAGGTTGGGCCGGTCCATGTAGGGAAAAACATAAGTTCGAAAGACGGATAGGCGCTTTCCATCGCGTACGCGCAAATCGAAGATCGAGGCACCGCCAGCGCCTTCCATCATCCGGCCATTGTTGCTATCAAAGGCCGGCATCCCAATAGAACGCGCTCCTTTCACCATGGCGGGAGCGATTGGATTCGGGTCCGGCGCGGACTGCACAAAAACCAGCCCGCCGGTTCCGCGGCGCGTGGGGTCTGATGCGCCCTGCCAGTCTTCCATCCGGCGGTAGATCTCCAGCACCGATTCATAGTTCCATGCTTGGTCGCCGGACTCGGATGCGAAATACTCCCAATCGTTCTTGTGTCCGCGTGCCCAAGCCATCACATTGATGCTCGATCCCCCGCCGAGCACCTTGCCCATACCTAACGGCATGGAACGTCCTTTGAGGTGCGGATTGGGTTGACCCACGAAATTCCAATCGCGCTCGGTCCCTAGGTTTTCAAACCACCGGCCGGCTTCTGTCACGCTTGGCACCTCGTCGCTGCCGCCTGCTTCGAGCAACAACACGTTGACATCGGGATTCTCAGCCAGGCGGCGCGCCACCACCGAGCCAGACGAGCCTGATCCGCAGACGATGAAGTCGTACTGCGACTTTAGGCTGGACCTGAGCTTCTGCTGATTCACGCGAACGCGCTCGACGAAATCGACCGGTGATTGTTTTTCATTCTTAGAATTCATCTCAGTGCTCCTTGACCGTATGAGGCCTGCCATGGCTTGTCCGCCTTGGTGGAATCTCACAACGCAATCAGCAGAACACATCGTAGAAAGGGAGTTGTGTCTCTACCTGCTCGGTTGGAACAAATCTTGCTCAATTCTTGACGATGGAGACAGGGATCCAACCGATGAGACACCATCCGGGGACCGTCGTGGAGGAGCTAAACGATGAGAGTCAGCAGCGAAGTCTGATGACGTTGGTCTGATTTATAAGTTGTGGGCCACGCGGGGGGTTGTCACAAACCTATCGCGAAACCGGCGCAGAGGTTGGTCCATCATGAGGGCCGGTCTCCAAAACAGGAGTCGCTCCGAAGCTTAGAAATTCCTGGCGATATTCTGTAGGGCTAACTCCGTACATCCGACGGAAGGCCCGCGCAAAGTGCTGCTGCGTTTTGAAGCCGCAGGCTACCGCAACGTCCATGACACGCCCCTCGGCCGTGCACAACATTTCCTTCGCACGCTCCACCCTATGACGCAGAACAAACCGATGCGGGCTCTCGCCGGTTGACTTGCGAAACATCCTCGAGAAATGAGCGGGGCTCAGTCCGGCCGATTCTGCCATTTCGTCGAGTGTCAGGTCGTCCTCGATCCTGGCGTGAACCAACTCCGTAACTCTCCGCAAGCGTGCGGAACCCAATCCTCCTCGGTGAGCCTGTACAGGACGATCCCGCAACGCATAATCGTTTACTAGCGCCACGGCAAGCGCTTGCTCCACAGAATCCAGAAACAGCCTCCCGCTCGGAAACCCCGCAATCCTTTCCGCATTCACCGCCTCAACCAACGCACCCAGTCGTGCGTCGACCAGCCTATCCGCTCTGCGTAACTCGACCTCACCGCTACTTCCATTTGAGGCTGCCGTTAGCGCGGCGTCCGAAATGGCGACGCATAAACCGTCTAAGTCCTCGTTTCGAAACCATTTCTCAAAATGACGAGGGACGAGACTCATTTCGCCCGCATCGTAGGCAACTCGTCTCATCTGAGAACGGCTCGGGCCCATTTCAATCGAGCCACTCCGCAAAGCCATGGCAAGAACGGGCTGACGTTTCACCCATAAGCAGGGCCCTGTGACAGACCCTGGTACTTCGAGTTCAACTCTCATCCGTGCTTCACTCCTCGGTGCGTTTGATGCTTAAGCTAAACAGAGCCGACCGCTTTGCCCTGGAGGAATTTGGTATCGGCGGTGAGACCGAATGCTTCTAGCAGTTTGGTTTGCACACGGTGGGAGAGCACGTTGATTTCGTCGACGCCTAAGCTTGCGGGGCTAACGAAGTACCTTAACTGCTTTTCTCCCGCCGGAGTTGCGATGATCTTCAGAACGACGTTCGCGACTTCTTGAGGATCGCCGGCCGTTGAGGAAAGTGCCGCATCGAGCTTCGCAGGGATGTCTTTGACAGCGCCATAAGTATTAGTGCGAGCCTCGTCGGCGGCCTTCACAGTGTTGCCGAAAACAGGAGTCTGATACTGGCCCGGTTCAACGATCACGGATTCAATTCCTTGCGCCGCAAGTTCGTAGCGGTATGACTCGGCCAAGGCTTCGAGCGCAAACTTGCTGGCGCAATAAAGACCTATCGACGGAGCAACGAGGCGGCCGGCAGCGCTGCTGATATGCATGATCACGCCGCTGCGTTGGCGACGCATGTGCGGGAGCACAGCTCGGTTGACGCGAACCGCGCCAAGAAAATTCGTGTCCATGAGACGCTGGGCCTGTTCGGTGGTTACAGCTTCCGCTAGCCCCGAGAGGTAGTACCCAGCATTGTTGATGGCGACGTCGATGCGGCCCGTCTTCCCGATGGCGGCATCCACTGCCCGCTGGACCGAGGCGTCGTCGGTCACATCCAGTTCAAGGACGTGTATTGGCAGTGAATCCTTTTCCGCCACCGCACGGATTTCAGAGGCATTCTTGGCATTGCGGCCTGTGGGGTCACGCATCGTCGCGAAAACGGTGTGCCCCTTACGAGCCAGAGTTTCGGTGAACATTCTGCCGAAGCCGGTGCTGGAGCCGGTGATGAGAACCACTTGCTTGGAATTCATGTTTGTTTCTCCTTTGTGGCGTTACCGTCAACCGAGTTTGATGCGACGCAAGGCAGGTGGATACGATTCAAGCATTCCGATAATTGTAAGGATTTGTGAGGGTGTAGCTACTTCTTAGGTCGATTAGCAAGATCGGAGAGATCCACGCCGGCAATGGCCTCAACAGCAGGAGCAACAGAGCCGAATGGCGAATTGCATTTCATTGCGATGAGAGCAACGCTGTCCTGCTCCTGCAGCTACCAGTCGCGCCGACGCTCGCGAATACTTCTCCCGTGAAGTATCGCCAGGGCTTGGTCGACGGCGATCCTTACCAACCAACTGCGGAAAGCGCCCTCGCAATCGAATGCCGTGACACGGTGAGAAGCCGCGAAAAGACAATTCTTTACAGCAATATCGGCTCGGTCAGGATTGGCAAGCACGCGGTATGCGACAAAATGGAGCAAATATCGATATCGCGATGCCCGGACATAAAAAGACGTGCTCTTGTCCGCCGGACTTTTCCAGACCGGAGCAGCTTCATGCAACTGTGGTATCACATTCAGTGTTGGACGCACTTTATCCCCTAGCTCCTATGCTTGGCGCTGTGTGTTATTTGGTTCTTGCGCTCCGTCGCGCTTGGAGGTAAGACACGCGGCGCGATGTCCTATTCCCTCCCACTGCACCCGCTATAAAAATCTGAGATGACGTGTTTAGCGAACGAACACGTCGAAGCAGAACAGTTTGAGTCCGTGAATCGCCTCATGTTGCTCCCATTAGTGTTTGAAGAGATTTTGGTCCGCCATGTCCTGATGGCAGACCAGGTAGGAGTGCTGCGGAGAACCCGTTAAGGAGGACACCAGCGCATACGTTATCTAGAGGCGGTGTGTGTGGGGTTCTGGTGGAATTCGGCTCAGGCGGCTTGTTTGCTGGCAAATCTCACGCTCAAAATTGAGCTTATTGCAGCGATCCCGCCGAAGAAAATTACAAGTGCTAAGTCGTCTCCGCTCGTAACTTTCCCGAGACGAAATAACATGTAACCGACGGCCAGATTGAACAGTGCCCAAACGACGTTTACGGTTGACGATGACAACCCTTTTCCAGGAGGGTGAGCGAATGGTGTCGGGAAGCGGTCGCCGGAAATCCCATGCACGGAATGAGGCACGAAATTAGCAAGAAACATCCCCGCAAAGAAGCAGGCGATGTAGTTATACCAGTTCACCGTGGTTTTTCCTTTCGATTCGCCGCATTTGGAAAGGTCATAGGTCAGGGCACCAGCCCGCGAGGTTACTTCGATTCTCTTCGCTGAGCTGGACACAACTCCTTCAACGCTGAACGGGCTCCCATGTTTAGTCCCAACGGATAAGGAGATGCAAAGATCTATTGTGCAGTTGACGGCCCGTCACGGTCGTTTCGCGGCGAGAGGATTCGTAGTGTTCGCGCCATCGGCTATCTCTACGCGTGGCCCGGGAAACAGTGAGTCCTCGGGTTAGTCCTCGTTGAGTTTCAAGGTTTGGCTCGACTCCGCCCCTGGCCAGCTTACCTACAAACCCTAACAGTAGAAGCACTCTTCTTAGCCGCACTGCCTCTCACAGATCACCAGAATGAAAGAGAGAGGAGAGCTCTTTATGAAACTCTGGTTTCAAAGGATCTGTGCGACAGTCTTGGCACTTGTGCAGGTAATCGGATGTTAGGAATCGCGATGGAACTATCGAAAACGACATCTTTGTTCCCTCACGTTTCACGCTTCATTACGCTCACGTTTGCTGCTGCCATGGCGTTGCCACTATCGTTGCCTTCCCAAACGGCAAAGGAGTTGATCGGAGACGCGTGCTATAACGAACTGCAACAGCGTGAAAGAAAGACGCTATGGTCTTATGTCGCCGAGCGCCGCGTTAATAACCATGTATTTCGCGAGCAAGTAATCGAGACTGTGGACGGCCCAGTTCGTCACCTGCTTTCAGTGGATGGCCACCCACCCACATCAGTGCAGATGAAAGAGGAGGACGACCGACACCAAGAGTTGCTGAAGAATCCGACTGGTAGGCGCACAATCCGGAGACAATGGGACGATGACGAAAAAACAATGCAAGATCTACTGCGCATAGTTCCTAACGCCTTTGTTTTTGAGGATCAGGGCAATGAGGGAGAGTCCGAAAGAATCGCCTTTCATCCAAATCCTGGGTTCAAGCCCAAGACTTTCGAGCAACGGGTGTTGCACGCTTTGGATGGGATAGTTTTTATCGATCTTCACGAGAAGCGAATAGCACGCATTTCTGGTTCACTGGGAACGCGCGTCAAGTTTGGGTACGGACTGATCGGCCACGTGGAGGAAGGTGGCGCTACGGAAATTACACGCGTTAATCTGTCGCCGGGCGTATGGAACACCAGTGCGGAAAGAATCGACATCGACGGACGAATCGTAATGTTCAAAACAATCGACAAGCATCAAGACGAAAGTAGAACTGGTTTTGAGCCGGTAGCGCCAGACACAACATTCGCGCAAGCGCTCGACAAATTTGGACACAAATAATCTTGCAGCTGTTGTGGGACGGCGAAGGATAGCTATTCAGCAAGCATGACGTTCATGAACTCGCCTCTTCATGTCGACGTCCTCTGCCGCTCGAGCCGGGGTCCTAAGCTCTCCGCCAACTTGTATCGGGCACGAAACATCCGCGCTTTCATTGCTGTCAGCGTGATACCCAGCCGTTTCGCGACTTCTTCCTGCGAGTGCTCTTCCATCTCACAGAGTACGAACGCTGTGAGTAGTGGGGACGGTAGTTGTCCCACACTCGATTGAATCATTTCTTTCAACTCGGTATGCGCGAACAGTTGCTCAGGATCGGGATCCTCAGCTTGCAAGCGCTCCGACAGCGGCAGTTGACTCTCTGGATGCGCAGCGTCGAGCGAGGTGACCAGTAGCCCGGTGGCTCGGCGTCGCCGCATGAGTGCCGCATTGACCACGATGCGGGTCAGCCGTGTCGAAAACTTGGAGCGCCCCTCGAAACGCCGCACATTGCGGTATGCCGAAAGAAGCCCGTCCTGCAAAGCACCTTCGGCGTCTTCCGTATTTCCCACAATACGCCGGGCTGCTCCAAGTAACTGCCTTTCGTACCGTCGGAACAGTGTCTCGATTGCCTGCTGATTTCCACGCTGGCTCGCCCGAACGAGTGCCTCTTCCGATGTCGTTTCGGTTCTACTGCATCGGCTTCCCATTTTCTAGCTCCAAGTTTTGCGTCGATGGACAAGACGGGCTGTGCCATATGGACAGCGGATGTGACTTGTCCTTCTCAAACACTGCATCACATTGTTGTCAGACTAGAGTACAGTGCCGTACGGAAGTGAATCTCTGCGTAAGGAATTGATTACCGAAGGATTTCTCGGCCTCGTTTATCCTCTGGTTTTTCATCCATCCGTCAGGATGGCTATGGAATGAGCAACGTTAAATATGATGAGCGGCTTATAGACATTCATCCCCAGATGGCCGCCAGTGCCGCCGAATCCGACGGCGACGTCATTGGCCATTACTTGCGCTGCGATCATGGTGAGCGCCTCGGCCTGCGTCGGATTGACCTTGCCCGGCATGATCGACGAGCCCGGTTCATTCGACAGAATAATGAGTTCCGCGAAACCGGCGCGAGGACCGCAAGACATCAGCCGGATGTCATTGGAGATCTTGTAAAGGGAAACTGCGAGGGTCCGCCGTTGAATCCGACCTTTGACACGACCGCTCCTCGCTTCCGATTCTTGCGAGAGAATTGGCGCGCATCACTGAAATTTGTAGGGCTGTCGTACGTGTAAACGAATAGGTTCGCGCTGCCACTGCCGGACGCTGTGCCAGTGGCAGATGAAAACTATCCAGATCGCGCAGGCGAACGGGCCGAGGAGAAAGTAGGCGCCTGCCCAAGACAAGTCCGTGGGATTCTGCCACACGAGTATTTCCGCGCCGACCATGAACAGAAGGGGTGCCGACAAGCCGAACAAAATCACGCCGAGCAGGGTTGCAACAAACGATTGCGATCGAGAACAACTTTGATACTAGCCAGACTTCCGTACACGCAGCGACCCTTGCGGCCCGCGATCCTGCAAGGCTTGCTACTGCAGATTCCAAACCGTTTCGCAACCGCCTGGATAAGAACTGAACTAACTCGCGAATGCCTGGCTCAAGATCTCCTTGACCTTGGCCGCGGTTGCTTTCTGGTTCGGATGGCAGTATTGCATCGTTGAGCTTATAGCAGTGTGGCCCAGGTGCGTCTTGACATGGAAAATGTTATCGACCCGGCTCGCTAAGATCGTTGCAATCGAGTGCTTGAGACTGTGAAAGTGCATGGCATTCGCGGCTATGGGTTGCATCCCCCGCTGTACCCGCGATTGGCTGACCTGTTCACAGAACGAACGGAAAATCCGGGTGAGTGTCCAGCGTCGCAGCGGTCCTTTCTGGCCGGTAAAAAGCTTCCCGGAACCATCCTCGATTCGGACCTTGAGATAGGCTCGCAAAGCCGATATCTCTCACAGCGCAGGCTTACCCCGCATCTCCACGAGTGCTTGCGTAGTGGTCATACTGCCTTTCAAACGAGCAATCCTCACCGTCCGGTCTTTCCAATTAATGTCACCGTCCAGCCGCAAGTTCAGGACTTCCGTAACCCGCAGCCCGTGGTTGAAGGACAAGGCAAAGATTGCACAAGCGCGAGGATCGGTCTTCCGCGCCAGTTCCAGGAGATCAGATATCTCCCCCTCGGTTAGATGCGTCCTGAGGTTTGCTGCTTGTGCTTGTTGACGCGCGTTCAGTTCCACGCTTTCTCGACTCTTCCTAATATGGCATACCGCCATACATAAGTCAATCGGAAACTGTACAGTACGGGTGTTTTGTACATTCTGAAGTGCAGCTAAGTGCCACGCTGTCAACGACGGGAGCAAACTCCGCACCGGCAAACCCCCAAAATGTCCCAAAACACTCAAGCTAATGCGAACGCATGGCGACCAGATAGCGACCCAAGCAGTGTAGAAACTGCCTCATTGACCGACGTATGGCGCTATGGCATATTACGCGCCATGAAACGAACCACTATTTGGCTGACCGACTCTCAGGTGAAAGAAGATTTGTAAGAAAACCGGCATGAAACAGGCTGAGCTGATCCGCAGGTTTATTGACCGGGGCATACAGAAGTGGCACTAGATAGCGGTCAATCACATTTTAATTCGCGATGGCTTTACGAAGTGAGACAAGAACAGACCGTATACTCGACCGTTTTATCAGCCTATTGGCATACCTCCGGGCGTCGCTGGCGAGGTATATGGCGAGTTTTCGGGATGGGTAGGGAAGAAAGGTTGTTGCGACCGGGAATCTATGGCGTTAGGTAGTTTCCGACGCGCATTCCGCTTGTTCGGTTTGCCCGTTTATCCGGCGCTGACTTCACCTAGCTGGGGAAATTGGAAACGCTCCAGCTGAGCAACCGTGCAATGACTGCACTTTGTTGTTTCCTTTATCGCGAACCAGGTCGAAAGAGATCTCGCCAGAGAATTAGGGTCGCCTCAGGAGGGGCCTTTCAAAAAGGCTGCGGGACAGAGTTGGAAAATATCGCCTTAGCCCCCGTTGCTATCGGATTGCAGATCGCCAGCGGGGGCGCGGTGTGTCTGCCCTTCGCGAATCGGAGCGGGAACCAGGCGCCCCGCAAGAAGATGGATCAGAAACACGAGCACGAGACTCCCGGCAAGTGCGAGCACGAACCATCTCATGTCTGTGT
>Ga0210401_10008377_pt1 | contig 10254 bp, 10 predicted proteins | sample IncBWH32MmetaG_FD_150866 | JGI IMG/M metagenome (GOLD analysis project Ga0210401, IMG submission 150866) | Forest soil microbial communities from Barre Woods Harvard Forest LTER site, Petersham, Massachusetts, United States - Inc-BW-H-32-M | ecosystem: Environmental > Terrestrial > Soil >... | reverse complement strand
ACGCTCTCCAGTAGTTGGCATGGGACCATCACTGTAAATGAGGCCCGCGTGCCAGGGCAATGACGGATATCACGCTTCAGGATCGCTCACCGGACGAGGAACGTCCGGGCCACGGGATCCGTAGATCTACAAGGAACTAAAGGAGTCATTCCCCACAAACCAAAACTAACGTTATCTTTCTATGTGGGACGCATGGGGGCGACACTAGAAACCGCTATCCGCCTATCCTCCCCGCCCGGCCTATGGGTACGCATCTAAACCCACGCATGACCTCGCGACCATCTCTCGAGAACGAGCGTTTCCATGTGATTGTTATTGGCGGAGGAATCAACGGAGTGGCCATCGCTCGCGAATGTGCTAGCGCCGGACGGCGCACGCTTCTGCTGGAGCAACACGATTTCGCCGCGGGCACGACCAGCCGTTCGACCCGCATCATTCATGGAGGCTTGCGCTACCTCGAGCATGGCGACATAGGACAGGTGCGGGAGTCCTTAAGGGAGCGGGAGTGGTTGCTTCAGCGGTATCCCCATTTGGTGCATCCCCTGCAGTTCCTGCTGGCGTTAGGTGAAGAGACCCGCCGCAGCGCACTCGCAGTACGCACCGGCTTATGGCTCTATCGGAAGATGGGACACGCCGTCCGTGGAGTGGATGGAAGCCGCACTGAGCAGGACAAACTTGAGCGTCTGCTGGACGCTGGAAAGCACTTCTCTGTTTTCAGCTTTGACGACGCACAGTGCGCGTTTCCCGAGCGTTTGGTTGCGCAATGGCTGGTGGAAGCAATCGAAGCCGGTGCCGTGACGCGCAATCACACCGCGGTACTGGCGGTAACAATTCACAACGGGCGCGCCACTGGTGTATCGCTGAGAGATCAGCTCAACGGAAAGGAACAACGCGTCGACGCCGCCTGGATCATCAACGCGACTGGCCCGTGGGCAGATGGCATCTGTCAGAGTTCAAACATTCAGACTCAGCACCCCATGGTTGGCGGAGTGCGCGGATCGCACATCGTGTTATCGAAGTTCGCTGGCGCGCCGCACGCTGCGGTTTACACCGAAGCGGTCGATGGTCGTCCGATCTTTGTGATCCCGTGGAACGAACAGGTGCTGGTCGGAACGACCGAAGTCGCGGATGGAAACGATCCCGGCGAGGTGCAACCGTCTGCGGACGAGATTGACTATCTGCTGCGCTCTTTCTTCCACTTGTTTCCCCGGGTGCGACTCTCGCACGACGACATACACTATGCGTTCGCCGGAGTCCGGCCACTTCCCTTTTCGCCCAAGAAAAGTCCATCGGCGGTGACCCGGAAACACTATCTCCACGACCACACCCCGGACGGCGCCGCCCAGATGATTTCCGTAATCGGGGGAAAGCTCACCACGGCGGGCGGCCTGGCGCGTGAATGTGCGGCGAGGATTGGCGTGAGAGTGGCCCGACCTACGCTGGCCATAGCTTCGGGAGACGGGGTTGACCCAACTCTGGAACGGTGGGTGGTTGAAGTCGCGGAGGCGGGCGCAATCAGCGCCGACGTCGCACGTAGCATTGTGGAATGGTACGGAAAGCGAGCCTTGACCGTCGCCCGTAGGGCTCACGCCAGTGCAGAAATGCGCACTCCGTTGTGCCCGCATAGCAGCCACATTGTGGCGGAGGCGTGGGACGCATTCAGCAACGAATGCGCCGCTACGCTAGCGGATGTGCTGCTACGGCGAGTACCGGCGGCTCTGGGCGCGTGCTGGTCGCCGTCTTGCAGCCGGGAAGCCGCAACGCGCATTGGCGCCGTTATGGGATGGGGTGAAGAGCGAACAAACGTGGAGTTGGAAGAGTTTGCGAAAGAACGAGATGCTTTTTTGCGTAAAGCCTCCCAGGCAGGTGCGACTCGAAAAGCCCAAGCGTAGGTTCGCGTCCTCCATAAAGATTCGCGCACCTCGGCTTACGATGCGAAGGTCTGCGCCAACAATTTCGTATCGTCGGAAACGATACCGTCAACTTTCCAATCGGCGAGGCGCAGCATTGTCTTTCGATCATTCACCGTCCAGGTGAGCAGTCTCTTGCCCGCATCGTGTACTTCCTTCACCAATGGAAGCGTGACCAGCGAGTGATGAGGAATTACATACTCCGGGTTCGATTCACGCCAGCAGGTAAGTTGTCCAGGCTGGTCGCAAATAATCCCCGCTTGAAGCTTCGCGCTGCGGGTCTTCAGTTCCATCACTACCTCGGGCAGAAAGGAAGAGACCACGTAGTCTTCCTCCATCCTGTACTCGCGTAATGAGGTCAGAAGCTTCGACTCCAGGCCTGGAACCTTAAGCTCAATATCGAGAAACGCCCGCTGACTGTAGCGCCGCAGGACATCCTCGAGGATGGGGAGAGCAACGAGCTGATCTGCAGTTGCCTGCGCGACGGTGATGCCGTCAACCTTGGGGTCATGACAAACTACAGCGCGTCCGCAGCCGGTTAGGCGCACATCGAATTCAAAACCGTCGCAGCCGTGTTCAAGGGCCAGATCAAAAGACGCAAAGGTGTTCTCTGGGACCGAGGTAGACGAACGCGCGCCGCGATGACCGAGCAGCAAGGGAAGGTCGGACATCGAGCGTAATCTTACGCTCGATTGTGCGGCGGCGCGCACATAAAAAATTCCACCCCGTGAAATTCATGGAAACTTTACAATCGACGAAACCCTCGCACGTGGTCGAATCGTTCGGTTCCCGAAAATCGTTAGTCGAGGTCAAAATCGCGAATGGGTTTGCCGGTATCGGGAGATTCTTTAGCTTTCTTGACCGCTTCTTGGAACTTCTTTTCCAGAAGATCTCCGGCGTGTTTTTGCGCTTCCACCGATTGACGGAAGATGGACTCGCGGCGGCTGTCCTGTTCTTTCATGGCCTTGGCAGCTGCCTCGAAATCGTTGAACATCTTGGGCTTGACGGCGGCGGTATGGGCGATAACCCCTTTAGCCGTTGGATCGACCTTCAGCACCGCGCTGCAGCAGGGGCAGGTTATATCGAAAGCCGAGGAGTTCTCTGCCATACAGGAAATCATAGCGCAAATGCGCGCTTCTTGATCTAGAAACTCAATGGGGTTGGATCTTGATGGGAAAGATGTGGAACAGCGAGAGCATTTCCCAACCCAGGAGAATCACCGAAACGACCGTTACCGTGATCGCCAGCATCTCGCCGAAATTCAGATTGCTGCGGCGTGGCTCGAAGCGTCTCGCCACCAGGCCAAGAATATTCAGGGTTGCGAACCCAAAAACCAGCACCCACAGGATGTTATAGACATTATCTTTCTTGCTGGAAGGCTGATCGGAAAACTGGACCACGAAAAGCAGCACCGATTGCAGGCCGATGAGACCCGGCCCCGACCAACTACGGGAGGTCACGCGTGCGAGAGTAGCGGTTAGGGACGATACCATGGCTCGATGTAGCTATGCCTCCCGGCGAATGTACGACCACAGCCGAAAGCCTACGATATTACTCCGTTTGCAGCGCGAAAATCATCGCAAAATTGATTACTCTCCTGCTTCACGCCGGGCGCTGCTTTATAATAGAGAGTTTCGCAACCCTTCCGAGGCTTCCTAGGAGACCCGGTGGCGTGGAAATTCGAGAGCTCCGGGCAGGTGCGGCACTTTGCAGATACCCATAACTGATGTCCACTGAAAGAACTGGCCCAAAGCGGGTAACGTCTTTTCAAGCGGATAGAGTGGCCCACTGACGGAAAAAGTGGGCCATTTTTCTCTTGAGTAGGAATGTTTGGTGCAATCGTTTGTGCAACTCAAAAATCTAGCGCGTGTTCACGAGTGGAAGCGTACACACACAAGGTTCGCTCGGTTCGGGATGCGCAGATAATGGCTTGCAACAAAAGTTCGCTTTGGGTCGGCCCGTCTTGCTCTACAGTGGCCTTGATTGACGTTTCGACTGGCATAGCGGGCTGAACGGGAGGAGCAACGGGTTCAGAACGATCACAGGCTCAGTGACCGGTACTCCGAGCGGTCGCGGCTTGATTTCGATATCGTCTTCAAAGAGGGCCATGATAGGAATCTCATAGCATGGAGTCATCAAAAATGCCAGACCCAAAGAAATCACCAGGCTGGTTCGTTCCGAGAAATTCTCCGGTCTTATCTGCGTTGCTGAACCCACCGGGTGTATAATTTCGGCGACCTGGGAACTAGCAGTTCCGGTCATCCCCAGCGACTACGCCTGTCCGCTGGAGAAATGTGTCCGTTTCCTTGAACGGACTCCGAAAGCGTATTCAAATTCCACAAAATTAGGAGGTGCCCAATGAAGTACAGATCGTTGCTGCTTTTCTTCTGCACCACAATTGTGTGGTGTGCTGCCACAACCGTAGCCTTCGGGCAGGACCCGGCGGCGAGTCCAAGCCAGGCGAGACTAAGAGCCTACACGACCGTCATGCCGCAACGGGGGCCGGCTCAACGCCAACCTAGCCCGAATAGCTCCAGGCTCCCCTTGTGGACCTTTAATGTCTCCTCAACTCGAGACCGAAACAACTATTCTGGCGTCATGGTGGGCCGAAATCCATTTGGTCACGAGCGACGTCAGAGTGTTGACGTCCCTACCCAGATCGTTCCCGTTGTAATTACAACCAACCTGATCGGAACGAAAGTTGATTCCAAGACCGGAAAAGTTACCACCAAGCCGGGCGTCACCAAGCTTGATCCCACCGTGGCTAACACGGCTTGCCTCACTGCGCCGAACGATGTTCCGTTGACTCTGTATCGGCAATCGCCGATCATCGAGAACGCCAAATTCGACTTTGGTGGCACCCATGTGGGCAACACGCAGTATGTAGATGCCTTCCAGCGGGCCAACTTCTGGGCCTACACCCAGGGAAGTGACTACCATGTATTACTCCACCCGGTTACGACGACCCACACGGTTTATATCAACGTGCCGGCAGCCGACGGACTGGCCCTGTCTACCCACTCCCTTGGCAATCCGCCCTTCTGCGCTCGGCTGGGGATCATCGACATCAACTGGTTTGACGCTTATTTGGACAGTACGATTATTCCAGCACTCTATTCGCAAGGAGTGAACCCCGGCTCGCTGCCGATTTTCCTGCTGGCGAACGTAGTGATGGCGTCTCCGGTCACTAACATCAATACCTGCTGCATTCTGGGCTACCACGGCTTCACCGGCTTACCCATCCAGACCTACTCGCCGATGGATTTCGACACAACCGGTGTTTTCGGACCGGGAATTTTTGATACGTCCGTCTCCGCCCACGAGGTGGGGGAGTGGATGAATGACCCCTTCGGGGATAATCCGGTGCCAGCCTGGGGACATATCGGACAACAACCGGGCTGCCAGGGTAACCTTGAAGTGGGCGACCCGCTGACCGGGACCAATATCCCCACGGTAACGATGTCCAACGGCTACAAATACCATTTGCAAGAGTTGGTGTTCTTTTCGTGGTTCTTTGGCGCCCCTTCAATTGCGGCTAATGGTTGGTTTTCTGACAACAACACGTTTACCACTGATGCAGGGCCGCCCTGCATGTGATTTCCTTCGACCACAACGCTAAAGGGCGGGGCAGTCAACGATGGCTCGCCGCGTAGCCCGCCCTTTTTCCAAATCGGTTTACACCTGCGAAATGCGGTAACCTCGACCGCATCCAGATCGTCAGGGGTTGGCCGAAGAACGGCTCGGAGCTTCAAGATTGACGTGGCTGGGAGTGACCAGCCGCTCAACTGTTGAGATATCGCGATTTCACTCATTATCCGATTGCCTTAGCTTTCTTATCCCGGAGCACAAGGTCTCGCAATTGTCCCCCACTCTTGTAATCGCGGCGAGGGCGTCGCATGGCATCCCGAGCGCTCTCCAGAGCGCCCCATTGCTCGGTGTTGATCCAGAGTTTCTTCAGCTCCGTCAGTGCGGCCAGCACTTCTCGTCGAGCCGGTTTCCCGTTGCGAACATTTCTTAGGGTATGTCGATCGATTCCCATGTGGTAGCAACTTAAGTCTAGCGGACACGCCTCATCCACTCGCGCAACTGCATCGAAGCAACCGCATGAGTTGCGTGTTTTCGTCTCTCAGCTTCTTCGCCGTCACCAGCGCCGCGAGGGATTCTACTGAGGACACTGAACCGCTGTGTGTGGCACTCGGTTTAGTCGTTTCCTGAGCCAGCCACAGTGCACGTCCCCCCCAACACTATGGTTTCGCAACACCTCAGTAGGCTCGATCCCGCGAGCTTTTACCCCCTTGACAAGATTTTGCCCAAAACGGGATTTTGAGGTTTTGCGGAGTCGTAGGCAATGCACTCCCAAAGCGATCACTTAACAGCAGAGTCCGCGAGGTGCTCATCGTTCCAGGATTTCTTTGTATGCGTTTAACGCGACTTTATTGGGATGGCCCGGCAGCATGAGGTCCGCGTGGCCGGGTGCATTGCCGACGATTGCGAGTTGGGCGATGCGGACCATGCCCTTGCCGAAGTCCGCAAATACCGGCACCAGCATGACAAAGTGCTCGTCGACTTCGCTCTGGAGGATCGTCATATGCAGTTTCACTTTGCCGCCGTCCGCGGGAATGAGTTGGTATTCAAAGTGATATCGCGGCACTTCAGTGCCATAGACCCACTCATCGAAGAACCAATCCAGACGGCCGTTTCTCCCCACGTCCATCGTCTTGATCATATGTTTCTCTGCAATCGCTTTGAAGGACTCGGTGGTCGCCGCCTGCTCACGATGGGTTTCTACAAATTCATGCATCATGGCGATGAACGCCTTGTCCTGATCATGAGGGTCGTACATCATCGAGCGCAGCATTTGCAGGACGTAGGCGCCTTTGGGATAAGTCACATTTTGGTATGATTTTTCGGTGCGAGGAGAAATCAGCCGCAGCCCCATCCAGAGGGGACCAGCGTCGTTTGGAGCCGTGCCGTAGTTGTTTTTTTCCAGAATACGCCGGCGGAGCCGGTCCCAAAAGTCAATGTAGTCCTTTTGCCAGTTCCCCGCGACCCCTTGCTGCAAATACAGCCCTGCGGAGAACTCCGCAAAGCCTTCCGAGAGCCACTGATCGTGGTAGGACGCCCAGCCCACGGAATGGCCCCACCATTGGTGGGAGACTTCATGGGGCGTTACTTCCTGCACGAAGCCAGTGAACTTGTCGTTGATCGATCCGAAAAGCATCCATCTTTGTGTCGAATCGGTGTAGGCGGAGATCGGGAGGTAAATTAAGTTCGGCCAGGATTGCCCAAAATTAAAATCCGGCTGCTCTGTGATGTAGATTTCTTCATAAGGACTCTTCCCAAAGTAGAAGCTGCATAACTGCAACTGAGCGCGGGTTTGTTGGAGAGCATATTTTGTCATCCTGCCGGGCGCCATGGACTGCAGCGCGGGATACCCGCGCAGGTTGTCGGGCAACTTACTGAGGTAGAAGCCGGATATTTTGTAGCCGGTTATCTCATCTGGCAAGTCGAGCCTTTTGTATTCGCCGTAGTTGAATCCGGCCACTGCGACTGGAACTGGCGTTACCCAATGGCTCACAGCCCAGTCCTGCTCAACCAACTCTCCCTGCAGCCTACCGACGCTGATGACCTTGTATTTCCGCGGGACTTTGAAAGTAAGATCATAGAAGGCCCGTTCGCCAAATCCGTTCAGGTTGGGATACCAGGAAGTACGGGCGCCGACGTAGAAACTTCCCTCTCCGGCTTCTTCCAGAACCTTATCCCCCGCATATTCGACATTGACTGATTGTTCCTTACCGAGTGGTGGCGCCTGGGGAAGTATCACGTAAAACGAACCGTCCTCCTTGCGGCTCTCCTGAACAAAATAAAGGTCCCGGCCCAGCTCGTCCGTGACTCGCGTGACGCGGAGATTCGGCAACAGCCCGAACTTGAGCACTCTCTCGCCCACGACCAGAGACTCGAAGCTGATGGTAGCGGTGCTGAACAAATGCCCGTTCTTGGCGATTACGGTTTCGATCTTGTAACGGCACGTGGCAAACAGACGACGGTCCTGACCGGAATCCGCGGAGTGGTTGGCGTATTCAGACTTCAAGTGCGCCAGGTACCAGACACCATCATCCATGCCTTCGGGATCGAAGTCGACCAGGGCTACTTCCTCAGGTGAATCGATTTGGGGGAGTGCTCCCACCCGAGCCCTCACGAAAAAACGGAGATCCTTGTGTTTCTTGCCGCGGAGATAGGCGTTAAAGAATTCCGGATGTGTGCCATTGTAGAGGGCAGCCAGAAGGTCGGCATCCACGTTGTCCATGGTTTCGCCCTGCAGCAGAGACTGAGTAAAGCTCAACGCCGGATCACTGCGCTGTCGCATCCTCTCTTTCCAGTGGTTGAAGACGGCGAGCGCCTCCGGTGGCGTTTCTGTTTGAGCTCCCAGTCCGGTAAAGAATCTTAAGCGCGCTTCCCCGGTAAATCGAAAGACCGCCTCGGTGAGGTCTTCGTTGACCTCGGTGGCACCGGTACGCCGGCTTAGTTCGCGTGCGTCGAGAGGGGTCGCAGGTTTTAGATTGAAATGGCCTTCTCCTACGAAGATCGCGCCGGTTGCGACTCCATTCACGGGATTCAGGAATATCAGTATCCCTTTCTGAAACTGGAAGGTTGCGGCATCCCAAACCAAGGTGAAGTTATCGAAGCGAAACGCCTGCCCCAGTCCAATCCCGCGGAGTTGACGGTAGATTGGGTCGGAATTGGCAAACGCTAGACCCTTTCCGGCAACGGTGACGGTCACCTGCTGTTTGGCAATGGCAAGCGTGAGTTGCAGTTGGAGTGAGCCCTGCAAATCCACCGTCTTCACCAAAACCTCGAAACCGTCTCGAGCCACCCGGACGGTATAGGGTCCTGGTTTCAGATCGGGAGATCCAAACTTCCCAAGCCCATCCGACGAAAGTACGACTGGCTGTGCGAGGTCCTTCCCGGCAATCTCAATCCGCGCCCCCGCAATGACTGCGCCCGACGGATCCTGAACCGTTCCCGAAATCGTTTCTGAACGCAACCACGTAGGGACCGTCAACCAGACAAGGAATACTGCGACCGGCAACCAAGAAGAGAAACGCTCTCGACGGGACTTAGACGCGTCGCGCATGACTGGGCAATATAGCAGCATTTAGAACGTTCGACCGCCGAGAATTGTTCGGACGTGAGCTGAAGCGAGTACATGGACTTGGCGTTTCCCCGCCTAGAGTCCTGAAGAACGGGCGCGACAAGCCGTAATGCACATCCACGAGAAATTGCCTTGGTTGGTCGTCTCCCTCCCGATGCCTCCGATATTCAGGATAATGGCGAAAACTCTCCAGGAACTCCCGTCATAACACTCCCTTGAAAGCCGCGGGTAACCTGTTTGGAATCAATGAACCTAAACAACGCACTTTCATCCCAATAGGTGGGCCGCAGGCCCATGTGAACTCATTGAGGGGTTTTGGGTGAAATCGCGATATGAAAATGTCACCCAGCGGCAGCTTCGGGGTGAGGACGGAAGGACCCAATTGCTTCCTCAGTCGAGTCGTAAACCTCAAATAACCGATCCACGTTTGTGGTCGTCAACGCACGCCGGACTCTGGGCGATAGGGCAGCAAATTTGATTTCAGCTCCACGGTGACGTGCAGAGATAAACGATGCGACCAGGGTTCCCAGACCGCTGCTATCAATGTACTCAATCCAAGCGAGATTCAGGACGATCCGCTGGGTTTCGGTCAGCAAGCCGAGAACTACCCGCCTTAGCTCGTCCGCTTCTTCCCCAAAGACAATCCGGCCACGGCACCGAACGACCGCAATATCTCCAGTTCTAGAGACGTCCAGGTTTAGAGCCATGGCCCCCTCCGGTCAGTCCCGTGACGCATTCTCTTGCGACGACGGCACCACTACCAGTATAAGTCCAAACTTGTTAGCCTGATTTGTGTTTAAGAATCCCTCTCTTAGTTCCCCATCGACAAGTGCGCCGGCGCGGAACCTTCGCGTGAGGCGATGAAGCATCACGCCGGCGCAGTTGCGATAGGGGATTTGTACGAAGCCGCTGGCGCGGCGGACGCAACGGAGCTTTGGGTTTTGCATGGGCGATTCGCGATTCGTTCGTCGAACTGGAGGGTGGAACGGGTTGGCGAGGCGAGTGGGTAGCAGCTTCCATAGCTGCAAAGCGACGATAAGGTGAGGATGATATTTACGGAAGTTAGGGGGATGGAAGCGGACAGCAGTGAGGAGAGACACTACGGCTGGCGGAAGCGCGTGCGGTGGAGAGCGGCATGGTTGGTTGAATAGGAAGAGTCAAGGAGCGTGCTCCTGGGGGTGAGTTGCCAAG
>Ga0210401_10008374_pt1 | contig 10256 bp, 5 predicted proteins | sample IncBWH32MmetaG_FD_150866 | JGI IMG/M metagenome (GOLD analysis project Ga0210401, IMG submission 150866) | Forest soil microbial communities from Barre Woods Harvard Forest LTER site, Petersham, Massachusetts, United States - Inc-BW-H-32-M | ecosystem: Environmental > Terrestrial > Soil >... | reverse complement strand
GACTACGGCGCTCGCCGTGGCCGACCCGCCTATCGCACCGGCCGCTGTCTTGCGCATCCAGGATGGGGTGCATGCTGAGAAGATGCGTATGTGAAGATTGCCGAGGCGATAGTACGGGGCGAGGGTCCGCGGCTCGACTTCAAGCGGGATCTGTCTTCCCCGAAGTCGGTCCTGAAGGACATCGTGGCGTTCGCGAACACCGCGGGCGGTACCGTCGTGATCGGCCTCGAGGACGACGGTTCGGTCGTCGGCGTCGCGGACCCTCTACGTGAAGAGGAGCGTCTGTCCAGCAAGATCAGCGACGGCATCGAGCCGCAGCTGCTGCCGGAGATCTATGCGGTCTCGCACGGTGAGCAGGAGCTGCTGGTCGTCGAGGTCGCTCATCATCCTGCGCCGTTTTACCTGCGCTCGGAGGGCTCCGACCGCGGTGTGTATGTGCGGCGGGGGTCCACGAGCAGGCGAGCGGAGCCCGAGACGCTCGCAGAGCTCCGCCGCCAGGCCGCCGGAGAGTCCTTCGATCTCTTCGCTCGCTCAGACGTCGCCTTCGACGACCTCGACAAAGCGCGGATGAAAGTAGCGTTCGAGGGCCACGATGTGCCGCTGCGCGCCGCGAAGCTGGAGGCACTCGGCGTCCTGACGCGCTACCAGGGCAAGGTTGTCGCGACGAACGCCGCCGTGATCCTCCTTGGTCAGGACGCGACACGCGGGCGCTACTTCAGGGACGCGCGCGTCGAGGGAGCACGCTTCGCTGGAGCCACACGAGCGGCCGACATCGAGGACATCTTCGACCCTGACGAGGAGCTCACGGTACTCGAGGCGATCGACGCCGCCGAGCGCTTTATCCGGCGCAACACCCGTCAAGCCGAGCCAATCCCGCGGGGGCGGCTGCAGCGTGAGCGCCTGGCGGAGTTCTCGCCCGTAATGGTGCGTGAGCTGTTGGTCAACGCGATCGCACATGCCGACTACTCCAGGACCGGCGAGACGATCAAAGTGCTCGTGTTCGATGACCGCGTCGAGATTCTCAACCCGGGGCCAATGCTGCCTGGCGTGACGACCGAGGACATCCGCAACGGCCGCTCGAAGATCCGCAACCGCGGCATCGCGAGCGTACTGCGACGCATCCGCTACATGGAGCGGTTCGGCACCGCCTGGGAGAAGATCCAGGCCGAGATGGCGAACGGTTACCCGGAACCTCGCTTCGACGGGGATGGACCGGTGTTCCGCGCCACCCTCTGGCCCCATCCCTCCCTCGCCGGCTCAGGCCGCCATTTATCCCGCCATGTTGGCGGGATAAATGGCGGGACAACTGGCGCGATAGGTGGGTTGGGCAAGGGTGATGTCGCTCGCCGCCGAGGAGTCATCCTTGACGCACTCGCCGAGACGGACGGTCTCGACGCCCAGGAGTTGCAGTACCGACTCGAGATCGCGCCGCGAACGCTGGAACGAGATCTCGCAGCATTGCGCGACGCCGGTCTCGTGACGCGCGTGGGCTCGCGGAAGACCGGACACTACCGAGCCGTCGAGACCGCGCGATAGAGCGCTCACCGTACGTGCCGCTCCGGCCACCGACGCTTGCGGCAACATTCCACGTCATGGACCGCAACCAGGAGCACCCCGAGTCCCCGGTGCAGCTGGCCCTCGAGCCTGAGTTGGCGCCCTACGTGCCGCCCAAACTAGACGCCGCATTTGGCGATGAGGCCCTCGCGCGCCGCGCGAAGGCGATGGCATGCACGGTGCCGCTGCATCATCTGGAGGCCAACAAGGGTCGGGTACGTGAGGGCGAGTTCGGCGCGTACACCGTGTGGGGGCTGGCATTCGTCGCGATCGACACCGTCACGGTGCAGATGGACTTCGACCGCGGCGCCGTGCACGACGCGGTCATCGACGCGGTGCTGCCCTATGCGCGCCGCCAGGCGCCCGACCGCGACGAGGCGGAGCATCGCGAGGTTTGCAAGTGGGTGCTCGACGAGCTCATCGGCACGAGTTCGCAGCGGGAGTTCGCGGTCGAGTACGGCGACTGGAGCGGCGAGTATGTGCGGCGCAGCTTCGGCTTCCAGCTGCTCGTCGAGCGTCAGGCGCCCGATGGCTCGGTCTATCTGCGCGCGACGGACGCCGCGATCAATGTGCTCGTCGGCGCGCTCGACACCGACGTCGAGTCCGCTCAGGCCGCCGCGGAGGCCAAGTTGGAGAACCTCGTGCGCCGCGGCCGGCTTTCCGAGGCCCAGTACGCCGCCCAGCAGGCCCGCTACCGCACGATCCAGCTCGGCGAGTTCGTCCGCCAGGATCTCGCGGCGACCAGGCGCAACGTCGCGAACGTCGATTGGGCCGGCGAGGTCTCGCCGCGGCTTGACGGAGCGCTCGCGCACGTCGGCGAGCGCCTGGAGGTCGAGCGACGCATCGCGGAGAACATCCGCGAGACGCGCGACCGCGCCGAGGAGTCCGCGCGGCGCGCGCAGGCGGCGAGCCTGATCGAGCTGCTCGAGGAGTGCCAGAACCGCCACATGGTCCTGCAGCGCAAGCTGATGGAGGCGCGCGAGGTGTTCCTCGCCGAGCAGGAGCGTCAGGTCTTCGCGCCGCCCGTCAGCGTGCGGCTGCGCGACATCACCGGCGAGCTGCTGCTGCCGGTGCTCGCGCTCTCGCTCACCGACGCCGAGCCGCCCGCGGTCAACTTCTTCGAGCGCGTCCTCGGGGCGCGGCCGCGGCGCATGGGGCGTCTCGCGACGATGGTCGCCCAGCTTCTGGCTCCGCCGCGCGAGCGCGACGAGCTCGGCGCGGAGCTCATCGAGCCTGAACTGCGCGAGCTCACACCCTACGAGGCATTCCCCGAGCCCGTGCGTGCCGCGGCCGGCGCCGTGCTGAGGGATGTCGACTTGCAGCCGACGCGGCTGAGCGCGCTGCTCGCCGCGGGGCTCGAGCACTCGCCCGCCGCTGCGCATCTGCTTGCGCTGCTCGTGTTACACGCGTTCTCCCCCGCGCTCGAGTCCCAGCTGCGCGTCGGCGATGAGTCTGCGCTGTTGCTTGCGTGGTCGGATGGCACGCCGCTGCCGCCCGACCTGCGCGGCGCCGCTGACGCGCAGAGCTTCCACGGCGACAACCTGCTCGTCGCGCGGCTCGACGTCGGTGCCGCGGCACAGCTCGTCGAGGAGGCCGCATGAAGCGCAGGCAACCAAAGGATGCCCAATGAGCCTCGTCGAGGACACCGGCCACGCGTCGCAGCTGATCGCCTACGGGCTGCGCCCGAAGCTGAGGCCGATCGAGGATCCGGACTACCGCGACCTCGTGCGCCGTTACCGCCAGCAGGATGGCTTCGCGCGCGCGGTCGGCGCGGTCGCGAACGGGATGGGGCTCGACGTGCTCGACGTTACGGAGGCCGCCGGCGTCGTGCTGGGCGCGCGCGAGGGGTCGGCGTTTGCGATGCGGATGGAGGACTACTACCGGCGCACGCGCGAGCGCAACCCGCGCCTGCGCGTGCTGCACGGGCTCGCGCAGCTCGCGATCGCCGCGATGAGCTTCCCGCGCCCGGACGACCTCGAGGACGCCGAACACGCGCCGCGCGTCGCGGTCAACGAGGTCGACGAGTACCTCCGCGACCTCTGCCGCCGCCTCGACGAGCGACACGCCGAGCAGGAGCTCGACCCGCCCGCGGAAGATCCCGGCCTGGAGCGCTCGTGGCGGATGTACGCGCGCCAGCCCGAGGCGGCCGCGACGGAGGATCGGCGCGCGTGGTCGGGCGCGACGCGTCAGGTGATCGCGAAGGCGTTCGGCGCGCTCACCGAGCAGGGCTTGATGCGCAAGGTCTCCGACGCGCTTGGCGGCACCTACCAGCCGACGCCCGCCTACCGCATCCACGTGCGCGAGCTCGCGCACGAAGACGTGTGGTTCGAGCTGGACCGCGTCACCAACGACGCCGACCGCGCGCGCTGGTAGCCGATGTACGAGCTCAACCGCGTGCTGCTGCAGTCGATTGGCCCCAAGGGCGCCCGCTACGAGGACGTGCTGCTCGACTTCCGCGACCGCAACGCGGACCCGGCGCGCGGCTCGGTGCTGTTCCTGGAGAACGGCGGCGGTAAGAGCGTGCTGTTGAAGCTGCTGTTCTCCGTGCTGCTACCCGGGCGCCGGCTCGTCCTCGGCGCCAACTCGAACACCAAGACGCTGGAGAACTTCGTCCTGACCGGCGACACCGGCCACGTCCTCCTTGAGTGGCGGCGCGTCACCGCCGAGGGGCAGGCGCTCGGGGAGCGGCTTCTGACGGGCAAGGTCTACGAGTGGCGCGGGCGTCAGCACTCCGCGGACTCGCAGAACCTGCGCGAGGCGTGGTACACGCTGCGGCCCGCCGAGGACGCGCTCACACTCGAGACGCTGCCTACCCGCGCGGAGCGCGACGGGTCGCAGTTCAAACGCCTATTCGGCTCCTACAAGGAGAAGCTCGAAGAGGCCAATCGCGCGCACCCCGAGCTCGAGCTCGTGTGGACTGAAGGGCAGCGCAAGTGGGTCGAGCATCTCGACGCGCTCGGCCTCGACCCCGAGCTGTTCAAGTACCAGCGCGAGATGAACGCCGACGAGGGCGACGCCGACGAGGTCTTCGCCTTCCGCACCCACGACGCGTTCGTCGACTTCCTACTCGGAGCCGTCACCGATCGCGAGGGACCCGGCGAGCTCGCGACGAACGTCGACCGCTACGCCGAGAAGCTCCGCGACCGCGAGCGGCTGCAGCTCGAGCAGGCATTCGTTGAGGGTGCGATCGAGCGACTGCACCCCCTTGCTGTTGCAGCCGAGCGCCGTGAGGCGGCTGCGACGAGGCTGCGCGACGCGCAGCGTTCAGCGCATGATGTCCACGGCCAGTTCGCCGCCGCGGCGCGCGCTGCCGCCGACGAGCACGAGCGCCTGCGGGCGCGGGCCGACGAGCAGGAGAGCCGTGCGCGCACGCTCGACACCCGCAGCCGCGAGCTGCAGGGGCAGTTGAGCGAGCTGCGGCGCCACGCCGCGCAGTTTCGTCTCGACGCCGCTGCCGCCGCGTTCGCCGATGCGGAAAGCGCCCGCGCGGTGGCGCTGCACGAGATGGCCGCATGGCGCGCCGCCGAGCCGCTCGCCGCGCAGCGAGTCACGGCGGCGCGCGTCAAGGCGCTCGACGAGCAGCTCGCCGCGGCCGAGCGCGAGGCGACGCCGCTGCTCGAGCGCCGAGCGGATGCGGCGCGGCGCTACGCCGGGGCCCTACTCGCGCTGATCGACGACGCGCGCGCCGCGGCCGAGGGCGCGGACACGCTCGCCGCGAGCAGGACCGAGGCGGCCGCGTCCGACGAGCTCGCCGCGGGCGCCGCGCGCGAGGACGCAGGGCGCCTGCGTGCGGAGGCCGCCGCGGCACAGTTGCGCCTGGATGCGATCGAGGCCGAGCGCGACCGCCTCGTCGCCGCGAAGCTGATCGTACGCGGTCAAAGTGCCGACGACGGCCTCGCGGTGCTCGACGAGCGCGAGCGCGAGGCCGAGCGGCGCGAGCGTCAGGCGGGCGAGCGCATCGGCGTCATCGACGTGCGCCTGCGGGAGCTCGAGCAGGAGCTCGCGCAAGCCGATCTCGCGGAGACGCGCGCCGGCGAGCACGCGGCCCGACTCGAGCGCGAGCGCGACGAGCTGCGCCAGCGCGCCGAGCGGCTCGCGGGCTCCGAGCGGCTGCGCGAGCTCGCCTCGGTGGAGCGCGTCGACCTCTGGCGGATGTCCGACCCGCTGCACCACGCACTCGTCGAGGCGGCCGCCGCAACCGAGCGCGACACCGTCATCCTGGAGCTTGAGGCCGCCGACGATCGCCACGCTTCGCAGGCCCTGGAGGAGACCGGCCGGCTGCCCGCCGCGCGCGACGCCAGGGAGGCCGTGCAGGCGCTGCGCCGCGCCGGCGTCGCGGCGGTGTCCGGCTGGGACTATCTCGCCGAGTCCGTGAGCACGGCCGAGCGCGAGCCGCTGCTGCGCCGCGCGCCGGAGCTCGTGGGCGGCGTCATCCTCACCAACCCAGCCCACCGCGAGCGCGCCGAGGCGGCGCTGCTCGACGCGGCGCTCAAGCCGACGATCGTGATCGTGCTCGGCGACTCCTCCGAGCTCGCCGACGCCGCCGCCACCGAGGGACCGCGCGAGCGCTTCGTCGTCGCCCCCAACGTCGCGCTCTACGACGAGCACGCCGGCGAGGACGAGCGCGAGCTTCGCGCGGAGCGGCTCGCGCGTGTCGCCGAGCGCCGTAGCGAACTCGACGCCCGCCACCGCGGCGACCGGGAGTTGCGACGCGAGCTCGAGGCCTTCCTCGTCGACTGTCCCGCGGGGCGCCTTGATGAGCTCGCGGCCGCGGCCGCCGAGCAGTGCACGCTGGCGAACGACGCCGCCGCCGGAGCGGAGTCGATGCGCGCGGAGCGCGCCGAGCTCATCGCCGAGCGCCCGCAGCGCGATGCCGCCGCAGGCGCCGCGCGTGCCGAGCGGCGCGCGGCCGCCGACGCGCGGCCGCGCCTGGAGGGCTTGCGCGAGCGCGCCGCCGCCGAGCGCGACCTGCGCGAGGCCGTTCGTCGCGACACTCAAGCCGCTGCGGCGGCTGCCGAGGAGTCCGCGCGCCACGCGCGCGCCGCGCAGGAGCTCCGCGTGGCCGCGCAGGAGGCGACTCGCCTCGCCGACGACCAGCGCCGCCGCGCGGACCGCCTCGGCGACGATCTGCAGGGCGTCGAGGGCGCCGGCGATGACGTCGCGCGCCAGCGCGCCGAGGCGTCGATCGAGGAGTTGCGCGGCGCGTACGCGCTGGCGACGCGCGTGCTCGACGACGCCACCACCGGGTCGGAGCTCGCGGCCGAGCACCGGCGCGCGCAGGCGTCCGAGGCCGAGGCGCGCGCGAGGCTGCAGGAGCACGACGCCGACGAGCTTGCCCGCGCGGCCGAGCTGCTCGTCGAGGCGACCGACCGCACCGCGCGCCGCGAGGGCGAGCGCCGCGCCCAGCGCGACGCCGCGAGCTCCGAGGAGCGTCGCGCGCAGTGTCTGGCCGAGCGGGAAACCCGCCAGGCCGAGCTCGATCGCGCGACCCCGCGCAGCGAGTCCGGCCGCGGCCCGCGCGCGCCGCTGACCGGTGCGCTGGTCCCGCGCGACCTCGACCACGCGCTCGCGCTGGCGCAGCGCCTCGACGGCGAACGCGTGCGAGCGCTCGAGGACCAGCGCGCCGCCGACACGACGGCGCGCCAGGCGCGCGAGCAGGCGACGAAGGCGCAGTCGCGCGCCGCGGTCGTCGGCTCCTACGCCGAAGCGGTCGCAGGCGCACTGGTATCCAGCGGCCAGGAGTTGGATGCCGTGGCCGCCGAGGACTCCGCGGCTGCCGAGGACGCCGCGGCCTTCCCGGGCGGCGCCGACGAGGCCAAGGTTCTCGCGCAGCAGCTCACGACCGCGCTGCGGGAAGCCGACGGCACGCTCGACGCCGCGGAGGCCGAGGTGCGCGACCTCGCGCAGCGCGTCTCGAGCTTTGCGCTCGACGACGCCTTCAAGGCGATGGCCGGAGGTAACCTGCGCGAACGGCTCGTCCGCGACGAGGCCGCGACGCTGGCGCGGCGCAGCGGCGAGCTGATCCCGCACCTGCAGGCGCGCGCCGCCGAGGTCGCCAAGGAGCTCGCGTCGATCGAGCAGCACCGGGTGCTGCTGCTCCAGCGCCTGGCCGCGCTCGTGCAGACCGCCCTGAACGCGCTGCGCCAGGCGGGACGCGCCTCGCGGCTGCCCGCCGACCTCGGTGACTGGTCGGGCAGGCAGTTCCTGCGCATCGACTTCGAGACCCCCGACTCCGAGGACGTGCTGCTGGAGCGCCTCGGCGAGGTGCTCGACTCGTCGGTCGGCGGCGACGGCGGGCGCGACCGCGACGGCATGACGCTGCTGCTGCGCGGCGTGCGCGCCGCGGCCGACCCACGCGGCTTTCGCGTCTCGGTGCTCAAGCCCGACACTGTGCTGCGCGACGAGCGCGTGCCGGTCACCGCGATGGGCGAGTTCTCCGGCGGCCAGCGCCTCACGGCGGCGATCGCGCTGTACTGCACGCTCGCCGCGATGCGCTCGACCTCGCGCGGCCGGCAGAGGCCGCGCGCGGGGGTGCTCTTTCTCGACAACCCCATCGGCACCGCCAGCGCGGAGTACCTGCTCGACATCCAGCTCAAGGTCGCCGACCGCGTGGGCGTCCAGCTGGTTTATACGACGGGCGTCTTCGACACCAACGCGCTCTCGAAGTTCCCGTGCGTGCTGCGTCTGCGCAACGACCTCGACATGCGCGCCGGCATGCAGCGCATCAGGGTCGCCGACAGCCTGCGCGCCGCGCTGCTGAACGGACGCGCGGAGGAGGACGGCAATGGCTACCTCGACGTCGCGCGCGTCGTGCACGAGCGCGACGTGAGTGAGCGTGTCGTCGGGCACAAACGCTCCGACGAGCCGCGTCTCGCATGAGGCAGCCCGAGAGCGCAACTCGGGGTCGCTGGAAATGAGCGAGCCCGCGCCTGCTCTCGGCGTCACCGCGGCGGCGCTCGCGCGCGAGCTTGGGAGCTGGCCGCGGCGCCAGCTGCAGCTCGGTGAGCTCCAGGCGCTGCTGCTGACCACGGAGCCGGCGCTCGAGCACGCGCCGGAGCGGAGAGCCCGCCTGCGGGAGGTCCTCGACGAACTGGTCGACGCGGGTCTCGTAGAGCTGCCGAGCAAGCGCTCGTATGACCGCAGCGCGAAGCCCGCGCTACCGCGCTTCGTGCGCATCGACCGCCCGGCGCCCACGCCGCGCCGAGTCTCGGGCGCCGGTGTCGCGTGGCGCCCGGAGCTTGCTTGGGCGGCCGAGCTGTCGCTCGACGAGCGCACGCTGTCGGATCTGCGCGCCGTCAACGCGTTCCTTCGCGACGGCGGCGGTGAGCGCCCGGTGGTTCCGCTGCGTGAGCGTTCGCTGCAGCTCTTCGGCCACGAGAAGCGTCTGGAGGCGCTGATCGGCGGTCAGCTGTTCTTCCCGGATCGTTTGACGTTGGAGCGGTTGCGCTGCGAGGAGATCCACCCGCCGTTCGTCTTCGAGACCATCGGCGCGGCGCCTGGCGTGCTGGTGGTCGAGAACCACCACACGTTCGTCTCGCTGTGCCGCAAGCTGCCACGTGAGGGGAGCGTCGGCGTCGTCGTCTACGGCGCCGGCGCGCACTTCAAGGGCTCGGTTACCTACCTCGCCGATCTTCCCATCCGGCCGCGACAAGTTCTCTATTTCGGTGATCTCGACATCGACGGCCTCGACATCCCGGTTCATGCAAGCCTCCTTGCCGCGAGAGCAGGCGTGCCCGCAGTCGAGCCCGCGACCGTGCTCTACGAGCTTCTGCTCGCCCACGGTCGACCGGCGCCGACCGATAACCCGCCGTCGCGGTATCGGGTACGCAACCTGACACCGTGGCTGCCTGACGACGTGCGCAGCGCCTCGGCGGCACTACTCGAAGATGGAAAGCGGATCGCGCAGGAGTGGGTCGGCACCGAACTGCTGGCGGAATGCCGCGATTTGCTTTGGCTTCTGTAGGGCGCGCCAGGTGAATTGCGTCGGTTCCTGCCTTTCATGGTTGCATCTAACGCCCGCGTTGCCGTCTCACTGCGATCTGCGTGCAGACGTCGGTCAGTACCCGCCCTGCGTAACCTTCGATCACGTGCCGCAACGGTCCAGTCATAGTGAAATGGGGCAGTTGGCGCGTCACGGTCACATTTATCGCGGCCCCTCCACTCGGCTGATGCCGTCGGCGCCACGCGTGACATAGATCGCCAAGTCGCAGTGCTCCAAGACATCGTCAGTATGGGTGATGACGAACATCTGATGGAATTCTGCGTCGAGCAGGGCTTGGAGCTGCTCCGCGATCAGCCGTCGGCGATTTTCGTCTTGGCTGCCGAAGACCTCGTCGAGGATTGTGAACCCGGCCTCGATGCCTCGCTGGTGGGCGGTCATGCGCGAGAGTCCCAGGCGTACGCAGAGGCCGGCGAGATCCTGCTCGCCGCCGGAGAACCGCTTGAGTGGATAGGCGGTGCGACCATCGAAGATCTCGACCGCGTACTTCTCCGAGATGCGTATGGCACTGTAGCGGCCCTTGGTGACGGTTCCTAGCAACTGCGACGCTTCGGCGATCAGTGTGGGCCGTGCGCGACGCGAGGCGTCGGCGCGGAACTCGCTAAGCGCCTTGTGTACGGCCAGGCGCACACGCTCCTCCTGTCGGGCCTCAGCCAGCCTCTTCTCGGTGCGTCGGGCGTCGGTGAGACGCTCGCGGGCTTCC
>Ga0210401_10008372_pt1 | contig 10256 bp, 13 predicted proteins | sample IncBWH32MmetaG_FD_150866 | JGI IMG/M metagenome (GOLD analysis project Ga0210401, IMG submission 150866) | Forest soil microbial communities from Barre Woods Harvard Forest LTER site, Petersham, Massachusetts, United States - Inc-BW-H-32-M | ecosystem: Environmental > Terrestrial > Soil >... | reverse complement strand
GATTCGCTGCGCATCCGCTTTCGGTTGGGATTGTGCTGCATGCCCAGGAAACGCCAGCTGTTCCCCTCGGGCGCGCCACTCACCTCGCCATGTCTCCAGCCGTTTCGGACTTACTTGGTAGGTGCGCGCCACCTCCCCTACGCTTTTCCCAGAGTCCAGCTCGCGCATCGTTGCGATTTTCAATTCGCGGGGATACTGTTGTCGGGGCACAAACATTTGCTCTCCTCCATTCAATGTAATTGGCCCCTTAATCTCCTGTCTCACTTTTGGGGTGCACTCCAAAGTGCCCGGTTCTCCCAGTCCTTCTAATCGGAGGGGCGGACCTCCGCCTCTTATGATTTTCGACCAGGTCTGGCCAACTCCGAAAGTGGACGTCTCTGCGACAGGATCATGAGAAATAGTTGCGTTCCCCGATGAATAGGTGTAATCCTCGCCACGGAGAAAACTAGCCGTGTGTTTTTCAGCCACAGCGAACTTTGTCGGAAGCGGAGTTCTGGCGCCGTCGGTGTCGTCACCTTGACGAAGGTGAAGCACCGGCGTGAACTGCTTTTCGCTGCGCTGCCCACGCTATTCGCGATTCACTAGTTCATCGAGGGATTCGTCTGGCTGGGATTGGATGGGATTCTCTCGCCTGTGGTGGCGCGCAACATGGGCGCGGCGTTCATGCTTTATGCGCAAGGGCTCCTGCCTCTTCTGCTGCCGCTAAGCGTGCTGCTGTTCGAGCCGGACAGAAAGAACCGCACGCGCATGCTGCCGTTCGTCGTGCTCGGCGGGGCAACTACACTCTACATCCTGTGGGCGCTGACGGCGTATCCGTTGGACCTATATGTCAAGGGAAACAGCATCGTCTGCATCAATCCAGCGACCAACAATACTGCGGTTGCATTGCTCTATGTGATTGCAACTTGTGGCTCGCTGTTTTTCTCGAAGATCAGGATGATGGTAGTCTTCGGCGCGGCAAATCTGGCGATTCTTCTGCTCGTCATGGAGTTCAAGCGGTACGCCTTTACCTCGCTGTGGTGTGCGTATGCGGCGGTCGCTAGTGTGATCATCCTCGTCTACTTCTGGAAAAGCCTGGAAGAGCGGCCGTTCCACCACGCCTAGCGATGGCCATGAACAGAGGCGGCCCGATTCCCGGCGACTCCGACGTGGTATATTTCGGCTGTAAACGATAGGTCATGAGCTACTGCGGCGTGGTCGAGGTCAGAACTCTAGAGGATACGCTCGCGACTACGTGTGCGCGGCCGGCTAAAGCTGTCTGTTCTGATTGCGGTGTATCCGTTTGCTCTGTTCATGGGGAGCGATGTGACCTGTGCCACGAGATCTTCTGCCCGTCCTGCTTGTCATTTCACCAGATTCAGGCAGGTCATGCCAAGCCAGCCTCGGCTGAGTGGCGTGCGAGCGAAAAACGAAGAGCCTAAAGCCTCAGGCCACTAGCAAGAAGGCAATCTGTAACATAAACATAGTTTCGATACACCACAATGACGAACCCATCACGCGCAAATCGCAGGAAGCCCATGCCGCGGGGCCGATGACGGTTTCTCGCTTTCGTTTTCGCGATCTAGCGCGGGGTATAAACCCGGACAAGCGGGGAGCTTACTCCTGGCCAAAAACAGAATCCCATTCCGTGTTCAGACAATGCTCGCCACTCTTGTGGCCAATCCGTTCGACAAACCTGGCTGGGTGTACGAGGAGAAATACGACGGGATCCGCGTCCTCGCCTACAAGGAAGGCAAACGCGTCTCATTGCTTTCGCGAAATGATCTCGACCGCACTAGGCACTTTCCGGAAGTTGTCGCTGCGATGACAAAGCTGCGACCGTCTTCCCTCCTGCTCGACGGGGAGGTAGTCGTCTTTGACCGCAAGAACGTCTCCCGGTTTCAACTTCTGCAACAGAGCAAGGGCGAGGCCTTTTATGCTGTCTTCGATTGCCTCTATGCCAACGGTGCAGATCTACGGCGGGAACCGCTCTCGACCCGACGCAAGATTCTTGAAAAAGCTGTGCCGACCAACGGTGTCCTCCTGCTGTCTCGCCGCCTGTCCGCCAATGGTTTCGAAGCTTACAAGCTGGCGAAACGGCGCGGCTATGAAGGCGTGGTTGCGAAGGATCGTTCTTCCCCCTACGTCCAGCGGCGTTCCAAGTTTTGGCTTAAGGTGAAGGTGCATCAGGAGGACGAGTTTCTCATCGTGGGCTTCACCGCACCACAAGGATCTCGTCAACATTTCGGAGCGTTGCTCTTGGGCGCCTACGAAGACGCCAGCCTTCGTTATGTCGGCAAGGTTGGCACAGGATTCGACCAAAACACGCTGGCAACTCTCTACCATAAGTTCCAGCCCTTGATCGTCGATAAAATCGCGCTAGTCGACCCTCCCCGCGAGAAGGACGTCACATCCCTGAAGCCAAAGCTCGTGGCGCAAGTCTCCTATCAGGAACTGACCGCCGACAAGAAGCTGCGGCAACCCGTCTTCTTGGGGCTTCGTGACGACAAGGGGCCGAAGGAAGTCACTTTGCCCGAGGTCCCCGGAGAATGAGTAAGGTAAGATCGAAATTTCTCCTCCAGTAGGACACTAAGCTCCCTTACTTCTTGAAGCCGCCTTCTCAGTCTTCTCATTCTGCACTATCAAAACACTCGACCGGCTTTTGTTTCTCGTCAGTTCGCGGAGCGGTTTGAAGCGAGTGTCCGAGAGCATGCCTTCCGTGGCCCGCCAGCGCCAATTGTCTTCGGCGCGGCCCGGAACATTCATTCGAGCCTCGTTGCCCAGATTCAAAAGGTCTTGCAACGGAGCCATCGCGAGGGCAGCGACTGAAGACCATGCTAGTTCCATTAACGCTGCGGCTGCATTGGTGCTCTTGGCCCCTCGCCTCTTTAGGTAATTCCAGATGTTCTCGCGGTGGTCATCAGGCAACTCGTCAAACCAGGAGCGGGTCGTGGGGTTGTCGTGAGTACCGGTGTACACAACCGCGTTGGTCGGGAAATTTTCGGGCAAATGCGGATTGTCTTCACGACCGTCGAAGGCGAACTGTTGGACGCGCATGCCTGGAAAATGAAATCGATCCCGTATGGAAGATACATCTGCTGTGATAAGCCCCAAGTCCTTGGCGACGAACGGCAGCCTGAGGCGATGACGTCGGCTCCGGCATCTGCGAGGCCAAAGCTCAAAGTGCGTCCGATCCCGGAGGTGCCTCCGATCACAGCCGCGGTTTTGCCTTCAAGGCTGAGGATATTGGGCGTCATTATTTCTGCGCTCCGGTGGCGAGCAGGCCGGCTTCGCGCAACCGTCCAAGTATCTCTTCGACGGCTTCCTCCGGTTTTCCAGCAACGGTGGCGGGCCAGGCATCGGACGGCACCTCCAGCGTCGCCAGTTGGCTGTCGAGCAGGTCGAGGTTCATGTATGGATGGTGTCGCGATTTCATGCGCTCTGTGATCAGAGAGGTCCTGGCCCGCGAGTCACGCCCTACAGCGGTGGTTGCCGGCAACGACGAAATCGCCTTTGGGCTCTGGCGAGCACTGTCCCGGCACAACCTAAAAGTGCCGGACCAGATCAGTTTGGTCGGGTTTCGGTAGCCATGCTCCCTCCTTAATAGAGTGAATAAATGGTGTCTGGTTACAACCACCATCGCCAACTCCTGCAGCAGGAGTCTGCTGAAGGGGTTCATGGGAAACGTCTAGCTACCGGAGACGGCCTTCCTTGCCGAACCGGGCGGGCTCACGGTAGCGCCAGAAGCGCCACCTTCATCGTCCATTCGGGACACGGCGTCTTCGTCCAAGTGCCGCTGAGTGGACGAAAAAGATTCTGAGGCGTCACTCTTCTGTCTTCGCCAAGAGATGGTCAGCAATAAGGCACTCTCTTCCAGCGCTTCGACGTCGTGTAATACACCACAGTCCAGCACCAACAATTGGCCAGTCGACAAGGTCACCTTTCGATCGGCCAAATGGATACGGACCTCTCCCTTCAATTGCTGAATGGATATCCGTCCCTCTGCTCGGTGCTGTCGCATTCGTGTGCCGCTTTTCATTAGAATTAGAACAATTCGGAAATCTGGATATTTCGCAAGAGTCTTGGAACTCCGCCCAGTTTCCCGCTGCCAGGAGTCTTCTCGCCTCAGTTGCTGCAGTTCTCGTTCCAAGTCGATTTGCAACAGAGGTTCCGCTAATCCCGGCAATCGATTCAATGCCTCAATGCCATCACCCGGATGGCAGGTGCTGAGATTTGTAGCCATTGGTGAATACCTTTCGCCTGTGGGCCTGTGCATCTTCGTCTTGATTACGTGCTTGACTACCGAGCTTAACTACGCAGGCGCAACCTATCTCTCAAGCCTCGGGAGGCCCGAGAAGACGATGATCGACGATATGTTGTGCCAAAACTGGTCAACATTGCACAGTGCCTTGGTAATCTCCATAGCAGGTAGACTGTCACGGAACCTTCGTCGCGGAGGTCCCCATTTTCGGGACTTGCTTCTGAATTCTTTCAAACACGTTCTTCACAACTCGGTCACACCGCACGGCATGAAAGTTGAATGCTTCTTTCCGTTCCATGCCAGCACGCGCGTAAAGACTCTTGCGTAACAACGCCCGCGCTCGATGGAGGCGGACCTTGACGTTGTCCTCGGTGATTTCGAGGACCTCCGCGGCATCGGTCGTGCTCATGTCTTCTACGTCACGCAGCATGAAAATGGTTCGGTAAGCGTCCGGCAGCTTTTCGACCGCTTCTTCCAGCAACGTACGAATCTCCGAGTTTGACGCTTGCTGTTCTGGATCCGGCGTCAAAGAGGCAAACCTATCCATGGGGTCTCCCTCCCGTTCTGACATTGGTTCCAATTCCTGGTATCGGTTTCCGCGATGCTGTCGCGCCAGCGCTTCGTGCACCGCAATGCGTGTCAACCAGGTGGAAAACTTCGCCCTCCCGGCAAACTGGTCCAGATGTTCGTAAGCGCGGACGTAGGCGTCCTGCATTACGTCCTCAGCTTCGCCATCATTGCGCAGAATAGCCCGAGCCACCCGGTAGAGAAGCTGGTTGTGACGGCGCATGATGATTTCAAACATCCCCGTCTCGCCCGCCAACACTCGGGTTACAACTTCTTCGTCACTCAAGAGCTCTTGCGACGTGGCCACTTCCGTTGGGCAGACCATACAAACCCTCCATCTGATGGAATCACGACGGCAATAAAGGTTACAGATCAAACCACGCAATTCCCGAAGGGAAATGGAGCCAGTGAAGGTGTAACCGATTCGCCCCTGCCAACTCTATTCTCGTGAAGGGAGTAAACATGCACCAGGGATTTGATTCACGATTGGACCAGGCTTGGTGGGCACTGCGGATCGGGCTTGGTGTCGGGCCGTTCCTGGCCGGCCTGGATAAATACTTCAACCTTTTACCCAAGTGGACCGGATACATCAGTCCGCTGGCCCTGAAAATACTGCCGTTCAGCGGACAGACCTTCATGCACATCGGCGGCGTCATTGAAATCCGGCCACGAAGGTAGGCGAATTTCAGCATGAAAGCTATTCTTACGGGCTCTGAAGATCACGAAATTGTTCGGCTGTCCGTCTTTCGCCAGGCCGATGTAAAACTTGTTGTATTTCAGTTCCAAGTCCGGTGCGAACGTCTTCACGATCTCGAGCATCTCGTCCACTAGGGCAACAGTCGCTTTCGTTCCACCGCCGTTTCCCAGTAGTTTCGGTCGGTCACCGCCTGCACCTCTTCATCCTCGGCGGGCATTCCCAACTGCATTGCATCCATGACCTTAGTGAAGATGAGGCTGATCTTGGTCGCCGAACTGGATTGCGTTCATCTGGAAGTGACCTTATAAGCCAACACCCGGCTTCATAATCGGTTCCCGATTCCTGATCCATAGTCTGCATTGAGGATTTGTCCGTTGATCTCGGCGCCAAGCGGTGAACATAAAAACACAAAGGCATCAGCGATCGACTCAGGACTGTTGCGTCGGCCGAGCGAGACGCGGAGTACGAACTCACGGTAGGATGCATCCTCCTCGAAAACCTTGAGCGAACTTCCCGCAGCGACGTTTCCCGGCGAAATCACGTTCACGCGAATCCCCGACGAAGAATATTCCAGAGCCATACAGCGAGCAAAATTCTCGAGCGCGGCTTTGGCTGAGGCATAGGCCGGAATCTTTGTATGGGGAACTCGAGCCACATAAGAAGATGTGAAGATCATGTGGCCGGGAACTTTGCGCTTCGTCCATTGCGCAAAAACAGCGCGCGTCAAAACGACCTGTGCCAGGAAATTAAAACGAAAGATACGCTCGAACTCTGATTCTGCAGTCTCGCCAAAGGGATGGAGGCCGCAGCCGCCGGCATGTCCCAGCACAATATCGAGTTGTGGAAAGCGCTCGAATGAATCATCGACAACCCGAGTCAACCTCATCGAGTCAGTGATGTCGAGAGCGTGGTAGATGTAACTCTGATCGGGGATATTCCAACTCCTCAAAATCTCGCGGGCCTCGGCGATGGGCTTCAGGTCGAGCAGGATCAGCGTCGCGCCAGAAGCGTTCAACCTCTTTACCATGTGCTCCGCAATCGCGCCCATTGCTCCCGTGATGAGGATTGCTTTGTCGGAAAGATCAATGTGAATCATCGTTCTGTCCTGAATCCGGAGTCACACCCTACATGATTCCACGCTTCTCGAAGGCAGCGACAGCACTGCTGCCTTCCTCCAGCGCCTTGCGCACCAGCTGTTCGCTTCGAGCCTTCTCGACTGCGTTCGTGAATACCTCGATCGCAGCCTCGGCTGGTACCACACAGACGCCATCGATATCTCCAAACACAAAATCGCCCGGACGTATCCGGACGGCGCCGATTTCGATGTTGATTCGGAAGTCGACTACCTTGTAGCGAGGCGCGGAATCCTGAGCATAAGAACCGAAGCAGAACGCAGGGAAGTCCAGTTTAAGGACCGCCTTTGTGTCGCGCAGATAGCCGTTCAATACCGCTCCCGCCGCTCCCAGCTTTCGCGCTCGGACACTCATCAGTTCGCCCCAAAGTGCATTTCGAGGCGATGACCCGGTGTTCACATAAACTTCGTCCGTTTTTAAATCATCCAAGGCTTCCAGCATCAGCCCGAACGGTTTTTCCATCAATTTGTTCTTTGCACCTGCAACTTTCTCTTCAAAGACATCGACGGCCAGCACCGGCATGGCCCGGCCAATCACGACCAAGTCCGGACGCAGCGGACGAATTTGCGGTGGAAGGAATTGGTGTTGCAACCCGATCTTGTCCATAACATCGCCCACAACACAGGTGAACAGTTCGCGCCGAACCGTAGAGAAAAGCTCTTCGTCATTGCGCCAGGCAGTCATAGCTTCGTTGATCGCTCTCTGGTTCACTCAAAGAATGGCTCACCCTTCCGAGCATACTTTCGCGCTACTTCCTCGTTTAGCGTAACGCCAAGCCCAGGCTTCTGAGAAACCTGAATCGAGCCATTCTGAATAATCGGCTTCGAGATACCGTCTACTAGATCGCTCCAGAAAGGAACATCCGAAGCATGAAATTCCAGCACGAGGAAGTTCGGGATGGCGGCACAGAAATGTGCGGACGCTAGTGTTCCCACTGGGCTGCTGACATTATGCGGTGCCAACGGGATCGTCTGATTATCGGCAAAGCGACCAATCTCGCCCGCGACGCTTAATCCTCCAACTTTTTGCAAATCCGGGGTAGCAATTCCTGCAGCATGCGTCTGCAGCATTTCGCGGAAGCCTTCAAACAAGTATAGATTCTCGCCAGTGGCAACCGGAACTCTCACTCGCGAACTGACCACCCGTAAGGCCTCAAGATTTCCGGGAGGAACCGGATCCTCCAACCAGAGCAGGCGAAAAGGCTCAAGGGCATGCGCGACTTTGATGGCCTCGCTGGCGGTGTAACGCCAGTGACAATCGACGGCGATGTCGATGTCATATCCGACTGCATCTCGAGTCGCTCCGATCAGGGCAACCATCTGGTCAATCGCGCGATTGGAAAGGCAGCGGTTGTGAGGATCCGGACCCTGGGTAGCGGGGACGTCGAGATCAAACTTCAGTGCCGTGTAGCCTTGCGCTTTCATGGCTAGGGCTCGGTTCCGAACTTCGGCCGGAGAGGAAGGCGGGGCACCCGCTTGATTGTCAAAATAGTTCTTCCGTTCGAATTGCTCGCCGTCCTTTGTCCATGACGGTCGACGCGTACGAAGAATCTCATCCAGGCTTTCCAACGCTTCACCAGCGTGGCAGTCTGCGTAAATGCGTATGCGGTCACGAAATTTTCCGCCGAGCAAACGCCAGATCGGAGCGTCCAGATATTGCCCGAGAAGGTCCCAAAGAGCGGCTTCGATTCCGCTGAGCCCGTTGTAGATAATGCCTGCAACAGAGCCCGCGCCGGAGGTGGCCAACTGTACTTTGCGAAACAACCGATGTACATCGCGCGGGTCTTCCCCTAGCAGTAGCGGTTCAAGAGAGCGCAGGATCGATGTCAGGCCGGGGGCGAAGAAACACTCACCGAGACCTGTAATTCCTTCATTCGTTTCGATTCGAACATACGTCCAGTCGAAGTTGCCCTCGATCACTGCGGTCTTGAGGCGAACAATTTTCAAGTCAGTTGCCCTCGACGGTAGACATTCAGCACCACGCCATTTCTGAGAACGATCTTCCAGCACAAGCTGAAGTTCTGTTATCGGTACTTCAGAACGTTTATCTCCCCACCGCCCGGCGGCAGCATCGGATTCGAGAGGTCATATTCGAGCAGACCATTCTGAGACTCGACATCTTAGCGATCAAAAAGACAATTGGGAAGAAGCTCAAAAGTGGAAGGACTCAGGTGTAGGGTGCTGATGGCTACAGATTGGCATGCTCCTCAGCACGATTGCCAGCAGAGAGCTGCCATGGTGTACGGCAGGACTGGGTCGGCTGATGGCGGCTCTGTCGGTCAATCGCAAGATCCGCGGCCAAATGAGAAGTCGCCTTCTGGGGCGTGATTGCGTATAAAAGCGATTCCATGACCTTGTGAATAGCATAGACGATCCCCCCGTTCTCAGACTCTGTCAGAGTAGGTGTGTCACATCATAAGATTGACCTTGTCGCTCGGCTAGCATAGACCCGGCGCGGCAAGTTTGCTCTGGAGGTGTAGGCCGATGGTGAAATCTGGGTTCGTGCGCTTTGTATTCATGGTATTTGTGCTCGGAACTCTAGCGGCTCAGGACCAACAGGGCGCGGAGAAAAGTCATCCAGTCGTCCTGAAATATCTGGGAACGGCAGGCTGGGAAATCACCGATGGAACCACCTCGATTCTGATCGATCCATATCTGTCGCGAATCAACGGACCTGCGCCACCGGGAGGAGGGTCGGGCCACTCCCTGGCTGGAGACACTCGCCGTGTGTATGGGTGGGGTGACGTTGCCTCGCCGGACGTCGCGGCAATCGATTCGCACATTCAGCGAGCAGATTGTATTCTCGTCACTCACACACATTACGACCACATACTGGATGTTCCTCACATTGCCCTCAAAACTGGCGCCATAGTGATCGGCACCGAGAGCACTGAAAATGTGATGCGGGCTTACGGAGTGCCCGAAGGACGTCTGATTACCGTGCGCGGCGGAGAGGACTACGAGTTCGGTTCTTTTTCCCTCAAAGTGATTCCCAGCATTCACAGCCCCCTGGACCACAAGCATTACTTCAGTTCCGCGATTGCCCCGGCCGGAATGAAAGCACCATTGACCTTGGAACAGATTCACCCAGAGGGAGGCACCCTCGCCTACCTGATTCGTTTTCACGGTCATCAGATTCTCGCGTTTGGGGGGATGAACTACATCGAACGCGAGATCGTAGGACTGGAGCCCGACGTCGCGTTGATCGGAGCCGGAGCTTCCCGAAAGGAAATCTACGATTATAGCGGCCGCCTTATGCGCGACCTGCGCTATCCAGCCCTAGTCCTCCCAACGCATTGGGACAACTTTCTCGCGCCGTATGGAGCCTCGCAGCAGCCTGCTCTCGACGCCCTGCAATCCTTCTTACAGGAGATCGCGGCCGCGTCACCGAAAACAAAGGTGATCGTGCCAAAATACTTCGAAGCAATCCCTCTCGAAACGCCTGCGAAGTGAGTACCTGACGTTCTCGCGGTTGGGCGCAGAGTGGTTTACATGAAACGTTAGCGGGAGCGATTATGTCCGGATCACGTTAGTGCTTTATCGGACGCGCGCAAGGTCAAAGCGTGTGGAGACATGAGCGCTGTGCGCGCGTTCGATAAAGCCGTCAGAAGGAAGCCGCT
>Ga0210401_10008371_pt1 | contig 10257 bp, 5 predicted proteins | sample IncBWH32MmetaG_FD_150866 | JGI IMG/M metagenome (GOLD analysis project Ga0210401, IMG submission 150866) | Forest soil microbial communities from Barre Woods Harvard Forest LTER site, Petersham, Massachusetts, United States - Inc-BW-H-32-M | ecosystem: Environmental > Terrestrial > Soil >... | reverse complement strand
CCCTGTCGCTTCTTTGGGTAGCGTATAAATCGGTCGTCCCGTTGCCCGATGCGCCGCTACGCTACGCCCCCATCATGGTAGGCTCCTGGCTGGTCGCCGGAGTCGTGGTTCTGTTGACAGTGCGCCGCGCCTCCAATATGCCGCTCTTACCCTTAGAAGCAGTGGTCAGCCTCGAGGAGAATGTCATAGAGAGATCATGAGCGGACGAAAGCACTACGACGTCGCCGTCATTGGCCTGGGGACCATGGGGAGCTTTACTGCCGTTGAATTCGCGAAACGCGGGCTTTCGGTTGTTGGCATCGATCAATTCACTCCCCCGCATGGCCGCGGCAGCCACTCCGGTGGCACCCGAATTTATCGACTCGCTTATCCGGAAGGTAGCGGCTACGTGCCGCTGTCTCAGCTGGCCGGCCCCATGTGGGACCAGGCCGGCGAGCAAATGGGAACGAAGCTCCTGCACCGCAGCGGGGTGCTCTACATGGGGCCGCCGGAGGAGGCCTTTCTCAGCGAGGTCGCAGAAAGTGCATCCACCCACCATCTTCAGGTCGAATCGCTGACCGCGGACGAAGTGCATCGCCGCTATCCAGCCTTCGAAATCCCTGAGAATTACGCTGGTCTACTCGATGTCCACGCCGGCTGGCTCGACGTCGATGCGTCCATTACCGGAAGTCTCACCCTCGCCCAGTCTCTCGGTGTCGAATGCATTTTTGATCAACCGGTGAAGGCCTGGGACGCGAACGAAACAGAAGTTCACGTGCATCTGGAAAAGGAAACGATCAGCGCCGGCCGGCTAGTCATCACCGCAGGAGCATGGGCCGGCGCCTTACTGCGGGATCTTCAGCTGTCGCTGGCGGTAAAGCGTAAGGTGGTGGCCTGGTTCGATCCGCTGAGGCCCGAGCTTTTCGAGGCCGGCCGGGTGCCTGTCTTCAGCTTTGCTGATAATTTTCTTTATGGGTTCCCTTACGTGACCGGCCTGGGTGTCCGGCTGGCGGAGCATTTCGGCGGCAGCTATCTTGCCGATGCCGATAGCCCGGTCCCGCCTCCGGGGTCGGCCGACCTGGATTCCATGGCAACCGCCGCCGCAAAATACATACCCGGCCTGGCGGGCAGCTATCACCAGGCTCGCTCCCGCATCACCCGTTCGGCCGTCTGTTTGTACACCATGACTCCAGATGAGGACTTCATCGTCGATCGTCATCCGAACTACAGCCATGTGGTTTTTGCGGCGGGCTTTTCCGGCCATGGTTTTAAGTTCGCTCCCGTGATCGCTGTAGCTCTGGCGGATTTGGCGCTTGCAGGCAAAACCGAACTACCCATCGGATTCCTTTCTCTTGACCGACCCACATGCTGCTCTTCAGAGTCTGAGTGAGAACCGGAAGAAACAGCAGGCCCCTCTGCATCCACTGACAACTCCAACCTGAGTCACCCCTCTCCCCTTGTCATCCCGAGCGAAGCCGAGGGATCTGCAGTGCGCCCTGCGGCCTTCTCAAATCCTTCTCTGGAAGCCGACGCACCCTCTTTGATCTTTCGATCTAAAACAGAATTGTCATCCCGACCGGAGCGTACCCGGATTTCCTACTTCGCACTGCTGGCAACGACCACGCGTGCGGCTCTCCGTAGAGAGAGCCGCATGGACTTCATCAACGCCACGACTCTCCACAGGAAATCCGGGGGAGCGCAGTGGAGGAACCTGCTGTTCCTTTCCGGTTCTCACGCAGATCTGAAGCCTGGGGAGGAGACTTACAATGGGTTCGTGTTGATTCCCCGCTTCATGGTCCTTGTCTGTGGTACCGCAGCGCTCGGATCCATGTTCCTGATGAGGACCATCTTCCAACCAGACGCTCCCCACGCCGTCGACTTTGTACTCCTGAATTCGCCAACGCCGCAGAAGTACCTGATCGAGACCATGGGCGGAGGAGTTGCCATCCTCGACTACAACAACGATGGGTTACCCGACCTGTTTTTCGTAAATGGCGGTCGAATTATCAGCGGCCCACCGGAAAGGTTCGCTCGCAGCGAACCGAAATATTGGAATCGACTCTACCGTCAAAACCGCGATGGCGCCTTCACCGACGTTACCAAAGCTGCCGGACTATCCAATGCGGGCGACGGAAACTACGGCATGGGAGTAGCCGTAGCCGACTACGACAACGACGGCTATCCGGATATCTTTGTGACCAGCTACGGAAAAAATATTCTCTATCACAACAATCAGGACGGCACCTTCACCGACGTCACCGAAAAGGCCGGAGTAGCCGGGGGAGGATGGTCCGCCTCCGCCGGTTTTTTTGACTACGACAACGACGGCCGCCTGGATCTCTTCGTTACCCGCTACATGGAATGGAACACCAGGCTAAGCAAAGTGTGCAATGGGGACTACCGGACCTACTGTCCTCCGGAAGTGTTTCCCGCTACGACGAATCTTCTCTACCACAACAACGGAGACGGAACCTTCACCGATGTCAGCACAACCTCAGGCATAGGCCGCCTGAAAGCGCGTTCACTGGGCGTCGCATTCAATGACTACGACGGCGACGGATACACAGATATCTTTGTCTCCAACGACGGCATGCAGGAGTTCCTCTTCCACAATAACGGCAACGGGACCTTTACCGAACGCGCCCTCGAAGCGGGGGTTGGATTTAGCGACGATGGCAGCCCCTACGCCGGCATGGGGATAGACTTCCGCGACTACGACAACGACGGCCGCCCGGATCTGATCGTGACTAATCTTGCCAAACAGGTCTACGCCGTTTATCACAACGACGGTAACGGATCCTTCAGCTACCAGAGCCTCGAGACGGGCATCGGAAACCTGACCGCCGCCAGCTCCGGCTGGGGCGTACGCTTTGAGGATTTTGATAACGATGGAAGGAAGGACCTGCTGGTCGCACAAGGACACGTCATGGACAACGTCGACCAGATTGACCCCTCCAAGCATTATCGTGAGCTACCGCTGTTAGCCATGAATCGCGGCCCCCGTTTCGAGCGCGCCGATACCGGCGTAACCACGCCCGTGGCCGGTCGCGGCCTGGCCATCGGCGACCTGAACAACGATGGATCGACAGACGCGGTCATCACGGTTCTGGGCGGCAGTCCGATCATTCTCCTCAACCATGCCGGCGGTGCGCATTGGCTCACCGTCTCCCTGCGTGGCACGCGCAGCAACCGGGACGGTGCAGGCGCCATCCTCAAACTAAACGGGCAAACACAGTACGCCGGCACTGCGGGCAGTTATCTATCAGCCAGCGACAAGCGCGTGCATTTTGGCCTGGGATCGGCGACCAGCGGAACGCTCGAAATCGATTGGCCTTCGGGAACCCGGCAAGTGCTCAAGGATGTTAAGGTGGATCGGTTCATGGAAGTAACCGAGCCGACAAAGCCGTGAGTATGCTCCCCATCCTTCTCCTCTTCGCGATGCAGGCAGCCAACCCAGCGTTGGCGGAACATCAGCAGGCAGGAATCGCAGCCCAGAAGCAAGGTCAGCTGGACGTAGCCATCAGCGAATTCCAGAAGGCGACAGAAGCAGACCCCGCATCCGCTGTCGCCTTTTTCAACCTCGGGGCGGTGTACATGCAAGCACACCGTTACGGTGACGCACTCCAGCCGCTGAAGAAAGCCCTGGAGCTGAAAGGAGATTTCCCTGGCCTTCACGAATCGCTCGGCTATGCGCTTTTGTCGCAAGGATATGCAGCCGAGGCAATCCCACAGTTTCAGGCCGCCAACGTGCGCGAGGGCCTGGGAATTGCGCAACTGGAAACCGGAGACCTGGCGGACGCCGTCAGCAATCTGGAGGCGGCACTCGCCAGCCATCCTGACAACCCTGATCTGCTTTATTACTTTGGCCGTGCGACCGGCTTGCTTTCAAGCCAGGTAAACGACAAGCTGCTGTCCTCCTATCCGGCCTCCGCGCGAGCCTATCAAAGCCTGGCCGAGAGTTACTCGGCGCTTCACCAGGCCAAACAAGCGGAGGATGCTTACGAGAAAGCGATCAAACTCCGCCCAGACCTGCCCGGCCTACATCTTGCCCTGGGCGAGGTATATGCCCAGGCCGCAGAATGGGACAAAGCGGAACAGGAGTTCCGCGAGGAAGCCAAATTGCGGCCAGGCAGCGCAGAAACAGCCTTTCAACTGGGCTCAGCTCTTTTGCAAAATGGGCATCCGGAGGAAGCGCGCAAGCAGCTAGCCCTATCGAACCAACTGCAGCCGGACATGCCCCAGACCTTGTACGCCCTGGGAAAGGCCTACGCCATGCATGGAGACAACGCGCAGGCGACCGAAGCTCTAAACCGCGTAATCACGCTCGAACCCAGCGGCACATTAGCGGCGCAAGCCCACTTCACTCTGGCGGGAATCTACCGCAAGCAGGGTAAGGCTGGCGACGCACAACGAGAAATGGAGCAATTCCAAAAACTCAAATCCGCCGCCGCTGTGCCCCCGGATCCGCGCTGATGCTTGATGACCACCAATGCTCGGATGCCCCATCAGCGCGGGCAAGCTCAATCATCCATTCTTCCCCTCACACAACTCTGTCTGGGTGCCCCACGTTCGCACCAGCGTACGTGGGTTGATAAAGACGGGGCGAAGCCCATCAAAGCTTGACAACCTTTCCCCAGAGCAAAACCTGGGTGCCCCATATCTCGCTCGTTTTTGGCGAGATGTGGGATTCCACCGCTCTCCCCCCGAAGATCTTCCCCGCCAAGTGTGCCTATCCCACCCTTCGCATAAAAGCCGAAGATAGGGAACCCGATCAGTGATTCTCCCGGGAGCCGCATGGACTTCATCAGCGCCATAGCTCTCCACGGGAAATCCGGGGGGGCGTAGTGGAGCGACCTGCGGTTGGCGGCCTAAACCCGCCTGGATCCTCCCCGGGGCCGGCAGATCCGGCGGTCAACTTTAAGAGAAAGCCGCAAACGAGGCTGAGTAGCGGACCCTACCACATCGAGCAAACGTTCAGTACTCTACTTCCTAACTGCCCAAACCTGATCGGCGGACCCTGGTAACGAGAGTTTTATCCTCCCTTCTGAAAATCAGTGAAGACTGGAGTAAAATCGGGAAAAACCGCTTATTCATCCGGCTAACAAGGATCAGGGGGAAATTGCGCCTTGGGGAGTTTACCTAAGAAAGCCAGGCTGGCGCGCTCGTCGCCCGCCAAGGCGACGATTCGCGACGTAGCACGCCTTGCCGGAGTGGGCTCAATGACCGTCTCCCGGGTGCTCAACCATCATCCCTACGTGACCGAAGCCACCGCAGCCCGTGTTCACAGAGCCATCGCCAGGCTGAATTATTCTCCCAACGACATGGCACGCGCGCTGCGCGGCTCCAAAGTAAAAACTATCGGCCTGATCGTCCCCTTCCTGAACAATCCCTTCTACGGCGATATTGCGCAAAGCATAAACGCGGTGGCGAGCTCCCACGGCTATTCCGTCCTCATCGCCACTTCCGACGAGTGTCCTAAGAAGGAGATAGCCGAAGTCGAGATTATGATGCGCCGCAGCATCGACGGTCTGATCGTAGCGCCCGCCGCCGGAAGCAAATCAAAAGTAGCTGACTACCCCTTTGGAAATATCCCGCTGGTCATCATGGACCGGCTTCTCAGAGGAACCAACTTCCATTCCGTTGGAGTCGAAAATCGGGCGGGCAGCGCTCTCGGCGTGCGTCATTTGATTGAAACGCACCAGCATCGAAACATCGCGTTCCTGAACCAGCCCGGCGGTGTCTACACCCTCGGCAATCGATATGAGGGGTACAAAAAAGCGATGAAGGATGCCGGCTTGTGCCCAGGTCCGCAATACGAGTGCCCTACCGAAGAATCAATGCTCCATCTTCTTCAGCAGCTCCTATCCGGCGCGAACCCGCCCACTGCCATCTTTGCTGCACACGGAGCGGCCGTCTCCAATCTGATGCACGTGCTGGCAAAACTACGGGTACCCGTGCCCGAAGCTATTGCCATCATGGCCTTCGATGACTCGGATATGTTCGATCTGCTTCAGCCGCCGCTCTCGGTGGTGCGGCAACCGGTACGTCAGCTGGGCCACTGCTCAGCAGAAATGCTTTTTTCCTTATTGAAGGCAGACCGGGCCGCCAAAGCGTCCGTCACCACAACTATTTTGCCGGTCGAATTGATCCTGCGCCGCTCCTGCGGTTGCCTGCCAGAAGCGCGAAAGGGTCAAGAGTAAAAACTCTTGACCCCTTCGCGCTTTCCTTAGGCTAGAAAATTATTTTCCCCGCAAATTGAATCAGACGCGGATTATTTGTCTGGCTCGTTATCTGTCCGAAGTTAGACGAACCGAATGAATTGCCCGGAGGCCCAAACTGCGGATGGTTGAAGAGGTTGAAGAACTCCGTCCGGAACTCGAACCCCAATCGCTCCCCAGGCCCGAAGGTAGTTCTCTTGAAAATGGCCCAGTCAAAATTGGCAGGTCCTTGTGCCCGTAAGGAGGGATCTACCCGGCTTTCACTGCCGAACGTATACGGAGCAGGCTGAGAGTAGCAAGACGCATTGATCCAGCCGTCGCCGCCCACAAGTCCATTCCGAACTCTTGCTTCCGCACTGCCGGAAGTTCCGTGATTGCAATTCGCAGCCACGTTGGGACGAAGACCGGCACTAAACTGGCCTACGTAGTTGTTGACAGCCGCCCCGATATTGACCGGAAAGCCCTTCTGAAAGAGAGTGACTCCATCTATTCCCCAACCGCCGACCACCTTATCCATGAGAGGGGAAAGGTTGGCCGCAAACTGCCTTCCGTGCCCAAACGGAAGATCAAGCACGTAACTGATAATCAGGCGCTGAGGAACATCATTCGAGGAAAGCGAGTACTCACCTGGCAGATTGTTCCAGTCCTGGACTGCGCCGGTGCCGCCCGACTCCAACCACGACGTGATGGTATCGGTATTCGAAAGCAGTTTTGAATAGGTATACGCGGCAAGTAACGTCCCGCCGCCGTTGAAGCGGCGCGTCAGAGTCGCCTGCAGAGAGTTGTAGTTACTGTAGAAAACACCCTGGCCCGCATAGGAAACTCCACTGTACTGAGGGAAAGGCCGCAGCAGATTCCCGGCCAAAGTGGTCGCGGAAGAAAGGGGGCTGCCCGGGCTCGCTACACTGAAGTAGGGATTTGTCACCTGCTGCGCAATAGCCACCGGCTGGCCGGCTGCCGATTGTTCGGCTGCCTGCGCCAGATAGTTATCGCCTATCTGATCGACTTGCTGGGAATACTGGGGAAGGTGGGTTCCTTTCAGGCCGCTATAGGCAATATCCGCAAAAAAGGCGCCCGGCAGTTCCCGCTGTAGGTCCAGGTTCCATTGTTGGGTATAGCCATACTTGAAGTTTGGGTTAGCGATCGTAATTCCCTGGCCCAGCAAAGCACCCTGGAAGCTCGGATTGCGGCCCGGAGCCGGGATGAATTCAGGCCATGGTGTCGTGATGGTGTTGATGGGAGTGTTGGCAGCGATATTTCCGTGATAGTTCGTCTGAATCGAGTTGACGGGGTCATTCAAAGGATTAGTAGCCCAGTTCGCATCGATCGGGATCCAGAACAGCCCATAGCCACCACGTATCACCGTCTTTTGATCCAGGCTCTCGGCAAAACCGATCCGAGGCGCAAACCCGTGATAGAAGGCATTGATGTTATAGCGGCTCCCTCGAACTCCAGGCGTGTCAACCAGCTCGACAGCACCAATCATCTGGCCTGTGGTCGCATTCGAAAGAGGATTGACTGCAGTCGTGTCGAAATAAGACATGCGATTGAAGCGTTCAGTCCACGGCGATTGATACTCGTATCTCAGGCCAAGATTGAGCGTCAGATTCGTGGTAGCGTGGTAAGTATCACTTACGAAACCAGCGATGTACTTTTGCTTTCCAGCAGTCAGGGCTGGTTCCTGCGCTGCCCCAAAGAAGTGGTTCTCTACGTTAGACGGGTTGTTGGCCCAACCCAGCAGGAAATCCGAGAGAGCCAAACCGGTATAAGCCCCGGTGAAACCAAAGGATCCACCGGCCGTGTTGGTTTGCGTGTAGTTATCCAGATCGATGAGATACTGCACTCCTAACTGGAGAGTGTGCCGCCCTCTGACCAAAGTGATCGAGGGAGAGAAGTTATACTGCGTGTCCCGATCAATGATCGCGCTTTGCCCCTGGCTACAGGTGATGGAATCAGCGATACCTGTGATGCATGGCGTTGGAGGCGTCCTCAGGGCTGGAGAAACCTCTCCATTGAAAGCGGCCGGCCAACCAATGGTCGTAAAGTCAAAATTGGAGTTCTTCGGCTGCCGGGTATAGAGAAATCTGCTGGCGCTGACGTTGAGGTTGGCGATGGTAGTGGGGTTGAGGACATAGTTATACCCGATGGCCAGTGCCCTCGACGAATATAGTTCTGTGCAGCGATCCTGACACAAACCGGTCCCCAGCGGGTCTATGGGGAGATTGACGTTATTCCACCAGCTGAAGCGGCCGAATAAATGCTGATTCTGATGAATAGCTTGATCATAACGCCCGACATATTGGTTCTGGTTGCCGCCGGCGCTGGTATTCGTGGTGAAGTTATTCAGGGTTGCGTTCGACGTTGGCAATGGATAAAGCTTGAGTAGCGCCACCGCAGTCGGGTTCAAGCGAGACTGTGGGATTACATTTCCTGCAAAGGGCACCGGCGTATAAGTGTTGCAGGTTGCTGCCCCTGCGCAAGGATCGATGATTTGATTGCCCGGAACCGCGGAGAGAGGAACCAGGGCAGAAACATTTCCCGTGCGCTCGGCAGCAGTGGGTACTGTGGTGGTGAAGGTCTCCCCGAAGCGCTGGCGAAAGCCTTCATATTGGAAGAAGAAGAAACTCTTGTCCTTGATGACCCTTCCACCAAAATTGCCGCCAAACTGGTTCTGTGTATACGCCGGTTCGGGTAGGCCCTGGTTGTTGGAAAACCAGTCGGCGGTATTCAGGACTTTGTTGCGGAGGTACTCGTAGACTTCGCCATGCCATGCATTGCTGCCGCTCTTGGTGCTCAGGTTCAACACGCCACCCGCAAGCCGGCCCCATTCCGGTCCCAAATTGTTCGTCTGCACCTTGAACTCACCGATGGAATCCTGGGTGGGTATAAGGATCGGGAGATTGATGTAACCAATGTTGAGTGGCTCCCCGTCGAGGTATTCCGCGCTTTGGTTGGCAAACGCTCCACCTATCTGGAAGTTGCCCCAGGCGAATGGATTCTGCCCGGTCGCCGTTTGGCCGGCTCCGCCCTGCAGAACCACTGAGGGAGCGACCTCGACCAGGCTGAAGATATTTCTGCCATTGAGCGGCAATTCATTTGCATTGCGCGTCTCGACCACTTGCCCCAGGGAAGAAGTCTCCGGCTGGAGTATGGGCGCCGTACTACTTACCGTGACGGTCTCAGTTGCCTCACCGACGGAAACGGGCAAATCAACCCGTGTCGTCTGTTGCACCTGCACGACAACGTTTTGCTCGGTGACGCGCTTGAAGCCCGTCTTCTCAGCGCTCACTTCGTAATTACCCGGAACCAGATTGACGAAAGAGTAAAGACCCGCATCTCCCGTCATTTGGCTTTGGGTTTCGGCAGTGGCTTTATTGGTAAGGGTAACCTTCGCCTGGGGTATGGCCGCCCCGGAAGCGTCAGTCACAACTCCCTGAATGGAACCGTAGGTGGATTGCCCGTGCAGGTAAGGGACGCATGTCAACAGCAGGCAAAGGCCAAGGGCCTTTGCGCCCAGCTTCTTAAGCATCATGAACCTCCCAACAAGTTAGTGCAAGGTGCGGTTTTCATTGCATGCCATGCGCCGAAACGAGCTTTCCGGTCGCCAACATGATGACGTTACCAGCCGTCCCAAAGCGTAGTAGCGCGATGTATTCATTGTCAAGGGCGGCTATTCAGGAAATCGATTGTCTTAAAGTGGTGACGCCTTTTGACGCGCCTCTTGTTCGAGAAGCATTTAGTCCCGATGACGAAAGCGAAGACAGCTCTCTCTTCCCCTCACACCAACTCTGTCTGGGTGCCCCACGTTCGCACCAGCCCACGTGGGTTGATAAAGACGGGGCGAAGCCCCATCAAAGCTCTGACAACCTTTCCCCAAAGCAGATCTTAGGTGCCCCATATCTCGCTCGTTTCTGGCGAGATGTGGGATTCCACCGCTCTATCCCCGAAGATCTTCCCCCTCTCCAATCCTTCCCCGGAGGACGAATCCCCAATCAAACCCCTACCCCCAGCCCGATTTCGCAATCCCGGGAGGCAACACTCGCTTGTCCAACGAAATCAA
>Ga0210401_10008369_pt1 | contig 10260 bp, 4 predicted proteins | sample IncBWH32MmetaG_FD_150866 | JGI IMG/M metagenome (GOLD analysis project Ga0210401, IMG submission 150866) | Forest soil microbial communities from Barre Woods Harvard Forest LTER site, Petersham, Massachusetts, United States - Inc-BW-H-32-M | ecosystem: Environmental > Terrestrial > Soil >... | reverse complement strand
ATCGAGGTCCTGGTCGTTGAACGCCTTCCACCAGGCGGCCGGCATCTTCTGGTCGGACGGCTGGGCCGGCTTCCAGTCCGGGTCTTCCTTGAACCCCGAGGGCAGCGGCATCGTGGGGCGCACGTACTCGGGCCCCACTGCGCAGCCGGCCGCGAGCAGTGCAGCCGACAGGCTGACAACGGCGAGATAAGCGGTCCTCATGGCGTCTTTCCCTGATCGGCGGCGACCGGGTCGGACCGGCAGGGTCGGGGCGCGGGGCGATGTGCGCGCCAGGCGACGTACCTCGAACGCAGGCAGTCCAGGACCAGATAGACGACCGGCGTCGTGTAAAGCGTCAACAATTGGCTCAAGATCAATCCCCCGACGATCGAAATGCCGAGCGGCTGCCTCAGTTGAGCGCCCTCTCCGGACACCAGCACCAGCGGGAGAGCCCCAAACATCGCCGCCAGCGTCGTCATCATGATCGGGCGGAAGCGCAGCAGGCAGGCACGCCGGATCGCTTCGCGCGCCTCGATCGTCTCGCGGCGCGAGGTCTCGATCGCCACGTCGATCATCATGATGGCGTTCTTCTTCACGATGCCGATCAGCAGGATCACGCCGATCAGCGCGATGATCGTGAACTCGGTGTGACGTGCCTGCAGTGCGAGCACGGCCCCGACGCCCGCCGACGGCAGGGTCGACAGGATCGTCCACGGGTGCAGCAGGCTTTCATACAGAATCCCCAACACGATATAGATCGTGATCAGCGCGGCCGCGATCAGCAGTGGCTCGTTGGCCAGTGAGTCTAGAAACACCTTGGCGCTGCCCTGGAAGCCGCCCTGCAGCGAGACCGGAACCCCGATCCTTGCCATCGCCCCATTGATCGCGATCGTCGCCTGCCCCAGCGACACCCCCGGCGGCAGGTTGAAGGAAATGGTCGAAGCCGCAGACAGTCCCTGATGGTTGACGGCCAAGGGCGTATTGGCCAGGCCCCACGTGGCCAGGGTGTTCAGCGGTACTTGGGATCCGGACGGCGAGATCATGTACACGTCGTTCAGCGACGCGGGCTGCTGATCGTACGAAGGGGCGGCCTCCATCACGACGTGATACTGGTTCAGCGGCTCGTAGATGGTCGAGACCTGGCGCTGGCCGAACGCGTCGTTCAGCGTCGAGTCGACCAGGTTCATGTTCAGGTTCAGTCGATCGACGGTGTTGCGATCGATCTGCAGGTTGGTGCGCAGTCCTTTGTCCTGCGCGTCGGTATTGACGTCGGTCAGCTGGGGAAGCTGCGACAAGGCTGCGCGGATCTTGGGTTCCCACTCGCGCAGTTCGTCCACGTCGCCGTCCTGCAGCGTGTACTGGTACAGCGCGTTGCTGGAACGGCCGCCGACCCGCAGATCCTGCGCCGGCTGCAGGAACAGGCTCGCGCCCGGGACCTGCCCAAGCTTGCCGCGCAGGCGCGTGATCACCTGATCGCTGGTCGCATGCGTCTGGGCGATCGGCTTCAGCACCACGAAGACGAAGCCGCCGTTGGTATTGCCGCCCCCGGTAAATCCGTTCGCTGCCTGCACCGCCGGATCGGTGCGGATGATCTCCAGGAACTGCGTGAGCTTCTTGGACATCGCTTGGAACGAGATGCTCTGATCGGCCTGGATTCCTCCGATGAGCAGCCCGGTCTCCTGCGTCGGAAAGAAGCCCTTCGGGATCTGAATGAAGAGCACGATGTTGGCGACGATCGTGATCAGCAACACGATCAGCGTGACGACCGGGTGCCGCAGGGCGACCACCAGCGATCGCGCGTAGCCGTTCGAGGCGGTTGTCCCGATCCAGGACACCAAAGCCCAGAAAGGCGCCGTGAGCTTCCCAATGGCGCGGCGAATCGCCGAAGGGCGCCGGGCTGGGGAGTCGTGCTCCCGGCGCAGCAGCCGTGCGCACATCATCGGTGTCGTGGTCAACGAGACGACCAGCGAGATCAGGATGGCCACCGACAGCGTGACCGCGAACTCGCGGAACATGCGGCCGATCAGCCCGCTCATCGCAAGGATCGGGAGGAACACCGCGATCAGCGACAAGCTCATTGACAGCACCGTAAAGCCGATCTGGCGGGCACCGCGCAGGGTCGCGCGAAACGGCGACATCCCTTTCTCGATGTGGCGCGCGATGTTCTCCAGCACGACGATGGCGTCGTCCACCACGAAACCGGTGGAAATGGTCAGGGCCATCAACGTCAGGTTGTTCAAGCTGAATCCGCACAGGTACATCACGGCAAAGGTGCCGATCAGCGAGACGGGGACGGCCACCGCCGGGATCAGCGCGGCGCGTGCGTCCCGCAGGAACAGGAACACCACGAATATCACCAGCGCGACGGCGATCAAGAGGGAGCGTTCCGTCTCATGCAGCGAGGCGCGGATCGTGGGGGTCCGCTCCATCGTCACCTCCAAGTTGATCGCCGCCGGGATCGAGGCCCGCAGTATCGGCAGCAGCTCTTTGACCCGCTCGACGGTGCCAATGATGTTGGCGCCCGGCTGCCGGCGCACGAAGATCAGGATCGCGGGCTTGCCGTTCGCGAGCGCGAGGTTGCGTACGTCCGCCACCGAATCCTGCACATCCGCCACGTCCGCCAGTCGCACCGGTGCGCCGTTGCGATAGGCGATGACCAGCGGCTGATACTCCGCGGCCAGGCGTGCCTGATCATTGGCGCCGACCTCCCAGGTTCGGTCTGCATCATCGATCATCCCCTTGGGCCGGTTCGCGTTGGTGGCGGCGATCGCGGTGCGCACCGTCTCCAGCGAGATGCCGGCGCGGTTGAGTGCGGCGATATTCAACTCGACCCGCACCGCCGGCAGCGCGCTGCCGCTGACGTCGACCTGTCCCACGCCGCGCACCTGCGAGATGCGTTGCGCCAGCACGGTCGATGCGGCGTCGTACATCTGGCCACGCGTCAGGGCGTCCGACGTGAGGCTCAGGATCATGATCGGCGCGTCGGACGGATTGGCCTTGTGATAGGTCGGATTGCTCGGCATCCCAGTGGGCAGCAGCGGGCGGGCCGCGTTGATCGCGGCCTGAACATCGCGCGCCGCTCCGTCGATGTCGCGCGACAGGTCGAATTGCAACGTGATGCGGGTCTGCCCCAGCGAGCTGGCCGATGTCATCTCGCTCACGCCGGCGATCATCCCGAGCGATCGTTCCAGCGGCGTCGCCACGGTGGCGGCCATCGTGTCCGGACTCGCGCCGGGCAACGACGCCTGCACCGAGATCGTCGGAAAGTCCATCTGCGGCAGAGGCGCCACCGGCAGGTTCGCGTAGCCGAGGATTCCGGCCAGCGCGATCGCGGCCGTCAGCAGCGTGGTGGCGACCGGACGAACGATGAACGGCGTGGACAGGCTCATGTGACGCTGACCGGCTCGGAGCGGCGCGCCTGGAGCCGCTGAGCCAATCGATCGAATGCCAGATAGATCACCGGCGTCGTGAACAGCGTCAGCATCTGGCTGACGATCAGGCCGCCCACGATCGTGATGCCAAGCGGGTGGCGCAATTCAGAACCGACGCCGGTTCCGATCATCAGCGGCAGCGCCCCGAACAGGGCGGCCAGCGTCGTCATCATGATCGGCCGGAAACGCAGCAGGCAGGCCTTGTAAATCGCCTCATGGGCCGGCAGCTTCTCGTGGCGCTGCGCTTCCAGCGCGAAGTCGATCATCAGGATCGCGTTTTTCTTCACGATGCCGATCAGCAGGATGATGCCGATGATCGCGATGACGCCCAGGTCCTGGCGCGCGATCAGCAGCGCAAGCAGGGCGCCGATCCCCGCCGAAGGAAGCGTCGACAGGATCGTGATCGGGTGCACGTAGCTTTCGTACAGCACGCCGAGCACGATGTACATCGTGACCACTGCGGCGAGGATCAGCAGCACCTCCGATCCCAGCGCGGCGCGGAAGGCGAGCGCAGCGCCCTGGAATTCGGTCCGGATCGATGGCGGCAGGCCGAGCTGGCTCTCGACCCCCTCGACCGCCGACACCGCGTCGCCGAGCGAGGCGCCCGGCGCCAGGTTGAACGAAACCGTGGTCGCCGGAAACTGGGCGAGGTGATTCAGCACCAGCGGCGTGGGCCGCTCGACCACATGTGACAGCGCCGACAGCGGCACCTGCTGGCCGCCGACCGAGGGGACGTACAGCTGTCCGAGCGCATCGAGCCCGCGCCGCGCGTCCGGCGAGACCTCGAGCACGACCCGGTACTGATTGGACTGGGTAAAGATCGTCGACACCAGGCGCTGGCCGTAGGCGTCGTACAGCACGCTGTCGATCGCGGCCACCGTAACCCCCAGTCGCGAAGCCGTGTCGCGATCGATGTCCACGTAGGCCTGCAACCCTTGCTCCTGTGAGTCGGCCGCAACGTCGGACAGCTGCGGCAGCTCGCGCAAGCGATCGATCAGCTTGGGGACCCAGATCCCCAGATCGTCCGGATTGGACGAGTCCAGAGTGAATTGGTACTGCGTGCGCGAGACCCGGTCCTCGATCGTCAGGTCCTGCACCGGCTGAAGATAGAGCGTGATCTCCGGCACACTCAGGGATTTCTGCTTCAGGCGCTGCAAAATCGTGGCCAGGTCGGAGCGGTCCGACCGAGGCTTCAGGTTGATCGTCATCCGACCCGAGTTCAGGCTCTGGTTGACCCCGTCCACGCCGATCTGCGAGCTGACGTTGTCCACGGCGGGGTCCTGCAGGATGACTTCGGCGAGCGCCTGCTGGCGGGTGGCCATCGACTCGAACGACACGGATTGCGGTGCTTCGGTAATGGCTTGAATCGAGCCGGTGTCCTGCTGAGGCAGGAACCCTTTGGGTACGACGATGTACAGTCCAACGGCCGCGAGCAGCGTTCCGACCGCGACCCACAGCGTCAGCGTCTGGTGCGACAGCACCCAACGCAGGCCGGCCGCGTAGCTGGCCAGCATCGAATCGAAAAAGCGGCCGGTCGAGCGCAGCAGCCAGGATTCCTGCTCCTTCGGGATGTGTCGCAGCAGACGTGCGCTCATCATCGGGGTCAGCGTCAGCGACACGGCGGCCGAGATCAGGATCGCGACCGCCAGCGTGATCGCGAACTCGCGGAACAGGCGACCGACCACCTCGGACATGAACAGCAGTGGGATCAGCACCGCGATCAGCGAAATCGTCAACGAAATGATCGTGAATCCGATCTGCCCGGCTCCCTTCAGCGCGGCCTGCATCGGAGGCTCGCCCGCCTCGACGTAGCGCGCGATGTTTTCGATCATCACGATCGCGTCGTCGACCACGAAACCGGTGGCCACCGTCAGCGCCATCAGCGTCAGGTTGTTGATGCTGAATCCGGTCAGATACATCACGCCGAAGGTGCCGACGACCGATAGCGGCACCGCGACCGCAGGAATCACGGTGGCCGCCGCGCTGCGCAGGAACACGAAGATCGCCAGCACCACCAGCACGACCGCCAGCAGCAGCTCGAACTGAACGTCGCGCACCGAGGCCCGGATCGTGATGGTGCGATCGGTCAACACGACCACGTCGACCGCGGCCGGCAGGCTGGCGCGCAGCTTCGGCAGCAGGGACTTGATGCGGTCGACCACCTCGATCACGTTGGCGCCAGGCTGCCGCTGGATGCTCACGACGATGCCGGGCGTGCGGTTGGCCCACGCCGCCAGCCGGATGTTCTCGGCGCCGTCCACCACCGAGGCGATGTCGGACAGGCGCACCGGCGCGCCATTGCGGTACGCGATCACCATCTGCCGGTAATCGGCGGCGGAGCGCAACTGATCGTTGGCATCGATGGTGGAGGCGCGCTGCGGCCCGTCGAAGCTGCCCTTGGCCTGATTCACGTTCTCGTTGGAAATGGCGGTCCGCACATCGTCCAGCGACAGTCCGAGGGAGGCCACGGCACGCGGATTGACCTGCACGCGCACGGCCGGCTTCTGGCCGCCGCTGATCGTCACCAGCCCGACGCCGCTCAACTCGGACAGCTTGGGAGCGAGCCGCGTATCGGCCAGGTCCTCGAGCTGCGTGGTCGGCAGCGTGCTCGAGGTCAGCGCCAGGGTCAGCACCGCGGCATCGGCCGGGTTGACCTTGTTGTAGACGGGTGGCATCGGCAGGTCGACCGGTAGGAAGTTATAAGCGGCATTGATCGCCGCCTGCACCTCCTGCTCGGCCACGTCCAGCGACAGTTTGAGGTCGAAGCGCAGCGTGATCGTCGAAGACCCCCCTGAGCTGGACGACCACATCTCGGTCAGTCCCGGCATTTGCCCGAACTGGCGCTCGAGCGGAGCGGTGATCGAGGAGGTCACCACGTCAGGGCTCGCACCCGGATACAGCGTCGTCACCTGGATCGTCGGATAGTCGATCTGCGGCAAGGCAGACTGCGGCAACAACGTGTACGCGACCATTCCGGCCAGCATCACCGCGATCATCAGCAATGATGTGGCAACCGGTCGGAGGATGAAGGTGCGCGACGGATTCATGTGGACCAATCAGGACAGGGCCGGCGGCTGCGTCCCCGCCGATCTCTCATTTGCTGAGCACTCGTAAATAGGTCCGGCCTGGGGTCGCCGGCGCGCATCACTGCGCTCCGCTGGATCCCGATGCCTTCTTGCCGGCTGCGCCCGACTCGGCGCCTCGATGGACCTGGCCCGACCCGGCGGCGCGTGCCGACGGATCGATCACCTCGACCGGAGCGCCTTCTCGCAACTTGTCCACTCCATCCACCACGACGCGATCGTTGGCCGCCAGGCCGTCCAGTATCTGGACCCGGTCGCCTTCGGTTGGACCCGTCTTCAGCGGCCGTATCTGCACCGTGTTGTCGGCCTTCACCACGTAGGCGTACAGGCCCGGGGCGCCTCGCTGCACGGCAGCCGAGGGGATCGTCAAGGCGTCGTCGATCTTGTCCAGATGGAGCCGAACGTTGACGAACTGATTGGGGAAGAGGGCGCCATCCTGGTTAGGAAACTCGGCTTTGAGCTTGACGGTTCCGGTCGTTGTGTCGATCTGGTTGTCGGTCGTCAGCAGTGTTCCCGTGCTCAGCAACGTTTTGCCGTCGCTGTCGTAGGCATCGACCTGCAACTTGGCTCCAGACTTTCTGCGCCGTTCGACCGCGGGCAGCCGTTCCTGCGGAAGCGGGAACACGATGTCGACCGGCTGGACCTGAGTGATGACGACCAGGCCGTTGGCGTCCGCCGCATGGACCACGTTGCCCAAGTCGACCTGGCGTAAGCCGACGCGCCCGTTGATCGGCGATGTCACACGGGTGAACGACAGCTGGAGGCGCGCACTGTCGACCTGAGCCTGGTCGGCCTGCAGCAACGCCTTGTCTTGCTGCACCAGCGCGACCTGGCTGTCGTACTGCTGCTTCGGAATCGAGTCATCGGCGATCAGGCTGCGGTAGCGCTCCAAATCGACTTCGGCGTTGGCGAGTTGGGCCTTGTCTTTTTCGAGCGTGGCCAATGAATTCTCCAAGGCCACCTGGAAGGATCGCGGGTCGATCACAGCGAGCAAATCGCCGATGTGAACCAGCTGGCCCTCGCGGAATGCGACTTGCATCAGTTCACCGTCCACCCGCACGTGAACGGTGACGGTATTGCGCGCAGTTACCGTGCCGAGCGCGCTCAGCAACACCTCGAAGTCGGACTGGATCGTGGCGACTTGCGTGCTTACCGGCACCGGCCGGTTGGCATCCGACCCACGCGCGCCCTTCGCAGCGGCCCCAGCGGCGGTGGTGGGCGACTGGTCCTTGGTCCAGCGCCACGTGGCCGCGCTCAACAGCGCGAGCAACGCGATTGCCGGCACCCACCACCAGCGCTTGAGCCAGCTCGCGCGCGTCGGACGCGTTGATGGTTCGCCTTGCTCGGGGACATTCATCCGCTTTGATCCGTAAAAGTCGAGCGCGCGGCCGAAACCGCGCGCAGGCCACAGGTTCCCCGGCGCCTGCGGGGTGCAGTCAGATACCGCGCACCGGCTATCTTAGATGAGCGCCGTTACCGATCTGCGCCCGGTTTGGCGCGGTCGACCGGCTTGGGTTCCCGCGCTCGGTGAATTGGAGACTAAAGGAAACGATCGGGAATCCGGCATTCACGCGCCATTAATATCCGGACGCTGCCGGAGGGGTACCAGGGGTCGCAGGCACCGCGTGCCAGCCGCTCGGACAGGCCGGCACGTAAGGGTAATACCCACGCGCCGAGTCGCAGTAATACCAGTACTGCGGCGGCGGTGGTGCTGAAGCCATCGCCGGCGGCGGGGCAGGCGCTACCGCAACCGGGGGTACATAAGGATCCGGGTACGGATAGATAGGCGCCGGATAGAAGTACCAGAGGCCGCCCGCGAACCACCACCAGCCGTAACGGCCGTCGTGCCAGCGGTGCTCCCAATGGCCACCGCTCCAGACGTGGAAGTCGCGCTCGTGAAAGTGCTCGATTCCACCCCCATGCCAATGGCCTAAATCGTGCCCACGCTCCGGGCCATGAAAGTGGCCTTCGTCGCGCGTGCCGTGGCGCTCATCAGCTTGTGCCGGAAGGCCCAGCGCGAACGCACCGACGGCCGCTAACGCAACTGCAATGATTTGAAGACGCTTCATTGTCGAGACTCCGAAATTGCCAGTTTCAGTTGAGACTATTCAAACAACGGTATATCCCCGATCGCGATGACAGTCGGCACCGAATCCGTGTGACAGAACGTATCGGCCGGACGACCGAGGGCCGGCTGGCCTCATCATGTAAAATCCTTAACGTGCGCGCCCGTAGCTCAGTTGGATAGAGTACTTGGCTACGAACCAAGGGGTCGTGGGTTCGAATCCTGCCGGGCGCGCCATTTTTCGATTTGGGTTCAATGGCTTGCGAGCGAGAGTTGGCAGGCCATTTTTTTGTGTTGTGCTATTGAGCCTGGATTTCGGCGGCGAATAGCACGATTTGCGAGCGGATCGACTTGGGTCAAAGGGATTCGATTCAGGCGCCCTTGGATCGTGCGAATCAGGGTGACGTCGGCGCACCCGCGAAACTTTGTTCATGAGCACCTTGAGCTTGGCAGCCTTCCGCAGTGCGGTTAGTTGTTAGGTTCAAGGACCGCTCCGGGGCACGGCAGCCTGAACGTTCAGCCTCGGTGAGCTTGGCGGCGGCGGGCCACGGAGCTGACAAGCTTCGAGATGTCCAATGTGCGATGGCAGTAATCGCACGTGAAACTGGATTGTTTCAACTCCACCTTTATCGAGGATAGCCGCTGGCAGTAATCCAGGGCGGCGCGCAGGTTAGCTTCTGCTTGAAGCTGCGGACCGTGGCCAGGCACTACTAACTCTTCGCAGGCGCACCAGGAAGGACGGCCGCCACACCGTCCGGGTTGATGTTGAACGTCAGAAATGTCAAGGCACGGAACCCGGATTTCCCCACTGATGCACGAGCCCGAACGGTTCGTAGATCAAAGCACCAGGTGTCTCAACGTCGGACTTGCCTTCGACCGTGTTGATTCCCGTTCCAGAGATGATGTAGCAAAGCGCCGCGCCGGATCGATCTAGCTCGAATAGTGCTCAGCCCGCGTACTTGAATCGCATCAGGTCGTCGATCCGCACGGCCCGATCCTGCTGCTTGCGATAGGCAGGGGCACTGCCCAGCTTGCATGCATCGTCTGACCTCCTGGGAAATCACGAGCTCCGTCTGACACGCCACCCGACAGTACGATCCGCGCGTGAATCGCGTCCGCCAGATTGGACGATGCGCTTGCGATCGATGTCCCAGCGCGTCGTGCCTCCGCTTCGCCCTGGACTTGGATCGAGAGGCGAATTTGACCCTTCTCCCGCGCGAGATGCCACGCCAATCGGCGTGTCGAGGACCCCTCGTCGGCCCAGTCCACAGTCATTCGGGCAATGCGCAAGATGACCGGCTTCAGCTCCTCGGGGACGTCCTCCTCTTTGAGCCGCGCCCGCCGCACCACCTCGAGACCCGGTCGCAGGGCTGCGGCATCCTCCCAGACCGACTCCAGCGTCCCCAGCAGTCCCGACTCCTGCAATCTCGGCGGCCGCAAGTCAAATGCAACTGCGAGGGTCTCGCGAATCGCCGCCTGCAGCGAAGGAACAATCGGCTCCACATTCGACCGAAATGAAGCGCTTGCGCGGTCCGGCGCAGAGTGCTCCGCGCCCTTCATCAGGTACATGATTGCGCTGAGCGATTGGCACACCTTGTCGTGCAGCACGGAGAAAGCCCGCGACTCCTTCTCTTCTTCCCAGCGCACGATGCGATTCGACAGATCCCGCAGCGATCGACCGTCGCTACCAAAGTCATCGATC
>Ga0210401_10008365_pt1 | contig 10269 bp, 9 predicted proteins | sample IncBWH32MmetaG_FD_150866 | JGI IMG/M metagenome (GOLD analysis project Ga0210401, IMG submission 150866) | Forest soil microbial communities from Barre Woods Harvard Forest LTER site, Petersham, Massachusetts, United States - Inc-BW-H-32-M | ecosystem: Environmental > Terrestrial > Soil >... | reverse complement strand
ATCGACCGCAGAACCCCGCGTGTGCCCACGCCCCATTCGTATATCCGAGCGACGCGGCATGCTGTGATGCCCTCCCATTCGGCTCAGGCTATAAGCCATTGCTAAAATCGCCTCCTCACAGCCTTCGGCCAACGACTTCTGCCGGATAAGCGACAAGCCGATCCAGGTTTCTAGACACTCGGTCGCTCCACAACGGTCGATCACAGATTCGACTGGCACAACTTTCGTTTCGATTTTTTGGCGGTCCGAGTACGTAACCTCACGGCTGTTATTGATTAGTACAACGTTTTGACAACCAAGCCGATGAAGCTCCTGTATCGCATCTAGAACTGTCTTGGTGCTTGTTATCGCCATTGCTTCCTCGATCGACTCGGATACGACGAGCAATATATTGTTGTCGGGCAAGCAATCGATGCGATTCAACGGCGAAATATCTAGAAGAAACGGAATCGAATGCTGTTCGCAAAGTTTCATCACTGCCCAAACGGTACGGCTGGGAATTTCGAGTTCGGAAATGACTAGATCCGCCGAAAGAACAAGCCCTCGCGCGGAGTGGACCATTTTAGGTGCAACCCGGTCATTCGCCGACTCGGCGCAGACCAGGAAATGTTTCCCTGTACTAGCTTCTATCAAACTCAAGGATGTCCCGGTTTTGACGTGCGGTAATTCAAAGAAGTAATCGAGGTTAATAGACTCGCCCGCCAACTGACTAAGCGCCATTCCACCAAACCCGTCTCGACCATATGCCCCAACAAATGCGACCGCACAACCGGCCCGCGCTGCCGCGACTGCACAATTGGCTCCGCGGCCTCCACCGAAAATCTGCATCGGACCACCAACCACGCTTTTTCCAGCAAGAAGTGGTGTTTCGTATCGAATGAACAGGTCGGCATTGTACCCACCGACAACGACCACTCGAGGCTTGGAACGCTCGTTGGTCTTCAGTTTATCTCGAGGCGACATAATTTCACTTCGATGAAAAGCCATCGCTGGCATTGACCTTGCCGACGCCTGCTCCGCTCGTGCCTTTCTTTTCTACAATACTTTGATTTAGCAACTTAGCCTTTATCGAGCCAGCGACAAAAGGGCAGCCTCGAGCGTGTTTGTGTCCGTGAGCTCAAGTATCGCTGACTCATAGTCTTGGGTCAGAGGAGTCGAAATTCCTGCGCTCTTTGCCGCCAGCAAATACGAAATCCCGTCCTTTCCCTTCCCGACTTCGGGATTTCGAGCGCTGGCGATTGCTAAACAGGCCAGCTTCCGTCCGGTCAACGGGGAGGGGATATTGGCCTGAATAGAGGGGTACAGAACCAAAACGATGCCCCCGAAATTCAGTATGGTCTTAATGAGTACCGAGTTTGCTCCAGGCCGCGCGGGCGGACTATATGAACCTTGCGCCCGACGAGTCTCGCGACGCCAGAGCATGTCCTTGGCTTCCTTTTCCGTCGTGGCGTCAGATAACACAAAGAGAACGGCGCTAACCTGGAAACCGCCTCGGTCGACCGGAACCAGCGTAGGCGCTCCTCCGCGCGTTCGCGAGGAACGCGCGTACTCGACCTTGAACGGCGTTAGAATTGGCCCGAGTCGATTCACAATGCGGTTCTCGAGTTCTTCTCCGGGCTCATAGAGTAGAGAACCGTAAGCCAATATTGTGCAATCTTCTTCACGGCCCGAGCTGCTCTTAGAGATCATATTAAGCAGGATCGGCCAATGAATCGAGCGCAATTCTTTCTCGCTCTCGCTCGCCAGCCACTGATTCGTCGATCCTTCACTGTTTCCGCCCTGGCAAAGAGCCTGATACTCTGTTGGGATCTCACAGGGATGAGTTAAACCTGGGTCACTGCTTATTTCGTGTTCGCGTTCGCCGAACCGAAAATGCTATGAATTGATTTCATGCTGTCACGCAAGAGCGCATCGACGAATTTCAGCTCAAGCTCACCCGCACCGAAAAGGAAATGTATGAGGAGTTCCTGAAAACCGAAGAGGCAGCGCTCGTCCTGGAGATTCAGCAATTTTTTGTCCAGGCGAAAGAGCACGCGGGCGGCATCAGGTTCGACAATGCTAGTCTCTGGTCGAGGATCGAAAAAAGAGTGGATGTCTGGTTCGCGGAGGTCTGCGCAGACAGGAATCAAAACGAACACATGATTCCTCGATCAAAGGAAGCGATCTTGCACCGAATGAGAATTCTGTTGGCCAAGACAATCAGGGAATCTCTTGGCAGGAAATAAGGGAATTTAAGCGCTCGGCCGTTCGCCAAAGGAAGTTTTCGAACTCAAAAATCGGCCGGCGCTGAGATCCAAGGCCTGTTCCGGAACAGCTTCCAGATCTGGCAAAGCGAAAACGCTGACCTCGAGCAAATCGTCCTGCGATTCTCCGGCCGTGCCGCGCAGTTCGTTCGGGAGCGGAACTGGCATTCTAGCCAGCAGATCCAGGAGCTAGCTGACGGTAACCTGGAACTCGCTTTAACCCTCAATTCTCTGGAGGAAATCGTCCCCTGGATCCTCTCCTGGGGGAAAGATTGTGAGGTGGCAAAGCCCGTGAAACTGAAGAAGAAAGTCAGGTCGCTTTCTGTATGAGAAAAATAGAAGTTGTCGATTACGATCCTTGCTGGCCAAAAACATTTGAATACCTGCGCTCGAGAATCTGGACGGCTTTGGGAGACGTGCTGTTATCAGCAGAGCCTGTTGGTAGCACGTCGGTGCCAGGCTTGGCCGCCAAGCCTATCATTGACATCAGCATTGTGGTTTCTGAGGGGTCAGACGTGCAGACGGGGATCTCACGTCTGGCGACTCTGGGTTACATGCATAGAGATGATCTCGGTGTTGACGAGAAGCTTTCGCCAATCCGGATGGCTTGCCCATGCACAATCTGTACTTGTGTCCCCGAGATAGCGTTGCGCTTGCCAACCATCTTGCGATTCGAAATTACTTACGCACCCATCCAGAAGCAGCGAGGGAGTATGGTGAACTCAATAAACGGCTGGCGGAGCGTTTTCCGGATGACATTGACGGTTATATCGACGGTAAGACTACCATGCTTTTGACAATGCTTCGGGCGACAGGTTTCCCGCCAGAACAACTTCGGGAAATTGAACGAGCAAACCGGAAGTAGACCTTACAAACACAGCGTAAAGAGAATTGTCGCTCTTACTAGCCCGCTGCCACTTGTTCTATCCCCGTCTGTGAGAGTACAAACCGCCAGCGTTTTTCTCACCTATATCGCTGCCGCCAGCTCAAGCGGGCGCCTTGATCGGTCTTGTGCGAGTTAAAATTCGCCTCGTGAAGCGAGGCTAACAGAAACCGATTAGCCCTCTTGGTATGAAAGGCTTTCAGCTATCTAAACTCTGTCCTAGAATCAATCCCTGGTTCTGCTTAATCACTCCTTCCCCTGAGCATTCTGCCTGGTCCGCTTCGTCTGAGGTCCACAATGAATCTAAAAACAACCAGAAAACACAGTAACCCAGGAACACCAGAGCAGAGAAGGGAAGCATCGAGAGTGCCCAAAATGGTTTGAAATGGGGGAAGAAGCTCATTCGTCCTACTGCTAATAACTGAAGAACAAATGCAATGAAAATCCAGGCGCGAAGCCAGTTTGGTCGAGAAGTATTAAAGGCTTGGACCAGCGCGAATGTTATCGGTGCAGCCAGCAGAACGTACGTGAAAGATTCTGTCGCGGGACCGCAGAGAGTCATCCAGATTGAGGTCAAGCATAGGAGTCCACTCAACACGCGATGAATTGCCCAGCCTTTTCGGGTCTGCATTACACAGAATAAAGCTAGAACGGCAGCAGTGCCCAGCTGAATCAAACGATAGGCTGTCGGTGCGATCGGTAGGCCGCAGAGCCAGTGGAGAATATACCAAAGATCTAACGGCAGTTTTCCGACCGGCCAGTTTTGTCGATTCTCCGCTGTCCTCGTGACAATCCACTCGTGATATTGGTTCCATACGTACGACCAGTGGTTGAATAGAAATGGAACGGCGAGGAGCACTAGAATGGCGGTGAGCAATCGCCAGCCGAAACGCTTGGGTGCGATCAGGCAAATGAGGAGTCCGATCGAAATCGGGTAAAGTTTGAAAAGTGTGGCAGCCGCCACGCAGATCGCTGCGCTGTTCCAGCGTTGAACTCGGACGGCGGCAATCGCCAGCAGGAAGAGACCGGCCATCAAAGGGTTTGCCTGACCGATATCTATATTGCCGATGGCAAGAGGAACGAGCAGTAGATAAACGATTCCGGAATATTGTTGGTCAATTCCAGGAAACAAATTCACTTTCAGAACGGCCCTCACTCCTGCTAGCAAGATGACGCCATTCAGAAGTTGCCAAAGGATGTTTCCAACTACGAAAGGAACATAGGTGGACGCCGCGAAAAAAGCTGCGACTGTGGGACTATAAACGAAGCCCATCCAGTGGCTGTATACGTCTTCGCCTCGCATCCAATGCCAACCCGCCGTGTTGTAAGTGCCGAATGAGGTGCCGCGGTAAGAGAGAATTATGGCACGGGCGTTTACTACCAGCAGCGCTGCAGTCCAAACTACCCAGGCAAAGGCATTAAAAAACCAGGGCTTGTTCTCCATCTCGGTCGACCCGAGCGGGATTGTCGCTTCCATAAGGGCGGTTTATTCTTGGCTTCTTAAGTGGGGGAACGAAAAGAAATGCCGGACGTGAAAAGTTCACCCGGCAACAGTCGGCTGTGCTAACAGCTCGTGGTTTTGACCGCTCAGGAAGCAAAGGTCAAGCAATAATTGTCGATGCCAGTTAATGAGGCCGGCATCTCGACCGGCGCATGGGCTGTTTAGATCGGAAATGGGGTCCGCAAAAGAATCCGACTACATTCCTTGTGAAACTATGAAAATACAGAGCGAACTGAGCGAAGTCGGCACGGCTCGGGCAGAGTTGGCCCGAAAAGGAAATTGGTTTGCGGACGAGCAGCGAAGCCGGACTCTCTAGTCAGTAAGGGCCAAGCGATCGGTTCATTTTCAAAGCAGCCGAACCAGACTGTGTTCGCTCGGCACGCACACGGTCGTGCGGGCGATGGAAGCAGAAGGAGCTGGTGAATGCGCGTTTTAGAAAAACCCCTTTCCACTGGATTTAATGTGTGACGGGGTCTTTTCACACGCTTGCAAGCAGGGGAGGGGTGTCGCGAAGATGATTGAGCGTTTATAACCACCTTGGTGTCCGTGTGTTATCGCCAGAGCCGCCGGCGCCACCCTCGATTGCCGAACTGAGAAGCAGGGCCGAGACCTTTATCCTCGATCTCATCCGAAACACTCCGGCATTCGATTTCTGGAAAACCGAACTCTGGGAAAGCCTTGAGAACAAGCAAGTCCGTAGCGCCTTAGGGATGCCGAAAGAGGACGAGCGATCCTGGAACGAAATCCTGGATGCCGCGATCGAAAAGATCAACAAACGTAGCCGTAGCTTTAAGATCTCATTGGATGCACAGCGTTATCGTTCCTACATGACCGTCACCTTGTTAAAAAGCAGGGAATGGGAGGATCTCTGCAAAGAGGTCTGGGCCGATTCGCAATCCGACAATCCCCGGCGGATGACGGAGTCTGCTATGAAACTCCTCTCGTGGGTGAAGGAAAACGGTTCTCCAAATGATTGGGTGAGAGACTCGGCACTATCCTGGCACGCCGGGTTCCGCGGAAGGCAGGACTGTGCCGGGGATTGTATAAAAGTGCTCCGCCGAAAGCTTGGATCCACCTTCTGTTATGAAGTAAGAGGACAAACGCTGGAGCCGGGAAAAGCCGATGGAGTATAGGGTGTGGCTGACCGGCGACGTTTCACTCTCCGATCCGCCGCCGAAGAAGACGACCCCGTCGCGGTTGAACCCGATCTTCAACGGAAACCTGGACCACTATACAAAAGGCGATCTCGACGGCTGGCGAGATCTCATTCATCACCACCTGCTCACTGCTCGGCCGTCTGGTACTGAGCCCATCACGCTCCTTTGGATCGATGACCGGGGCGAGCTGGAACGCGTCTTCCCATCCTTCCCTTTCGGGCGCCATTCGGACGGAGATAAGATCGCCAAGCTTGTGTCAGAGATTCGCGTGCATCCGGAAATCATAATCGGCTATGACTTCAGGAGCGAGAGTGACGCTTGGTTTGTCCGGGTAGCGCCAGCAAAGACCTGGGAAATAACCCGGCAAGCGCTGATGGATCTCCGCGACCAACCCACACCGAGGTTCGCTACGGAATTTCGCAGACGCGGCAAAATTGCTCGAATGGATCGAAGGACTTCGCGACAAAGATTACCTCGGGAAATGGACGCCAGTCGTTGAGGACGAATTAGAAAAGAAGATCGGGATCCAGTGTCCATGGGATGACGCCAACCTGCCCGCCTATCTGACGGAATTGTTGAATGAACTCAACGAGCGAACCCCGTACGAACTAACTCTCCAACCTTGGAAATGCTACTCCGAGTCGAGACACCGGATCCGAGTGAGTCAGAAAAGGTCCGATGAAGCGGTCCTGATCCAGCAGATTCAGTTGTTCGCTCTCAAGCAGGGAAAGGTTGTGCCGGTTGAGCGGATTCGCGAACTCATTTCAGAACTTCAAAAATAGCGGCTCTGGTCCCGACTCCCGAATTTCTAGGCAGTCTCCTGCCTCGCGCTAGAGGTGTCATCGGTCTCGAAGTACTCGGCCCAATTTAGTTCGCGAACAAACTCTGGGGTCTCGCTTACCTAATCCTGTATAAACCAGAAGGTAGTCCGGGAAACATACATAACCTTTTCTCCTGGCTTAGCTTAGCCTTAGTGGCTTCCAGGCGCCGGGAGGTGTCGCTAACGTCGACTAAATTGGTCGATCTCCGCGCCTGTTTTCGTCAGTTAGCTCCGTCCGAGTTCTTCAAAGCCGCCCGCAAGCGTCCTATGAATTTGTTCTCGGCTTTTTTACTGTTGATGAGCGCTGCGTGGACCTTTCCTGCCTCGTGGTCTCGGCTCTTCTGCTGCTCCAAAATATTTAAGAGCTCCCGTTCTGGGACATCATCATCCTCGTCCGAGATGCAATGCACTAGATAATACTCCAGCGAAGCTTCGACACCTAACGAGTTCGGTCGTCTAATGTCTCGCCGGCAGAGAGGCCGACTACGCACATTATCGCTATGCCGTCTATGATAACGGAGAGCGCTTCTGAGCGCGACCACCAAATGGCGGGCCGTGGGTTTGACCAGGACGTATGGCGCCGCTTAAGAAAAGGCATTATTCCGTAAGCGGTTAATCTGCGGCGTTATTTGCAAGCCGATCAATGATTGTTTTGGCTCACCTATAGTGAGCGGTCGCTGTTCCGTCCTCAACTTTCCAAGGCCTGCAGGGATTCGGGCAACGTCTGTCCGCCATCCACTACGAGCGTCTGGCCCGTGATAAAGCCGGCGTCGTCCGAACTCAAGAACGCCACCGCATACCCCACCTCCTCCACCGTACCCAGACGCTGCAACGGAATCGCAGCAGTCATCGTAGCGATGTACTCTTGCCCCAACCCGATAACCCCTTCCGTGAGCACGTTCCCCGGTAAAACCGCATTAATGGTGATTTTGTATTTTGCTAGTTCAAGGGCGGCGGTGCGCATGAAGCCCAGCATGCCAGCTTTGGTCGCCCCATAGTGCGACCAACCGGGGTAACCGGTAACGGGACCAGTGATGGACGACGTGAGCACAATGCGGCCCGCCGCGCTCCGCTTCAAGTAGGGCAGGCAGGCTTGAATACTGAACAGCAGCCCCTTGAGGTTCGTTGCAAACACGTCGTCCCACATGCTCTCGGTCAGCTCTTCCAGCTGGGCTTGTGGGTAAATACCGGCGTTGGCGCAGAGGATATCGATCCCGCCAACACTGGCGGCTACGGTCGCTGCGGCTCTCTCCATATCTGCCTGCTCTTTCACGTCACCGCGGCAGAATTTTACGGCTCCGGCGCTTCCTCGTAAGGCCTCCACTACTGCCGCTCCGTCGCTCTCGTTCCGCCCGATCAGGGACACCTGGGCACCGAGTCTCGCGAAGACGGTAACGATGCCTTTGCCAATCCCTTTGCTGCCGCCCGTCACGATGACTGATTTGTTTCTGAGCGATGTAAGCACGAGATTTTCCCTTGGAAGCTTGCGAACTGAGTAAGTATCCCGCTCTCCTGTAAACGGTCTCTGTCGCCCAACACTCTACACTCAAAGCAATACGATTCCAAGCGCTTCGCCCCTCCAAATGGCTGGAACAAATGGGATCTCCCAGCGAGGACAACAAAATTTTGTTTAGTTGACCGATCCGCCGATGCAAGTAACTAACATCGGGCACCTAACCGGTGGTTTAGTAGAACCCCATGAAAAGTTTGCACATCTTGCGAGTGAGTTTAGGACTGTCGATCTCCCTAGTCGCTGATCACAACCTTCACGCTGAACAGGCAAAAGATCTTTGGCAGATCTATCAAACGATTCTGCGCAAAGCGAAATATGTCGATTTGACGCACACCATCACGCCCGCAATTCCGGTTTGGAAAGGCTTTGGCCCTTCCAAATTTGCGCCAACCGTAAATCCTGAGACCGGCCAAGCATACGACTATGGGAAAGATGGCTTTGCCGCGACAGCTTACCAACTCTCGACTGACCAGTTAGGTACGCAGCTTGATCCGCCCGCGCATTGGAATCCTGATTTCCCTTCGATCGATGAACTTCCTCCTACCTTCGCCGTTCGACCGCTTGTCGTTATCTCGATCGTCGATCAAGTCGCAAAGGACCCTAAATATGCGCTACAGGTCCAGGACATCCTCAATTGGGAAAAGAAACACGGCACAATTCCCGAAGGAAGTGTTGTCTTTGTCCGATGCGATTGGTCGAAAAAGTGGCCCGACCCCTCGCTCGCAACGAATCCCAATTTCCCCGGCGTGTCGCTCGCTGCCCTAAAGTTTCTACATCTTCAACGAAAGATCTTGTTTCACGGACACGAACCTTTGGATACGGACACAACGCCGGACCTTGAGGGTGAAGCGTGGCTGCTACGGAACGGTTATACCCAGGCCGAAGGTGTGGCCAATTTAGATCAAGTTCCTGAGAAAGGCGCGCTGGTCGCAATCGGGTATCCGAAACTTGGTGGAGGCACGGGCGGTTACGCCCGATACATCGCGATCTGTCCGGCCGACTGGAAATACGGTACTACAATCGACTCCGCAAAAGAATCACCGCTCCCCAAAGCAGCATACCCACTGAGGTGGGATGACCAAGCCGGCATGCGAGTTCGCAAATAGCTTCCGTATTCTGAGGACGCAATTTGGCGAATAGAAGAAAAACTCTATTTATTTTTGACGAACAAGGTCGCTATTTTCGAAGAGATTTGACACTAACAGTGTCAGAGGAAGTTAGATGGATGTTCCGACACCTTATCCATAGATGAACGAGGCCTGAATTCCTGAGACGCGGGACAAAGCTAATCGGTCTCACCGTTCTCCTTCTTCGGTTAAATAGACGGTCCCTAAGGGCCTTTTCGGTTGGAAGTACGCGTTTCTCGGTCGGAATGGGGAGAGCAGATCAGGCAACGCGGTTGTAGCGGAGGACGATTTCGTAGTGACTACCCTCCGGGTCGCTGATGTATTCCCGCTTCTCTTTGTACTGCGTCGGGAGCTTCTCCAGCGGCGTGACCTTGACCTTAATCCCGTCTTGCGTCTTGTACTCAATAGCGGGCGGCATCGGCAGGTCCGCATTCGTTAGCCCGTCCAACTCACAAGCGGTGTAGGCGATATTGTCCGCAATGACCGGGTCTGCCGGCGCCCACGCCGCCAGTATGAGGATCACCACCAGCACCACGGCCGCCGCGATTGCCAGCAGAACCGGGTGCTTCAACGCGAACTTCAGGAGTGTCTTTAGCGACACCCCGCTGGCAGTGATGCTGCCCGCGATGGCCGCGACCGCGGTCTTCAGATAGTCCAGGAACGCGTCCGTGAAGGAGTTGATCTGCTCCCGGTAGGCCTTCTCACTGTCGATCTCGTGGCCCATGATCGTCATCACCATGCCGTCCATCACACCGAGCTGATTGAAGAGGGTGGCCTGCATCTGCCGGACATCCCCGGAGTCCACGTCCTCGAATTCAGGTGAGTCGAAAGCCTGCTCGGCACCCACGCTCAGCTCGTTCAAGTTTGCGATGATCGGATAAGAGCGCACGCGTACCCGAACCTCGTCGGACCCGAAGCTGGCCGGGGAGGTTTCTTCGCGAGCGGTCAGTGTCTCACTGGAGATTCGGAACCGGGCCGTGGGCGGCGCGCAGACGCGAATGAACTGGGAATTGGAGACGATCGGG
>Ga0210401_10008361_pt1 | contig 10273 bp, 9 predicted proteins | sample IncBWH32MmetaG_FD_150866 | JGI IMG/M metagenome (GOLD analysis project Ga0210401, IMG submission 150866) | Forest soil microbial communities from Barre Woods Harvard Forest LTER site, Petersham, Massachusetts, United States - Inc-BW-H-32-M | ecosystem: Environmental > Terrestrial > Soil >... | reverse complement strand
TTGCCCAGCTCTTTCTCAATTGGGCCGATACGTTGACTGACGCCAAGCTATGGACCATTGCGGCAGCCGCTGCGGTGTATTCGATTCTTCGCTTCGCCGAGGCCTATGGGCTCTGGTACGCCAGAACCTGGGCCGAGTGGATCGCGCTGATCTCCGGTTCAATCTACCTTCCCTTTGAGGTCTACAAATTGATCCACCGGCAGAGCCTTTTCCACATCTCGGTTCTGGTGATCAATCTCGTCATTGTGCTGTACATGGCTTACCTGCTCAAGACCGGCAAGAGCCATTATGGAAGTTTGACCAGCCCCCGGATTCGCTAGGGCATCGGTATGCCGGCCCGGAGACAAGACCCTGCGCTGCCGTCCGGGGAAACGCGGATTTGTCCCGACTCATCGCTGCACAGAGTGCGCAGATTTGCCGAGGGTTCGGTGGGGATTGCCATGACCTTGAAGCGGGAAATTGGATTTCCGGCGCAGGCAGTTGTCGTGAATACATAACCGTTCTTCCTACCGGTGGCCAGCCGCGGATCCAGCAGCATGGCCTGATGTTCATTTGCCTCGCCCCCGCTGCCCATTCCGCCCAGGTCTGGCAATGAACAGGTAAAACCGGATGCGGGATATCGTTTTGCGTAAATCCGCTCGGCTGCCAGGAGCACTCTCAGCGACGTAAGCGCCATAGCCTCATCTCCTGCACTCGAAGCATGCCACTGGGGCGTGCCAGCAGGTTGTGGAGCGCCCTGGTTGCCGGCCGCACGGGCTTGCGCGTTCGTGGTGATCGCCTTAAGCAATTCTGGATCGGTAAGCGACATCCGTACCGCGACTGTGATCTCGTTTAGCCGCCACAATCCCGCTTCCTGTTTCATGGTGAGGGTCAGCCGCGGGGTGACGCCAATTTTCTGTGGCTGACCATCTTTGTAAGCTTGGAACGAAAGCTCAATCGAATCTTCGTCCGCCTGCAAATCGTCGTGTTCCACGATGATTTCGAACTTGCTGTGCTGCACGGGATCCTCTACCGATAGGAGCGTGGACCCGGCCTCAAAGGTTTGCAACTGCTGGTTGTGGGCCTGAAGCAGGCCGGTCCACAGTGACAATCCATCGACCATCGAACTTCCGGAGGCAGCTCTTGCCTTGCCGATGGCAGCCCGAGTGACCTCTGGCAGGTGCTTTTCCAGGCTGCCCGGAGTCTTGCTGAAGAACATCTCGATCAGCGCCTGACGTGCGGTTTGTGGCGCGGGCTGCGTGTCGGCAAGCGACCAATGGGCGCCCGCGACCAGGGCCAGCCCCAAGACGATACTGTTCCGGACCATAACCCCTCCTGTGCTGGAAGATCATGGCAGTACCTCGGTCACTCACGCCAGTTACCAACGTAAACCCATTGTCTTGTGCTAACACCGGCCCGCGTGACTTGGGTCACATCCAGCTTGTTACAGGGGTGAGGAAATCCCACCAACGAGCCATTGTCCATTTTCCCGGCAGGGTGCAATCTGGTCATGTCCTCAAAAAAGAGAGCTGGGTTTGGAGGCAGAATATGAGTAATGCATCGCGGCACCGTCGGCTACAGAACACCGTAGGATTGGTCGCTGAGTACGTGGTGACGGGGTTGGTCATGCTGATGACGCTGGTCAGCACACTGCGCATGTTGGGGATTTTGTCCTAAAGTTACCACTCCGGAGTGGGGTGCCTGAGAAGAGGCCCGGCGCAGGAATCGAGTCCTGCCCGGGCCTTTTGGCGTTTATAGAATCGATCGCACCACGCCGCCATCTACGCGCAGCGCCGCTCCATTCGTGGCTGACGATACCGGGCTGCAAACAAACGCAACCAGCGCGGCAACCTCTTCGGGCTTCGCGAAACGCTTCAATAACGACGTAGGACGCATGGTGCCAAAGAATTCCTTCTCTACCGCCGCAGGGGTGGTCTTCTGCGCCGTCGCTAGTTCATCGACAAATCTGCTCACGCCTTCGGATGCGGTCGGCCCCGGCAGCACCGAATTGACCGTTACATTCGTTCCGGCTGTGGTCTCCGCCAGGCCGCGCGCGATTGCCAGTTGCGCCGTTTTGGTCATTCCGTAATGAATCATCTCGGCGGGAATCTGTACCGCGCTCTCGCTCGAAATGAATACGATCCGCCCCCAATCACGCTTTTTCATTCCCGGCAAATAGTGGCGGCTGAGGCGCACGCCACTCAACACATTGACTTCGAAAAATCTCTTCCAATCGCCGTCGTCGATCTGTTCAAACGCCTTCACCTCGAAGATGCCGGCGTTATTGACCAGAATGTCCGCGTCAGGAAACAGACGCGCAAGTTTCTCCGTTCCGTCGGCCGTTCCCACGTCCGCAGCGATGCCCTCAAATTTGCCTCGAGCTACCAATGTCTGAAGTTTCTTGACGGCCGCGCTGACCCGCTCCTCGGTTCTGCCGTTCACCACGACGAAGCAACCTTCCCTGGCTAGAGCTTCCGCGATGGCGAAACCGATTCCCGCCGTGCTACCGGTGACGACGGCCCGTTTCCCAACTAGTTGAAGGTCCATGCCGTCTTCGATGCGGATTCGGAGGCGGTTGATTCAGGGAGCGAAGAACACCCTACTGCGGCAGCCCCACATAAACCGCGTTCGTAACCGGCGTATTCAGCAAGTTCGTCACCACCGCCGGAATGCCTCCCGCCGCATCCAGTTCCGCCGGAGGCCCGAAGCCCAGTTCTTCCGCGCTCGACGAGTGAATCACTCCATTCACTTCTGTGAAGTCGGTCAACCCAGCCACTTCGCTCAGAGCCGGCACAATCGAATCGCTTTCCTGATTAAAGATTTCCGGCCATCCGCTCGAAGTCAGATGCTGGGCCAGATAGTCTCCAGAGCAGAGCAGACGTATGCTCGCGGCCACGGCAGAAGTGTCGAGCCCGTCCAACTGGCTTTGCGACTCCAACCCTTGAATCAGGGCCGTCGGCAGGGGATGCGGAATAGGATTTTGCAGCGCTTGAAGCGCCGGACTCAAACCGTTCCCGAACCCGTCACCTTGCAGGTCTCCAACGCCCCCGGTCGCGGTCTTGCCATTCTTGAAAGTCACCGAGCTGAAACTCATGCTTCCGGAAGTAGCCAGCACCCCGCGCACGCACTGATTGTTATTGTCGAGCAGGTGACCCGCCAGCGGCGAACCCCAATGCGGAGTTCCGATGGTGATCAATTTGTGAATTCCTCCCAGCCCAAACGTGCTGTTGCCATAGAAACCCTTAATCGTGGGAAAGGTGCGTGTAATGTCGCCTCCCATGCTGTGTCCCACAACGTCCACCTGCACCGCGGCCACCGGAATGCCGACAGCGTTGCTGCCCAACTTGAACTGATTAACAAACGCCGCCAGTTGCTGCAAGACTACGGGGGCGTTGTATGCGAAGCCGAGCGACCCAGCCTGCGCGCTCTTGACATACGACTGCGCCCAAAAGGGAAGCGAAGGCTTGTAAGTCTTGATCTGTCCGCCAATCACCTGCGAATAGTTGGCGATCCCGATGGTGAATCGCGGGTCAGTAATCAGCGGAGTGAAATCAGCCCACGACGCCGGACTGCCCCAGAGCCCGTGGATCAAACCCAACGGCGGACGCAACAGTGTGACCTGCGTGTTTGACGAAAGTCCGGTATCGATGGCCAAAGTGTTCAGCGTAATAAAACGATCGGTCTCGTTCGCGTCTTGTCCTTCAGGGCGCGGAAAATCCACGGGGGCGCCGTAAATGGCGAACGCCATCGGTCCTTGCGATGTACTCACGGCGCTCACCGTGAGCTGGCTCAAAGTAAAACCGCCGGAGCCGATCGCAGCTAGACCTCCGTCCTCGGCCGCGGATGTACTCTGCTGGCCCTGATCGTTGATCACCGTGAACGTAAACTGTTCACCGGCCGTACTCGCCGGCACTCGTAGAACCACTTCGCTCGCGCCATCCGCCGAGCTGCCTTGCACCGGCCGTCCCTTGCTGGCCAGGGTGTTGACGTTGGTCGTCACCATGGGCCCGCTGAGCAGGGCAGGAACCGGATCGAGCAATGTCAACGGCGGTGGATTCTGGGCGCCAAGAAGAGTCGGAAGCAGCAGCGCGGTTAGAACGACCGCTAGCCGCGAAACGCATCTTGGCGATCTCAAGGTTCCTGGAAAATTCAGGGATGGGCACATCTGTGAGAGGAACATATAGACCTCAAGCGGGGAGGATGTGACCCTGGCTAACCAGCCTGCCGGCCCTCAGGATCGTCCAGCCTGTTTACCACAAATTGCGGCGCGGTACAAACCCTGAGTAGCTGGGAATACATGAGCTCGAAGATGCGGACTAGGGGACCGAAACATGGTACGCTGTGCCGGGGCGGGCACGGGAAGGTTCGACAGTGCGTGTCTTGGTCATAGAGGACGAACCGCGGTTGGCGGAGAATGTCGCGCGCAGCCTGCGTGAGAGCGCGGGCTATGCCGTCGACATCGCACATGACGGCCGGGAAGGGCTATTTATGGCCGAGTCCAACCAATACGACGCCGTATTACTCGACTTGATGTTGCCGCACCTGGGCGGACTGCAAGTGCTCAACCACATTCGGGACGCTGGCCACCGTACACCAGTCCTGATTATGACCGTCCGCGACGAGAAGGAATCCGTGGTCACGCTGCTCAACGCAGGCGCTGACGACTACCTGACCAAGCCCTTCGACTTAGGTGAACTCCTGGCGCGGACCAAGGCGCTTATCCGTCGTGGCAAAGGACACTCATCCCCGGTACTGACCGTCGGTGACTTGGAAGTGAACACCGTGGACCGCAGCGTGCGCCGCGGAGGACGGCTCATCGCCCTCACTGCCATGGAATATCGTGTTCTGGAGTATCTGGCGCACCGGCCCAAAGCTGTGGTCTCTAAAACCGAACTCCTCGAACATCTTTACGACTACAACTGGGAAAAATTCAGCAATGTCATCGAGGTCTATGTTTCTGGATTACGGCGCAAATTGAATAATGGCTCAGCCCGCCAGTTGATTCATACCCTCCGTGGCCAGGGTTACATTCTTCAGGATTGATCAGAGGGGACCAAACGTGACCGGACTGGACCGGGGACACAACTCGATCAAGAGCCGTCTCATCACCATCGTGGTGCTTTCCCAGACCTTGCTAGCCGCCGGCTTGCTCGTGACCGGAACCCTGTACACACACCGGCAGATGCTCTCGACCCTCGACGGCCACATCCAGGCCCACGCTATGAGCGTCGCCGCGCTGGTCCGATACAAGGAAGATGCGACCGGCAACGTTTACTTTGATGACTCGCTCATGCCTCTCTCGGTCGATCCCTCGCACCCCGACTGGTTTGCGGTCTGGACCGAGCGCTCCGGGCTTCTGACCCGTTCGGCGAATTGGCCGGCCGGTTTCCAGGTTTCTCCTGAGGGCCCTGATCACTGGTCCTTCTCATGGGCCCACGCGCGCTATCGCGGCTTGCGGCTTTTCCAGGTTCCCGTGCTGGATCGCGAGGAGGGCAAATCCTTTCGCCCTCAAACCTTGATCATTGTTTATGTCTCACCTGCTGCCCGGTTGAACCAGCAGGTTAAACGGTCGGGATTGTATATCGCCCTGTCGAGTCTCTTACTGCTTGCTGTGACCATCCCCGTGGCACTTTGGGGAATCCGCCGCGGACTTTCACCGTTGCAGGAATTGGCCGAGCGGGCGGCACTGATATCCACCGACAACTGGGAGCTGCGGCTGCCGGAGGAGATTCAGCAAATCGAGGAACTGCGTCCTTTGACGGCATCCATGAGCACCATGTTGGGTCGACTTCGCCATTCCTTTGATCAGCAGGGTGAATTTCTCGGCAACACTGCCCATGAGTTGAAGACCCCGGTGGCGGTGCTCAAATCCACCCTGCAATCCCTGTTGCAACGGCCACGCATGTCGGAGGAATACCGCGCCGGAATCGAGCACTCGCTGGAGGATCTGGAGCGCCTGGAACAGCTTCTGCAGTGGATCCTTCGTCTGGCTCGCGCTGAGCAATGGGCCCGCGGAGCCTTGCGTCGCGATTTGCAGGTTGTCGACATTACCGCCACCTGTGAAGACGCTGTCGAACGCATTCGCGCCCTGGCCGGAAGTCACAATACCACGATTCATCTTTCGAAGAATGGCCCCATGTTTTTCAGAGCGGATCCCGAAGACCTTCAACTGGTCTGGCTCAACCTCCTGGAGAATGCGGTCCGTTACAGCCCCGAGGGCGGATCGGTTGAAGTCGCGGTCTCGTGGGGAAGCAGTGGCGGGGCACAGATTGTTTTTGAAGACCATGGCGCCGGCATTGCCCCTGCCCACTTACCCCACATCTTCGAACGATTCAACCGCGGAGACCCCTCCCGCAACCGGGCCACCGGGGGCTTCGGTCTCGGACTTGCCATCGTAAAGGCGTTAGTGGAAGCCTACGGCGGAGTTATTACCGCGGACAGCACTTTGGGGAAAGGCACGAGAATGACAGTCGTGCTGCCCGCGGCCCCCAACTCTTAATCTCGTGCGCGTCACCACGCTGCATTTCTTATCGCATGATCGCAACGATGATCGCGACGGTGACCCCAGTGATCAGAACAAATGCCAGAATCGTCCAAGTTACGTCACCTAATTTTGTTTTGGTCATGAGTCCTTCTTAACTCCGCTTTCCTGATGGCTACCTGCGCACCGATGCTGCTAAACCCGCCGTTCCGCTAAAGCGTCGCGTCCCCGTCGAAATGTGAAGGGTCCCACACTGCTGGGTCTTGCAACTCCGGCCCAAATTGCTTGTCCACGGTCTTGTAGAAGTAGCCCCTTGCCGGAAACCGTTGCCGATACGGAGCCAGCCAATCAATCACGCTTTGTTTCTCAGGGCGAAAGCCGGATGCCTCCAACATATGAATACCTTCCTTCCGGCACTGACTGAGGCCCCACCCCAGCATTGCCGCCAGAACTTCCATGTCGCTGGTCAACCCCTGGAAGTCCACCAGCCGAACTTTGGTCAGTCCCTGCTGCAGGTCATCTTGTCGGCAAAAAATGGCATACGCGATCAGTCGTGACCCGTCGCCCGCAGTCACAATCCACACTCTTCTTTGCGCCAGCGCATGCTTGAAATGCCACTGCAGAACTTCGCGTGAGCGGGTGGCCAACAGCCGCTCCGGATAAGTACGTTTCAATTCAACCCAAAAGCGGTCGAAGCGTTCGTCAAAGCTCGAGCACGTCTCGATCTCCCGGCGGCTTCGCCTCGTCCATGAATCTGCTTTTGTAAGGCGGTCCCGCAGATCCAGAACGGCGGCTGCCGGGTAAGAGAGAATCTTCGGCCATCCTTTGTTTTTCAGCGCATTCGCCAGGAATCCTTGATAGCCGGCGATCCAGTAGGCGGACCGGTTCCAATCTCCTGTCGGGACGCGGGCCAGGCCGGCTGAACCGTTCAACTTGATGGTCTTGGCGTTGGCGGTGGGAGTGACAATGATCTGCGGGATCGTGTAATTCAAAAGCCTGGTCAGCAGAGACCCCGCCGAGTCCTGATAACCGGCATCTGTGGTCAGGCCGTGAATACTCGCGCCGATCACGGTTTGGCCCTTGAACTCGAAGCTCAGGGGAATGTTCCCGACGTATCCCACAATCTTTCGGTCGGTGTTCTCAGCTACCCACCCGATGGTCCAATTCGGCAGTGTCTTGTACAGCGGATTGTTGATCCAAAGGTGTTCCCATTCTTCGCGGCTCTTGGAGATCAAACCGTTGCGCGCCCGCAGTGCCGTAATTGCGGCGTAGTCTTCCCACTTGGCGTCGCGGACCATCGCCCTAGACGAAGGCACAGGCGCGATCTCAGTATTCAAAATCAAGAATCCTCTCCTGGTGCGCGACAGACCCAAGTCACCAGATTGCTGCTTTCTCGAATCCGAGAGGCCACGGCCTCCGCTTACCGCTGGTTTATTGGAAAGGTCCTGCCCGTTCAGACTCGTCCACGCGAACTACACGCGAACAAAGGGCAACCAGTTAAAAGCTTCTGAGATCTACAGAAAGAGGAAGCGAGGTGGGGCGCGATCTTGTTGCGGGCCAGCAATCAATGCCGGACAAAACGCCAACGCGTCACCGTCAGCAACAACACCTAGACAGACGTGAGCCGACAAAGAGAAAGTGTCCGGCAAAGCCGAATGTGGCGTGTGGTGGTTCAGTTGATGGAAGGAGGATTTCCCGCTCGAAGCGGTCCGGGAACTCTTTTGTGTATTTGTGGTCTCAAACGGAACCTGGCTCGCATAAAGATCATCCGTGGCTGAGATAACCGGGAAGAGGAGTACCAGGACGCACGCCAAAGTAGCCAACTGAACGGCCATACTGCGCCGTTCGTTGCCGTGCTGCCTGCGCCGCAGCCAATGACACAACGCCAGGTTGCACAGCGCCAGCCAAACTATGTTAAGAAGAACTTCCATAACCCGAATCAGAAAAGGGGGAGGGTCGAGGGGATGATACAACTCAAACCTTAAGCTAACCTTAATCTGGAAGGTTTCTCGCTGGGTGTCAGGTGCGTAAAAGAGAGAAAAGCAAGCTTGGAGTGTACCCTCGTTTGACTGCCCAACCGCGGCAAGTACAATCGAACCAGGCCCCGTAGCTCAGTTGGATAGAGCAGCGGTTTCCTAAACCGTTGGTCGGCGGTTCGACTCCGCCCGGGGCCTCCATACCTCCCACCACTTTGGCATCCTAAGGGTGGCAACCGTGCTCTAGCCTTGGTAGTGTCCTTCAAGTTAGGACACTATCCTAGCCTTCGAGCAGGGTGAATATCAGCATTAACGGGTGTATAATTCGGCCCGTTTTCGGGCTGTCTAGGCGATTTCGACAATCTGGGAGGATTCCGCCATGACTCCACCTCTGCGTGCGATCGTCTTCGTTCTTCTGCTTTGCGCGGTAACTGGTCTTACTCCAGTATTCGCCTCCACTGATTTCGTTGCGCCGCCGGGACGGACCGCCTATCCCTACACCATCATCGTCGGCCCCGACAAGAATTTATGGTTTACCGAATATGGCGGCCAGAAGATCGGCCGCTTGACCACCTCGGGCGTCCTCACCGAATTCCCGATTCCCGGCGCTCTCCAGTTGATCGGAATCGCCAGCGGGTCGGACGGCAACATTTGGTTCACCGATCAGCTGACTGGAAAGATCGGACGCATGACCACCTCCGGTGGAAACATCACACAACTAACTTTGCCCACGGGCAGTTTTCCGCAGGGCATTACAGCCGGCCCGGATAAGAACCTCTGGTTCGTCGATCAGAAGCAGAATGGTTTGTACGCGATTGGAAAACTCACCGTCGCAGGAAAGCTGACCGAATATCCCACCAACGTGAACGCAGGTGTATTCCAATCGGCGAATTTTATCTTTGCCACAATCGCTGTCGGACCAGATCGAAATCTTTGGTTCACTAATCCGCAGGCTAACACCATCAACCAGATCGGGAAGATTACGACTTCAGGAATTATCACTTTCTATCCCACCCTGGACCTGCCCTTGGGCGTCGCTGCCGGCTCGGACGGCAACGTATGGACAATTGATTCGTCGCATGTCGCTAAGATCACCCCCGCCGGGGTCGAAACCGAATACAGCATCGGTTACGGCGGTGCGACCGGCATCATCGCCGGCCCCGATGGAAACGTCTGGTTCACCGAAAGCGACGTAGCCTTCGGCGACGTCACCCCCGCCGGTGTGGTCACCGAATATTCGTCGCTATCCCCGACCTTCGGTGATTTGTCCTCGATTTGCTCGGGTCCGGACGACGCCCTATGGTTCGTGGGTGTGACGAGTGCCAACATTGGCCGGTTTACCACTGCCGGACAACTGAGCAATACGTACTCCCTCAATGTCGGCTCCGTCCCCGATTTTGGCGCCCTGGGATCAGACGGAAATGTATGGTTCTCGGAAGTTGTTCCCAGCCGCATCGGCAACATCACGCCCAGCGGAGTGGTCACCAGCTATCCGACGCTCTCACCCAATGCATCGCCCTGGGCGATGGCGAAGGGCGGTGACGGCAATATCTGGTTTCTGGAAGCGGCCTACGGCCAGATTGCCAGCATTACCCCCTCAGGTACGGTCACGGAATATCCATTATCGGGAACTTATGCCTATCAAGGTGTGGCTGGTGGCTCCGACGGAAACGTCTGGTACACCGTTCCCTATACCCCAAACGGGCCAAGCATCGCCCGCATCACGCCGGCCGGCGTCATCACCCTGTTCCCGCTGCCGAACCCCAGTTCCATCCCGCAATACATCACCTCAGGCCCCGATGGCAATCTCTGGTTTGTTGATAGCGGTACCAATGGA
>Ga0210401_10008359_pt1 | contig 10275 bp, 9 predicted proteins | sample IncBWH32MmetaG_FD_150866 | JGI IMG/M metagenome (GOLD analysis project Ga0210401, IMG submission 150866) | Forest soil microbial communities from Barre Woods Harvard Forest LTER site, Petersham, Massachusetts, United States - Inc-BW-H-32-M | ecosystem: Environmental > Terrestrial > Soil >... | reverse complement strand
TCATGGCCGAAGTAAAGAAGGCCTTCAACCCCGAGTTCCTCAACCGCCTGGATGAAGTGATTCTGTTCACCTCGCTGGTCGATGAAGACCTGCTGAAGATCATCAACCTGTTGGTCGAGATGATCAACGTGAACCTGGTGGCCAAGCAGATCAAGATCCGGGTCAATGAGGACGCGGCGCGCTACATTCTCGAAAAGACGCTGGTCGATCGCAGCTATGGCGCACGCCCGCTGCGCCGGGCGCTCCAGAAGTACATTGAAGATCCGCTATCGGAAGCCCTGATCCAAGGAACGCTGCCGCGGCCATCGGAGCTTGAGGTTTACTTGAGCGACAACGGCATCTATTGCCGGCCGATCGGTGGCGAGCTGCAGGAGCAGCCGGTAGGTGCGCCGGCCGAAGAAAAAGCGCCTGTGCCCGGTACTCCGCTCTATATGTTCTAAATTGATCTGCGGTTGTGGGGCAGGTCTCCGACCTGCCGATACGAGCTACTCCACGTCCAGATCGGCCGAACGCTTGATCGATCTGCCGAAAGAATCTTGCCCGCTTAGCTCCAGCCGGTAGGAACCCGCAACCAGAGTGCCCGGCGGCACCTGCAACCCTACCGGTATGACCGGATTGCCAGGCTTGACCATATCGGCCACGCTTCCGAGCCCGCTGTCGAACTTCGCCTCCCCAGTCTTCCGGTCCAATACCCGGAGTTGAATTGCGACCGTCAGGGCCGGTGGCGGAGTGGGGTTGAGAAGCAGCGGCTCATACATCTCCAGATAAACAACGATAGGCGTTCCGGCCTTTAAGCGATTCGTGCCCGACGGAATCACCTGCAGTCCTTTTGCTGTCACCAGCGGCGTCCGGTCATCTAACAACGCCGCCTCCACGCCCATGTTCATGTCCGCCATCCGACGCACCTCTCTGGCGAGCGCCACCCCGCTCATGCTGAATTGCTTGCTGTCGTACGGATCGACGACCAGCGGCATTTCCAGCTTCCCGAAATTCTTATCACCGGAGCTGAACACAAGCTTGAAATTATACTGGCCGGAGGCGACATCGAATTGATTCTCGTAGTGAACCGGGTTTTCCTGAAACGTCTCCAGCTCCTTTTTGTTCTCGAAGTCGAGCTTCAAGCTGTCGCTGAATCGGGCTGCCACACCGCCATCCGGCTTATAGGCAATCCCCAGAACATTCACGGCCGAATGAAATTTGCCCTTGATCTTCTCGAACTTGATCGCGTCGGAGGGAATTTCCATTGCCACGTTCACGCGCGCTGTGTTGGGCGCGGTGTAGAAAAAAGGAAGCTGCATGGAGGCGGCCACATTGCCCGGGCCCGCGGCAGCCGCGCGATTCTCCAGCTCTTTCTCGGTTGAGTTCCCCGCCAGCATATCGTGAGACTTCGAATTACAGTATCCGCTCCGCGCGCGCACCACCGTCCCGCTGCGTTCCACCTTAACCTTGATAACGTGGCAACTGTCTTCGCTTGATTCGGGAGGCGCGTAACCGAGAATGTAGTACTCATCCTGTTCCTTGCCGATCTTCTCCAGCCCGCCCACCAGATCGTTGGTGTTGGCGATGACGAAGCCGCCCGTGCCGCTTGCCAACGTATACATTATTTCCTGGTTGGTGGTAGCGCTTTTGGGAAAGGGCGGGACGATCAAGCCGCCTCGATTGGGATTGATCCCGTAGGGCGACATAGATCCCGCCGGACCCCGAACGCCGGCCCCACTTAATCCGCCCCCGGTGGTTCCCCCCACTCTACCCCCACCGCCAGGCGTTCCAGCGGTTCCTCCGGTTGTTCCTCCGGGCGTCCCACCGCGTCCGCCGCCGACAACACCTCCGCCCCCCGGCCCGCGCTGGAAGAATGCGTTTTGAAAGATGGACGGCTGTGCCAAGGCGCCGCGCGGGCTGACCGCCACCAGACCGCGGACGTCGATCGGATAAATGGCGACATTGGCCTTGTTGCAAGCGTCGATGGTGGCCGTCACTTCCGGCATGATATCGGGCGTGACCGGGAAACCGCCGGTAAGCAGCACCAGAATCTTACGGCCCGGGACGCCCGCCAGGTTCTTGGCCAAACTTCTGAGCGCCATGATAGAGTCCCGCATTCCGAAGTCGGCTTCGGCTCGGCTCAGCCCGGCCCCGCCGAGGGAAGCGGTCTCCCCGTTCGACGAAACATTGGAAAACTTCACGCCGCTCACCACCTTCTTCAGCCGGTCGGCGTCGGCGGTAAAGTTCTGGGCGATCTGCAGACTGCCCCCGAAATTGACGATAGCGGTCAGCCGATTGGGACCGGTATTGGCGTCGATGAACTTAGCTGCGGCCTCGCGAGCCTGTGCCTGTTCCGGAAACCCCATCGCCGAGTTGTCGAAGAACAGAACCAGGTAGCGCTTCTGCGAGTTCGTGGGCGAGGCCGGGTCGGCTTCAAACGAAAAACTGGAGATGGTTTGCTCTTTGTTGTCTTCCAAGACTTTGAAGTCTTTCGCGGTGAGGTCGTGAATGTACTGTCCCTTCTTGTCGGTGACAACCGTGTCCACCAGAACCAGACGGGTCTCGGTCTTGATGGTAGGGGGCGCTGGAGCAGTTGTGTCCTGGGGCTGCGCGACGGCGCCGCCCATCCATAGAACGACCGGCAGAACCACTGGCGCATAGATCAAATTGCGACTCGGCATGCTGACACCCCCTAGTAAGGAATCTCGATAGCAGCGGTTCGCGCCGCCATCAGTTGCTCTTCAGTATCTCTGACCACCAGCCGCACCACATAGCTCCCCGGCTTTATGTCCAGACTCGTCTTCACCGTAATGAGGCCCAGCCTGTTTTGGACCGTCTGATCGAGCAGGCGCATCTCCACGATTTTCTCCATGCCCGTGACGTAATTCCCATTGGTGTCGAACAGGGCCGAAACCACCCTCAGACTATTGCGGTTGCGGCCGTCCTCTTTGCGGAAATGGAGATGCCTCAGGTCCACCCGCGCCAGCACCGACAGCTTCACGTCCGTGTCGCTGGCCTTAAAAAATTGAGTATGCAGCTCGATCGGGATGTCACGCAGCTCGTCGCGTGAAAAGACTGCCTCTTCGATTTCCTGCTTGGCTTGTTCACCTGGATCGGCCAGATGCTTGGGCGCGTAATAGCCGCGGCGCGCCTGCAGGGTCAGGCCCTTCAAATCCTTGACCGTGACCTTCAGCGTATGAATGCTCCCGTCCAGCTTCAGATTCTGCGGCGAAAATCCCAGCACATAATAGAATTCGGGCGCCGTAGCGACGCGTCTGAATCCGGCATCCAGATCGTTGCTGTTATGAAAGAACGTGCCGCCGGTGCTGTCGGAAAGCTCGGCCAGCACGTCGGCCTGGGCCAGGGCGCTGTCGCGATCGTACTGCGCCTTAAACAGGGCGGCCTGGCCGTTGTATACCGGCTTGCTGACGTCGGGAACGATTCCATCGCCTACGTAGAGCCCGCGGGCATCCACTGCGCCGATGACGACATTCGAGCGAATGGCCCGGTCCACGATATCCACTTCCTCCGTCCGGAAGTCGGGCACGATCAGGAAACCAGGCGAGACCAGGATGAGGCTGCGCTGCCCCGGCATGGTCGAGATCCTGCGAACGACATCCCTCACAACCCCCAGTGCGACCTGAACGTCGGCGTTCCCCAAGGTCAACGCGCGTTGCGCCGCAGACATGGCTTGCTGCTGATTGGCGTTGTTGCTTTGTGAGTTCCCCGGACCATTCCCCATCACCTGCGGGTTGCACACCTCCACTTCCAACGTCGCCGCTTGCAAGGCCTGCGGGTCGTTCTTATTGACGATCAAGTCGGCCTGATAGTAAGACACGGAGGGGCATTCGTTCGCGCCACCCGTCCTCGATTGCGGCTGCAGCCGAAGCAGCGCTGCATGCAACTTCTCGCGATCAGCCGTGAAGTCGAGCATGGTTTTGCCGGATGTTGAAAATATGGCCGCGCGGTCCGTACTCTCCAGCGTGTCGATGTGCCGCTCAGCGGCTTGGCGCGACTGGGCGAGATCGCCAAAACTGAGATGCATATCATCGAACAAATAAGCGACCAAGCGCTTCGGCGGCGCTTCGCCCGGCTTCGTCTCCTCCGGTTCGCCCGGCGCAGCGGGCGTGGCAACGACAGCGGCGCCGTCCGGCCGCAACTTGATCTCGGATCCTTTACCGCTCTCCACCGAGAACCTGGAAATCGTCTGCGGCTTTCCTTTGTCGAAAAGCTGAAAATCTTCCTTCTTGAGGTTCCCGACAGCGTGCCCGTCGCGGTCCCGCACTACCACCGGCACCAGGACGAGATTGACTTTGGCGCGGAAAGTAGGCGGGGCATCGCGCGAAACCATCTCCTGTACATTGGCGTCCGGCGGTTTCGGTGGCGCTTGAGCGCAAAGAAACAGACTCGACCAGATTACACACCCCGCCAGCCTGCCGCTCGTGGCAAACGAGTTGATTCTGCCAAACATCGCTTGAGTTTCTCGTTAATTCTACTCTATTTTTTGTGGGGCAGGTCCCCGACCTGCCAATCTGATTGTGGGGCAGGTCCCCGACCTGCCAATCTGATTGTGGGGCAGGTCCCCGACCTGCCAACCTGAGTGTGGGGCAGGTCCCCGACCTGCCAATCTGATTGTGGGGCAGGTCCCCGACCTGCCAACCTGAGTGTGGGGCAGGTCCCCGACCTGCCAACCTGATTGTGGGGCAGGTCCCCGACCTGCCAACCTGAGTGTGGGGCAGGTCCCCGACCTGCCAATCTGATTGTGGGGCAGGTCCCCGACCTGCCAATCTGATTGTGGGGCAGGTCCCCGACCTGCCAACCTGAGTGTGGGGCAGGTCCCCGACCTGCCAATCTGACTGTGGGGCAGGTCCCCGACCTGCCAATCTGACTGCTTGGACGACTTTTCGCAACTCCACAGTGGTAGTATCATTCGGAATTAGGGAGGTACGCCATGCACTCGAGGCTCTCGCTTTTCATTCGTCTTGGCATCCTGGCAGTTTCGCTTTCTGCTATTCCGGCATCGGCCCATCATGGTTGGGCCGGTAACTCGGAAGCAGAATTCGACCTCACCGGAACAGTGGAACGAGGCGTCAGCCTGGCCGGACCGCATGCGACCATGCAATTACGCGCTGACGGAAAAGTCTGGGATCTCACATTGGCTCCCCCGGCCCGTACCAAGACAGCAGGGCTGAAGGAGGGGGTCATCCCGGTAGGCGCGACAGTAACCATTCATGGTCATCGCAATCGCGATGCAAACCGTTTCGAAGTCAAGACCGAACGGGTAATCTGGAACGGCCGCACCTTCAACGTCTATCCCGACCGCAAATAGAGTAGCCAGGGAAGCGTTTTGTACGAATTCATGGCGTGGTTAGAAGCCTCGGCCCTCGGCCACGCAATGCGCGAATCGGGTGTGTGGACTTATGGCGTTGTAAACCTGGTCCACATCCTCGGCGTAGCCACACTCTTCGGTTCGGTGCTGATCCTCGATCTGCGGCTATTAGGTCTATGGCGCAACGTCGCACTGCCCGCCATCAGCAACCCGACCGTCCGCGTCGCCACCACGGGTTTTGTTATCGCGGCCCTCAGCGGCATCTGCCTGCTGGCCACGAAGGCAACGGAATATGTTGGCAATCCATTTATCTACATAAAATTTCCGGCAATCGCCTTGGCCCTCCTCAATGTTGCCGCTTTAAATTGTTTACCAGCCTGGAAGCAACACAGGAGCCGCGACCTCTCGCCGCGCGAACAAAAAACATTGGCGGTATTTGGAGGCATATCACTGGCTTGTTGGTTTACCGCCGTCAGCGCCGGACGTATGATTGGATATTGGTGAAGCTCATGAAGTCTACGGAAATGCTTACGATTGCGCTAGCGCTCCTGGGCGCGGCGTCCGCCTTGTGCCAGATTCAGCCTCCCGCCGGGCTGCGGTCAGGGCCAGGCGTGCAGGCCGCCCAGGACGAAAGAGAGCCTGACGTGCTGAAGGCGTGTAAGACTCCGCCTCCAGCCAGAGGCGGGCGCGGCGGACCGGGACGCGGCCGGGGTCCAGCCACTGCCGCAGGTCCCAGGGACTACACTGTCACCGAAATCCCAGGCATCGTCGCCGCCGGGCAGCAATGGAAAGAAATCTGGGAGGTGGATGGCAACAATGCGGACGGCATCATCGCCACCAGCGATGGCGGCCTTCTGATCGCGCAGAACGACAAGAGCGATGTCGTGAAGCTCGATAAGGACGGCAAGACTTCAGTCGCTTACATCGCCACGAATACCGGCGGTTCGGTAGCGATGAACTCCAAAGGCGCGCTGTTTCTCGTGAACCGGGGTCTGAATCCATCCATCGAGGAACTGGCACCGCAACGCAAAACCCTGGCCAATCATTACAATGGCGATCCTCTGGATTGCATCGGCGGCGTTCTCAATGACCTCACGGCCGACAACAAGGGCGGTGCGTATTTCACCATGGGCGGCCTGTTTTACTCTGACCCCAGAGGCAAGATCTTCCGCTACGGCGATAATCTCACTACCAATGGCATCATCCTCAGCGCCGATGAAAAACATCTTTACGTCACTAACGGGCCGGCGCTAGCCGCGTTTGACGTTCAAAAAGACGGCTCGCTCACCAACCAGCGTGAGTTCGCCAAGCTCGAGGGCGGGGGAAATGGCGATGGCAGCACCTTCGACGCCGCCGGTCACATCTTCGTGAGTACGAATCCCGGCGTCCAGGTGATCTCGCCGGACGGCAAGTATCTGGGCCTGATCCCTACACCGCGCGGCATCATCAGCCTGGCCTTCAGCGGCCCCGATAGAAAGATGCTGTACGCCGTGGCTAGGGATAATGCTCAGAATAAGGACTGGATCATCGCCATCCAGATGATCGCGCAGGGCCCGAAAGGCCGCGGCAAGTAAGCGGGCTTCGCCCAGTCAAGCAGGATCGGGCCGCGCGCTGGCGTAATCTTCAGCCGAGATCCACCCCATCACTCCGAAGCCTCCAATGAAATACACCGCCGCGACCTGCAGCCGGTAATAGGCGAAGTCGGTGTAGTCTTGCCATGACTTTGCGTTCTCGTAGCGTGAAAGGTATAGTTCCTTTACTTCCTCCGCGGGCGTTTCCTTCGCTTCGCCCAGCAGCGTCAGGCGGGCGGTGCCGAGGGGATCTCCGGAAACACCCGGCTGCGTAATGAGCAAGCTGGCCCGTGGATCCTGGCGCAGATTGTGCGTATGCATCGCCATCGTGCTGATGAAGAATATCGGGCGGCCGAGCTCATCCGCCGCGTAAGGCATCATGGAGCCGAAGGGAAATCCCGGAAACTTCTGCGAATTGGTGGACAGACTGCCGATCAGACCAAGGAAAGCGAGTGTGCGGGCGCGTTCGGCCAGCGACGGCTCCCTAACATGTCTGGTAGGCACGGTTTCTTGGAGCGGGGTACGGGAATCGAACCCGTGTAAATCAGCTTGGAAGGCTGACGCCCGACCGCTAGGCCAACCCCGCCCTGCTGGACTTTCGTAACCATCTTACGACATGACGGAGGGCCCGCGCGGGCCAAGTGATGGCTCGTCCGATCCGGAACGACGGTGACCGCATCATCCCAGAGATCAGCGTTGAAAACTCGATTTCACGCTCGTACAAAAACCTGATCTGCGTATCGCGCCGCGCCAGCAACCCCCGAATCTCCTCCACATCGTCTTCCTTCACAGCGTAGCCTGGCTGAATATGATCGGGAAGCTGCCGCTGGACATAGACGGTTCCATGCGACACGGCTAATTCCGCCTCCGGCCGATCCTCGGTATAAAGATAAATCGCGATCGACCGGCGCGAGATGTCTCGTTTCTCCGCCGGCAGCCGGATGCGCCGGAACCCATGCCAGGAATGCTCGTTCGTTTCAAAGATGACCGCCCGATTCGCCAGCGGAACCACCGCCTCGGCGGGCCGGGCGCCGCCCGCCGTCCAAGGGTCGGAAAGAAACTCGAGACAGCCTCCCCAATCCGACCGCCACTCCGGGTTCAAAAAGACGATCAGGTTCAGCCGCCGATGCCACTGCCGGCTGGGATGATAGTTGAAGTCGACGTGCGGATCCAGGTCCTGCCCGTCCAAATTCTCGTGCGTCCCGCCGCCCACATATTCCGGATCGTACAGCAGCTTTGGAATCCCCGTGATCCCGCTCATCAGCTCCAGAAACTCGCGCCCCCGGATCATCTGGTCGAAGCGCGCATAGGCCGGACCCAGGCGCGCCGGCTCGGAAACCACCGCTTTGCGGCCCTTTTCGCCGCGTTCGTTCGTCGCGTGCCCGGATTCGAAGGCCGGGAACTCGTTGATTAATTGGCGGCAGAACTGGGGGGCCAGGAAATCATCGATTTCTATGTGACGGAAGGGCTTAGCCGCAGCAAACAAACCGGCCAATTCGGGTATCCTTTCCTTCAAAGCCGGGTTCACGGTACCAGTCTATGTCATTGAAAGCTATCTAGTTGACGAGCGGACCAAAATGGTCCATAATCAAGTAGGACCATTCCGGTCGGGATTAAGTTCAAGATGCTGAAACTGACGAAGAAAGCTGACTACGGGTTGATCGCCCTGAAGCATCTCGCGATGAATAGTCCGGCCAGTTCGAGCGCCAAGGAGATCGCCGAAACCTACGGAATCCCCTCTCCTTTGCTATCAAAAATCCTGCAAAAACTCGTCAAAAACGGCTTTTTGCGCTCCGAACAGGGCACAAATGGGGGCTATAAACTGGCCCGCGAGGCCCGCGAGATCACCGCGCTGGACGTGATCCGGACCATCGACGGCCCGATCTTTTTGACCGCCTGTTTCACTGAGCATGGATATTGCTGCCATACCGACAAGTGCATCGTTCGCGACCCTCTGCAAAAGGTCCACGAGGGAATCCTCCGGCTGTTGGGGAACATCACTATTGCAGACATGTCGGCCGACTCAACCCAGACGGAGGGGAATCCGACCAAAGCGCCCGAGCGGCTTTACGGCCTGCCGGTGACGACGCCAGCTATATGAGGAACCAAAGTATGAAACTGCCGATCTACATGGACTATCACGCGACCACGCCGATGGACCCGCGCGTATTCGATGTCATGAAGCCGTACTTCATGGAGACGTTCGGGAACTCGGCCAGCCGCAATCACAGCTTTGGCTGGCAGGCTGAGGAAGCGGTGGAGAAATCGCGCAAACAGATCGCCGATCTGATCGGCGCCACTCCTAAAGAGATCGTCTTCACCAGCGGCGCCACAGAGTCGAACAATCTGGCGCTGAAGGGCGTCGCCGAGATGTACGCCGAGAAGGGCAATCACATTATCACGGCGGCCACCGAGCACAAAGCTGTGCTCGACACCTGCAAGCGGCTCGAGAAGCACGGAATTCGCGTGACCTATCTTCCGGTGCAGAGCAACGGCTTGATCGATCTCGAGATGTTGAAGGATGCCATCACCGACAAAACCATCCTGGTGAGCATCATGTACGCCAACAACGAAATCGGCGTGCTGCAGAACATGGCCGAGATCGGAAAGCTGGCGAAGTCGAAAGGCGTGCTGGTGCATAGCGACGCGACGCAAGCGGTCGGCAAGGTGCCGGTGAATGTGATCAAAGACAACATCGACCTGATGTCGATGAGCGGCCATAAAATCTACGGGCCCAAAGGCGTTGGAGCGCTGTATGTGCGGCGCAAGAGCCCGCGCGTGCAGATCACCGCCCAGATGGATGGCGGCGGCCACGAGCGGGGCATGCGTTCCGGTACGCTGAATGTTCCTGGAATCGTCGGGCTCGGCGAAGCCTGCGGTCTGTGCCAGGCGGAGATGCCGGAAGAATCGAAGCGAATGGCGTATCTGCGGGACAGGCTGCGTAGCAAGCTGGAAGGGCAACTGGATGAGGTGTACGTCAACGGCAGCATGGAACATCGCGTGCCGAACAACTTGAACATCAGTTTCGCTTACGTGGAAGGCGAATCGCTGCTGATGGGTATCAACGACATCGCGGTTTCGAGTGGCTCGGCTTGCACATCGGCAACTCTCGAACCGAGCTACGTGCTGAAAGCGCTGGGTGCCGGCGACGACCTGGCGCACTCCTCTATCCGTTTCGGCCTGGGCCGTTTCAATACCGAAGAGGAAGTCGATTACGTTGCTGACAAGGTGATCGACGTTGTGAAGAAGCTCCGTGAACTTTCGCCGCTGTATGAGATGGCGAAGGAAGGTGTCGATTTATCGAAGGTCCAATGGGCCGCGCACTAACGAGGAAACCAACATGGCTTATTCGAATAAAGTTTTAGACCACTACAACAACCCCCGCAACGTCGGGTC
>Ga0210401_10008355_pt1 | contig 10281 bp, 10 predicted proteins | sample IncBWH32MmetaG_FD_150866 | JGI IMG/M metagenome (GOLD analysis project Ga0210401, IMG submission 150866) | Forest soil microbial communities from Barre Woods Harvard Forest LTER site, Petersham, Massachusetts, United States - Inc-BW-H-32-M | ecosystem: Environmental > Terrestrial > Soil >... | reverse complement strand
AGCGGCTATGTATGGCATTGCAACCGGCATACGTTCTGCTCATGGCTGGCAAAGGCAGGGGCGAGCATCAAGGAGATTCAGGAAGCCGCAGGACACAAGTCGATCACGATGTCGGCGCGGTACAGCCATCTCTCTCCCGAGCACAAGCTATCGGTGGTCGAGCGCATCGCGTCCGGGTCCAAGTAGCCGCATTTCTCTTGATGACATTCCCCGGATATTAGAGATTGTGAGCCCGGGCTCAGAGGCCGGTGTCAAGGCTCAACGACCGCGAAGCGGCGCGCGTATGTGCGGCCTTGACTCCGGCCCGGCCTCGGCTACGCTCTGGGAATCCGGGAAATGTCACTCTCTGCATCTCACTGCAGCGCACTGAAGCGCAAAACGGTCACGCGGTGACACAGTAGAAACCAACAGCCACCAGAACAGCCACCAAACGATTGTGGCCCCTCATTTTTGAGGGGCCAATCTACATGTAACTCTTTTATTTTGTGGTGCCAGGAGGGGGACTTGAATCCCCACGGAGGGTTATCTCATGCGGATTTTAAGTCCGTTTTTCGCTATATTGCATGTCGTCGCAGCACGTTGCAAAAACTCGCATAAGTAATTAATTATCAATGTGTTAATAGCATGATTAGCCTTGAATATGATTGCACGCGATCGCACCAAATTTCGGTACAAACCGGCACCAGCGCGCACCCCAGGTCTCGCCTCCAAGTTAGCTCCTTGCCCATTCCGCTCTTGTTCTGGCGATAATTAAAAACGATATGTCTAAACAACAATTTCAAACCGAAGTCTCCCAGCTCCTGCAGCTGATCGTCCATTCGCTGTACTCACACCCCGAGATCTTCCTTCGCGAGCTCATCTCCAACTCCTCCGACGCGCTCGATAAGCTCCGTCACCTCACCCTCACAAACGACACCTACAAGGCTCTCGTTGGCAATGGCATCGACCCGCCGCGCATCGACCTCGAACTCAACGAAGCAGCCAAGACGCTCACCATCTCCGACACCGGCATCGGCATGAACGAGGAGGACCTTGTCTCGCACCTCGGCACCATCGCCCGTTCCGGCACAAAGAACTTCCTCTCGCAGCTCTCAGGCGATGCCAAAAAGGACTCTAACCTCATCGGCCAGTTCGGAGTCGGCTTCTACTCAGTGTTTATGGTCGCCGACAAGGTTGAGGTCATCTCGCGCAAAGCGGGCGAAGACAAAACGTGGCGCTGGACGAGCGACGGCAAGACCGGCTTCGAGCTGGAAGAAGTCACAGGCAACGCGGCACGCAAGACCGCTGGAACTACCGTACTCATCCACTTCAACGACGAAGGCGCGCAGTACGCGAACAGCTACCGCTTGCAGGAGATCGTCAAGAAATACTCCAACCACATCGCCTTCCCCATCTTCCTCACTTACGACAAGAGCGACTGGGACGCCGAAAAGAAGGAGTCCACCAAGACGCGCACCACCGAGCAGGTCAACGCGGCGTCCGCGATGTGGCGCCGAGCGAAGAGTGAGTTAGTCGACGACGACTACAAGGAACTCTATAAGTCCATCTCTCACGAATGGGAGGATCCGCTCTTCTGGTTCCACACCCGGGCCGAAGGCACGCTCGAATACACCACCCTCTTCTACATTCCCGCCAAGGCCCCGCTTGATCTCTACCAGACGGACTACAAGGGCGGCGTCAAGCTCTATGTCAAGCGCGTCTTCATCATGGACGACTCCAAGGAGCTTCTCCCACAGTACCTCCGTTTCGTCCGCGGCATCATCGACTCCGAAGACCTGCCGCTCAACGTCTCGCGCGAGGTCCTGCAGCAGAACAAGATTCTCGCTACAATCAAGACCGCCAGCGTTAAAAAAATCCTCTCCGAACTGAAGACGATCGCCACTGCTGACCCCGACAAGTTCAAGCTGTTCATCGCCGAGTACAACCGTCCGCTGAAAGAGGGTTTGTATGGCGACTACGCCAACCGCGAGACGCTGCTCGACCTCATCCGCTTCAAGTCCACCAAGGTCGATGGCCTTACCTCGCTCGCTGACGCCAAGGCACGCATGCAGCCCAACCAGAAGAGTCTCTACTACATCACCGGTGGCACTGAGGGTCTCCTCCGCAATTCGCCCCTGCTTGAGGTTTACAAGAAGAAGGACATCGAAGTTCTTATCCTCGACGATGACATCGACGAGATTGTCTTCTCCACGGTCGACAAGTACGGTGAAACCGACCTCAAGGCCGTCAACAAAGGCGCAGCGAGCGATGACCTGAAGAGCGAAGCCGAGCCTGAGAAGGTCGAATCGTTGAAGCCCCTCCTCGAAAAGATCAAGGCCACCCTGGGAGATGCCGTCAAGGAGGTTCGCATCTCGACGCGCCTCGCCGACAGCCCCTCCGTCATCGTCTCCGACGAAGACGAACCCTCTGCCCGTATGCGCCAGATGATGCAGGCCATGGGCCAGAAAAACCTTCCCGAGCTGAAACCCACGCTCGAAATAAACCCCGATCACGAGATCATCAAAAAACTCCTGACAAAATCCGACGACGCAGAAATACAGGACGCGGCATGGCTACTTTTCGACCAGGCCCTCCTCCTCGAAGGCGTCCCCATCAAAGACCCTGCCATCTTCGTCCAACGTCTTAATCGGATCCTCACCCAATCCATCTAAACCGAGTTCGCCTCCCCAGCGGGGAGGCGAACTCGCTGCTTGCTGAAGTGTTGTGGTAGCCACGTAGCCATGCTGTCCCACCCAAAGGAAGTCTCCGAGATCATCCAAGAGGCGGCGGGGCGGCAAGGCCATGTAGAGATTTCCAGCAGTCAGTAGGCGAAATCCACGATGGATTACACCATCGCCTCGCGATTGCCGTCTTTGGGTCTAAATGATTCATCGAGGGAGATGCCCCGGAGGCAACAGCCTGAAGGCAGAATCAGAAAAACAAAAGGTTCGGCCGCGTTACTGACAGCTCCAGGCGACGACTCAACGGAGGATTTGAGTGCAAGTCGGATGTGAGAAGAGACAATACGGATTCGCGCATACGAGATTTTCCTCAACCGGCGTGGTCATTGTGGACGACTGGATTCAAGCGGAGATGGAGTGCTTCGGCTTCTAAATTACCGTCAGGGCTAGGACGCTTACTTCCAATATGTTGCCGTACGGTAGTTAAAGGGGACTTTAGCGCGCTCGCGGACTCTTGGATTGATGGTTCGCAATCCAATGAGGTACCTTGGAATCTGAGACTTCGAGGTGGCATACATGGAGCGAGTCATCAAGATTGCGCCCATCACTTCCAACCAGCCGCCCTATTCGATCATCAATCGCAATATCGAACATGAGATATTGCCGTTCTGCCAGCGACATCAGATCGGTACGATCAACTACGCGCCAATGCACTCCGGTCTTCTAACAGGAAGAATGACGAAGGAGCGAGTCGCCGGCTTTCCTGAAGATGATTTTCGCAAACGGGCAAAGAACTATCAGGAGCCATTGCTCTCACGGAACCTCGCATGGGCTGAGTTTCTCAAGACAGTAGGTGCACGCCATGGCGTGCCGGCCAGAGTTATTGCGATTGCATGGACGCTTTACAACCCCGGCATCACTGCGGCGATTGTAGGCGGACGCAATGCGGAGCAGGTGCTGGAGTCGCTCCAGCCTTGACCTTCCGCCTCTCGGACGCCGAATACGAAGAGATCGATGCTTACATTGCGTCACATCCATAAGTCGTCAGGATAGGTTTCGTCAGTGGCGCCTGACAAGATTCGGGGTCGATAATTTCCTGCCAATGCGTTGGGCTTTTGGTGAAGCCAATTCGCAGGCGGACGCGATGAGGGCCTTGATAAACTGTCCCTTACGGGCTGTTATGGGTTTCGTGCCCCCTATGCCATACTCACGTTCTTTGTTGATCCGCATCGAAGCGGCAGATGGATCGAGAAACATTGCTGTCAACGAATCGCGCAGAAGACGAGATCCAATTCGCAGACCGTGGGGACTGCGATGCCGCGTTGGTGAAACACATCCGCAGCGAATCTTCCAATTGCGGTTTGCGGTTTGCGTCGCACAATCTTCGCGACCAGCCTCGGAAACGCCTCTCCGAATCCATGGCTAGGCCACGCCCTCCAGTACTTCTTTTACCTTCTGCGCAGGAATTTGCTCGATCCTCGCCCCGGTAATATCGTCGAGAACACCAAACCCAAGCAGAGCGATCTCAGGTTCCGTGCGTTCGCCGTCTCCTCTCGATGATGTGTGAGATGAAATAGCGTTCCACACTATCTCGATTCTCGTCTCTTGTACACCTTGCTCCAACAGAAACTGTTTTGCAGCATCCGCCCCGTCCAACTCATAGGGCTGAGACCCTGCGAATTCATCTATCAGACCGAGATCGTGCATAATGGCGGCCAGGTAGAGGAGTTCGTGGTCATACTTCATCCTGCCAATTTCTTCTCGGTCATCGATCGGTAGAAACCACGGAACGATACCTCGGATCGAGGCAGAGAATCCTACATGCAGTCAACGACAAGCTCGGTATTGAACCGGACATCAGCTTAGGCTGAGCAAGTTACCGAAATCGTGACTTCACAGGCACTTCGGGATTGCCGGTCATACAGGAGCAATCCGGAAATTGCATACGCACTTTCTGGAAAACTCTGTCTGGCAGTCTCGGAGCGCCGGCCTATTTGCCTATTTTAGGAGCAACTCAACCGGAACCAAGCCTCCGGGACGGCGGACGGAGTCCCCAGGACGCAACTGTAACGCCTGTCATTACGATCGGATATGCCAGGGTACCCGCATCAATCAGCCCCGAGACCAATAGCGATGCAACAGCGCCCGTCAAGTCGAAGATCACACCGGCGTAGGCCCACTCCTTCAGTCGGGGAAACCGCGGTATAACCAATGCGACAGCGCCGAGCAGTTTCCAGATCCCGAGGATGACCAGAAAATATGAAGGATAGCCCAGGCGTTCGATGAGTCCGCGAACCTGGGGCACTCGCAAGACATCCCAAACGCCACCCATAGCCAGTTCGAAGACGACCAGAGCGGTGGTCACCCAGTAAGCAATGATGCGGAGACGCGAACTGAAATGAGAACGGGCAAGGGTAGTCATAGCTTCGAGTTGCAAGTCCCGGCGTGCTCGGCCCTCGCTTCCTGAATATCATATTGACCAAGTGCGAAAAGCGGTGAACGATCACGAACAGTCGAAGAGCATCGGTCCAGCCTGACACGCAGGGTGTGAACTGTGATGGTGCTCCGTCATTTCACAGTCAGTAAGATCACGAGCAGCACGATGGTAATGGCGGTTTCTTAAAGTATCCTCGGGTAAATAGGCACCTAACCGGACAACTAATTATGCAACCCTCGATTGCCCCCTACCGATTGTATTTTGCGCCAAGAGCTGTTCTGCAGCGCATCATGCGATGGTGGCCCTCGACTAGAAAACCAATTGAAAGATGCAAAGAGTGCATAAGGACTTTTCTTTTGCCAAAAGGGCCGGTATGGGTTCGGGTGGAAAACGGCCTATCTGCTCAACTCTCTATGCGTCTCTGGTTCCCTGAAGAAGCTGGCATGTGGCTCGGCGAGCATGAGCCGGAGGTGCAGAGTGCGATCTTATCTGCCGTTCAACCGGGTTGGGTGGTATTTGACGTTGGCTCCTACATTGGAACCCTTGCTCTTGGGGCCGCGAGACTCGTTGGTTCTACCGGTTGTGTCGTGGCTTTCGACGGAGATCCTGTCAATGTAACACGACTCCGCGAGCATACCATTGCAAATGAGTTGCAAAACATTCTGCAGGTAGTTCACGCAGCGGTTTGGTCCTCCGGCGCAAATAAAACAATTCCATTCCGATGTGGGAAGACCATGCGGTCGCAAGGCGGGGTGGAAATTAACGAGTATCGTCCGATATTGGGCAGCGGCGATCTAATCAACGTGCCTGTTATTTCTCTTGACGATTTTGTTGCATCAGGATCTCGTGTGCCGGATCTTATCAAGATCGATGTCGAAGGCGGCGAGATGGAAGTGCTTCGCGGAGGCGAGAAGCTCTTTGCAATGAAGCGCCCGCTGATCATAGCGGAAATTCATACCAGGCAGGCCCGGGAGGATGTCCAGCGTTGGCTCACGAGCAATGCGTACTCCGCATCGGAAACGTTTCTCGGCGATCCCGTTCCTGCTCGCCTGTTTGCATGGCCAAAAGAACAGTATCCCGGACCCTGGCCGCAGTCAGGAGGCGTGGAATGACAGCAACACTCGTGTCTGGACCTACTCCGCGCGCAGGGCCTGCATCGGCTCGGTCGAGGCGGCGCGCGACGCCGGCCACCAGGCGGCGAACAATCCGGTCAGCAGCAACACGCCGCACATGGCCGTCAACGTGTACGGACCCTGAGAAGTAATTCCCGGCATCAGGTGGCGCAGCAACACTGCTACGGCAACCGATGCCCCGATGCCCGCGATCAATCCCGCTCCTACCAGCAGACCAGCCTCGAGGAGCACCATGCGCAGGATGTCGCCGCGTTCCGCTCCGATCGCCATGCGCACGCCAATTTCCTTCGTTCGCGCGGCCACTGTGTATGACAGCACCCCGTACAGGCCCGCCGCGCCGAGCGCGAGCGAGATGAGGCCGAAGCCTGAGAGCAGGATCATGCTGAAGCGCTGCTGCGCGATTGAGGCGCTGATGACCTCGTCCAGCGGTTCCACGCTGAGCAGCGGTATATGGGCATTGTCCATGAAGATGCGCCGGGCGGCGGAAGCTACATCCGTCTGCGCCGACCTGGTATGAACCACCCAGCTCACCCCCAGCAGACCGTTCCCCATCTGGCTGATCTTGTCGGGTATCTGCGAATAGGGCAGATACATGATTTCGGGAGCAGCCGTGTCGAGAACTGTCTGCTTTACATCCCCACCACGCCGACAATTTCGCGGACCGGATCTTCAAACCCCGGGCCCATCACGGCGCCGATGTGGACGTGCTGACCGATCGGGTTCTCACCCTTGAAGTACGAGCGCGCAAACTGTTGATTGATGATCAGAACAGGCGCGGAAACCATGGGTATCGGACACGGAGAATGCCCGGCCCGCCACCATGGGAATGCTCAATGCCTTGAAGTAGCTCGCCGTGATGGGAATGTATTTCTCATCACCCGACGCGTCCTTGCGATCGGCGGCACGGCCGAAAAACGCGCCTTTTCCTGGGCAAAGTATCGGTCTGTTTAAAGTACACCCGTCCAGATCCAGTGGCCACTGATATCATCGTGCCGTCGCATCGGCTTTCTGAGGCGAGGGTTATGAAGTCTGCGGTTCACAGATGGTTGTCGAATCGGTGGGCGTTCAACACCTCGAATGCCTATTGGCGGACGCTGCCGATGCTGAGCATGGGGAAGTTCCTGGCCGCGGCGTTTATCACCTGGTGCGCGGTCGGTTTCGCTATCGATCTGCTGCTGGTCAAATATCAATCCTTAGGTCGAGGTTTCTTCTGGCCGATCTATTTTGGCACGCTTGGGACAGCCCTCTTTGCGGCCCGCATGGGGCGGACTGTTCTGGTCCCCGTTCTCCTGCTGATTTCGGGGGCCGGCCTGTGGCTGGCGGTTCGAATCTCCTTTCATTCGTCCGCGTCGCCGGACCTGGCGATGCATCGTCGAGTCGTCTTCGACGCCATTGGCATCCTGCTGGGTGCTGGTCGACTTCATCAGGACCGAAGGCCTCGCGACCGTCCGCATCCAGACCGAACTTGCCCTCGCACACGGCATACAGGAGACTCTGGTTCCAACGCTCTCTCTTCAGCTTGACCGCTTCGAGGTCTACGGAAAATCCCTTCCGAGCGCAGAAATGGGCGGCGACCTGATGGATGTCGTCGAGCGCGACGGAACGCTGCTCGCCTATGTGGCTGACATTTCCGGACACGGCCTGGCCGCCGGCCAGTTGATGGGAATGTTGAAGACGGCGGTACGTGTCTCCCTCCAGTTCCGGCAGGAACCGGTGGCCGTCCTGGAAAGTGCAGATCGCGTGCTTCCCGCGGTCAAGGAGGCGAACATGTACGCGACACTCGCGCTTCTGTACTTCGACGGTTTGTCCGAAGCGGAATATTCGGTGGCAGGCCATCCGCCCATCCTTCACTATCGTGCCCCGACCGGGGATATCGCGCGGCTCACCCTGGAGCAGTTTCCCCTGGGCTTGATGCCCGGGGGGCGCTATTCGAGCCAGCGCGTCAGCTACTCCCCCCAGGATCTGTTTCTAATGATTTCCGATGGGATCTCGGAAGTATGCAACGAGAATGATGAAGAATTTGGTCTCGATCGCCTCGAGCAGTTGCTCAGTAAAAACGCCGTGCAGCCACTCCCGAAGCTATGGGAGTTGATCATGGGCGAAGTCAAACGGCACGGCGTGCAGCAAGACGACCAGACATTGCTGCTGCTCCGCGTCCGCGCGTAGCAAGCATCCGTCGCTTGGTCGATTCCGAGTTATACCGTGTGCAGGCTGCGGCGGGTTGCGACAGCTGCGTCCTGTAGTCTGTGGACCGTTGAGGCGGCGTTGGCCGGGCTCGACACCGGAAGAAGGAATTATGGCAATCCTTCAGTGTTCGGAAAGCCGATTCGCTATGAGTCTACTCTCCACCGCGAATCTCTAAACTCCCGGATCGGTACTGGAAGGATCGCATTCCCTCGCCCATTTTTCCGTGCGCGCTGCTGTTTCGGACGGTTGATTTGATCCCCATTATTTCAACATTATAGGACCTACGATGAAGCATCAATGTCTGGCGCGCGCGCTGCTCGTGTGCGCACTTTTATGGCTGTTACTTGGTTCGGGCGTCAGTGCATGCACAGAGCATCTCGGCCTTAAGCACGAATCTCTCGGGAACGATTGGCACCACAAACACCATCCAGCCGATCCAAGGCCAGAATAACGGGCGCAAAGGCTGCCTTATCCAGAATGGCGGCACACCCACGATGTACGTGTATTTCGGGCTCATAAGTGGCGCAACCACTGCGGCATCAGCTCAGCTTTTCCGCAGGTCAGGCGATAAGCTGCGCGATCAATGGTGAGTACAGGACGCCATCAGCATCACGGGCACTTCCGGTGACACCTTCTTCGCAAACTTCCAGTAGGACCGACAATGAAGATTAAGGCATCTTCGCGAAATACCTGTTGGGTTTGTCGACGGAAGCGCTAAATGCGAAACGCCAGTGAACAGTTTGTCCACTGGCGACACAATTCAGTAGCTCTCCCCCAAGTGCTACTCAATGCTCGAACTTTAACGTGCGCCGGCGAATTTGCGTATTCCCCGGTTGGTTTCGCTTGCAGCTATTTTGTAATCGGCAGCCGGTTACTTGCGATGCGTTTCTAGATCTCGCCGCAATCCTCGCATGCCTCGCGATGCTGATGAAAGACCAGCATCGATTTGATCACGCTAGTCTGCAGCTCGCGGAGATCATCGACTCCTGCGTTTCTCACCGCCCTGACTGCATCACGCAGGAACGCCTGGGCGAGAGCGTTATCGACTTCGCAGAGTAGGAGCTCTTTTTCCAAAACAGTCGGTTCATTGATTTTCATGGCTAACCTATTTTCTCAACCTTCCGCGCCGCGCGGCTGAAAACCCATATGAAAATGTCGTAGGCCAGCTCGACCGATTCTTCGATTGCAGTGATCGTCGGGATGACCCTGACATTCACCTGTTTCTCTCTCGCCAGCCGTATGCCGGCAATGAGACATGCTCAGAGATAGACCATGCCCCGATTGATGCGCGGCATGTTCCGGTAGGGATCAAAGACTGCCCCTCCTCCGCACAAGATCCTCGTACCGGATGTGTTGCAACTTTCAGGGCTGCTGGCTGGTGACGTGAAAGAATCGCGAAATGATAACCCGACCCGCGATCTTCAAATGGCGTCAGACCGAACCCGGCCTCATAGTTTGTGCGGTACGGTGGTATCTTCGTTATTCTCTGTCGCTGCGCAATGTTGAGGAACTGCTGGAAGAGCGCGGTCTCCATGTGATCACACAACGATCTGGCGCTGGGTGCAGGATTACGGCCCGGAGTTGGAGCAGCGCTGCGACAGCATCTCAAGCCGACAAACAAGTCGTGGCGGGTGGACGAAACCTACCTTCGCGTGAAGAGACGCTGGTGCTACTTGTATCGGGCCATCGATTCCAAGGGTGCCACCATCGATTTCTTGCTGTCAACTTTTCGTGACGCCGATGCTGCCAAGCGGCTCTTTCGCAAGGCGCTCGGCGATCCATCCCATCCTCAACCTCGAGTGATCAACACTGACCTGGCGCCGATTTACAGCTCCGCGATCCCCGACAGCAGTAAGAAGGAAGG
>Ga0210401_10008354_pt1 | contig 10281 bp, 9 predicted proteins | sample IncBWH32MmetaG_FD_150866 | JGI IMG/M metagenome (GOLD analysis project Ga0210401, IMG submission 150866) | Forest soil microbial communities from Barre Woods Harvard Forest LTER site, Petersham, Massachusetts, United States - Inc-BW-H-32-M | ecosystem: Environmental > Terrestrial > Soil >... | reverse complement strand
CTTTTTCATGCCCAGACATCTTTGCCGCCTGCTGGGTATTCGGGTACGAACGTTTTTTTGGGAAGCCTACGCACTTCCTTTGGTCCTTGTCACACCTTTCGTGGTGGCATTGCTCGTCTTGAAACGTTGGTTCGTTCCACATACGTATCTGCAGGTGGCGCTTCAAATCCTTCTTGCGTTAATTCCCTATGGTGCAGGCGTGTTATGGGCGTTTTATTCCAATCGCATCTGGAACGTAAAGGCGAGCCTGGTTGCAAAAAGGCCCGACGAGGTCGCCGTCGCTTTAATCGAAAGTTATCAAGAGGACCAATAACGCCAAGCAGGAAAGACCGGGCTCATGAATCAGACTCGCACCACGTGGAAAGAGAAGTTTCGCAGGATCCTGCCGCCTTTGCTGCTGCAGGAGCGGGGGGTCGTTCTGAAGCTCGGGCCAACGGCTGGGCTCGTTTACGCACGGCTACGACTCCTGGACTGGCTAGGATTCCGTCGATGGAACGCGACGAAGGCTCCATCAGCATCGCGCAACATCGTATTTGTCTGTTTCGGCAACATTATGCGTAGTCCGATCGCGGAGGCGATCTTGCTCAGTGCAATCCAGTCGGTACCTCTGCCGGGCAGGCAAGTCACTTCAGTCGGCCTGCATGCGATACCGGGAAAGGCCGCCCATCCGTGGGCTTTAACGGTGGGCCAAGAACTTGGCTTGCCACTCACAAATCATCGGGCCCGACCGCTTACTACAGAGATAGTAGAAAAAGCGGATGCAATTTTTGCAATGGATCTCCAAAACAAAGCTGAGCTCATGGCCTTCTATCCCACATCGAAGCATAAGGTCTTCATGTTGAGCAGCTACGCCGAAGGGGAACGGCGCAGCAGCGAAATCGCCGACCCTTACTTCGGTGATCTAGACGCCACGCGGCAGTGCTTTACAGTGATTCGTAGTTGTGTGTTGAATCTGGCGTCGGCACTGGCGACGCACGATCAGAGTCAGTCGATGATGGAGTCCAGCATTTCCAGCTGATGTCGCTGGGTCTTGTTTAGCAACGGCTGTTCCGGGGCACGCAGGTATGCGAAAAAAAGATGTCACAAAGAAGATCGTCCGAGTGCTGGAGCAGGTAGCCCGCGTGGTCACGGGACGCCAGATGGCCGGCCGGAATTTGACGGTCTTCCCTGATGACATATTCCTGACCTCGTATCCACGGTCGGGAAACACTTGGAGCCGCTTCCTGATCGGGAATCTGATCTATCCAGATGAACCAACCACCTTCCTCAACGTTGAAGAGCGGATCCCGGAGATTTATTTCAATTCCGATCATCGCTTGCGCGCCCTGATACGCCCCCGAATCTTAAAGAGTCACGAGTGCTTCCAACCTCACTATCCGAGCATCATTTACATCGTTCGCGATCCGCGTGATGTAGCGGTGTCCTTTTACCACCATAATCTGAAAGCGAGGAACATCCCCGACAACTATCCGATGGACGAATTCGTGTCCCGTTTTCTGTTGGCTGAATTCGATCGCAAATGGGGCACGTGGGCAGATCACGTCCAGAGTTGGCTGCGAATGCGACAAAACCATCCGGGATTTATGTTGCTCCGGTATGAGGATATGAAGGCAGATCCGGAGCACGAACTATCGCGATTAGCCGATTTTTTAGGGCAACGTTCTTTCCGCCTTATCAACCGTAGCGCCGAAAGTCTTCGGCAGGCGATTGAACGTAGCTCGCCCGAGCGCATGCGCAAGTTCGAAAAAGAACAAAACGGGGAATGGGTCCTCACGAAGTCCACTCGCTCCGACAAGCCTTTTGTGCGAAGTGCCACCGCTGGGATGTGGAAGTCTGTGCTGTCTCCTGCCGCCGTGATGGCTATCGAAGCGGCTTGGGGCCCCCTGATGCAACACCTTGGGTATGAACCTTTCTACACACAGGCGGAAACCGAGACGCTAGCTGAATTTTAGAAAGCTCCCGCCCCTCACCGAAACCGAGCCCGGATCCAGTTTCCCAACTCCGCAACGCCGGGCCGCAGATCAGTCAACCACATCTCGTCGTAGTGCAGGCCCGGATACCAGGGTACGGCAATCCTCAGTAAACTGCTCCAAAAACTCGGATAGCGCCCGGGCCAATAGGCTGGCTTGCCCTTGCGAACATTCGCCAAATGCCTCAACTCGCCGATCAGGCGGCGACAGGTAACACCTTCTTGATAATGCTTCTTTGCCGGGGGCGGGATTCCGTCCAAGTACCAGCGGATTAAGTATTCTGGGTAGTCAATGCCGCTCACGATCGGCAATGCTATGGACCCCCAAGGTCGGCCGTTGATCTCCATCAGGACGTGCTCTCCATGGTCTGACCGCTTGTACTCCACCATCGCGATTCCCTCAAAGCCGACCGCTCGAACGAGCCGACTACTGGCATCGCAGAGTTGGTCATCGGCTGCAATCGCTTGTCGACAACTGCTGGCCGATCCCCTCGGATCCGCTTCACGAATCCGTTTCCATGCGAACGGTAAGGAGACCGCGTCAGGGGTCACGAAACACGAAAAGCCAATTCCGTCGCCGGCGACGAACTGTTGAATCAAGACATCCCCGGCCGCCTCCAAACGCTCTGTAACCTTTCGGTGCAGCTCACCATCTTCGAAGGCATACGCGACAGATCCGAAAACTGTCTTGTGTCCCACACGGCGAACCGAAGAGCGGTCTTTAACGACGAGCGGAAATTTCCAAGCTCGCACAGCTTCTAAATCTTGGATGTGAGTCACAAGCCGTGTAGGAGGGACGGCGATGCCGAGTGTGCCTGCAAGTTCAATCGTTCGATACTTGTCCCCTGCGAGTTCAACGGCGGCTCGCGGCGGCAGCACCACCTTGCAAACCCCTTCGAAGACCTGACGCATTTCCGATAGGGGCTGCAGCGTCCAGTCGGTAATCGGAATAACGAGATCAATGGAATTCTCCCGTACAAATTTGAGGACTGCTTCGACGAAGACTTCGGCATCATCGGTTGAAATGGGATACTCAAACGCGAGGCTGCAATAACGAGAGACTTTCGCCGGGGCGAACAGGCCACGATTTGCGGCTACCGCGACCCAGTGTTTTGCTCGTCCGGCGGAGCGAGTGAATGCCAACGCGGCCGCACTATGTCCGTCAAGAACCAGTATTCTCGCCAAAAGTGGGGTTGCTCCCTACCGCTACACAGTTGCGACTACCCGGACCAACCGGCAAATGCACTTTCCAGGTTCCAGCGTAATCCATCCACCGTTTTGGTCGGGCCAAGACGCTTAAGCTGAAGAGGATTGTCTCGTTCGTGCGCCAAACCATTGGTGGTTGTCACGGCGGTTTTATACCCGGCTCGTTGACTCTCCGCGGTGGTCTGCTGTGTCCAGTTCGGAAACAAGGCTGGGCAGGGATAGGAAACATGGTGAATGGGCATCCCCATGCGATCCTGCATTTGCCGCTTGGAGTCGTTTAACTCACGCCGCACATCCTCGAGTTCGAGAAACGCTAAATTTGGATGAGTCATGGTGTGCGATCCAACGATATATCCGTTTTTCGCGAGACTCCTTGCCTGGTCCCAGTCCATCATTAAATTTCCCGTGGCGTCCGATATCTTCGCATCCAGATCAATCTCTGTTTGGCTGACTCTGCTTTCCAAACTCGCGCCGGAGAGTTTGCAGAACTGATCACAAGCGCTCAAATAGGCGCGCTCGCGTTGCTGGGGAAAACCGAGTGCCCAGGAGATTGCTTTCTCGTCGATCCAAGTCCTTTTTGGGGTTGTCCGAAATGCGAAGCGAAGCCGACTCGGCCAAGGCAGCGTTTTCCGTTCGACGCAGTCAACCGTCACGTAGAAACTCGCGGGAACGCCAACACGCGTCAAAATCGGCATGGCGACTTCATAGTTGTCGGCGTAGCCGTCGTCAAACGTCACCACCACACTCCGTTTGGGCAATTCGGCTTCACTTCGCACAAACTTGTTCAAATCGTCAAGGCTAATGGGGTGAAAATCGCGGGCGAGCATTTGCATCTGTGCATCAAAAACACGCGTTGGATGGACAATCTCGCCTAGTGAATCAACGACCAGCTTCGGATTTTCCATCACGGAGTGGTACATGAGAATCGCCACCGCGTTCGGGCGCCTGCGCGCAAGAACTCGCAAAATTCCAATGCGGGTAAGAGTTTTCTTTGCCAGAACCTTCATCATTGCCATAGATACCAGAGTTTCCGTCACCGGAAACACTCATGCTAGATTCCGCCCTCCGCGCACGCATTGCCGTAGCCTTTTTCCAGTGTAAATGACAGCTCTCAAGCACAACGATCACGGGCGGAAAACCATCGTAACCTTTCAAATCACGCGTAGTTCGTCAGAAGATTTCCAGAGGAACCGTGGGGTAAGATCGTATTTACCTTGTGCAATGGTTTTCATGTTTCAAAACGACGCCGAGTGGATTGTCGTTCGGTTTGTTGCTTAGTGTATGTTTATCAATGGCTTGGGTTCCTCGAGGATGTCTCTCGAGGCACGCCGATTGCCCTGGTAAACCAAGTCTTTCCTTGCAAACGTCGGATTCAACTCCGATCGCCGCAATCGATCCGGTACGGCGCTAGACCGCGCCAAGCAGTCATCCGGCCGGGAATTGTTTCCCGGCAATTCATTAGGCAGTGAATATTCGAACCCCGGAGGTTCACAGATTTGACTTCGACCAGCCACCTTATCGCCCCGCACGGCGGGGAATTGGTCAACCTCATTGTCGAACCGGCGCGCGCCGCCGAACTGAAAAGCCATTCGAAGGGATGGCCATCATGGGATCTCACCGGCCGGCAGGTATGTGATGTGGAATTGCTTTTGAGCGGCGGATTTTCACCGCTGCGCGGCTTCATGAACCGGGCCGACTATGAAGGCGTTTGTCAGAATATGCGACTGACGAATGGCGTGCTCTGGCCGATGCCGATCACCCTCGACGTAACGGAAGACTTCGCCAAAAATCTTAAGCCAGGCAGCAGTAAGGTTGCGTTACGCGATCCCGAAGGCGTGATGCTGGCCGTCTTGAACGTTGAAGACGTATGGCAGCCGGATCGGGGCGCGGAAGCGCAGAGCGTTTTCGGCAGCACCAGCAAAGCTCACCCTGGTGCCGACTACGCGATGAACAAATCGAACCCATGGTATGTCGGTGGAAAGCTGGAGGGCCTTCAACATCCTTCCCATTACGACTTTCGCTCCCTGCGTTTGACTCCCGCGGAATTGCGGGCGGAATTTTCTCGGCTCGGTTGGCGACGCGTGGTCGCCTTCCAAACTCGTAACCCCATGCACCGCGCGCATCAGGAACTCACCTTCCGTGCTGCCAAGCAAGTCGAGGCAAATCTGCTGATCCACCCTTCAGTTGGGATGACAAAACCCGGCGATGTGGACTATTTCACCCGGGTGCGCTGCTACGAATTGTTGTTGCCCAAGTATCCGCACGGCACAGTGAAACTTTCCCTGTTGCCGTTGGCGATGCGCATGGGAGGACCACGGGAAGCCATTTGGCACGGCATCATCCGCAAAAACCACGGCTGCACCCACTTCATCGTCGGGCGCGATCACGCCGGCCCGGGAAAAGATACGGATGGCAAAAACTTCTACGGACCCTATGACGCGCAAGAGCTGTTCAAGAAACACGAACCCGCTATCGGCGTCACCATGGTTCCGTTCAACATGATGGTTTACCTTGAGGACCAAGACAAATACGTGCCGGACAATGAAGTCCCGAAAGATTCCCGGGTGCTCAACATCTCGGGAACGGAACTGCGCGAGCGGCTCAATGGAGGCCGCGATATCCCGGGCTGGTTCACCTATCCGGAGGTCGTTCAAGAGTTACGCCGCAGCTACCCTCCCCGGCACAAGCAGGGAGTGACGATCTTCTTTACCGGCCTGTCCGGATCGGGGAAATCCACGATTGCAAATGTGCTTCTCACAAAATTCCTCGAAATGGGAGGACGCCCGGTCACAATCCTTGATGGTGACCTGGTGCGCAAACAGCTCTCCTCAGAGCTCGGATTTTCGAAGGAGCACCGGGACATCAACATTCGCCGCATCGGCTATGTAGCCTCAGAAATCACCAAGAACGGCGGGATCGCCATCTGCGCGCCTATCGCGCCCTACGAAGCAGTTCGTAAACACGTGCGCGACATGATCGAACCGGTGGGCGGATTTGTACTGGTACACGTTGCTACGCCGCTCGAGACCTGCGAACAGCGTGATCGCAAGGGCCTCTACGCAAAAGCGCGCGCTGGAATCGTTAAGGAGTTCACCGGCATCTCTGATCCATATGAGGCACCCCAGAACGCCGAAGTAGTGATCAACACTGCTGATCTTTCCCCGGAGGAGGCGGCCCAGGAGATCATCTTGCACCTGGAACGTCAGGGGTATATCGGCGCGAATGGAACACAATCGTGATGTTGCAGTTTTTTGTTTCGATGTCAATGTAGAAGCACGATGGATTTCATTGCTGCCAAAATCCTCGTTGGTTTTCTGGTAGGCACTCTGATCGGCCTGACCGGGCTGGGCGGCGGTGTTTTGCTGCTGCCGATCCTGATCTTTGGCCTCAGAGTGCCTGCAATCGTTGCGGTCGGCTCGGATGCGCTGTTCAATTTCTTCACTAAAATTCCCGCCAGCCTGGTTCATCTGAAGAAAGGCACGGTACGGCGCAAGGTCGTGTTGGCGCTGGCCGTGGGCAGCGTTCCGGGATCCGCCGCGGGGGTCGGTTACTTGACGCATCTCCGCCATATTTATGGTTCAGGTGTGAATGACGTCATCAAGCTGGCGATTGGAATCCTGCTGGTGTTCATCCCGATGCTGTTAATGTTTCAAACCCGCATTGAAGAACGCATGGTGAACCGGCCGCCCACGCTGAAATCCTTCGCGGGAATGACCGCTATTGGCCTTTGCTCAGGTTTCCTGGTCGGCATGACGTCGGTTGGTTCCGGCAGCATCATTATGATGATGTTGTTGCTCTTTTATAGTTACCCACCAAAAGTGAATGTTGGCACCGACATCGTTCACGCGGTGGTCTTAACGGGTGTCACTGGCTTCTTGCACTTCCGACTGGGTAACGTCGACTCAGGTCTGGTCACATCGCTTCTGATTGGCTCGATTCCAGGCGGACTTGTCGGCTCTTATCTAAGCACTCGAGTTCCTGTTTTATGGCTCCGCCGCATTCTTTGTTTCATACTCTTCGTTACAGGTGCCCGGATGATTTGGGCCTGAATCGGACTGACACTCGCCAATGACTTCCTCTTATTCCGAGATTCTCAAACGCGTTGAGGCTGCAATTGACGCGGCCCGCGAAATATTCGGCCGTTTTACGCCCGGCGCCATCGATGCCGAGTTCAAGGCTGGCCACGATCCTGTCACCGAAGCGGACCGCGCCATCGATGCAGTCCTCCGCTCCAATCTCCTTCGTACCGGGGAGGGCTGGTTATCAGAAGAGAGCGTCGACGACCTCTCGCGCCTGCAGAAAAGTTGCGTGTGGGTGGTCGATCCCCTCGACGGAACACGGGAATTTGTAAAAGGAATCCCAGAATTTTGCGTCTCGATCGGTTACGTCGAGAACGGTCGCCCAGTCGTGGGAGGAATCCACAACCCGGCCACACAGGAAACCTTTATCGGCGCAATCGATGCCGGCGTTCTGTATAACGGCCAGTCGGCAAGAGCGAGCCTGCGCACTGATCTGGAAGGCGCATCGGTACTTGCGAGTCGCAGCGAGGTTAAGCGGGGTGAATGGAAAAAGTTCGAAAACGGTCCGCTTCAGGTCACAGCCATGGGATCAGTTGCCTATAAGCTCGCCCGCGTGGCCGCGGGACTGGCCGATATTACGTTTACTCTGACGCCGAAGAACGAATGGGATGTTGCTGCTGGAGCCGCTCTCATATTGAGTGGAGGAGGTTTTGTCTCGAGCCTGGAGAATGGCGAATTCCTTGCGAATAAGAAAAACCCGTTATTGTCAGGCTTAATTGCAGGCGGACCCAACTTGAAGAATGAACTGCTGGCGTTGTTGGGATCTCATATTCAACTGACTTCGTCTTAACCTCGCCCAGACGGCGATACTAGGCTTCGGTCTCGACGGGAACATATACCTGGCGGGCTATCCGGCGAATCGCCAATAGATCACCAACGCCGGAAAGCCAGCTTTCGAACTCGGTTACGGTTCGAAGTTGCGTATCGACGTAACGTGGAATCAGCAACATTTCGCTCTCTCGCGTGGCGAGGCCCGCATCGCAAGTAGTAGCTGACACTACCTGCTCCTGTGCCAGCCACGAGAAAAACGAAGGCCGGTAAACACCACTGGGATAACAGAAATGCTCCGCCGGTCTCGACACCAGAGCACGGATGCGCTCTCGATTTTCGTGAATCTCCCGCCGGAACAAGAATTCGTCTTCTGGAGTCCGATGGCGATGAGTATGCAATTGAACGTCAATACCGCCTGCGGCCACTTCCTGCACCTCGTGTGCATTCATGAGCTGAAGAATCCGCTTCGCTACAAGAGCCTTATAGTCGACTCCTAACAATTCCGCCAATCGCGCTGCCAGCATGTCCTTTTCCGATCCAGTCATTCCCTCTCTTTCAGCAACCCCCATCAATTCCATCACAATGTCATGGCGCGCGGCCTCAGTACGCAAATCTAACGGTGAACCCAGGCCCAATGGCCGGCCATCAGCGATCACCTGACCTCGTTTCTTCCACAACATATAGGACGTGATCAGGTTGAACACCGGCCTCTGCAGATCGCTGTAATAGGTGGTGAGGTAAACGGTAGCCGGGAAGCCGAACTTCTTCAGGAGTGGAAACGCCTGCTTATAAAAATCGTATGTCCCGTCGTCAAATGTGATTGCCACACTCCGTGAAGGGAGAGAACCCGCGCGTAGACGCTCCAAAGATTCGCCGAATGGCAATACCGAATAATTTCCGCGCTTGAGCATCTCGAACCGCTGCTCAAGGACGGCAGGCTCCATGTAAAGGCCAGTCCTCCAGCGGTGCTCGTCCTCAAGAGAGACCCCGTGGTAGCAGAGAATGAGGAGCCTCTGACGCCGCCAACGGCTGTCAGCTACCAGATCAAAGATTCCGCTGCGCTTCAAAACGCGCAACGAGGCCAGCTTAATTTCTCTTACCATCGAGGCGTCAGACCTGACACGCTGCTGTTGCTTCAGCTTCGCCAACTAACTCAACAAGACTGCATTCTGCCTGGACGGCGGCAGATCTCCTGCAAAGACTTCACCTTCGAGACAGACCCGCTCCCATAATTCGAGGTTCAGCAGCCGCCAAATTCGGTTTCCATGATCCCGACGACCGGAGCGGTGTTCCGCAAACAGCTCTTTCACGCGGCCACTCTTGAAATACCCGCGCTCCTGGGCTCTGGGCTCTAGCAGGATCTTCTCGAGGCGGTCGAGCTGGGGCCCAGAAAGCCAATACGCCCATGGAGTAGGGAATCCCATCTTCTGCCGATACACGATATCGCGGGGCAATAAGTCTTCGACCGCAGATTTCAGGATGAACTTTCCCGCGAGCCGCTTGGTGTCGTATTTCGCGGGAATACTTGCCGTGAACTCCACAAGCTCGTGATCGAGAAACGGAACGCGACTTTCAATCGATGCTGCCATGCTCATCTGGTCCTGCTTCATCAGTAACTCGACCAGATAGGTTTTTATGTCGGTGTACAAAAGCCGGTGCAACAAATCGCCCGAAGATGCGTTCCAGTACTGCATCGACCCACCGTACGCGTCCCCGGCAGCTTGTCGAGCATCATCGGTGAGTAATTCGCTCTGTTCTGCCTCTGAGAAGGCGGAATAAAAATTGTCAAAATAAAATGATGGCCACGAATCTCCGTTTCGCACAAGAAAAGTGTGCTCGAGTTTGCGATGAAGCGCAGCCGAGAGCGGCCCGTGCTGAATTCCTTTGCGCAGGGCATCTCGCAGACCTCCTGGCGTGATTGCGCGGTAGGCACGATCCATCTTCGCATTCAGTAATGTCCAGGCATAACGCGTGTAACCAGCCAGAGTTTCGTCACTGCCTTCTCCGGTGAGCACCACCGTCACATGGTCACGTGCAAGGCGCGCGACAAAGTACAACGCGACGCTGGATGGCCACACAATCGGTTCGTCTTCGTGCCAGATCAATCGCGGCAGGGCTTCAAAGAATTCTTCCCGGCTAAGACGCACTTCGTGGTGTTTTGATCCGATGTGTTGCGCAACTTGCCGTGCAAAGGGGAGTTCACTAAACTTCTCCTCTCCATACCCGACCGCAAATGTCTCGATGGGCTCATTCCGG
>Ga0210401_10008350_pt1 | contig 10285 bp, 9 predicted proteins | sample IncBWH32MmetaG_FD_150866 | JGI IMG/M metagenome (GOLD analysis project Ga0210401, IMG submission 150866) | Forest soil microbial communities from Barre Woods Harvard Forest LTER site, Petersham, Massachusetts, United States - Inc-BW-H-32-M | ecosystem: Environmental > Terrestrial > Soil >... | reverse complement strand
GAAGTCTCGGTCGGCAGCAGGAACATGGTGGACCGGGCCGCCTGGGCGCTGATCGCAGCCACGATGTCCGGGTTCGCGTGCCCGCAGAACATGGCCATGTCCGAGGCGTTGAAGTCCAGATAGCTGAACCCGTCGACGTCGCTGAAGGACGCCCCAGCGCCGCGATCGACGTAGACCGGCTGCTCGTTGTCGGAGGCCATCCAGGCCATGGGCAACCCGTTGGGCATGTGCGCACGGGCCCGCTCGATCAGGGCCAGCGTCCGGGGTCGGCCCGCCCGGAACCGGGCCAGCTCCCGCGCGTGCAGGTCGGCGATCTGGGCACGGTCCAGATCCCCCTTCGCGGTCACACTTGGATGCTATCCCGGTGATCAGGGCGCGGACACGGTGGTGGGTGGGCCGCGCGGTGACTACGTCGCAGTTCGACCGGCGCGGTCCAGATGGACACGGCCAGCCTGTCCGCCGTCCGGGTCGGCTGACCGGTCCGGGCCGGCCCGGCGGGGCAGCTAGCCGGGCCGGCCCGGGATCGATACATTCGTCTCCATGTTCGAACCGGCCGGCCTGCTCGACGGGCTGAACGAAGATCAGTGCAAAGCCGTCACCCACCAGGGCGGGCCGCTGCTGGTGCTGGCCGGGGCGGGTACCGGCAAGACGCGGACACTGGTCGCCCGGGCCGCCTGGCTGCGCGCCCAGGGCGTGCCGGCCAGCCGGATCCTGCTGCTGACGTTCACCCGGCGGGCGGCCGACGACATGCTGGCCCGGGTCACCCCGGCCGGGTCGGCCGCGGCCGACCGGGTGTGTGGCGGCACGTTCCACGCCGTCGCGCATCAGATCATCCGGGCGCACGCTGAGTCGTTCTCGCTGCCGCCCGCGTTCAGTGTGATCGACCCGCCCGATGTGACCGATCTGATGGACGCGGCCCGGGCCGAGCACGGCCTGGTCGGCACCCAGCGGCGGGCGCCCCGGGCCGCCACCTGCGCGGACATCTACACCCGGTGCGTCAACACGTACGCCAGCGTCCAGCAGGTCATCAAGGCCAGCTTCCCCTGGTGCGCGGACTACGAGACGCAGCTGGGCAGCCTGTTCCGCGGGTACGTGGCGCACAAGCGGCAGCACGGCCTGGTCGACTTCGACGACCTGCTGCTGCTGTGGCGGGCCGCACTGGCCGACCCGGCGGCTGGGCCGGTGCTGCGCGGCATGTTCGACGCCGTGCTGGTGGACGAATACCAGGACGTCAACGCGGTGCAGGCGGACATCGTCCGGCTGCTCCGGCCGGACGGCGACGGGCTGACCTGCGTGGGCGACGACGCGCAGGCGATCTACGCGTTCCGCGGCGCGGACCCGGCCCACCTGCGCGAGCTCGGTGAGCACTACCCGGGCTTGGAGCTGGTCCGGCTGGCCCGCAACTACCGGTCCAAGGACGCGGTGCTGACCCTGGCCAACACGGTCCGGCCGCAGTCGCCCGGCCTGGAGCTCGCGCTCACCGCGGACCGAAGCCCGGGCAGCCGCCCGCAGCTGGTCCGCTGCCACGACGAGGCCACCCAGGCCCGGGAGATCTGCGCCCGGGTGCTGGCCGCCCACGAGGCCGGGGCCGGCCTGCGCGACCAGGCCGTGCTGATGCGCGCGGCCGGGCACAGCGACGTGCTGGAAGTGGAGCTGTCGGTGCGCGGCATCCCGTTCATCAAGTACGGCGGGCTGCGCTTCACCGAGGCGGCGCACGTGAAGGACTTCCTGGCCGCGGCGCGGGTGGTGGCCAACCCGGCCGACGACATCGCCTGGTTCCGGGTGTTCCGGCTGCACGAGGGGGTCGGGCCGGTGCACGCGGGGCGGGCCGTCGAGGCCCTGCAGCTGGCCGGGCCAGACCCGCTCGGCCGCTGGGCCGAGGCGGCGGCCGCGATGCCGCCCAAGTCCCGCGCCGCGGTGACCGCCACCCTGTCGGCGCTGGCCGGAGCGGCGGCGCTGGACCGGACGGCGGACCGGGCGACCGCGATCCTGGCGGCCCTGGACGCCCCGCTGCGCGGCAGATACCCGGATGCCGGCGTTAGGCTAAATGATCTTGAGCGGCTGGCCGATGCCGCGGCGACCCGGCCGTCGTTGCATGATGCGCTCGTCGAGTTGGCCCTCGACCCGCCGGTGTCGGCGTCGGACCTGGCCGGGCCGCCGCGGCTGGACGATGATTACCTGATCCTGTCCACGATCCATTCGGCCAAGGGGCTGGAGTGGCCGGTGGTGCATCTGATGCACCTGGTGGATGGGGCGGTGCCCAGCGACATGGCCCTGGGCAGCCCGGAGGGGCTGGCCGAGGAGCGGCGGCTGTTCTATGTGGCGGTCACCCGGGCCCGGGACGAGCTGTACCTGTACGCGCCGCTGCGGATGCACCTGCACCGGATGGCCGCCGACGACCGGCACGGGTACGCCCAGCTGACCCGGTTCCTCACCCCGGCCGCGCAGGCCGTGTGCGAGCCGGTGCAGGCCATCCCACCGGAGCCGGTGGTGCCGAAGATCGGGCCGCTGGCCGCCACCATCGACGCGGCGCTCGACTCGCTGTTCGGCCCGGCCTAGATGTCCGCGGCGTCCCAGCCCTTGATCATCAGGCCGTGCAGGTAGGCGGCCTGGCCGGCGTGCTGCAGGTCATCCGAGATCACGCTGACCAGCCGGACGCCCAGGGTGACCGGCGGATCCCAGGCCCGGTCCACCACGCGATCCAGTTCGGGCTCGGTCAGGCCCTGGACGAACTTGACCGTGTTGCGGTACACCGCGTCGTGGTATCCGGTGAGCAGTTCGGCCGGGGCCCGGCAGGCCGCCACCTGCTCGCTGCTGTGCCCGTAGCCGTGGTCCGTGACCGGGTACGGCAGCCCGAACCGGTCCGCCCAGCCCTCCGCCATCCAGGCCTGCTCGGTACCCGCCACGGCGGCCACATGGTCGTCCTGGATCCGGGTCAGATGCCAGACCAGCCAGGCGATCGAGTTGGCCTGCCCGGCGGGCTGGAAGGCAAGCTGATCCTCGGTCAGGCCACGGCTGACGTCGTGCACCACACCGCGGATCCGGCCGAACGCGTCCGTCAGCAGATCACCAAGGGTCATCCGGTTTCCTCGCTTTCTCGGTCCCGAACCTACGACAGCCCGCTCAGCAGGCGGCGCGGCCGGGCCAGCCCGTACCGGTGCCGGGCCATCCCGGCCCACGGGTCGCCCGAGCTGGCCAGCTGGTCCAGCCGGGCCGCGATGGTCCGGATGGTCACGCCGCGCGGGCTGAGCCCCGGGTCGGTGACCTCGTCCCAGTGCAGCGGCACCGCGACCGGGGCGCCCGGCCGGGCCCGGACCGAGTACGGCGCGACCGCCGTCTGCGCGTACCCGTTGCGCATGATGTCCGCGTAGATGCGGTCGCCGCGGGCGGCCTTGCGTGGTTCGACCGTGACCAGGTCCGGCTCGGCCGCGACCAGCACCAAGGCCACCTGGCGGGCGAACTCGCGTACGGTGTCGAAGTCCTCCTGGGCGTTCAGCACGACCAGGACGTGCAGCCCTCTGCTCCCGGTCGTCTTCACGAACGAGGTCAACCCCAGGTCATCGGCCAGGATGGCGCGCAGCCGCAGCGCCACCGTGCGCACGTCGCCGAACCGGTCCTCGCTGGGCGGGTCCAGGTCGAAGATCAGCTGGTCCGGCTCGTGCAGCGAACCGGTCCGGCTGAGCAGCGCGTGCAGCTCGATGCAGGCCTGGTTGGCCAGGTACACCAGGTCGGCTGGCTTCTCGGCGAGTACCTGGCACAGCTCGCCGCCGGCCTTGTCCACCTCGGCCCGCGGGATCCAGTCCGGGAAGTGCCGGCCGACGTTCTTCTGGAAGATCCGCTCGCCGGTGATCCCCTCCGGGTAGCGGGCCAGGGACAGTGGCCGGTCCCGCAGGTAGGGCAGCATCACCCCGGCGATGTCCCGGTAGTACCGGATCAGGTCGCCCTTGGTGATGCCGCCGGCGGGGAAGAGCACCTTGCCGGTGTTGGACAGCGGGACGGTCTGCCGTCCCACCCGGAGCTGCTCGCGGGCCGCGGTGTCAGCCATCGTCTTGCGGCACCTCCCTGATCACCTCGTGCGGGCTCTTGTCCCGGCGCAGCCCCTGGAACCGGGGGTGGCGCAGCTCTCCGGCGGTGGTCCACTCGCTGAACCCGACCTGGCCGACCAGTTGCGGCTCGGCCCAGTGCACGCCGTGCGGCCGGGGCAGCTCGCCCCGGCTGAACGGCGGGGTGTCCCGCTCCAGCTTGGTCAGCTCGCCGTGCAGCGTGCGCAGCGTGGCGGTGTTGAAACCGGTGCCGACCTTGCCCGCGTAAACCAGCTGCCCGTCGCTGTCGTAGTAGCCGATCAGCAGCGCACCCAGGCCGATCCGGGTGCCCTGCGGGTCGGTCCACCCGCCGATCACGAACTCCTGGTTGTTCTCGCACTTGAACTTCAGCCAGTCCTTGGTGCGGCCGGCCCGGTACGGCGCGTCGGCCCGCTTGGCGATCAGGCCTTCCCAGCCCAGCCGGCAGGCTTCCAGGTAGTACTGCTCACCGTCGCGCACCCGGTGCTCGGTGTACTGCAGCGGGCCGCCCCAGGACAGCACGTCGCGCAGGTGCTGCTTGCGTTCCAGCAGCGGCAGCGGGCGCAGATCGGTGCCGTCCGCCCACAGCACGTCGAAGATGTAGTACGTCACCGGCACTTCCCGAAGCAGCTCGGGTGTGGGGTGGCCGACCCCCAGCCGCTGCTGCAGCTCGGCGAACCGGGTCTGCCCGTGGTCGAACGCGACCACCTCGCCGTCCAGGATGAAGTCGCTGGCCTGCTGGGCGGCCAGCGCCTCGGCCAGCTCCGGGTAGGTGCCGCTGACCACCTTCTCGTTCCGGGTCATCAGCCGGAGGTCCGCGCCGTCCCGGAACGTCAGGCAGCGCTCGCCGTCCAGCTTGCGCTCATATATCCAGGCCGGGTCGGAGAACCGCTCCCTGGTCAGCGTGGCCAGCTCGGGATCCACCCAGTCCGGCTGCCGGTCCGGTCCGCCCATCCGCGCCACCTCCGAGCGTTGCGTGTCTAAGGACAGCGTCTCATCCGGGAATTGGGGCCTGGTCAACTGGCCACGCAGGAGGTAAAACCACGGTAAAACTAAGCGTGCTGCGGGACCGGATCACCCCCGAGCCGGTCCCGCAGCACCCGGTAGGGCTCATGACTCAATGCGAGTCGCGGGTGACCTCGTGGCCGGTGGCGCCGGTCAGGAAGTCCAGGTCGGCGCCACGGTCGGCCTGCATGACATGGTCGATGTACAGGCGTTCCCAGCCGCGCCGCGGCGCGGGCAGCGCGGCGATCATCCCTTCGGCCGGCGACCGGCTGGCCAGTTCGGTCGCGGGCAGGTCGATGTCCAGCCGCCGGCCAGGCACGTCGAGCACGATCGGGTCGCCGTCCCGGACCAGTGCGAGCGGCCCGCCCGCCGCGCCCTCCGGCACCACGTGCAGCACGACCGTGCCGTACGCGGTCCCGCTCATCCGGGCATCACTGACCCGCACCATGTCGCGCACGCCGCGGGCGAGCAGCTTAGCGGGCAGCGGCATGTTCCCCACCTCGGGCATGCCCGGGTAGCCGCGCGGCCCGCAGCCGCGGAGCACCAGCACGCTGGACTGGTCCACGTCCAGGGCCGGGTCGTCCACCCGGTGCCGCAGATCCTCGATGCTGTCGAACACCACCGCCCGGCCGCGGTGCCGGAGCAGTTCCGGCGTGGCGGCCGCGGGCTTGATGACGGCGCCGCCCGGGGCCAGCGTGCCGCGCAGCACCGCGATGCCCGCCTGATCGAGCAGCGGGTCGGATCGCGGCCGGATCACCGTGTCATCCCAGATCCGGGCCTCGCCGAATTGCTCGGTGAGCGGCTGCCCGGTCACCGTGACCGCCGACGAGTCGAGCAGGTCGGCCACCTCGCGGAGCACCGCGAGCAACCCACCGGCCCGGAAGAAGTCATCCATCAGGTGCTTGCCCGCCGGGGCCAGATCGAGCAGCAGCGGCACCGCCGAGCCGATCTTGTCGAAGTCATCCAATGTCAGGTCGACACCGGCCCGGCCGGCGATGGCCAGCAGATGCACCACCGCATTCGTCGAGCCGCCGATGGCGGCCAGCGCGACGATAGCGTTATGAAAAGAAGCCCGGGTCAGCACGGTGGACGGGCAGCGGCCGGCCTGCACCAGCTCAACGGCGAGCTGGCCGGAGCGGTGCGCGGCCTCCAGCAGCCGGCTGTCCGGGGCCGGGGTGCCGGCCACGCCGGGCAGCGTCATGCCCAGCGCCTCGGCCATGCAGGCCATGGTGGACGCGGTGCCCATCGTGTTGCAGTGCCCCTTGCTGCGGATCATGGCCGACTCCGAGGCCAGGAAGTCTTCCTCGGACAGCGTGCCCGCGCGGACCTCCTCGGACAGCCGCCACACGTCGGTGCCGCAGCCCAGCGGGGTGCCGCGGAAGTGGCCGGTCAGCATCGGGCCGCCCGGCACCACCACGGCGGGCAGGTCCACCGAGGCGGCCGCCATCAGCAGCGCCGGGATGGTCTTGTCGCAGCCGCCGAGCAGCACCACGCCGTCCACCGGGTTGGCCCGGATCATCTCCTCGGCGGCCATCGCGGCCAGGTTGCGCCAGAGCATCGCGGTGGGCCGGACCTGGGTCTCGCCCAGCGACATGACCGGCATGTCGTGCGGGATGCCGCCCGCCGCCCAGACGCCCGCCTGCACGCTGGCCGACACCTCGTTCAGGTGCTTGTTGCATGGGCTGAGGTCGGAGGCGGTGTTGGCGATGGCGATGTGCGGGCGTCCGGTGAACGCCTCGCCGGGCAGGCCGCGGCGCATCCAGGCGCGGTGGAGGTACGAGCCGCGGCCCGGGCCCGCGTACCACTGGGCATTTCGGTATTGGGGCATGATCGGCAGGCTAACCTGCGGCAGCCGGACCGGACTACGCCGAAGGCGTAGTACTACCCGGCCGCTGTTGCGCAGCGGATGCAGGTGCGGGCGGCCGGGCGGGCAGCCAGCCGGGCCGGGGCGATCGGCCGGCCGCACCGCTCGCAGGTTCCGTAGCTGCCCTCGGCCAGCCGGGCCAGCGCCTGGTCCAGGTCCGCCAGGTGCTGCTGGGCCTGGTCGAGCAGCGCGGCCAGCTGGGCTCGCTCGAACGCGATGGTGGCGCCCTCCGGGTCGTGCTCGTCGTCCGCGCCGACTAGCGCGGAGGAGTCGACGATGCCCTCGAAGTCGCGGCGCAGCGCGGCTATCCGGTCCAGGGTCGCGGCCCGTTCAGCGGCTAGCGCGGCCCGGATTCCGGCCTCCGGCTGCTCACTCATGTGACCGGGGCGGGTCCGGTGCTGGCCTGGGCGGTGCCGGCCGGGGCCGCGGCGGCCGGGGCCGGCCCGGCCGGCGGCTGCTGGGCCGCGGCGCTCTGCCGCAGGTCATCGAGGCCCTGCGCGGTGCGCAGCGAGGTGTCCAGGGCCAGCGAGCGGGGTTCTTCCGCGCCGCGCAGCACGGCCTGGATGTGCCGGATGGCCGCGGTGAACGGCTGCTCCGAACCGGCCGCCGGGTAGCTGCGCGGCGGCTTCCCGGCCGTGCAGACCTGGAACGTGTCCTCGGCCCGGGGGTGATAGGGGGCGGTGATGTTGATCTGCCCACGGCTGCCTAGCAGCCGCGCGAACGTGTCATCCGCGCGGCGGAATCCGCAGGACAGCAGCAGCCGCTTGCCGCCCGGGAAGCCCAGGCTGCCCTGGGTTTCCACGTCCACCCCATCACCGCCCTCGATGGACACCGCCCAGGCCGACTCGTGCGGGGCGGTGATCAGCTCACCAGCCAGCCGGACCGGGTAGCAGCCGACGTCGTTGAGCGCGCCGCCGGCCAGGTCTCGGCGCAGCCGGATGTCATCCGGATCGGTCAGCAGGAAGTGGAAGTTGGCCTGGATCTCGCGCAGCTCGCCGATCGCGCCATCGGCCAGCATGCTGCGCAGCTGCCCCATCTGCGCCTGGAACGGGAAGACGAACGTCTCCCAGAGCAGCGTGCCGGTCTGCTGGGCGACCGCCAGCACCTGCCGGGTCTCGGCCAGCGTGCCGCACAGCGGCTTCTCGCAGAGCACCGGCTGGCCGGCGCGCAGCGCCTTGATCGTCCACTCGGCGTGCAGGCTGTTCGGCAGCGGCAGGTAGATCGCGTCCACCCCCGGGTCGTCGAGCAGCGCCTGGTAGCCCTGGACGGCCCGTCCGATACCCTGGCTGGCCGCGTAGTCCTGGGCCCGGGCCAGGTCCCGGCCGGCCACCACCGCGGCGATCCCACCCGCCTCCCGCATCGCGGGCAGGAACTGCTTCCGCGCGATGCCGGCCGTGCCCATGATGCCCCAGCGAATCTCACCCGTCCCTGGCATCTCTTCACCGTAGACCGCACGGTGGGCTCTCGCCTGCGGCAGGGCAGCCACGTAGCCTGAAGGCTCGGGTGCCGGAAACGGCCCGCTGGCTTTCCGGAGTGAGGCAGACCATGGCGGTGGTATTCGGTGGCGTGGGCGTGGCCCTGGTCACGCTGTTCGGCGCGGACGGCGAGATCGATCCGGTCGCGACCGGCAAGCACGCGGCCGACCTGGCCAGCCGTGGGGTGACCGGGGTGCTGGTGTGCGGCACCACCGCGGAGGCGGCCACGCTGACCGAGGCGGAGCGAGTGATGCTGACCGAGGCGGTGCGCGCGGCGCTGCCGGACAGTGTGCCGGTGATCGCCGGCACCGGCGCCCCGTCTGCCCGGCAGGCCGTCACGCTGACCAAGACCGCGGTGGCCGCGGGCGCCGATGCCATGCTGACCTGGTGCCCGGTCAGCGCGGCCGGCCCGGTCAGCCCGGCCGCGCTGGCCGGCTTCTACGCCGAGATCGCCGACGCGGCCGAGGACCGTCCGGTGCTGGCGTACCACAACCCGTTCATCACCTGCGCGGACATCCCGGTGGCCGATCTCGGCGCGCTGCCGGTGGCCGGGGTCAAGGATTCCTCGGGCCGCCCGGACCGGCTGCTGGATGAGCTGACCAGCTACGCCGGTGACACCTACGTCGGCTCAGCGGGCTTCCTGGCCCTGGCCGGGCCGATGGGCGTGGCCGGGGGGCTGCTGGCCCTGGCCAACCTGGCGCCGGAGGCGTGCCTGGCCGCGTTCGGCGGGGACGTCACCGCGCAGCGTGACCTGGCCGGGTCGCATCTGGCCGTGTCCCGGGGCGGCATCCCGCAGCTCAAGCGGATGCTGGCCGAGGCAGCCGGGCTGTCGCCGGTCTGCCGGATCTGGTAGCAGCCGGTCGTGACGCGAGGGGCGACCGGGCTGCGCCGCGGGCTGGCAGTGCCCTGCTTCACCGCCGACCCGGCCGACATCATCGGCCTCGGGCTGGCCGCCGAGCGGGGCGGCTTCGACGGCTTCTTCCTGTGGGACCACCTGGTGCACGACGACATGGGCGACGGCCCGCCGGTGCTGGACCCGTGGCCGCTGCTGGCCGTGCTGGCCAGCCAGACGTCGCAGATCCGGCTGGGCACGCTGATCACCCCGGTGCCGCGGCGGCGGCCGTGGCAGCTGGCCAAGGAGACGGTCACCGTGGACCGGCTGAGCAACGGCCGGCTGATCCTCGGCGTGGGCATCGGCTCGCCCGCCTATTCCGACTTCGGCATCTTCCACGAGCCCACCAGCAGCCGGGTCCGGGCCGAACTGCTCGACGAGGGGCTCGAGGTACTGACCGGGCTGTGGACCGGGGAACGGTTCGCGTTCCGCGGTGAGCACTTCACCGTGGAGCCGGTCCGGTTCCGCCCGGTGCCGGCGCAGCAGCCGCGCATCCCGATCTGGGTCGGCGGGGCGCTGCCCGCGGCTGGGCCGGTGCGCCGCGCCACCCGCTGGGACGGGATGGTGCCGCTGGTCCGGCACGATGACGGACTGGGCCGGCCGTCCCCCGACGACATCGCCGCGGTCCGCGACCAGGTCCAACTGGCCCGGGGCAGCGCGGCCGGATTCGACCTGGTGGTCTGGGCCGACCTGGAGCAGGAGCCGGGCGAGGTGGCCGGGCTGGCCCCGGACTACACGGCGGTCGGCGCCACCTGGTGGGTAGAAAGCGCGCAGTCCGCCCCCGGCTGGCTGGACCAAGCCACCGAGCGCGTCTCCCGCGGCCGTTGACCTGCCTGGGAACGGCTTTGTATATCGGCTGGTCAAATCGGGTATACCTGAGGTTTACCCGGCGGTAACGGGCGCGTTTCGCAGGACGGCTGGTCAGCGCCGGGGCCCAGGAGGTGACCAATGGGTCCGGAACGGGCGATTGGCCCAGCCGCCGCGGTCG
>Ga0210401_10008349_pt1 | contig 10286 bp, 10 predicted proteins | sample IncBWH32MmetaG_FD_150866 | JGI IMG/M metagenome (GOLD analysis project Ga0210401, IMG submission 150866) | Forest soil microbial communities from Barre Woods Harvard Forest LTER site, Petersham, Massachusetts, United States - Inc-BW-H-32-M | ecosystem: Environmental > Terrestrial > Soil >... | reverse complement strand
CCGAGTTCGGCGCGGACGTCGCGCAGGACAATGAACTAACCAATTGAAACCCTCTGGTCCTTCCTCATTTTGATCAGCAGGCTTGGCCCGCGGCCAGAGGTTTCCGGTTGTCTGTAGGTTTTCCCGTATTTACGTTGCAAAAGAGTGGCAGGTTCGAATTTGCGCCCGCCCGTAATCCATTCAGAAATCAATCTGCCTGAAAACCAGGCTTGAGAAGGAACGAAATCGATGAGCATTAGCCTTGCAGAACTGAAAGACAAGAACATCACCGACCTGGCGAAAATCGCCAAGGAGCTGAACATTCCCGGCGCGTCGGGCATGCGCAAGCAGGAGTTGATCTTTCAGATCCTCCGCGCCCAGACGGAAAAGAACGGGTTGATCTTCTCCGAAGGCGTACTGGAATGCCTGCCGGACGGATTCGGCTTCCTGCGCGCGCCCGAATACAATTACCTGCCGGGCCCGGACGACATCTACGTCTCGCCATCGCAGATCCGCAAATTCGATCTGCGCACCGGCGACACCGTTTCCGGCCAGGTTCGACCGCCCAAGGACGGCGAGCGCTACTTCGCGCTGATTAAGGTCGAAGCGGTCAACTTCGAAGACCCGGAAGTGGCGCGCAGCAAGATATTTTTCGACAACCTCACGCCGCTGTATCCGGCCGACCGCATCCGCCTGGAAACCACCAAGGAGAATCTCACCGGCCGAGTGCTGGACATGCTCTGCCCCATCGGCAAGGGACAGCGCGGCTTGATCGTCGCTCCTCCGCGCACCGGAAAAACGATGATGCTGCAATCCATCGCCAATTCCGTCACCACCAATCATCCCGAAGTCGCCTTGATCGTGCTGCTGATTGACGAGCGTCCGGAAGAAGTCACGGATATGCAGCGCACCGTGAAGGGCGAGGTAATCAGCTCGACATTCGACGAACCGCCGCAGCGGCACATTCAGGTCGCCGAAATGGTGCTGGAGAAGGCCAAACGCCTGGTGGAGCACAAGCGCGACGTGGTGATCCTGCTCGACTCGCTCACGCGTCTGGGACGCGCTTACAATGCCGTCACACCGCCTTCGGGCAAAGTCCTCTCCGGCGGTATTGACGCCAATGCCCTGCAGCGCCCGCGGCGTTTCTTTGCCGCAGCGCGCAACGTGGAAGAAGGAGGCTCGCTCACCATCATCGCCACCGCGCTGATTGATACCGGCAGCCGCATGGACGACGTCATCTTCGAGGAGTTCAAGGGCACCGGCAACATGGAAATCAACCTAGACCGCCGGCTGGTGGACAAGCGCGTGTTCCCGACGATTGACATCAACCGCTCCGGAACGCGTAAAGACGAGCTGCTGCTGCCCGCGGATGAACTGAACCGCATCTGGGTGCTGCGCAAGGTGCTGAGCCCTCTTTCCACGGTGGAAGCCATGGAGCTACTGCTGGGACGCCTCTCCAAAACGAAAACGAATGGCGAATTTCTCGCCTCCATGTCCAGTCCCGCGTAACGGCGTTTTTTGACGGGGCTTGTGCCCCTGATTCCCTTCCCGCAATGAAGCACTGGCCCACGGCGGGAAGGAGAAACACATGCAACGTTTCCTCGCGCGCCAGCCGATCGTCGATTCCGCACGCGTCGTGTACGGGTACGAATTGCTGTTCCGCTTCGGCCCCGAAAATCGCTGTGACGCGTTACACGAAGACATAGCTTCCGCCTCCACCGTGGACAACATTCTACTGTTCGGGGTGGCGGGTGGTTCGACCAGCGCGGCCGCGCGGTAGATATAGTTGCCGCTCGCTAGTTTGCGCGTGCGGAAGCTTGCTCTTTCGCTAGCAGCACCACGAGGCGCGCCACTTCTTCGGGTTCCATCGCGGTGCTGTCCACCACCACGGCATCCGCGGCGCGCACCAGCGGCGAACTGGAGCGCTGCAGGTCGCGGCGGTCGCGTTCGCGAATTTCTTCCAGCGTGCGCTGCAGGTTGATGTCGTCGCCCTTCTGCTGATGCTCGCGCCAGCGCCGCTCCGCGCGCGTTTCCGTCGAAGCGGTGAGAAAAATTTTCAGCTGCGCGTCAGGAAACACCACGCTGCCTATGTCCCTGCCTTCCATCACTACGCCGCCCCGCTCGCCGGCGCGGCGCTGCTCCGCCACCAAGACCTGGCGCACGCCGGGATTTACGGCAATCTTCGAAGCCGCCTGGGAAACTTCGGGAGTGCGAATCGCGGCGGTCACGTCGTCGTGATCCAGGAATACGCGCTGCGTGCCGTCTTCCGCACGCAGGTCAACGCGCGTGGCGCGCGCCAGCGCCACCAAATCGTCATCGTGGCCATCGAGCGCCAGGCCGTTGCGCAGTGCCTTGTACGCCAGCGCGCGGTACATTGCTCCGGTGTCCACGTACACGTAGCCCAGAAGCTCCGCGACGCGCCGCGCGAGCGTGCTCTTGCCCGAACCGACGGGTCCATCTATGGCAACGATGAGTTTCTTCAAAGGATCACTCGCGGACCGCAGTTCGGCTTCAAATTCACGCGCAATTTCGCCATCAAATGCGTTTAAAGGCGCGCTCGATTTCGCGCACGGAATAGCGCAGCACCACTGGCCGGCCGTGCGGACAGCTCATCGGGTACTCGGTCTTCGCGAGTTCGCCGAGCAGCCACTCCATCTTTGCCGCGTCCAGCGGCGTATTCACTTTGATGGCCGCGTGGCAAGAAGTGGACGCGGCAATCTTGGCTTGCAGCGAATCAATAGAGATGGCTTGGTTTTCGCGCGCGATTCCGTCGAGGATTTCGTATAGGAGACGTTCGGCATCTCCGCTGGTGATGCCGGCGGGCGCAGCTTGAATCGCCACGCTGCGCGCGCCCATCAGTTCCGCTTCAAAACCGTTGGCGCGCAGTTCTTCGCCAATCTGCTCGAAAATCGCCAGCTGCCGGGGATTCAGCTCAACGATCAGCGGCACCAGCAGGCGCTGTCCGCCAAGTGCGCCCTCGCGGCGCGCGCGCAAGTGCTGTTCGAAGAGGACGCGCTCGTGCGCCACGTGCTGATCAATGATCCACAATCCTTCGCCATTCACCGCGACGATGAAGCTGCTGTTCACCTGGCCCAGAGGCTTCAGGTCGGCGATGTCTTCCACGCTGGGCAGCGCGCCGGGAGTTTCGGGCGTGTTGATTCTGTCGCCGGCGGTCGGCGGGCCGGATTCCTGCGGGCCCAGCGAAAAATCGCTTGCTCCGGTGGGATCGAATTGCAACCGCTGCGAAATCGGCCGTTCCGGCGCGCCGCTTAATTCAAAACCTTCGGCAGCGCCGGCCACGTCATCGAACGACGTGGGAATCACCGCGCGTGGTGGACCTGGAAGCGTCCCAGGCAGTGCTCCGGCATGTGTCAAAGAAAGATACGCCGGATCGATCGCCGCCGCCCCCGCTGCAAACGCAGTCGAGCCGCCGTTCGTTCCAGCAGACGCCGTAGCGGTCCCAGCAGTAGCAGTCGCCGCACGCGCCGCGGGAAATCCAGGAATGGGACGCGCGACAGAAAGCCCCTGGCGTATCGCATCGCGCGTGAAATCGTGTACGAACTGCGGGTGGCGAAAACGCACTTCGATTTTCGCCGGATGGACGTTCACGTCCACTTCCTCGTACGGCATATCCAGAAACAGCAGCACCACCGGGAAAACGCCAGGTGGCACGATATTGCGGTAGGCCTCGCTGATGGCGTGCAGCAGCAGGCGGTCGCGCACCAGTCGCCGGTTCACAAAAATATAGATACCGTTGCGGTTGCTGCGCTGCACTTCCGGTCGCGAGGTAAATCCGCTGACGCGCAGCGTGGCGGCGCGCCCGTCAGCTTCGAGCGGCGGCTCGGTTATGGCGCTGCGCACCGCAGCTTCCGTCGCCGGAATTTCGGTGAGTTCGTCCAGTGACTGGCGACCGAAAATCTGATACACACGGTCCGCGAGCTTTTCCACCGGCGAGCAATTCAGAATTTCCTGCGACGGTGCTTTCAGCAGGAAATGCCGGTCAGGATGCGCAAGCGCGTAATGCGTCACCAGCGAAGCGATGTGGCCCAGTTCGGTGGTTTCCGATTTCAGGAATTTGCGCCGCGCCGGCACAGCATAGAAAATATCCGACACGCTGATCGAAGTTCCCACCGGCACGCCCGCGGGCTTCACGTTCAGAAGTTTACCGCCGGCAAATTCGATGCGCGTTCCCTCGCCTTCTTCCGCGTCGCGCGTTTCCAGCAACAGGCGCGAGATAGCGGCAATCGAGGGCAGCGCTTCTCCGCGAAATCCCAAGGTGGCGATCGAGAGCAAATCATCGGCGGTGCGCAGTTTGGAAGTGGCGTGACGCTCGAAGGCCAGTAGCGCGTCGTCGTGATTCATGCCGCAGCCGTCATCCACCACGCGGATCAGCCGCTTGCCGCCCGATTCCGTTTCGATGCGAATCGAGCGTGCGCCCGCGTCCAATGCATTTTCGAGCAGTTCCTTCACCACGGAAGCGGGCCGCTCGACCACCTCGCCCGCCGCAATCTTGTTGGCGACGGTTTCTGGGAGTATGCGAATGCGGCTCATGGGGTATGACCTGCGGAGTGGGGATCGGCCAGTCCCGAATCGTTCGAGCCGCGCGCATATTCTTCGCGAGCTTCGTCTTCGGTCTTTTTATCTTCCTGGGACAGGCTGCGCAAGAAAATGCGGGTGCCGAACAAGCTCGCGATGAAAACGACCACCACGAGCGAAACGCCGAACCACATCGGAAACGAAGGCATCTGCACCATCACCAGAAAAATGAACCCGATCGTCACGCCCAGCCCCGCCAGCACCATGAATTGCGCGCGCAGGCTAAGCCAGTGCATGCTCCGCACGAGGAGAAACACTCCCAGTAACGCTGCAATTGATATGCCAATCAGCAAGCGATAAGACATCATGCATCCTTCTTTGCAGTCATCCCCACTTCAGTCTGTTGAATGGAGATTCCCAGATCATTCAGCTGATCCGTACCCACCGCCGACGGTGATTCGGCCATCAAATCCTGCGCCGCAGTCGTTTTCGGGAAGGCGATCACCTCGCGTATGGACTTTTCGCCGGCCAGCAGCATCACCACGCGGTCGAGGCCCAGCGCGATGCCGCCGTGCGGCGGCGTGCCGTAGGTGAGCGCGTCAAGGAAAAACCCGAAACGCTGGCGCGCGGTCTCGTCACTGAGGCCCAGCGCTTTGAACATTCGCGCCTGCACGTCCTGGCGATGAATTCGTATGCTGCCGGAGCCCAGCTCGACGCCGTTGAGCACCAGATCGTAGCCCTTCGAACGGCACTCCCAAGGCGCGGTTTCCAACTTGTCGAGGTCCTCCTCGACGATCCCGGTAAAAGGATGTTGCGCGCTCACCCAGCGCTTCTCGCTCTCGCTCCATTCAAACAGCGCGAAGCCGGTAATCCACGCGAATTCCCATTTGGCGCGGTCAATCAAGTTGAGCTTGTCGCCCAGGTACAGGCGGACCTGGCCTGCCACATTCAAAGAAGCGTCGGTGTGCGCGATTTGTTCCTTGGCGGCAACGGCGACAATCAGGTCACCCGCTTTCGCGCCGACCGCATCCGCCAATTTTTTCAGCCCGTCCGCTCCGAGAGTTTTTTCGAGCGGCGAGCTGATTCCTTCAGCGGTCACCTTCACTGTATAGACACCGCGCGCGCCGCCGGAGTTCGCGGCCTCGCCCAGTTCGTCGAGCTGTTTGCGCGACCAGCCAGCCGCACCCGGAGCCACCAGCGCCTGAACATTTCCTTCGAAATGAATCGTCGTCCGCGCCGGCTCGAAATGCTGCGTCACGTTCTGCAACTCCATGCCGAAGCGCAAGTCAGGTTTGTCCGAGCCGTAGCGCCGCAGCGCTTCCTTGTAATCGAGATGGCGAAACCCGCCCTGCGCTTTTACACCGACGACCTCGAGCGCGCGAATCATCACGCGTTCAATCACCTCGAAAATATCTTGCTGGCGCGGAAAGGACATTTCCAAGTCCAGCTGTGTGAACTCCGGCTGGCGGTCGGCGCGCAAATCCTCGTCACGGAAGCAGCGCACGATCTGGAAATAGCGGTCCATCCCCGAAATCATCAGGATCTGTTTGAAGATTTGCGGCGATTGCGGCAGCGCGTAAAACTGTCCGTGATGGACGCGGCTGGGCACTAGGTAGTCGCGCGCGCCTTCGGGCGTCGAGCGCGTCAGCATGGGCGTTTCAATTTCGAAGAAGCCCAGACTGTCGAGCATCTTGCGCATCTCGAAAAGAATACGGTGCCGCAGCTCGATGTTGCGGTGCGGCCTGGGCCGACGCAGATCCAGGTAGCGGTGCCGCAGGCGAGTTTCTTCGCTGGCCGTCACTTCGTCTTCGACCTGGAATGGCGGCGTCTTGGAGTTGTTCAGAATGTGCAGGCGCGTGGCCATCACTTCCACTTCGCCTGATGCAATTTCTGGGTTTGATTTCTGGCGGCGAATCACTTTGCCTTCGACGGCCACCACGAATTCCGAACGCAACTCCTCGGCTTTTTTGTGCGCTTGGGGATGCAGCTCTTTGTTAAACACGATCTGTGCCAAGCCGGCGCGGTCGCGCAGATCTATGAAGATCAACTGGCCCAGATCGCGGCGGCGATGGACCCAGCCCATCAGGATCACATCTTTATCAGCGTCCGAGGCGCGCAAGTCGCCGCAGTAGTTGGTGCGTTTCAGATTGCCGAGAGCATCGAGCAAGATTGGGTTCCCTTCCGCCGGCGCGGGTTGCGCATTAAATAATGTTGCGAACTTGCGGTCAGCCCCGCGTGCCGCGTTTTTCGGATTCCAGATATTCTAGCAGTTCGTATTCGGAAAGCTTCTTCTGATCCGCGTCGGCCAGCCGCTTCAGCGTAAACGTGCTGGACGCGACCTCGTCGCTGCCTATGATTAACGCGTAGCGCGCGCCGAGTTTGTCGGCCAGGTTGAGCGACTTCTTGAATTTCATTTCTTCGCCCGGCAGCTCGACCGAAAGGCCTGACTCGCGCAGTTTTCGCGATAGCGCCACAGCGGTCGGGTACGTTGGCTGCCCCATCCAAGCGACGAATACGTCCAAACCCGGCAGCTGCGGCAAATTGCCAGACTCCTGAATCGAAAGAATGGCGCGGTCGCTGCCGATCGCGAAGCCGATGCCCTTCGTCGGCGGACCGCCCAGAAGCTCGACCAGACCATCATAGCGCCCTCCGCCGCAAACGGCGTTCTGCGAACCGAGGCCTTCGGCAATCACCTCAAAGGTCGTGCGCGTGTAATAGTCCAGACCCCGCACGAGCCGCCAATTTTCTTCGTACGCAATTCCGCGCAGCTTCAGTTCGTCTTTCAGCTTGGCGAAGTGCTCGCGGCATTCAGCGCACAAATGATTGGAAATGCGCGGCAATTTCGCGATGATTTCCTGTTCGTGCGGCAACTTTGAATCCAGCACGCGCAGTGGGTTGGTCTCGATGCGTCGCTGGGAATCCGGCCCGAGCTGCTCCTTAACCTTAAGCAGCTCCTGGCGCAGCAATTCCACATACTGTGGACGGCAATTCCTGTCGCCAATTGAATTAATGTACAGCGTGGTGCGCGTCAACCCCACGCGATTGAAAAACACCGTCAGCATTTCAAGTAGTTCACCATCAATGGCAGGGGCGTCCGACTGCCCCAATACCTCGGCGCCAAGCTGGTAGAACTGCCGGTAACGTCCTGCCTGAGGTTGTTCTCGTCGAAACATCGGTCCCATGTAGTGCAACTTCACGTTACCCGGCAGGACGTGCATCCCGTGCTCGATGTAGGCACGACACACCGGGGCAGTTCCCTCCGGTCTCAAAACAAGTCGATTCTGTCGAGGAAGCGTGTCGAATAGCTGTTCGTCGGCAAGTCTGAGAAGAAACGATCTTGAAACCGAGTTCGGCTCGCTGGGTATGGAGTGCGTCTGCTCAATCTGATAACGAAGTCTTCTGATGGCACGATTTGCCCCGGGCGAATCCACCCACGCGAATAGCTCCTTCGTAACGATGTCCGTATCGGGTCCAACGGAGTGTTCGAACAACCTCACGGCCTCAAAATCAGGCGTGCGGATTTCATGAAAATTGTAGGACTCAAAGACTTCCCGCGCTCTCTGCTCGAACCAATTCCACAGCTTGGAATCGGGTGGAAGGATGTCGCGGGTGCCTTTGATGGCGCGGAATTGTTTGGGTTGGGTCATAAAGGCAGTGGCTAGTGATTAGTGGCTAGTGGCTAGACAACCGGAAGTTTGCGTCTTATCGCCGCCAGCATTTTTTGCAATTCTCCTATCTCTCCGGTGATCTGCTGAATGTCGGAGGACTTACAGAAACTAAGATCAGCACCCAACAGTCTCTGCGTTTCCAATTCGGCGAGCGAACCGCTCGCTCGCGACAAAAAGCTCACAAATTCGCCCGTGCCATAACGCGCTTGCCCTTCTGCAATGTTAGACGGAATCGCGACCGCCGCGCGTCGCATCTGTGTCGTCAGCCCGTATTTCTCTTCGGCCGGGAACGTTGCTGTCAAGCGATACACTGCCTTCGCGAGCTCCATTCCCTTTTGCCAGACGAGCAATTCCTTGAAATGCTGCGGCTTGAAATTTGGGGTCTCAGCCACGCGCCCTCTTATCTAGCCACTAGCCACTCGTCACCAGCCACGGCCTTTTTCGTCAACCAGCCTCGCCGCGATACGTCTCTTTATACTCGACGTAACGCTGCGCATAAGCGTCAATCGAATCCAGATCTTCAGCACCCAGCGCGCGGCGCAGCTTGGCCGGCTGACCCATCATCAAGCTGCCGGGCGGAACGATGGTGCGCTCCGGCACCAGCGTCCCCGCCGCGATGATCGAGCCAGTGCCAATCACCGCGCCATTCAGAATGATGCTGCCCATCCCAATCAAGCAGCGCGATTCAATCGTGCAACCGTGCAAGGTGACGCTGTGGCCCACCGTGACGTCATCGCCCAGCACCAGCGGATTGGTATCGCGCATCACGTGCAGGATCGAGCCGTCCTGGATATTTGTGCGCGCGCCGATGCGAATGTAATGCACGTCACCGCGAATCACAGCGCAAGGCCACACGCTGGAGTCTTCACCGATCTCGACGTCGCCAATAATCACGGCCTGCGGGTCAATATAAGCGCTGGCCGCAACCCGCGGCATTCGTCCCTTATAGCTGCGAAGCAAGGTACCACTCCTGATTAACGATCGAAGTACGTTTTTGTTACTGCGCGAGGCGCCGCGACAAGATCACGTCGAATTACAATATCTGCACCACGGGCGCGCCGGCCGAAGCATTAACGACCTCCAGCCGCGCGATCACGTTGCGCGCCACAGCGTAAACGCTCTTGCCACCCGGCGCGTCTTCGCCCAGCGATGCCACCGGCTTGCCGGTATCGCCACCAATGCGAATCTGCGGGTCAATCTCAATCTCGCCCAGAAACGGAACGCCGAAACTCTTGGCCATGTGCTGCCCTTCGCCGTGGCCGAACACATCAATACGCCCGTTGCAATGCGGGCAATTGAAGTAGCTCATGTTCTCGACCACACCCAAAATCTCGACGTTCACTTGGCGAAACATCTCGACAGCCTTGCGCACATCGGCCAGCGCCACGATGGAAGGCGTAGTGACCACAACCGCGCCCGTGACCGAAACGCTTTGAATCAGCGAAAGCTGCACATCACCAGTGCCCGGCGGCAAATCCACGATCAAATAATCCAGCGTGCCCCACTGCACGCTGCGCAGGAACTGCTGCATCACGCTGTGCAACATTGGCCCTCGCCACACCAGCGGCTTATCGCCGGGATTCAGCAGCCCCATGGAAATCATTTTCACGCCGTAAGCTTCCACGGGGATGATGGTCTTCTCGTCCACCGCGCGCGGCTGTTCATTCGTGCCGAGCATCACTGGCACGTTCGGCCCGTACACGTCGGCATCGAGCAAGCCAACCGTGGCGCCAAGTTTTTTCAGCGCAATCGCCAGATTCACGGCGACGGTCGTCTTGCCCACGCCGCCTTTGCCGCTGGCGACCGCTACAAGATTCTTGACGCCCGCGATGGGCGGTCTTTTCTCGAGCGTTGCTGCAGGTCCAGGTCCTGGTCCGGGAGGCATATGAGTCCTTTGAGTGAAGCTGCGTGCGACGAGGCTTCCGAGGTCACAGTTTCATCACTCAAATCATAGACTGCTCAGCGCCCAGCGGCAAGGCGGCTAAGATGTTTCGCCGGAGTGAATTCAGATTGTTGCGGCTGTGCGGCAATCACCATACGATGCCAGCTGGGCCATCTAACATGAATCCAAATCGCGCGGGCAGCCGCGGGAAGGAGCAAAAA
>Ga0210401_10008348_pt1 | contig 10287 bp, 8 predicted proteins | sample IncBWH32MmetaG_FD_150866 | JGI IMG/M metagenome (GOLD analysis project Ga0210401, IMG submission 150866) | Forest soil microbial communities from Barre Woods Harvard Forest LTER site, Petersham, Massachusetts, United States - Inc-BW-H-32-M | ecosystem: Environmental > Terrestrial > Soil >... | reverse complement strand
CAAGGCGCTCGACGTGTCGCATACGATCGACATTCCTGAAGCTGGGCGCGCCCGTGCCGCGGCCTATGTCATCACCACGACGGAAGGCGCTTCGCTGCATCTCGATCGCCTGCGCAAACAGCCCGGTGATTTCGACCCCGCGGTGCGCGACCGGCTGATCGCGGGCGCCATGGTCCCGGCGCCGCTGGTCGATCGCGCGCAAAAATTCCGCCGCTGGTATCGGGCGCAAATGCTGAAGATTTTCGAGACGGTCGACGTGCTGATCGCGCCGGCGACGCCGTGCGTGGCGCCGAAGCTCGGACAGACGACGTTCGTGCTCGATGGCGTGGAACTGCCGGTGCGCGCCAATATCGGTCTCCATACCCAGCCGATCTCCTTCATCGGCCTGCCGGTGGTCGCCGTCCCGGTGCCGCTGGAGCCGATGCCGATCGGCGTGCAGATCATCGCCGCGCCCTGGCGGGAAGACGTGGCGCTGCGCGTAGCGTACGCGCTGCAGCAGATGGGCGTGGTGGCGTCGCCCTTGCCGAGGGGGCTTTGAGACATGGAGATCGATCTGCCTGACGTGGTGGCCGAAGTTACGACGCAGTTCGCCCGCTATGAGAAGGCCCTGGTGTCGAACGATGTCGTCGTGCTCGACGAGCTGTTCCATCGCGACGCCCGGACGCTACGCTATGGCATCGGCGAAAATCTCTACGGTTATCACGAGGTCACCGCATTTCGCGCGGCGCGTTCGCCGGTCGGGCTGATGCGGCGAACGGAGCGGACGATCATCACCACCTATGGCCGCGACACCGCGGTCGCCTCGACCCTGTTCTATCGCGACACGGCGCCCGGCAAGGTCGGCCGGCAGATGCAGACCTGGATCCGTTTTCCCGAGGGTTGGCGCATCGTTGCCGCCCATGTCAGCATCATCGATGACGCGCGAGATCACAAGACATGAGCCTCGACGATCTTTCGGACGATCTGCCGGCCCGAGCACGGCAAGACCCATCCGGCGAAATCGGGACCGCGGTTCGCCGCGTCGATCGCGCGCAGCCTTCGCTCGCAAAGATCACCCGCGCCGAGGAGCTGCGCCTGCAGCTCGCCGACGAGATCGTGCGCGGCGCGCTGCCGCCGGGGGCGCCGCTCGACGAGACCGACATCGCGCGGCGCTTTTCGGTGTCGCGCACGCCGGTGCGCGAGGCGTTGCGGCAGCTTGTCGCCTCGGGACTCGTCGATGCGCAGGCGCATCGCGGCGCTGTCGTGGCGCAGCCCTCGGTCGAGCGGCTGACCGGGATGTTCGAGGCGATGGCGGAGCTGGAAGCGATCTGCGCGGGCCTTGCCGCCGAGCGCATGTCACCGACCGAGCGCTACCGGCTGGAGGCCGTTCACGAGGAGCTGCGGGTGTTGAGTCACGCCGGCAACCCGGAGCGTTTCCACGAGGTCAACGAGCGTTTCCACAACGCGATCTATGCCGGCGCGCATAACGACTACATCGCCGAGACGACGTTGGCGACGCGGGTGCGGGTGCAGCCGTTCCGTCGCGCGCAGTTCCGCAATCTCGGGCGGCTGGCGAAATCGCATGCCGAGCATGACCGCGTCGTGGTGGCGATCCTGCGCGGCGACAAGACCGGCGCCGCCGGTGCCATGCGCGCCCATATCGAACTGGTGCGCGGCGAATACGAGATCTACACCGCGGCGGCTTCCGCCATATAGGCGCGCCAGCCGCCGAACGATGAGATGTCGCGGGCGCCGTTGAGCGCTGCCGATTCGACCAGAAAGCCCTTGACGGTGCGTCCGTCGGCGAGACGAACCGTGCCGATCGAGAGCGGTGGCGGGATCGCGGCGACGAACCGGCCGAATGCCGAGGCCGAGAGCGACCAGATTTCGAGCGCGATCGCCGTGCCCCGCCCCGCCTCCACGCGCTGCATGCCTGGTCGCGGCGGCGTCGTGGAAAGCGCGTAGAGGCGATAGTCCGGCGCCGTCGTCGTCGCTTCCAACAGTCGCGCGCCGAGCGTTGCGAGTTCGCCGTTCAGCGCCATGCCCGACAGATGCGCGCCGACCACGGCGATCGCGATCTCGCCGCTGTCCCGCGCCGGTAACGCGGCGAGGCGCTGCTGCGGCAGGCCCTTGGCGCCGAGGCCGAGAGCCGTATCGGCATGGAAGACGCGGCCGATGGAGGCCAGCAGCGCATCGTGTCCTGCGGGCGCGAGCAGCGTGATCCCGAACGGGATGCCGTCGCGCCGCATTGCGGCCGGCAGCGCGAGGGCACAGAGATCGAGCAGGTTGACGAAGTTGGTATAGGTGCCGAGCCGGCTGTTGAGCTCGATTGGATTGGCGAGCACCTGCGCCGTGGTGTAGACGGTCGGCGCCGTCGGCAGCACCAGCGCATCGATGTCGGCAAAGGTGCGCTCCGCAACCTTGCGCAGGGCCTGCAGCCGATACAGCGCCGCAAAGGTCTCAGCGGCAGTCAGCCGGCTGCCGGCCGCCGTGATCTCCCGCGTCACCGGATGGATCGCCTCCGGCGCCGATGCCAGCAGGTCGCGAATGACCAGGTAGCGCTCGGCCACCCACGGTCCCTCGTAGAGCAGCCGTGCCGCCTCATAGAACGGTTCGAGATCGAACGTGACCAACTCGGCGCCGAGCGCCGCCCAGCGTTTTAGCGCGGCGTCATAGGCGGCCTCGGCGTGCTTGTCGCCGAAGAAGATCAATTGTCCATTGCGCGGTACGCCGAGCCGCACGCGGGTGGGGAAGCCGGTGATCGCTTGCAGCGGCCGGTCGCGCGAGAACGGGTCGTTGGCGTCCGGGCTGGCCATCACCGTGAGCGCCGCCGCCGCGTCATCCGTGGTCAGTGCAAACACCGAGACGCAGTCGAGCGTCCGGCAGGCTGGCACCACGCCCGCGGTCGAAATCATGCCGAGGCTCGGTTTCAGGCCGACGATGTTGTTGAGCAGCGCCGGCACGCGGCCGGAGCCTGCGGTGTCGGTGCCGAGCGCAAGCGGCACCAGGCCGGCTGCGACCGCGACCGCCGATCCCGAACTCGATCCGCCGGGAATGATGTCGTTGCGGACAGGGTTGAGTGGAATGCCATAAGGCGAACGCACGCCGACCAGGCCGGTTGCAAACTGGTCGAGATTGGTCTTGCCGATGATGATCGCGCCGGCCGCGCGCAACCGCGCCACGCAGGTCGCATCCCGCGCGGGCGTGTAGACGAAGGTGGGGCAGGCGGCCGTGGTGGGCAGCCCCGCGACGTCGATGTTGTCCTTGACCGCAACGGGAACACCGAACAGTGGCAGTTCGCTCGCATCCTTGGCACCGAGTGCCTCGGCTTCCGCGACCGCCTGCGTCTCATCGCGCAGGCTGATGAAGATGGCGGGATCGTTGTGATCGCGGATGCGCCGGTAGCTGCGCGCGATGGTTTGCGCGGGCGTGAGCCGCCCTTCGCGATGCGCAGCGACGATTGCGGCAACGGTTTCAGTCACACAGAACTCCGATGGAAGGCGTCAACGCGGTCCCTGGCACGGGTGCCGCTTTCATGCTCCGCGGGATCAAAATCTGAACAGCTCGAAGCAAGCGGTGTGCCATTGTGTACAAAAGCAGCGGGGTTGTCTGCCGCCAAGATGTTCTTTGAATATCAATTGCTTCAATCTCATTTGGGGGTCGTCGGTGGATTTTTCGCGTGCCGTGCGGGGCTGGTCCTGCTCAGCCTTTGAGCAGGAGATGGCCCGGCTTCGGTGTCCGTCGGACTTTCCCAGCTCGACGGCCTGCCGTTTTTGTTGCTGAGGCAACTAATTTGTGGGAGAGTTGGGCCGGGAGAGGGACATCGCGAGCAAAATCGCAGGGTCCTCACCTGGGAGGACAGCCATGTGGCGCAGTGCGCGTGCCGGCACGCATCGAGGCCAGGCGGGGCTGCAGGCCTTGCGATCGGCCACGGCCGGCAATGATGGGCTGATACTCTCAGGGTGGTCCGGTCACTGCGCCGAGATTCTCGTGCAGGCGACGCAGCAGGTCGACCAGGACTTCTCGTTCGTCTTGATCCAGGCAGGACAACAATCTCCGTTCGCGCTCGAGTGCCGCGACAATGACCTTGTCGTGCGTGGCGCGGCCGCGCGCGGTCAGCGAGATCGAATGGCTGCGGCCGTCATTCGGGTCCGTCCTGATCGCAATCAGCCCGCGTTTCTGCAGCGCCGCCAGCGTGCGGCTCACCGGGCCCTTGTCGAAGCCGATGACGTGGCAGATGCGCGAGGCCGGAATGCCCGGCTCGATCGCGAGCAGCGCCATGATCCGCCATTCCGTGACGTTGACGCCGAAATTGCGCTGGTAGAACCCGGTCGCGCTGTTCGACAGCTTGTTGGCGATGAAGGTGATGAAGGCCGGCACGTAGCGTTCGAGATCGAGCGTCTGCCCCGGAGCCGCATCCGGGGTCATGGCCGGCTGCAACTGACGCGGCTTGGTTGGGGGCGCGCTGGTGCTCATCGCTTTCGATCGTCGCCTGATGCGTTCGGCCAAGTCATAGAGACAACGCCCGGCGCCCGACAAGGCCAAATTTCAGGGAGGTTCGCGTGAGCACCATGGGCTCCTCGCAAGTCACAGGCAGCGATACCACGGCAGGCATTGGCGGTCCGTCAGCCGCAATCCCCCGTCTCGACATCGACCCGTTCTCGATCGCGTTCTTCGACGATCCCTTTCCCAGCCACCAGGCGCTTCGGGACGCGGGGCCGGTCGTCTCTCTCGATACCTGGAATGTGTTTGGGGTGGCGCGCTATGCCGAGGTGCATGCCGTGCTCAACGACCCCAAAGCCTTCTGCTCCAGCCGTGGCGCGGGCCTGAGCGACTTCGCCAAGGCGACGCCGTGGCGGCCGCCAAGCCTCATCCTCGAAGCCGATCCTCCGGCGCACACCCGCATGCGCGCGGTGCTCAGCAAGGTCCTGTCGCCGGCGGTCATGAAGCAGCTCCGAGCGCATTTCACGGCGGTGGCGGAGGCGACGATCGACGGACTGCTGGCGCGCGAAAGCTTTGATGCGGTCGCGGACCTCGCCGAAGCCTATCCATTGTCGGTGTTTCCGGACGCGCTCGGGTTGAAGCCGGAGGGACGCGAGCATTTGCTGGCCTATGCCGGCCTGGTGTTCAACGCATTCGGCCCGCCCAACGAATTGCGCCAGACCGCGATCGCGCGCTCCGCGCCGCATCAGGCCTACATCGCCGAGCAGTGCCAGCGCGAAAATCTCGCGCCCGGCGGGTTTGGCGCCTGCATTCATGGCTTCGTCGACAAGGGCGACATCACCGACAAGGAGGCGCCGCTGCTGGTGCGTTCGCTGCTCTCCGCGGGGCTCGACACCACGGTCTATGGCATCGGCGCCGCGGCCTATTGCCTGGCGCGCTATCCCGATCAGTTGGCGCGGTTGCGGGCTGATCCAACGCTGGCGCGAAATGCGTTCGAGGAGGCCATTCGCCTCGAAAGCCCGGTGCAGACCTTCTTTCGCACCACTACGCGGGCCGTCGACATCGGCGGCTGCCAGATCGGTGAGGGCGAAAAGGTGCTGATGTTTCTCGGCGCCGCCAACCGCGATCCGCGCCGCTGGGCCGAGCCGGACAGCTACGACATCACGCGCAAGACATCGGGTCATGTCGGTTTCGGATCGGGCATCCACATGTGCGTGGGGCAATTGGTGGCGCGGCTCGAAGGCGAGGCGGTGCTCGCCGCGATCGCCCGCAAGGTCAGGTCGATCGCAATCTCCGGCCCGGTCGAGCGCCGCTACAACAACACCCTGCGCGGGCTCGAAAGCCTGCCGATCACCCTCACTCCGGTGTAAAGCGCTACGATGCCGACCATTCATTTCATTCATCCCGACGACCGCACCGAAAGCGTCGAGGCCGAGATTGGCAACAGCGCGATGCGCGCGGCGCTGGTGCATGGCCTCGACGGCATCGTCGCGGAATGCGGCGGCAGCGCGGTCTGCGCGACCTGTCATGTCTATGTCGACGAGGCATGGCTTGCAAAGCTCGAGCCGGTCAGCACCGACGAGGATGAGCTGTTGGACGGCACCGCGTCCGACCGCCTGCCGAACAGCCGGCTGTCGTGCCAGATCGAGATGACAAGCGAACTCGACGGTCTCGTGCTGCGTCTGCCGGCGCGGCAGACCTGAATCCTCTTGTCAAATCCGTCGCGGCTGTTCGCCGCTCAAAGGGAGCGGCCGGCAGGACACGCTCGACGACGATGCGACGCGCCGGCTCAAGGTGGTAATCATTGCCGGCAGGCCATGGCCGAAAGGCCACGTTGCGGCGGTCACCTCTCTCGCGTAAAGCGAGCCCGAATGCCGGGGAGGAAACCGATGACCGTCGCGCTGGGTATGGCGTCCACCGAGGCCCTGTTTGCGACGCCGCGGATCGTCATCGACCGCCGGACCGACGGCACGATCCGGCTGCGGTCAGCCGTTCGGCTGCAAGACAGCGCGCGTTGCGTCGGCGAATGGCTGGAGCATTGGGCAGCGCAGACGCCGGACCGGATTTTTCTCGGCGAGCGTACGGGTGTCGATGCGCCCTGGCGCACCGTGACCTACGGCAGCGCCTTGCAGCAGGTCCGCTCGGCCGCGAGCTGGATCCTGGCGCAGGGCCTGAGCGAGCAACATCCTCTCGCTATCCTTTCCGACAACGGCGTCGACCATGCGCTGTTCGCGCTGGCCGCCATGCATGTGGGCGTGCCGGCATCGGCGATCTCACCGGCCTATTCGCTGATGTCGAAGGATTTCGACAAGCTCAAGCACATGATCGAGCTGCTCGATCCCGGCGCGATCTACGTCGCCGCGGAAAAGCCGTTTGCACCGGCGCTCGCGGCGATCAGGCCGCTGCACGCGGCGAAGATCGTCGCCAGCGACGGCGAGCGTGCAATTCCGTTTCGCGTGGTCGCAACGACGCCTGAGGACCCGGCCATGGCCAGGGCCTTTGCGTCGGTGACGCCTGACACGATTGCGAAATTCCTGTTCACGTCGGGCTCAACCGGGACGCCGAAAGCCGTCATCAACACGCAGCGGATGCTGACCTCGAGCCAGCAAGCCAAGGCGCAGACCTGGACATTCCTCGAGAACGCAAAGGATCTCGTCATCCTGGACTGGCTGCCCTGGAGTCACACTTTTGGAGCCAATCACAATTTCAATCTCGTGCTGCGCAATGGCGGTACGCTCTATGTCGACGGCGGCAAGCCGGTGCCGGGACTGTTTGCGACCTCGCTCGCCAATCTGCGCAGCGTGATGCCGACGATTTATTTCAACGTGCCGCGCGGCTTCGACATGCTGGTCGCCGCGCTCGGGGACGACGACGCGCTGTGCCGCCGCTTCTTCAGCGAGGTGAAGTTCGCCTTCTACGCCGGCGCCGCGCTGCCGCAGAATCTCTGGGAAGCCATGGAGACGCTTTCGCTCCGGGCGGCCGGTCGGAGCTTGCCGATGGTGTCGGCCTGGGGCTCGACCGAAACCTCGCCCTTGGCGACGGATTGCCATTTCCGGGCCGAACGCTCCGGCAATATCGGCGTGCCGACACCGGGCACCGAGCTGAAACTGGTGCCGTGGGGCGACAAGCTCGAGGTGCGCGTGCGCGGTCCCAATGTGACGCCGGGTTACTGGAAGATGCCCGATCTCACCGCGCGCGCCTTCGATGATGACGGCTTCTATTTGATCGGCGATGCGGTGAAGTTCGCCGATCCCGACCGCCCGGAGCGCGGGTTGTTCTTCGACGGGCGCGTCGCGGAAGACTTCAAGCTCAGTTCCGGCACCTGGGTCAGCGTCGGCATGCTGCGCATCGCCGGCATCGCCGCGTTGGCGCCGCTCGCACAGGACATCGTTCTGACAGGTCATGATCGCGACGGCATCGGCTTTCTGGTGTTCCCCAATCTCGCCGCCTGCCGTGCCTATGCCGGCCTGCCGGAGACGGCCGAACCTCGTGATGTGATCGCCAACGACAAGGTGCGCGCGGCGATCGCGCTGGGGCTCACGCGGCTGAAGTCGCAGGGCGGCGGCTCCTCGACCTACGCGACGCGTGCGCTGTTGCTGGCCGAGCCGCCGTCAGTCGACGACGGCGAGATCACCGACAAGGGTTACATCAACCAGCGCGCCGTGCTGACGCGGCGCGCCGATGCGGTTTGCTGTCTGCAGGATGACGCCTCGCCGCGATGGATCGGCTTACCGGGCTGACGCGTCCTCAGCCGGTCACCTTGCTGGAGCCTTGCGTGATCAGTCGCGCGGCGCGCTGGTCGCGCGCATGGATCCAGAGCCAGTTCATCGCGACGGCGAGACGGTTGCGCAAGCCGATCAGAAAGTAGATGTGGGCGAAGCCCCAGATCCACCAGGCGATGGCGCCGCGCAGCTTGATGCGGCCGAAATCGATCACCGCCAGCCGCTTGCCGATCTGCGCGAGGCTTCCGGCATGCTTGTAGCGAAACGGCGGCAGTGTCTCGCCGCGGAAGCGCGCCTTGATCGTCTCGGCGACGTAGCGACCCTCCTGCTTGGCGGCGGGCGCGATGCCGGGCGCCGGCTGGCCGTTCCAGGCCGATATCGTCACGGTATCGCCGATTGCGAAAATGTCGGGATGGCCGGGGACGGTGAGGTCCGGCGCGACCTGCAGACGGTAGGCGCGGTCGGCGGGCGCGTCCACCCATTCGGCCGCGGGCGAGGCGCGCACGCCGGCAGCCCAGATGATGGTTTTCGCCGCGAGAGACTTGCCGGCATAGACCACGCCCTCACGCGTGCATTCGGTGACCGGCTGGCCCAGCATCACCTCGACGCCCAGGCGCTCCAGCGAGGCTTGCGCATAGGCCGAGAGGTCATCGGGAAAGCCGGCGAGCACGCGCGGGCCCGCTTCGATCAGCACGACGCGCGCCTTGCGCGTGTCGATGTTGCGGAAATCCTGCGGCAAGGTGTCGCGCGCGAGGTCGGCGATGGTGCCGGCCAGTTCGACCCCGGTCGGGCCGGCGCCGATGATGACGAAGGTCAGGCGCGCCGCGCGGCGCACCGGATCGGTCTCGCGCTCGGCGCGTTCGAAGGCGACCAGGATGCGCCGCCGCACCGTGGTGGCATCCTCGAGCGTCTTCAGCCCTGGCGCCCATTGCTCCCATTCGTCATGCCCGAAATAGGCGTGCCGCGCGCCGGTGGCGAGGATCAGCGTGTCGTAGGCGACGCTGTCGCCGTCCTCGATCAATACGCGTTTGCCGGCGGCGTCGACGCCGTTCACATTGGCGAACAGCGTCGTCACCTCGGGGCGATTGCGCAGCAGATAACGGATCGGCCAGGCGATCTCGGAGGTGGCGAGCGAGGCGGTCGCCACCTGGTAGAGCAGCGGCTGGAACAGATGATGGTTGCGGCGGTCGATCAGCGTGATGCGGACCGGGGCACCTGCGAGGCGATAGGTCGCCTCCAGGCCGCCAAAGCCGGCGCCGACGATGACCACGTGGTGAGGGTTGGACGGCGCGGTCGTCATCGATCGAGGCCTCGGGTGTTTGGCTATCGCACCATCATGGACTCATTTCCGTGTCCAATCCAAGCCGGGATTGTCTATCGCTCGATAGCAAAGCCGCATCGGCATCAACTGCTTTTCGGCGCCGGCGCGGCGACAGTGCGGTCGCGCGCTGGCAGCCACCAGCCCGCGATCGCGCCACCGAGCGAGAGAACGGCTGAAGTCACCATGGCGGCCGCGAATCCCGCGGTAAAATCCGCGGTCGAATTGCCGGCGCTGCGGGCGGAGAAGGTGGCGACGAGAAGGGCGACGCCGAACACGCCGCCCAGGAATCGCCCCATGTTGAAGATGCCGGAGGCCTTGCCCATCTCGACGAGGGCGACCGAGCTCAGCACGGCGTTTTGAACCGCGGGCATCGCCATCGATACGCCGACACCGGCAAGAACGAGGGGGGTGACCAGCGCCGAATAATCGATCCCGGGCGCAACGACCAGAGCGATCCAACCGAGTCCGATCGCCTGCATCAAGAGCCCGGTGACGACGAGCGCGCGCTCGCCGACCCTGTTGACCAGCGCGCCCGCGACCGGCGCGGTCACAAACAGGGTTGCGGTCCAGGGCAACAGACGCAAGCCGGCGCCAAGCGGCGTGTTCCCGAGCGCGGTTTGCAGCAATTGCGGCAGCAGGAACAGCACGCCGTACATCGCGGCATAGAACAGAAAGCTGGCGAGGATACCGGACGAAAATGCCGGCGCACCGAACAGGCGCATCGGCACCATCGGCGCCTTGGCGCGCAACTCCCAGCCGATGAAGGCTGCGGCCAGCACGATCCCGCCGCCGAGCGCCGTCAAGACCTCGGCGCTGGTCCAG
>Ga0210401_10008347_pt1 | contig 10288 bp, 16 predicted proteins | sample IncBWH32MmetaG_FD_150866 | JGI IMG/M metagenome (GOLD analysis project Ga0210401, IMG submission 150866) | Forest soil microbial communities from Barre Woods Harvard Forest LTER site, Petersham, Massachusetts, United States - Inc-BW-H-32-M | ecosystem: Environmental > Terrestrial > Soil >... | reverse complement strand
CGAACATAAAATGACTTCGGACCTGTATTTTCGATTGTCACGTAAAACGCGTTGCACTCTACAAGCTGTACATCGCCGCGCCAGTTAGCCGTGGGTTCAGTCTCGTAGGTCGTTCTCACGTTCAACGCAACTCGTCTACCGATGTATTTCCTGATCTCATAAACCAACCCCGACCGTTCGGCTACAAGCAAATCCAGTTGGTGCTCTGAGGCTTCTTTAGTCTCCGGTCCGCTTCGGATGTATGCCTTTCCTGCAAAGTGCGGACGGGACGAACTTCCTGGAATAATGAATGCAATGAATCCGCTGCCATCAAGCGTTAATACGCGAGGCAGGTAATAGATTGGCGGGAATGCGCGGTTGATCTCTTCTGCAACCGTCTTCTGAAGAGATTCGAGATCGCCGTTCTGTTGGGGGTTGCCTTTGTTGTCCACACCCACAAAGAGGACTGCGGGATAACCAACCGGCACCGCGTTCGCGAATGCAACAGCAGTGCGGAGCCAACCCGCCTTATCCCCGTTAGGCTTGCGCTCAACGAAATTGTCCTCAGAATTCCGCAGGCGTACGAGTAGTTCGTCATCGGAGATCTCTGTATTCAAACCGTGAACAATAGCCATGCGCGACAATGTACCACTGTTCAGTCGCACGATCCATAGACTTGCCCGTCACCATCCCCGTGCCAACGCCGGAACCGTTGGAGTATCGCAACGGCACAGTAAACCCCTACGACCGATCCCCCGGTTGACGAGCACGCGTTATCAAATCGTCGATCTCTTGCTCGGATACTCCGCGAGATTTGAACTGATCTCTGAACTGCGCTTCCGTGAGTGACCATGTGAAGTGCCCGGGACCAACGTCCACGTTATCGAGGATGACCTGTTCGCCAGGGGCATCTGGAGTGCTATCTCGGATGCGGATCATATCAGCACAGGGATCGATGCGCCGGTTGGGGAATGCGCTGCACAAAACCTACATGCCTGATCTGTGCCGGGTATCGGCGGAAAGCCGGGGGACGCGGCGGTGCTGGATGCGGGCGAGCATGGTCCGGTGCGCGGTAATCGGAGCGGCGCGGCGGGGAACCGTCGGAATCTCGACGCTGCGTCGGGGGAATGGCGGTGGGCACCGTTCTCGAGTCTTGGGATGAACGTTCTTTCATCGATAGGGGACTGGTGTAGGTGTGTTGTAGGTCAGAGTGTAGGTGGACCTACACTCGTTAACCCATTGCTGATCTATCACTTACGTGAGCGATGTAGGTAGTGTAGGCGATTTCGAAGCCACACCCGTATCTCATGTGAATCTCATCCCCTAATGCCCTGGACCACACTCGCGCCCACAACGTGGGCATGTCCTCTTAACCTACCTACATACCTACACTACTACTACTAAAATCTATCTATCTATCTATATTGTCTATAACTTACAGCGATGTAGGTCCCTCGCTGAGACCTACACCGGACCTACACCACCTACACTCGCTTGCGCCATAAGGACCACGTTACTACACGGCATCCGGCACGAAGATCCCAATCCGTGCTCCCTGCGAATTGCGTTTCAGTTCCTCGACAGGGCGTTCTTTCGTATTTCTAATGACCACGAACCGCTCGAACCGTTCGGACCCGAGACGTTGCGAGAATTGGGCGGGTTCTTCCGGAAGATTACGTTGGATCGCTAGGTTGCGCTTCAGCGCGAGGAGCAAATCGCCGGGATGAACGATGTACATCTTGCCGCGCCTTCCTTCCCAAGTGAATGGTATCGGAAGGTGACCCGTGCCGTTGTTGGTAACGATCTCCAGGACGGGTGCCTCTAATGCGGATACCGGTGCATCGTCCGCACCATCATCGCGGGTGTCTCGGATCTCGTGGTCCCACGCTTGGATGATATCCTTCGCCCACGTGTCCCCCGCATCCGCGCCACGCGTCACCCGCCCGTACGCGATCAGCAGGTAGCACAACTCCCGGAAATGCCGATTGAAACGGTCGATCGGGCGAGCTTCGATGGAAACCTTTGGATCGATGCGGACGCGAAGGTACTCTCGCAGCACGACGGGCATCGCGGACATGATCCGGTTCCTCGCAGCGCGTTGCGTGTCTTCCAGTGCGTCCCGGTCGAGGCGTTCTTGCCCACCTTTGAGAAAGTACTTCACCTTCACGATACGATCGTGCAATTCTGCTTTGTGGACACCTTCGATGGATGTGATAACCCCGACCGGACGCGGTGCCCCGCGCCGCACGGTCTTCCCACCGTCCATACAGCGCAAGAATTGTCCACCAGTCGCCAGCCGGATGAAGTAATCGATGAGCGGTTGGGTGAAGTTGCGAGATTCTTTGTTATCGCACACAACCAAACCCTGCTCGGGTATGGACGATAGTGATGCCACCGACGCATCTCCCATGACATCTTCGAAGCCGTGTAGCAACACGAACGACTTCGCGCCGGTCGTCTTGCCGTGTCCTTTCTCGCCTATGTGAAGCACGATAAACCGATTCGATGAGCACGCGTCGCGAACGATCGGGAACAGCCCTTCCGCCATCGCCACGAACCATCGCATCGCTGGCACCTCGCAGGCTTGCGAGTTCACGAAGAACTCTTCAAACGTCTGTAGCGCTGGAAGAACATCTTCGCGATCGGCGCGGTATACAAACGGCGCGTGCTCGGGATGTTCGAGCCAAACGGCATCGTGGTTATCGCCGTTCGGAACGAGGGAAATGTCCGCTGGTGTCACGAGCAGCAGCTTCCTCGCGTCCGTGATCGGCAGATACACCCGATCGTCATACATCGCGGACAACTGACGGAATGTCATCTGTGACGCGGCGCGGTAGGATTCGATTCGCAGCCGTTCCACTGCCATCGCCGAAGCCACCGATAGCGATGTAATCCCGCAAACGGTTCCCAGGAACGCTTTCATCGCATCGGATGTGGCGTCGATCGGGATGCGTCGCCCGTGGATGAGAACGTGATACCGACCCACATCGTCTTGAAGGAATTTACCGTGCTGCGACGCGATGAAGCTGGACATCTGTGCGGCGAACTTCCGCCCATCGAGTTCATGTGGAGGAAGACGCTTTTCCCGCCAGAACTCAAATTTTCGAAACTCTTTGATCCCTGGTTTTGTTAACACAAGCCAGAATTGTTTTCCGTCTTCAGATTGTCTATATTCGACGCCGCAGTCTTCGCGGAAGTTGAGATCAAAGTCGGCGATTTCCTTCAGAGTGAATCCAGGGAATGATGGTGGAGTGGCGGGTTCGGTAGGCTCCTCGTTAGGTTCTCCTTCCTCGACTGCGTTCGCAGCCTCTTCGAGTTCTGGAAATGTATCGAAGAGTTTATCCTCGAATGCTTTGTACCAGGCTTCGTTCTTGACAATGCTCTCGTGCACGAAGAACCCGATGATTGCATCGTGGTCGTGATCGTTGGGGTTCAAGGGGTAAACGATCTGAACGATTTCGGCGGGCTGAATCTTAGCGTCAACCGGAAGGTTGTTGGGAACTATCACCCATCCGCCACCGGCAGCTTCGCGAAGGGACCGAGGCTTGTCGGTCATTTCGATCTGTTCCGGCTCCGACTCAGCATCCCCGACCGCGACAGGATCATGTGCCTCAGAACCGTTCTGGTCGTCGGAGGAGCCATGTGCGGTGGTGTTTCCGTTGGCGGATTTCCCTTCGCGTTGTTCCCAGAACTTCGCCATTTTCGCGCGTTCTTCCGGCGTGAGATTGTCGGAAGCGGTGGCATCGATCGGGTCAGTATTTCCGGGGTTGGTAGACATGTGAGGTAGCTCCGTTGTGGATTTTGACCTGCTTCACCAGGGTTCGCAGGTGTCGGTGCGCTTTGAACACTTCTTGCACCGGCAGTGCGGCACCGGCGAAGTACGATTCCACGTCTGGTGCGACGCCGGGATCGAACATGAACTGCACCAGTGCACCTTGCGGTACCGCAAAGAGTACTTTGTGACCGGATGCAACCAGGAACGACGCGATGTCGAGTTCGGTGGTGATGTAGGGTTTCGACAGCTCGCTCGAAGCGTCATCGTTGTCAGGATGGGAGAGGTTAGAATGATTCATAAATCTTCGTTGTGCTTGCGCCAAGGATGGCGCGGTGGATATGCGGGACCACGGCAGGCGCGATCCCAAACACTTCTGGAAAATCTGACTATCGGTCGAAACCCGACCCGGCGTTAGGAAGGTGGGGTCAAAAAACGGGTTTAATCGGATGTTTTTACGGGCGAATAAAACGTTTAAATCGATGCGGGACCGGTGCTGCCGTAACACCAATACGATTCGATCATCCCCGAGCGGCGATTGCACCACGGTCACGCCAGCGTCACGGCGGGGGTATTCTACGGGCTTCCCTGAGCGGTGCCAGCCACGGTTTCCCGCGCCGGTTGTGCCGAACAGGAAGTGATGGGGTCAGAGTGTGGATACGATCCGGGTCAGGCAAGATCGTTTTGCTGGTGGACACGGATGCTTCCGTCCGAGCGGGTCAATCCGATTTGCCGCTTGTCTCGAAATCTGACCCAGTTCTGCCTTCACGTCCGCAATCCAGCAGGTCTTCGGAACGAAGCCGCATTGTCGCTTGGTTTCAGCCTGAATCTGTTTGTAGGTCGCCATCGCTAGCACCGCTTCAAATTGTGCCACGTTTTCGATCGAAAGTAAGTGTGCCGCGTAGCTTCTTCGAGAACGAAGTGGGCTTCATGGTCGTCTCGCACGTTTCCCCAAAACCATCTCGGACATAATTTCCGAGACGCTAGGGGTATCCGACATTGTATCCGTAGGAGCCGACGCAATCGGCTTGTGGAACAAACGTCCAAGCGACTCCACGTTTTGGTTGAGGACTTGTTGGATCTCCAAAATCTGCCGAAGCAATTCAGACTTCCGGACCGGGTTCGTATCCGCGCGGTCCAGCTCAGTGGACATTTTCTTGATCTGACGCTGAAGGATACTCTTCGTTTTACTGGCGAGCGCGGCGGATTCAGCCAGCGACCCGGCGAGTACGTCGGTGGCGGGAATGCGTGGGTGGGTCATATGATCGTTACCTCACCGCTGCCGGTCCGGGGAATGCTCACCCGCCACGAGGTTCCAATGGGTGTGCAGAGTACGATCGCACCGGACGCGACCGCGTAGGTTTCCTCGGCAAGTGATCGTTGTACCCGCAGGGTTGAGCCATCTTCTCCACAAGCGAGGTATCGCAGGACCGTACCTGAATTCGATAGCGGCACCCATGAGTCGCGGTCGCCGGTGAAGCATGGCTCATGGTCGGAGGTGAGTTCGATGTGGGAACCCCACCGCGCACCAACTCCCAGCACCGGCGTAGGCGGGGTACGAAGGGAGTCGAGGTTGGAGGTGTTACCCCTACTAAAGGGAGTTAGATACTGTCTCATCGGACCACCTCTTTCGCTGCGCGAAGCGCGACGGGGCGAGGGCTGTTGGTGACTCCGGCTACTTGTCGCAAGGGAAATATCACGAGCTGCGCGGTGTACTCTCCGCAAGTGGTGTCGTAGAACCGTTCGTACTTCACATCCGGGTATGCCTGCCGGAAATCGATGATGTATGCGGGGGTTGCCGGATCGACGGGATATACGACTGCGCCACGTCGATCGTAGAGATAATCGATCTGCCTTCCGGTCGCGGTGCCGTACACCAGGCAGGACGAGGATGTGGAAACTGAAATCGTTGGGTCAACTTCGTGCAGCGCGGCGGTGACCGTATCGTTGAGGTTGGTTGTTATGGCAAAGTACGCCATGAGTGTTGCTCCTATGGACTGATTGATTCCGATGTGATCGACGATCGGGAGCGTCGGGTATGAAAGCTCACGGGGTTTACGATTACGATTTAATTGTCGATGCGTGCTGATATAACGATGCAGGGTTCATGGTGCGACGCTCAGTAATCCGCTGGATCAAAATCTTGCACGACCCACCGCACCATTCCAAACTGAACTTCGACCATGCTTGTGTAGTTCAATAATTCCGCGAAGCTGTCTGATAGTCCCCGAGCATGAACAAGATCATTTGTGCTTGTGGCAGCGCTCGCCACGTACGAACGCTCATGGCTCCCGCGCCTGGAAATAATCATGAAATCCCCATCCACCGTAAAGTCTGGCACTGCTAACTTGAACCACGCCTTGACCTTATCAACAGTAGCTGGGTTACCGTTGGTATTTCGAGCAAGAACGCAGTATAAACACTGGTCGTATAGTTTCTGTTCGGCTAGTAACTCGATTCTCGAATCGTACGGTAGGGATACCCGGAACTGACCTGCCCGATCCAACCTCGCATACGGGTACTTGAGCGGGAAGAAGTTTCGGTCGTGGTAGTCCTTGATGAACTCCGCTTTTCGTTTCGCTTCAGCGGCTACCCACGCTCGACCAGCTTCCTCATCGAACGCTGCACGGTGTGCGGCAACGTTGTCACGATGTTGTTGTCTGAGACGAGCGATACCTTCGGCGATTGGATCGGCGATAGACATCGGAGCGGGCGTTTCCGCTTCAAATGGTTTCGAATTCATAAATTATTTACCTGTGCCTTGTAGGAGTGCTGCGGTCAGCCTTTAACATGTTTAACCACGTGCCTTCGGTGTTCTGGGTTACAGCTTCCCACGCGTACCGCCAATGCACGCCGTCGAACGACTCTGGGCGTACTCCGGGTCCATAGCCCGTACGTTTCCATTGTTCACGCCATTTCCGGATCATGCGTTCAGTTGTGCCAATGGTTTGTGCGTACTCCCGTTCAGAGAGGTAGAACTTGAACGGCGCTGGGCGTGGCGGGTTGACGAAGACCGATTTGAAGGCGCGGCGATGGAGTCGACGGCGGTTGGGGGATTTGCAGAGAAGTGCTGGTACTGGCATGTAAATATGTCCTTGAGTAATGTTGTACCGAGGGTTATCGTTCTTCGGCGGGAACGGGTGATCGAACTAGCGGAGGCTACTTACTACCACGAGTTCGCGGTTACTGTTTCACAAGATTCTGTTCAACCCATTCCGAGACGGATTTGGCGGGGTAACGTACAGCCTTTCCAATTCGTACAAACGGAATAGAGAGTGATCCCGTGCAGCGAGCCTTCTCAATTAGAGAACTAGAGACCGACAAATGCTCAGCAAGGGTTGCAGTGTCCCACAATTCGATCGTGGGCAGTGGATTAGTTTTCGTAATGTTCGACATAGTGTTAGTTACCTCGGGTTTGTTTGGTGACAGGTACAGGGTGCTTTGGTCCGAACCGTCGCATAAGTTCATCCTGCACGGGTATCGGGTTGGAAAACGGACGACGGAGACCGTCGTTGATCAGGGTTTCGATCGATTGCATGATCGGTTGTTTCGTTCGACGGGCTGTAATTGATTTGGATTTGGGTTTCATGGATTACTCCTGTGGATTATCTTCGGCGGATGGCACATCGGCAAGTAACTCTTGCGACAGCGCGGATAGACAAGCGAACTCTGAGGGTGCGGCGCTGGATGTCGTAGCGACGGGGCGTACCTGGGTCGGTTCGAACAGCACTCCTAATGTCGGTAATTGTGGGTACAGCAGAGGCTCTTTCATTAGTTATCTCCTATCAGTTCCGACGCAATTCGTGCCGAGGGTATAAGTCAGGTTCGATGTCGGTCCTTCGCGTGGACACGGTGGTATCGACTTCAGTTACGTATTCGCTCCTACGCTGTGCGGTACGGGCTGGAGGGAGTGGAAGTCCAATACGAATTGGAGCGGGCGGTGACGAACGTCCCCATTCGCGCCATCGTCCTGGAGGTTTGCTGGTCGGCGCAACGGGAATGAAGCAGGGGAACCCCGGCGCTACGAGCGGATATACGTTGCTCTTAGCCATGGCGGTTATACCCTCAATTAATCCGTCTGCCTGCGTACGGGTCGATGATAGATTGCAGCTCTGGTTTCCGAGGGGCTAACCAGGGGCGCTCTTTTTCGAGTTGGGCACGCGATTTGTACCCGGACGACGGAACCATGGGAGCATGCTGAGCTGCATTGCGTTGTGCCGGAGCATTATGCTGTGTAGGCTGTGCCGGTTGTGGCATTGCACGGAGTGCACGCACCATGGGGTCCGCGTCTATCGCGGCTTTATTTCGTGGATCTGCAATCCATGCGGCGATTTGCGCGTCATGTGCGGCGTTGGTTTCTTGTTCGGCGCGACGATCAAGCTCGCGTTCCACCTCCCGAACGTGTGCATCCACGTCTGCGGGTGTGAAGTATCTGTAGGGTCTTGACATAATGTATGGGTATCCCCCAGTGGGGAAAAGTTCCTTGAATGTTGTGTCGAACGGGTACGATCGTTCGGGATCGAGTGGGTAATGGGCGGGAGTTACTTAGTAATTCTACCTAATTCAATTATACCTTATTTCGTCCACACCCTGCGGTTGCGTGCTACCCTGTCGTACTTCCGGCAAGCGGTGGATATCGACGCTATCCACAGAGACTACCGAAGATAATTCTTCAGTTCAGCCTCACCATGGCTCACACAGTTCCTCGATACAATTAGTACGGACCCACGGAGATTCGATCCAGCACGCCATGATTCTTTCGTATTTCGATGACAGTTCAGATCCCAGGCATGAGCACTACTTTGCAAGCGGCGGTCTGATGGCTGAGGAGAGCCAATGGAAGAACTTCCACGTGCCATGGGCAGTGGCAACGATTGATCTCAAGGAGCCGTTTAGATCCTCTGATTGTGAGTGTCAGCAAAAGCAGTTTAGCTCTTGGTCCAAAGAGGACTGTAACAAACTGATGGATAGGCTTGTCGGAGTGATTTGTGAGCAACGGCTCCACGGCTACGCCTCGATTGTACCGATCGACGAATACCGCTCTGTGTTTCCAGACTCCGGCGAATATGATGCGTATTATCTGTCAGTCAAACATACGATCATCAACATGGCGGAAATTGGTCATGGCGAACGTGAGAGATATGGTTTTGGTGGGATGAAATGCTGGTTTGAGCATAGTGAGACAACTTCTGGACCAACCCGCACGATATATCACCAATTACGAAGTGTGGATACTTGGGAGCAAGCAAAGAGTTTAGATTCCAACATATACTTCCGTGACAAGAACCTACATCCGTTACAAGCGGCAGATCTCGTCGCACGAGAAGCATTCAAGCACTTTCTAAATCAGGGAAAACGAAATACGCGCATACCCCTTCGGCGGATGAGCGATCTTTTGAACTTCATCGTCTGGAGACGCCCGCAACTTGAATATCTCCGAGACAACGGTGGACCGGATAACCTAGAATTGCTTACCTCTTGGGGTAGAGACCATAGGCCACATCCTCCGCAGTTTGAGACGTATTGGCGTAATTACTGAGCGACCAAGTTGATTTGGTCAGTTTATGGGATGACCACTCTCTAGCCTTTAAGATCCCGCGCCCGCCCACTTCACCTTCGCCCGTGGCTTTCGCTGTGCCGCTGCCATGCGAGATTAGTGGTCAGTCTGAAACACTAAAGGTACCAACGATCCCGGTGAATCTGCCAGCGGCGTTGTACATCGGTGTTCCCTGTACATCTACCGCAACCTCCGAACCATCCTTACATCGCAGCCTGAAATGAAACGGGTTGATATCGCCTCGTTTTTTCGCATCAAACAAACGTTGTGCGGCGGGAACATCCTCGGGAAAGACATAATCGAATGACGGACGCCCAACCATTTCTGCCGGGGTCGTCCCCAGGATTTCAGCCATTCGTTGGTTAGCGTAGACGGTTCGTCCGTTAACGTCGACGATCCATATGCCGTCTGAAGGTTTTTCCACGCAGTTTCAGTATAAGAGGAGGCGAGCAATTCCCACCATCTTTACGCACCCGCGTTGGCTCGCTTCCGCTTCGCCCACCGCTCCCGCTGCGCCGCTGCCATCCGCGCTCGGGTAGCCGCGCTGCGGGTGAATGTTTTTGATCCGTCGCTTGCCGGTGGCGCAGCGCTCGTCATCCACTTGGGCGGTCTGCCCCGTCGACGACCCCGCCCAGCGGCGATACGGGCAAGCACCAGAATTGCCTGATCCACTGCATACAGCTCCGATTTCAACTCTCCCAGCATCTTCGTCAGATCCATCGGTTTATGATCGCACTTCGCCGGTCACCGAGCCTGTCTTTATTGGATTTCGAAACGGCAAAGAAGTGTTCTAGCCGTAATGGAACTCAATATCTCTGTGCGTTTGACTTCTTGGAACTATGGGAACTGATACTGGCTGATAATGCAGAAGCAGTATTCATTGTAGCCCGACGCTGGAAAACCCGCGAAAGGAGTGCCAGCTACTATCTGATGCAGCCTATCCACCATGTGGTTGTGCCCACCTTTGAAAGCTGAATAAA
>Ga0210401_10008344_pt1 | contig 10292 bp, 7 predicted proteins | sample IncBWH32MmetaG_FD_150866 | JGI IMG/M metagenome (GOLD analysis project Ga0210401, IMG submission 150866) | Forest soil microbial communities from Barre Woods Harvard Forest LTER site, Petersham, Massachusetts, United States - Inc-BW-H-32-M | ecosystem: Environmental > Terrestrial > Soil >... | reverse complement strand
ATGTAGCTGTCGTTGTAGAGAGTGGTTGTGTTCTGCACGAACTCGAGAATGCGGTACATCTTTTCGCGCGACTCGCGGCTCATCTCCTTGAATTGCACGGCCACTCCGGACCCGGGATGGATTCTGGCAATCGTACCCTCGGCGTTGAGGGTGCCGTCATCGATGGAGAAAACCAGCTTGAGATTGGAACCGGACGGCAGGATGGCGCTGGTTTCCACGTAGCAGCCTCCGAGGCTGATGTCGATGAGATTGCCGAATATCGGTCCCTCGCCCGCTTGAGGATGCAATTCGATGGTGAGCCGGCATTTCATGCGAGTGTGCAGGCGCTGATCCTTTTGCGAAGGCAGCTTCTGCTTTTCCAGATACATACGCCGGTCGGCCTCAGTCAAGAGTTGCTCGGCGTCGTTGCCGTCATCGGGAGATACGGCCAGGCCGACACTCAAAGAGAGAATGTCTTCTCCGCAAACATCGAAACCAGCCTGGCGGGCCAGCGGACGAAGCTGATCCACTTTTTTGGCGGCGGCGTCGGCGGCCAGACCGGGAGCAATCACCACAAATTCATCGCCGCCCATGCGGGCGACGTAATCGTACTCGCGGCAGGTTTCTTTCAGGGCCTGAGCGAACAGGCGCAACACACGGTTTCCCTCGAGATGGCCGAAGCGGTCGTTGATCCGCTTGAAACCGTTCATGTCGCAAACCATGAGAGTCAGCGACATGTTGTCGCGCTTGCAGCGAGCTAATTCGCGATCGAGTTGCAGGAACAGCGATCTGGCATTGGGCAGGCCGGTGAGGTAATCGGTTGTAGCGGAGCTTTCCGCCTGCTGGTACTTGAGCGCGTTCTCGATGGCGAGCGCCATTTTGCCGCTCACCGCCAAAAGAATGCGCAAATGATCGGAGGTAAAAGCGTCACGCTCGGCGCGATAGAGGGCGAGAACGCCGATTACGCCGTCCACTCCTTCTAATGGGAGTGCCAGTGCGGAGCGCAAAGTGCTGGATTTTGCCGGATCGTTGAGATAGCCGGGTTCGACCGAAGGATTTCCATTCACAATCGGCTTCTTGTTCTGCGCCACCCAGCCGGAGAGGCCTTCCCCGAGCGGAATACGCAACGAGGCGAAGAGGCGGTAGTTATCGCCGTTTACGTATTCGGGGATCAACTCGTCGCCGCGACGGATATAAATTGCGATGGCATCGTAAGGAACCATCGGTTTGAGTTTTACGGAGAAAACGGAAAGCGTCTCACCGAGGCTTAGCGACGCCCCGAGATCCTGGCTCAACTCAAATAATGATTGAGCTTCCTGGCGCGCCGCGGCAATCGAGGACAGAAACGTCGCTTCGCGTCCCGGCGAGTCCGTTACCGCGGCATTTTCGAATCCGGCCGCCGGCGCAGGGCCGCGCGTGATCTTGAGTTCGGTGGGTAGAGCGACGTTATCATCCGAATTCGCTTGCGCACGCGCCATGTCCTCCAGGGATTTGTAACGTCTGGTGAGGACATCCACCACCTTCGGATCAAATGACTTGCCCGACTCAGCCGACAGCTGCTGCATTACTTTGTCCAGTGGCATGGCTCGGCGATATTGGCGGTCGGAAGCCAAAGCGTCCAGGTAATCGACCGCTGAAAGAATGCGAGCGCCGATCGGAATCTCTGTGCCTTTCAGTCCGAAGGGATAGCCTGACCCGTCCCATTTTTCATGGTGGGCTCGAACGATCGGAACGACCGGATAAGGAAAGCGAACACGTTCCAGAATGTCCGCGCCGACAACGGTGTGAATCTTCATCTTCTCGAATTCTTCCGGCGTTAGCCGGCCAGGCTTCGAGATAATGTGTTCGGGCACGGCAAGCTTTCCAATGTCATGCAGCAGCGCTGCCGCGTGCAGGGCTTCCAGTTCGGCTCCCTTGATCCCTAATTCTTTTGCCACCTCGATGGCATAGACGCGAACCCGCTGCAGGTGGGCATGCGTGGTCTGGTCCTTGGCTTCGATGGCCAGCGCAAGTGCTTCGATGGTTCGCAAATGCAGGTTGGCGATTTCTTCCACGTGCCGCTTTTCGTCGTCCAGCTTGCCCAAATACAAACGGTAGGAGCGGTAGATGACGTAGATGGCGGGCACGAAGAGTAACGAGCTTTCCCAGTTAAACGCGTGATTGAACCAGCCAATTGCGCCTGCAATGCCGGCGCCGACCAAATAGTAAGGAAAGGACCAGAAGTAACAATCGATGAGAATTCGCCCCAGCGCCCGCCGTTCGCTGAACGAGATTACGGCGGCGGTACATCCCGCGTTGACAATAAAATAAATCGAAGCGGCCAGGCATAGAACCAGCGCTTTGCTGGGAATGAGTTCGTTGGCTAGAAAGCTGTGATAGGCGAAGTAAGCTAGCGCCGTTGAAACCGCGCCAGCGCAGACGTTGAACGTCACTTGGATCGCGTTCGGCCGGCCGGGAAACAAGCCTTGGGCGAGCATGGCGACAGCGCCCAGAGTGATCGCCTCCGAGTAGCTGAGCTCGGCGATCCCCACCAGGATGAACAGAAAGTTCACCGAAAGCGTGCCGGTTATGCCAGGAAGAGTAACGCGCAAGCGTGACGCCAGAATGGCGATGCCGAGGTAACAGATGAATTCAGCGATATTATTGCTGCGCTGGTGCGCCGCTGCGAGAAGCAGCGATGCCATTCCGGCGGCAATCACCAGGCCGACAAAGACTTGGGCGCCGAGGGACAGTCCTCTCCACGATTGTGTGGTTGCCGACATACGTGTGCGATTCAACCCTTCGCTGCTCCGCTTTACCGGAACGCGAGGGTATCCCAACCGTAGGATAAACAGCTAACAGATTTATTAACAATGATTTGCAGCCGTTGCGGGAAACTTCGGTAATCTCTCGAATTACTTGATTTGGAACTACTTTCGGAGGTGCAAGAAAGCAGGGATGTTACTCGAATCGATTGCCGTGGCGGCCTAAGAGGGCTTCTGGTCTCAGCTGACTGCTTTCCCGCGGAACTGTCGCAATCCAGCCACGAGAAACAAGGTGTCAAACGCCGTCAACACAATTAATACCGCCAGCAAAGGGAGATGCGGGAACTGGGGCACAAGAGTTCCGCGCAGGCCTTCACTCGCATATACAAGAGGGTTCACCAGCACGACTTTCTGCAGGATGGGAAAGCTATTGAGTGCGCTCCAGGGGTAATACGTACAGCCAAAGAAAATCATGGGGGTCAAAACCATGCTGAACATCAATCCGATGTGCTGCTGATTGACGCTGCAGCCCAACGCTAGACCGCCGCACGCGGAGAACAGCGCCACCAGCAGGGTAACGCAAGCAAAAGTGAGGGGTTGTGCACTGTCACCGATACGCCCGGGCGCAAAATTATCCACGCTGCGGGAATCACAACCAGGCCTGCGATCAGCGCCTGGAGCGTCCCGGCAAGCACTTTTTCGATCGCAACCCAGGAGATTTCCATGGGAGCTAACAGGCGATCTTCGATCTCGCGGGTGAACTGGAATTCGGTAATCAATGGCATGGCCACTGCCCAGACCCCGGTAAAAACCATGCTGATGGCCATGATGCCGGGAAGCAGCAGGCTTTTGTATGCCTCGGGCATGTAACCGCTGCGGACCATCACTCTTCCAAAGATGAACACGAACATCAGTGGCTGCAGAAAGGTCTGCATCAGCAAAACCATGAAGTTGCGGCGAGCTACCTGGACATCGCGCGCGAGCATGGCGAAAAATGTCTTCCAGTTCATTCCCGCAGACTCCTTCCGGTATGGTGCAGAAATAGATTTTCCAGGCTGGGTTCGGAGATGTGTACATCGCGCAGCTCCGAACCGGCGGCAGAAGCCATGCTGGCGATCTCTGCAATCAGCGAACCGCCGCGATCGGCATAAAGGTCGGCCCCGGTTTGTTCGCCGTCCTGAGATCCGTTTTGCGCAATAGCGCGCACCTCGCGTACTCCCGGCAATGTTTGCAGCCGTTGCATGAGTTCGGCAGAATGATTACCGAAACGCAAACGCAGCAGATAACCGCCGGGGACCGAAGCCTTCAACTCGGTCGGTGTCCCGAGCGCGATGTTGCGTCCGTGATCGATAATGGCGAGGCGTCCCGCGAGCGCATCGGCTTCTTCCATGTTGTGCGTGGTCAACAGGATCGTTTTGCCGGTCTGGTTGTATTCGCGAATAATCTCCCACAACAGCAATTTGGTTTGCGGATCTAGACCGGCGCTCGGTTCATCGAGGAAAAGAACCTGCGGGTCGTGCATCATGGCGCGGGCTATGGAGAGACGCTGCATCATGCCGCCGGAGAAGCCGCGCACCATCTGCTCGGCGCGGTCGCGAAGCTTGAATCGGTCCAGAAGGCTTTCGGCTCGGGATGCTCTGGTCGCAGAGTCGAGTCCGAAGTAAGCGCCGTGAAACAAGAGAATCTCGCGCGCTGTTAGAGAGAAGTCGAGATTCGGACGCTGCGCCACCACCCCAATCAGTCTTTTGACGGCTACCTGTTCTTTCCAGACATCGTGTGTGCCGATCCAAGCCTCGCCGCCGCTTGGCCGCACTCGTGTGGTTAGAATTCCCACGGTTGTCGACTTGCCTGCACCATTCGGCCCCAGCAGTCCGAAGACTTCGCCTGCCGCAACGTCCAGCGTCAGACCATTGAGCGCGACAATCTCCGGCTTCGGTTGCTTTTCGCCCTTCGCGCGTCCTGCGGGCGAGCCAAAACCGGCCGCAGCGAACGGAGGAGCGGAGGTGTAGACCTTGCGCAGATCGCGAGTGCGAATTCCTACCATAAGTGTGCGGAATAAGACCTTTGCATGTTTCCAAAGGGTGGAGGGAATGTTAATTCCCCCGGACTGGATGACAGATTTGGTGGCGGCGCGTGGACTCGAACCACGGACCTACGGATTATGAGACCGTCGCTCTAGCCACCTGAGCTACGCCGCCATATTTGGGAGACGCAATGGGAGGATTAGTCGCCTGGGGCGAACTCTCGCTGCCATGGACACGACAGCTGGAGTCGCGCGTCACGTCCAGTTCTTCATTCTAAGAGTCATTGCAAAATGCTGTCAAACAGTGGCTACCATGCATTTGCCCGAATCGCCACTTGCCAGTTGCGCTATGAAACGGGAAACTGGTGCTCTCATGAAAATAATCGCCGTCATTCCCGCCCGGCTAGCCTCTACGCGCCTGCCGCGCAAGATGCTGCGCGAGATCGCGGGCAAGCCTCTCGTGGGGTGGGTGTATGAGGCGGTTCGGTCGTCGCTGCTTCTCTCGGAAGTGATTGTCGCTACTGATTCCGAAGAAATTATGGGCGTGTGCGGTCGATACGGTTGGAACGCGCGGATGACTTCGCCGGATCACCGCAGTGGAACTGAGCGCGTGCAGGAAGTGTCAAACTCTATCGATGCGGATGTCTACATCAACGTGCAAGGCGACGAACCGATGGTGCGTCCGGAACAAATCGCGACGCTCATTGATGTGATGAAGGATCCGGCAGTTAGCGTGGGAACGCTGAAGACTCCGTGGTTAGCGGAAGAAATTCATAATCCCAACGCCGTCAAAGTTGTAGACGACTCCGGCGGCCGCGCTCTGTATTTTTCGCGCGCTACGATTCCCTTTGACCGTGACGGTACTCAGCCGGCGTATTTTAAGCACCTCGGCCTCTATGCCTACCGGAAACCCGCTCTCGATCTTTTTGTAAGCCTGCCCGAATCGATGCTGGAAAAAAGTGAGCGGCTGGAACAACTTCGCTTTCTGGAGAATGGAATTCCGATCTATGTCGGCGAGACGCCTCACGACTCTATCGGGGTGGACACCGAGGAAGATCTGCAGCGTGTGGCTGAAATTCTGCGCAGGCGATGAAGTTTAAATTCGAAACATAGTAGAACCTCCTAGGCCTGTGGTCCCGCAGCACTCTGCGTGCGGCCCCACGCTTCCGCTGCTTCTACGCGCTTCGAGATTGCCGGATGGGAATGGAACAATACCTCCACCCACCTTGAAGGCGTGCGCTCTGCAAGGTTTTGCTGCGCCAGCTTGTTCATCGATGAAATGAAGGGTTGCACATCGGCGATCGATTCGAAAGCGTAGCGATCGGCTTGGCGCTCGTTATAGCGCGAATAGGCATTGAGCGCCGGCATCAGCAGCAGAGAAAGCACGCTGGCGGTAATGGCAAGCAACGGCATATTCGCGAAATCGGAAAGCTCCTCGAACATGTGACGATCGACGGCATAGTGAAGCACCCAATTCGCCACCCAAAAACCAAGCAGGGTAGTTCCCGCCTGTACTGCAATACTTTTTAGAATGTGGCGATGAACATGATGGCCCAGTTCGTGCGCGAGTACGGCCTCGATTTCATCGGGAGCATAATTATCTAGTAGCGTATCGGCGAGGATGATTCGCCGGGTGTTGCCTAATCCGGTTAGGGCGGCGTTGGCTTTCTTGCTTTTTTCAGAGAGCTTCCAGCGATAGATGCCGCGCACACGAGTGCCCGCGCGTTCGCTGAGTTGTACCAGCCGCCGGCGAAGGTCTTCATTCTCCAACGGCTCGAACTTGTAAAAGATTGGGAGCAGCACGACGGGGGCCAGCTGGGCCAAGAGAATGAACAACCCCATAAACAGCGCCCAGGTAATCAGCCACCAGTGCTGCGAAAACTGGCGAATCATGAAATACAACAATTCCACCACGATTCCGGCGAGCGCGAGACCGACAAGAAAGCCTTTGGCTTCGTCCCATAGCCAGGCGCGAAGCTTTTGGTTGGAAAGTTGAAATTTTCGCTCCAGCCGGAAGCCGTAGTAGTCCGGGGCTAAGCTGAGCACTTTACTGATGAGGAGCAGAAAGAATAGATAAAGAAAGACGGAAAGAGTGTAATTCTGAAATCCGCGGCGGTAGGCCAGATCGCGCAACCAACCCGTCCAGCCGGTGACCAGCAGGACAATTAGGAATGCGGTGCCGATGGCAAAATCGGCGATCCCCAGCCAGCGCTGGATCCGATTGTAACGAGGCGCCTCAGGCGAGTCTGGGGTCGAGGATGTGACATCTTCGAGTGGCATGCTTAATTAGAAGTATCGCATTCCCGTTGCCAGAAATGTGGAGTTTTGGAGGCGACAGGTATCTTCAGTTACTTCCAACAAAACTCTCGGCCGCTGTCAGGATTTCGCTTACCAACTCGGGGGATGCGGCTTCGGCATATAGGCGCAGCAGGGGTTCTGTGCCCGAGGCGCGGAAAAGAATCCACGCTTCCGCTCCGTTGCTGTTGGTGGGGGCATCGAGAAAAAACTTGATGCCGTCGAGATTTTCTTTCTTCACCACGTGGTATCGATCGAGGCTATTTGTGCTTTCGGACGCCGCACGTTGAATTGCGCTCTGCTTGATCGCGTCTGGAATGTGCAGATCGCGCCGGCCATAATAGTGAGGCCCGAATTCGCGCTGCAGGTCGGCAACTAACTGGCCCAACGGTTTGCCTTCTTCCGCCATTGCATTGGCCAGCAGCAAACAATTCAGTAGTCCGTCGCGCTCCGGGAGAAAGCGCGAGTAGCCGATGCCGCCAGATTCTTCGCCGCCGATAAGGATGTCATGCTCCATCATCACATCCGCGATGTACTTGAATCCAATCGGCGTCTCGTAGAGTTTGCGGCCATATTTCGCGGCAATGCGGTCCAGCATGCGCGTTGTGTTGAATGCGCGGACAACGTCTCCCGTCCACTGTTTGCGCTCGAGCAACCAGTACAAAAGCACGCAGTAGATTTTGTGCGAGTCGACAAAGCTCCCGTCTTCCGCGACCGCGCCGATGCGGTCGGCATCGCCGTCGGTGGCCAGGCCGGCGTCGCATTTCTCCCGCACTACGGTTTGTTGCAAAAGAGAAATGTGCGGCTTGATCGGTTCGGGATTGATGCCCGGGAACAGCGGGTTCAACTCCTGCCGGATAGCAATGAATTGAACGCCACGCTGGTGAAATATTCCTGACAGAACTCCGCGGCCTGAACCGTACATCGAGTCGATGGCAAACTTGGCCTTGGTTTTGCCAATAAGATCCATGTCGGCGAAGCGACAAATGGCTGCAATGTAGGGGGTCTTGAGATCGACTTCTTCGATCGTCGCTTTCGAACCCTGGGGCATCGCGCCGGCGCGCAATTCCTCTTCTACCTTCTTCATGATCGCGGGAGTCGCGGACCCGCCGAAATTTCCCTTGAACTTCATCCCGTTCCAATTAAATGGATTGTGGCTGGACGTAACCATCACGCCGCCGGCAGCGCCGCTGTTCTTAACCGCGTAGGAGACCGCGGGGGTGGGAGTGTAATCGTTGGCCAGCTTCACGGGAATGCCGGCTGTGGCAATCACTTCTGCCGCCGCCTGGGCCGCGCTCTGCGAGGCGAAACGCGTATCGTAGCCGACGATGACGCCGCGCTGCGAATCCTCGTACTTCAGCACGTAGGATGCGATTGCGCCGGCGACGCGACGCACATTATCGAAGGTGAAATCGTCGGCGATGATCGCTCGCCAACCGTCGGTTCCGAATTTGATCTCTCGAGACATGTGAAAATCGTCGTTCGTCGCCGATCGTTAGCCGTTCGTCGCGGGCGCCTCACAAATAGCTGGCGAACGACGAGCGATTACCCCCAACGATTCAAGTCAGTTTGTGCAGCTTCTTATCGTCCAGATACTTCACTACTTTGCCGACGTCCTGCGCATGTTGCCGGGTCGTGATTAGTAAAGCGTCATCTGTTTCGACCACTACCAAGTTGTTTACCCCGACGATCGCGACAAATTTTCTTGGGACGTGAACGTAATTTCCGGTGGCGTTCAGAATAAATGCGCCAGCACCATTGATAAGGTTGCCCTCACGCGGATTGCTCTTCGCAGTGTGGTGTTCGTGCAGCGCGGTCCAGGATCCCAGGTCGTTCCAGCCGAAATCGGCGGGCAGGCAAATGATGTTCGAAGCTTGCTCGCCCTTCGCGGAACGCGGCTCGAGCAGTGCATAATCGACGCTGATGCTCGCGCATTTTGGATAGAGCTTTCGGAAGGTCGCAGCAAATTTGCGGGTGCCGAAGGTTGCGGTGATCTCTTCCAGCAGGGGAGCGGTTTTCGGAAGGTGCTCGCGCAGGGCGTTAACCAGTGTGCGAGCGCTCCACAAAAACATTCCGCTGTTCCAGAAATAATTCCCTGCGGCTACAAAGGATGCCGCCTTCTCGACGTCGGGCTTTTCCGTGAAGCGGCGCACCCGCAGCGCATCGCCAGCAAACACGCTACCCGCCTCGATGTAGCCGTATCCAGTTTCCGGTCGAGTGGGTCGAATGCCGAGCACCACAATATTTTCGCCGCTGGCTGCGATCTCGATGCCGCACTCGATGGTCGCGCGATATTTTTTTTCATCGGCGATTACATGATCGGAAGGGAATAGTCCAAGGACCGCATCGGGATGTTCGCGCAACAAGAGAAATGCGGCAAGGCCGATCGCGGGTGCAGTGTTACGCCCCGCCGGCTCTGCCAACACTTGCGCCTTCGGCAACTTTGGCAACTGCTTTAGAATCGCGGGACGAAGATCGTCGTTCGTGATGATCCAAAATTGGTGTGTGGGTGCGAGCGGCAGAAGCCGCGCCACGGTCTGCTGGATCATGCTCTGTTTGCCGTCGAGTGCCAGTAACTGCTTAGCACGCCGCTTCCGGCTCAATGGCCAAAAACGCGTGCCGCGGCCTCCGGCGAGTATCACGGGATAAAAGTGTGGGTTCTTGGCCAAAGTGTTTGTGATGCCGCGCTACATCCGCGTTTCCGGTTCGGGCAACGCCGCCCCCGGAACACGCGCTCTTAAAAACTCCAACGTCCACTGCGGGCGCACGACAAATTTCCCCACCGACGCGGGAATTACAATCGCATCGCCCTTCGCCACAGTCACCGGTTCGGCGCTCGCGGTTTCCATCACGCCGCAGCCTTCCACGGCAACCAATATCTGCGCGGAACTCTTGCTGGAGTCGTCGAGCGTACTCAATTCCTGCACGTCCTTAATCTCAAACATATCTACAACAAAGTAAGGAGCGGCAACCAGCAAGCCCTGCCGATTGTTGCGGCCGGGAATTTGTGCCGGAGCCGGCCGCACAACTTTTCCGGACGCAACGCCCAGCTTCACCGCCGCTAATCCTTCTTTCAGATGCAACTCGCGCGGGCGACCATAATCATACAAGCGATAGGTCGTGTCCGACTGTTGTTGCGTCTCGACAATCACCGAGCCCGGCCCCAGAGTGTGCACCGTTCCACCGGCAACATAAATCATGTCGCCGGTGAAAACGTTGAGCCAGTTCAGCAACTCTTCGGCGCGCTTCTC
>Ga0210401_10008343_pt1 | contig 10292 bp, 9 predicted proteins | sample IncBWH32MmetaG_FD_150866 | JGI IMG/M metagenome (GOLD analysis project Ga0210401, IMG submission 150866) | Forest soil microbial communities from Barre Woods Harvard Forest LTER site, Petersham, Massachusetts, United States - Inc-BW-H-32-M | ecosystem: Environmental > Terrestrial > Soil >... | reverse complement strand
TGGGCGTGAAGATATGTTGCAAGGCAAGGAGATAGTTGGCGGGGTGGTTTATGGTCTGCGCCTTGTCCAAACCGACGGTGACACCAATCTGCGCATCGACAAGACTGATATCGCGCTGGGCACGGCCGTAAAGAGTGGTTTTGTCGCTGAATTTGTGGTCGACACGCACCAGCCAAGTGTCTTCGTGAACCGTTGTCTGTATAGGGTGGGTGAAGGCCTCAATGTCAGTGGGCAGATCGTTGGCGTCGAAACTTTCGTTTCCGAGTTCAGCCGGCGTCAAGGCCCTGAAGTCGTTATCAGGATAAACCACTAATGGAGCACATCCAGCTATGGTGCCAGTTGAGGCACGCCAGGGAAAACCCTGAAGAATTGCGCACATGTTTGGCGAAGGACCAAAATGTACCGGGGGAGTTTGTGTGACATCGTTTCTGCCATTAATGAGAACGTCTTCCACAAAGCTCTTGCTCGGTACAAAGATCGTTCCCAACGAGGTGGACTCCTGCAATTGGCGGAGTCCCTCGTAGCTAAGGAAGAAGAAGGTTTTGTCTTTCTTGACAGGCCCGCCCACCGTCATTCCGTACTGGCCCATTCGAAAGGGCAGGATCTCCGGTATGATCGGGTTGCCGGTAGCGTCTGGCGCGAAATCGTCAAAATTTCGAGCATCGAACACGGAATTTCTCAAGTAGCCAAAGGCTGTTCCGTGGAAATCGTTGGTCCCGGATTTGGTGACGACATTGATCTGACCACCGGCCTGCGTTCCGTATTCCACGTCGTAGAGCGCGCTGTTGACGCGATACTCTTCCACTGCATCTTCGGATATTTGCAGTCGAGTCTGTGATTTCTGCGCCTGCTCCTGGATTCCGCCCGCGTCAACTCCGTCGAAATTGAAATTGTTATCGTCGCGAGCGCGGCCCGCAAAACGGATGGTGCGTTGATCGCCGCCGCCGTCGTCCTGGGCGAAGGGGGCTAGCAGGGTCAGGCTGGACCAATCGCGGCCGTTCACCGGCAGGTTCGCGATCTGTTCGGTATTAATTACGGTGGCGGCCGCAGCAGAGGTTCGTTCCGCCGGACCTGCCTCTGCGGTGATAAGAACTTTGTCTTCGATCTCACCGACGGTCAGGGAGACATCGAGCGTATGAGTTTCGCCCACTTGCAGAATCACTTGTTCGATCACCTTGGTCTTGAAACTGGGATTCGAGACCGTGACGGTGAACTGCCCAACGGGGAGCCCTGGAAAGCGATAATAACCGCTCGAGTTTGTCTTGCGCTCCTGGCTAATCCCGGTGTCAACAGCCGTAACTTTGACAGCCGCTCCGCTAATGGCTCCGGCACTTGGATCCGTTACCGTGCCTTCCAGAGTGGCGCGCTCGGTCTGAGCAAAAGAAGGCGCGCCAGTGGCCAATAGCGCGAAACCTGCAAAAACAGAAAAAATTGCGAAAAGTCGGTAATACTTGGACTTCATGGATCCCCCCAATTTTTGTATCCGGCAAGAAACTCCACCTGCGGTGATTCCTGGTGCGTCAGTTTTGACACTTGAACTCTTAAAACTTTCCTCGATTTAACCGAGGAAATGGAAACCGCCCATGACGCGACTTGAAACGTTGGTTAAATTGACGCTGAAGTTTTTTCAGGTAAGCCCGAACGTGTGGCTAAGTCATTCCATTACCGAGAGTTCTAAACCGCGCCAGCGGGGAGCTTGATTTGAAATTCGGAACCGGCGCCGGGCGTGCTCTCGGCAGCGATTGTTCCGCCATGCATTTCCGCGATCCAACGGGCGATCGCAAGCCCCAGTCCCGCACCGCCATTGCTCTTGGACCGAACGCGATCGACGCGGTAAAACCTGTCAAAAATATTCTTTAGCTCCGATTCGGGGATGCCCTCGCCAGAATCTCGAACCGTAATCTGCGCGTGAGTCTCCGATTGAGACAAAGCAATCTCGCATCGCCCGCCGCTTGGACTATATTTCACCGCGTTGTCCAAAAGGATGAGCAGCAGGCGGTCGATCGCGATGGCGTCTGCTTTGACCCAAACGGGCTCGCGCGGAGTCGTGGCGGTGATATCCAGCGCTTTCTCGAGGCCAAGCAAGGCGGCTCGCTCCCGAGCTTTTTGCACATGCGCGGAAAGGTCGAGAGGGCGCATATCCATGCCGGCTGCACCGGCGTCGGCTCGGGCAAGGGTCAGCAGATTTTCGAGCAATTCCGACGTGTCCACGGAAGTTTCGAGAATGGTGGATAAGGCCCGGCGATACTCTTCTTGGGCGCGCGGCTTCCGCAAAGTAATTTCGGCGGTGGCGCGAATCACAGCTACCGGCGTCCGCAAATCGTGCGAGGCATCGGCCGTGAACTGCGTAATGCTTTTGAAGGAGGCTTCTATGCGCGCAAGCATGGCATTGAGCGTTTCTGTGAGGTGTCGTAGCTCGTCACGAGCTCTCGGCACTTCCAGCCGGCTGGACAGATTCTGTGCGCCGATTAGCCGGACCGTCTCAATGATCCGGTTGACGGGGGCAAGCGACCTTCCGCTTAACCAGTAGCCCAAGAGCGAAGCTAGCAGGACCAATACGGGAAGGAACTCCTTTTCAATGAGCCTGAAATGGTCAAGAGCTTGATCGAAGGGCTCGGTCGGCACCGCGGCACGAATCTCATAAACGTTCCCGCCTGTCGTGATGCGCTGAAGCGCGATTCGATACTGCAAAGCATCGAGGTTCGTGGTGGCAAAGGAAACCTGTGCGTCCCGAATCCGTGGCAGCGGAGGATTTATTCGCAAAAACTGCTGAGGCCGGAAGATCCAATTGCCATCCGAGTCCGCAACTTCAAAAAGCGCTCCATTCGCCCAAAGCAGCGCAAGCTGGGTGAGTTCTTCTCGGACCTTGGCTTCTCCCTGCCAGGAAGTGCGGTCTAGAACACGTCGAACAGTCTCCAGGTTCGAGCGTGAGGCGTTGTCGACGGTCGTCTCAATGCTGCGGCGGAAGCCAAGGTCACTCACCCAAACGAAGGCCACAAACGACGAAGCCAGAACGACGAAGTAGAGAGCAGTGAGGCGCGCTCGAATCGGCAAATTCATCAAGCCGGATGGCCTCCGACCGAGTACCCGAACCCGCGGTGGGTCTGAATCAATTTCTTGGTAGCACCGTCATCCAACTTCTTTCTTAGAAGCCGAACGAAAGCCTCAACGGTGTTTTCTGCGACGTCAGGGCGATTGCTCCACACCGCGTCCAATATTGCCCATCGCGACAACACACGGCCGGGATTCTTCACCAGCAGCTCGAGCAGACGGAATTCGGTGACAGTCAAGTAAATCTCGCGTCCGTGGCGGAAGGCGCGATAAGAATTTACGTCGAGAACCAGATCTTCAAATTCCAAAACACTTTTCGGCCTCGCGGATGCTCGCCGTTCCAGGGCGCGAATCCGTGCGAGTAATTCCACGAAGGAAAATGGTTTCGTAAGATAGTCGTCGGCCCCAGCGTCGAGACCCTTGACGATATCCGACAGAGCGTCGCGCGCCGTGAGCATCAGCACCGGAACGGAATTGCCCCGAAAGCGCAACTGCCGCGCCACTTCCAATCCATTCATGCCGGGAAGCATGACATCGAGAAGAATCAGGTCAAAAGCGGTGTCTCCAGTAAGTTGAAGGGCCGCGCGACCGTCCGCGGCCCGATCAACTTCGTAGGACTCGTCCCGTAGTCCATGGACCAAGACTTCGGCCAAGACTTCATCGTCTTCCACGACCAGGATGTTCATGCGAAGAGCTCGCCGAGAGTCTAAGCTCCATTCCATGAACGTTTGGTGAATCCCGCGTTACAGAAAGATTTCCAGTCGACGACATCTTCGGCCCCTTGAACTGAATGCGGACACACGACCTGCGTCGGTGGAACCGACCCATGGGCCAGCGATTCAGCCCCTCGCAAAATGGCCAACCGGGTGTACAATGCCGCCCGTTGGGGTTCCTAGGTAGCCACAGCATGAGGAATGGCAGCCGTGAGCCTCCCCAATCAAAAGACGCAAACGAAGCCAAATATAGGGATAGCTTCTATCAACGCATTCAAGTCATCTCCGGGGGTAACGTATCGATTCCACAGCACCGGGCGAAGCAGACAACTGCTCCACCCGGTCGTTCTTTGAATGGACCCAATAGGAAACTCGGCGATTGAGGATTATGAGGATGGCTCTGCCCACAGACAAACACTTTACTGCTCGGATCATCGAGCGGAAAGATTTGTCTGAAGATTTGTGGTTGATCCGGGTTGATCCCGGCGGCCCATTTTCATTTAAAGCCGGACAATACGCCACTCTCGGCGTGGATCACGAAGACAAGCGCATCGAGCGAGCCTACTCCATTGTCTCTTCCCCGTACGAAGAAGGCCTCGAGTTTTTCATAGAGTTGGTTCCGCAAGGCGCCCTCACGCCGCATCTCTACAAACTCAAAGTCGGCGACACCATGCTTTGCCGCAAAGTCTCGAAGGGGCGCTTTACGCTCGATCTGAAGAGCGGCCGCATCAATCATCTTCTTCTCGCTACCGTCACTGGTGTCGCCCCGTTTGTCAGTTATGTGCGAACTCTTTACAAGGATTGGAAAGCCGGCAACAGTCCTATGCCCGGCGAGCACAAGTTCTTTTGTCTGCAGGGCGGAAGCCGTTCGTGGGAGTTCGGTTATCGCGAAGAGCTCGAGCGGGTCGCCGCGGAAGTCCCCTGGTTTAAATATGTCGCAACCATTAGCCGTCCCTGGGAGGACGCCTCATGGAAAGGACAAACTGGCCGCGTCGATGATCTCGTGCGCATGTATGTCGACAAGTGGAGTCTGCGCCCGGAAAGCACCACTGGCTATCTCTGCGGCCACCCCAGCATGTGCGAAAACGGCCAAGGCATTCTCTCTCGTGCCGGCTGGCAAAAGGGTTCTTTGTTCGAAGAAGTCTATTTCATCCCTGGCAAAGAGGTCGGAGCCGGATAACCAACTCTCATTCGAGCGCTAATTTGTTTGCGAGCCTGGCGGTTCGAATTCGTTGTAGAATGCCGCGCGGGCGGGCCAAAACTGGATTCGTGGGCGAGTTCTGAAGTAGCGGAGAGAATACCGGAGGAAGCTTCATGATTGTCGGAGTGCCACGAGAAACCTTTCCTGGAGAGCGCCGTGTAGCGATGGTGCCCGCCGTAATTCCGAGCCTCACGAAAGCAGGCCTCGAAGTTGTTGTGGAAGCTGGCGCGGGAAAAGAAGCCGGATATCTGGACACTGAATACGCTGCCAAAGGAGCGAAGATTCTCCCTACGCGCGCCGATGTTTTCGGTGCGGCCGATATCGTCGTTCAAGTGCTCTGCTACGGCTCGAATGACAAGACCGGCAAGGCCGATGTTCCGCTCTATCGCCCCAATCAAGTGCTGATCGGCTTTCTGCGTCCCCTTGGCTCTCTCGAAACCATTCAAGAGATCGCGTCCAAGGGCGTCTCCGCTTTTTCGATTGAATTGATGCCGCGCACAACGCGGGCGCAAAGCATGGACGCGCTTTCGTCAATGGCCACCATCAGCGGCTACAAGGCCGTGTTGATCGCTGCGGACGCTCTCCCCAAGCTTTTTCCGATGATGACGACCGCGGCGGGAACGATCACGCCCGCCCGCGTTTTCATCATTGGATGCGGCGTAGCCGGACTGCAAGCCATCGCCACCGCGCGAAGACTCGGCGCGGTTGTTTCGGCATACGACCTCCGTCCGGCGGTAAAAGAGCAGGTCCAGAGCCTCGGCGGACGCTTCGTGGAGATCGCGGTTGAAGCTAAGGACGCACAGGATGCGCGCGGGTACGCGACGGCGCAGGGCGAAGAGTTCTACAAAAAGCAACGCGAACTGCTCGGAAAAGTAGTCGCGGAAAGCGACGTCGTTGTTACCGCCGCGGTAATCCCCGGCAAAAAGTCCCCCATTCTCGTAACCAAAGAAATGGTCGACGGAATGGCGCCGGGCTCAGTGCTAGTGGATCTGGCCGCCGAGCGCGGCGGCAACTGCGAGCTAACTCGCGCAGGCGAAAAAGTGGAAGAGCACGGAGTGACCATCATCGGCTCGATCAATTTAGCCAGCACCGTTCCCTATCACGCCAGCCAAATGTACGCCAAAAACGTGGCCACGTTTCTTCTGTATGTGGTGAAAGATGGCAAGCTCCAAATTAATCCGCAGGATGAAATTGTCCGAGAAACATTGTTGACCCAGGGTGGGGAAATTGTGAGCGCCAGGCTGCGTGAAATTTACAAACTCCCGGCGCTGGCTGCGAAATCATAAGGAGGCATGGATGCCCGCGGATTTTATTTCGAGTCTGTTTGTGTTCATTCTATCGGCATTTTTAGGCATCGAGCTGATTAAACGGGTTTCTCCGCTGCTGCACACTCCGCTGATGTCCCTGACCAACGCTCTCGACGCGATCGTGGTGGTCGCGGCCATCATTATTGCCGGCCGTCACGAGACGCGCCTGTCGACCATTCTCGGCCTCGTTGCGGTCGCCGCCTCCTTCAGCAACATGGTCGGCGGTTTCGTCATCACCGACCGCATGCTCAGCATGTTCAAGACCGGCAAGGCGGCGAAAAAGCCATGAGCCCAGCCGACCTCCAGCAACTCATCGATTTCACATACATCGCGGCGGCGATTGGGTTCATCCTCGCGATCAAGTGGCTGGGCTCACCTGTCACGGCCAAGCGCGGCGTCGTCATCGGCGAACTCGCTTCGGCCATAGCCGTCATCGCCACGCTGTGCGATCCTCAGGTTGACCAGTACAAGTGGATCATCATCACGCTGATCATTGGCGCCGCCGTCGGCGTACCCCTTGGTATGGTGAAGATGACCGCGGTTCCCCAGCGAACCGCGTTGAGCCACGCTTTCGGCGCGCTTTCTGCCGCCCTCATCGGCATCGCCGAATATTACGTCTCTGCTCCCCACGTGCCCAAGTTCCAGATGGCGGAAATCGGCCTCGAAGTCATCATCGGCTCGCTCACCTTTACCGGCAGCTTGATCGCTGCCGGCAAACTGCAGGAAATCCTCCCGCAACGCCCTATCACCTATAAAGGACAGAACTACGTCAGCTTGACGGTTCTAGCTGCCGCGCTTGGTCTCGTGGTGGCTCTCGTCATTCATCCCGAAATGACCTTTCTGTTCCCCATCATGATCGGCGTAGCCCTGATCTTCGGAATCATGCTCGTCACGCCCATCGGCGGCGCCGACATGCCTACGGTGATCTCGCTCTTGAATTCGTATGCCGGCTTCTCCGCTTCACTCCTCGGGTTCGTGCTCAATAACAAAGTCCTGATCGTTGCGGGCGCCCTTGACGGTGCTTCTGGCTTCATCCTCTCGGTCATCATGTGCAAAGCTATGAACCGCTCCTTCACCAACGTTCTCTTCGGAGCCTTTGGCCAAGTGCAGGCCTCCGCCGCAGGCGCTAAAGAAGAACGCGCGGTCAAGAGCGCCTCCCCGGAAGATGCCGCGGGGATTCTTGCGGCCGCCAATACGGTGGTGATTGTTCCTGGGTATGGAATGGCCGTCGCGCAAGCACAGCACAAAGTCCGCGAACTCTACGACATCCTCACGAAAAAAGGCATTGACGTTAAATTCGGCATTCATCCCGTCGCCGGACGCATGCCTGGCCACATGAACGTTCTGCTCGCCGAAGCCGACATCCCTTACGACCGCTTGAAGGAGATGGACGAGATTAACGGTGACCTACCGCAAACCGACGTTGCACTGATCATCGGCGCGAACGACGTTACCAATCCGGCCGCCCGCACCGACCAAAGCAGCCCCATCTTCGGCATGCCCATCATCGACGTGGACAAAGCCCGCACCGTCATGGTCATCAAACGCAGCATGGCCGCAGGCTTCGCCGGAATCGACAACCCGCTCTACTACCTCGACAACACCATGATGCTCTTCGGCGACGCCAAAAAATTCGTCAGCGACATCGTTCGCGAACTCAGCGGCGGCGGTGGCCACTAAAACTGACGAAATGAAACCGGGCCGCAGGCAGCACGCAAATCGTCGTGCGTCCCTACAGCCCGGTTGAACTAAATCTTCACATCTTCAACTACCACTCAAAACGGCAGTTCATCCCCTATCCGCCGCGAACAACCCTTCGCGGGGCTGTCTTACCGTCGCATCGGCTGGATCTGAACTACTTTTTGTCATTTTTGTCAGGAGTTACGTGGCCGCGTCCATCCCGCTCTTCGTTTCCTTTGAAGTGGGCGTTATCGACGCGCTTTGTTGGCTCGGCTTTCTCGCCACGGTTTGGCTTCGAGCCCTTATAGCCCTTCTGTGGATCGTAACTGTTATCTACCTTGCCGCGGAAATCGGTCTTGCCATGAAACCACGGGCCGGCGCCAACAAAAACGTCCCCAGTAAACCATTCCGGACCGTAGTAGCCAGCGGGAGCACAGTCATACGGAGCAGCCTCAAAGTAACCGTAGGGACATTCAGGGGCAACCCCGATGCTCACGGCCACCTGAGCCTCCGCCCTGGGCACCGCTGCTGTGAAGCAGCTTGCGGCAACCGCGGCTATTACCAGAAATCTGAATCCACGCATAAGTTCACCTCGTTATCTCAGTCTCAAATTTCTCGAACTGTTAATTCTAGAACGATGCCCAATGCCGCGTCTGTTCCATACCGGGCACTTTCAAGGGCCTACTGAGAGACAACCATGCACTCTCTGGCTAAGGGTAGGCATCTCGTGGGGGCGACATAGTGGCTGAAAGTGAATGTGCGCTCATGCGAGCGCACCATCTGCTGATTACAATCCCGTTGTTCAGGAATAAATTAGGTCACTACGGGAGGGAATTGCCGAGGAAACGATCTGCAGCAAACACGGAATAGGACTTCCGCCCGCCAGCCTCAACCACTATCCTCTACCACCTGGCTTAAGCTGGCGACTTCCAAACGTAAAAATTCTTCTCATCGGCAAGCGTCTCAATGTCCATCCCCGCTGAAGTCGACGCGCGATGAACCGCCGAGCGCAGGTTTGCCAGTCCAATTCCGTTCACATCGGCAAGCGGGATTTCGAGCGCCGATCCGGGCTTCACAGTCTCCAACTCTTCCAGGATTCCTTCCACCAAGTCGTGGTGCTTTCCCCGGCGCCCTTTCCTAAGACTGGACAAATCCACCCGCCGATACTTCAACGCTGGTTGCTTCCCTCCAGCTTGCTGTCTACTGGCCATTGGGCCCTCCCCCATTTCGCAGGGTACGGTACCACACCGACGATTTTAGGGCAACTATAGCTTTGTTCTATGCACATTCTGTCGTATGCGCTATTCATACGATAGTTCTAGCATTCGCGTCCGTTAGTGACGCGGCCACTTATCCACTACTACGGTCTACGTTGTCCGTAGCTCCGCTAAAGGAAGCCAATATTGTCACCTTTCTTTAGTGTTCCGGATACTCTGTTTGCATGCGTCGAGAACTCGTTTGGGTCAAGAACCCAGGCTTTCAAGGCTGGGCTTGTTCGCAATGCGCCTGGCTCTTCAACCCATTGGACGCCCTCGATGGAAACACGATTGAAGAGATGAAACAGAACTACGAACGCCAGCGCGACCAGGCATTTGCCTTTCACTCCTGCCCCGAACATCCCAGGCCGAAAAATCCAAAAGGACAATAAACCAGCCAGCGCGAATGTGGCGGCGGGCGTACTGAAAAGTGGGGATTCTCTCCAGAGGGCGGTTGGGACTACAATGTCCCACGAATTCTGCCGGAGGAGACATGCGTGCCAATAGCGTGGAAGTTTCCTGGGATAGCCAGAAGTCAGACTGGGTGATTCGCATGCAAAGCGGCGACGAAGTGATCCGGCGCCATTACAAAGCGCCAAAAGACGCCGATGAGAAAACGCTTCGGGCCAAAGCCGAAGAAACCGTTAAGGAAGAAGGATACGAAGCAGACGCGGCGATAGTGAGCATTAAGCGGTAGCTGCTTGCGGCGTGGCCGCGCCACGCACTGGCGCTCTTGCCTGTACGCTTCTTCATTCTTTGCGACCCGACCCGCAGCCAAGAGTGGCGGTGCTACTCACGAGTTGAGCCACGCACGAGACTGGCTTCATTGGACATATATTTCCGGAGTGTTAAAATCTGAGACGAGCTGACATGCCACCAAAAACACTCTACGAAAAGATTTGGGATTCCCACGTAGTCCACGAAGAAGCCGGGAAGCCTGCGCTCATTTATATTGACCGTCACCTCATACACGAGGGCACATCTCCGCAAGCCTTCGCGGGGTTGAGCGCGGAAGGCCGCAAGGTACGCCGCCCCGATCTGACGTTTGCCGTGATGGACCATTCCGTTCCGACAACCGAGAAAG
>Ga0210401_10008342_pt1 | contig 10292 bp, 6 predicted proteins | sample IncBWH32MmetaG_FD_150866 | JGI IMG/M metagenome (GOLD analysis project Ga0210401, IMG submission 150866) | Forest soil microbial communities from Barre Woods Harvard Forest LTER site, Petersham, Massachusetts, United States - Inc-BW-H-32-M | ecosystem: Environmental > Terrestrial > Soil >... | reverse complement strand
CCGCCTCGTCAGCTATCGCGCGCAGCAGCCACTTGGTCAGCTCGGGGTCGTGCAGCGCGTCGTAGGCCAGCCGTCCGTCCTGGGCCTGGCCGATCAGCACGTGCCGGACCTCATCCGGCAGCTCCGCGCGCAGGCCGAGGAAAAGCTGGTAGGTGTCCACCCGGCGGCCGCCCTGGGACAGGGCCAGGATGAGGTGCCGGAGCCCAGGGTCGCCGCTGACCAGTTCGGTGTCGGCCACGATGGCCACATCGAGGATCCTGGCGCCCTTGCCGGCGAACCAGCGCTGCGACGGGATCCACTCCGCCAGCGTTTCCTCAAATGTCATATTTCCGGTCTACCCCGTCCCCGGGGAACATGCAGCATGATGTCGATCATCATCTTGCTGGTTACCTTTTGTAATCAAAGTGACCGGGCCTCCCAGGCCGCTGTCACCGCGGATGGTCTCCCCTGGGCTCGGGCAGGATAAACCAGTAAAAACCGTGGCCGGGCAGGGTGAGCAGGTAGCTGAGGTCACCGATCGGCGGGAAGGTGACCCCGCCCATGGCCTCGACCGGGGTCAGGCCCTTGAACCGGCGCAGGTCCAGCTCGACCGGCTGCGGGAACCGGGACAGGTTGTTGACGCACAGGATGCGGTCGGTGGCGTCCTGGCCGTCCGGCCGGTGCCCGGGGACGGTGTATTCCCGGACAAACGCCAGCACGCTCGGGTTGGACGAGCTGAGTTCCTCGTAGCCGCCCAGCCCGAACACCGGGTGCCGCTTGCGGATCTCGATCATGCGCTTGGTCCAGTGCAGGAACGAGCCGCCGTTCTTCTGCTGCGCCTCCACGTTCAGCGCCTGGTAGCCGTAGATCGGGTCCATCAGCAGCGGCAGGTAGAGCCGGGCCGGATCACAGCTGGAGAAGCCGGCGTTGCGGTCCGGGGTCCACTGCATCGGGGTGCGCACGCCATCCCGGTCGCCCAGCCAGATGTTGTCCCCCATGCCGATCTCGTCGCCGTAGTACAGCACCGGCGAGCCGGGCAGCGACAGCAGCAGCGCGGTGAACAGCTCGAGCTGGTTCCGGTCGTTCTCCAGCAGCGGGGCCAGCCGCCGCCGGATCCCGATGTTGGCCTTCATGCGCGGGTCCTTGGCGTACTCCGCGTACATGTAGTCCCGCTCGTCGTCGGTGACCATCTCCAGCGTCAGCTCGTCGTGGTTGCGCAGGAAGATGCCCCACTGGCAGTTGGCCGGGATAGGCGGGGTCTGGGCCAGGATCTCCGAGATCGGGTAGCGCTGCTCCCGCCGGACGGCCATGAAGATGCGCGGCATAAGCGGGAAATGGAAGGCCATGTGGCATTCGTCCCCGCCCACCTCCGGGTCGCCGAAGTACTCGACCACGTCGGCCGGCCACTGATTCGCCTCGGCCAGCAGCACCCGGTCCGGGTACAGCCGGTCCACCTCGGTCCGGACCCGCTTCAGGTACTCGTGCGTTTCCTTGAGGTTCTCGCAGTTAGTGCCCTCACGCTCGTACAGATAAGGCACCGCGTCCAGGCGGAAACCGTCGATACCCAGATCCAGCCAGAACCGGAGCACTTCCAGCATGGCGTCCTGGACCCGTGGGTTCTCGTAGTTCAGGTCCGGCTGATGAGAGAAGAACCGGTGCCAGTAGTACTGGCCGCGGACCGGATCAAAAGTCCAGTTCGAGTGCTCGTGGTCCACGAAGATGACGCGGGCCTCGGGGAACCGGTCATCGGTATCGGACCAGACATAAAAATCCCCGTACGGGCCGTCCGGATCGGCGCGGGATGCCTGGAACCACGGATGCGCCTCGCTGGTGTGGTTCATCACCAGGTCGGCGATCACCCGGATGCCGCGCTCGTGCGCCTGATCGATCAGTTCCACGAAATCCCCGATATTGCCAAAATCTGGCAATACGGACGTGAAATCGGAGATGTCGTACCCGCCGTCGCGTAGCGGCGAGGCGTAGATGGGCAGCAGCCAGATGCAGTCGATGCCCAGCCACTGGAGGTAGTCCAGCCGCGAGGTCAGGCCACGCAGGTCACCGGTGCCGTCCGAGTTCGAGTCGTGGAACCCACGGACCAGCACCTCGTAGAACAGCGCGCGCTTGTACCAGTGCGGGTCGCGCGGCTGGTCGAAGGAAAACGGGTCCGGGATCGGCTCGCCGGGCGGCGTGGAGAAACTGGGCAAGGGCTCCGGAAGCGGGAGGCCGGGAGGGGCGGGGCGGCCCGGCTCAGGCTCTGTAACCACTGCGGCTCCTGCGGACGTATCGGGGTAATTCAGGCAGACGGGGATGTCTTCACTTGAAAGATGTGGGCTGGCTCGTTCGCCGGGTCGAGTCGCACGTAATTGGCTTGGCCCCACCGGTACGACTGGCCCGAAAGCTCGTCGACCACAACGAAGTCCGTGGAGCTTTCCATTCCGAGCGCAGGCAGATCAAGCCAGACGGTGGCCTCTCGTGGCTGGTGTGGGTCAAGGTTCACGACGACCAGGACAGTGTCCTCGGCCTGGGCCAGCCGCTTGGAGAAGCAGATCAGCTCCGGCTGGTCGACGTGGTGGAAGCGTAGATTACGCAACCAGTGCAGCGCCGGGTGGGTTTTTCTGATCGCGTTGAGCCGGGCGATATACGGCGCTATGCCGGCCGGTCCCTGCTGCGCCTGGGCCCAGTCCCGCGGCCGGTACTGGTACTTCTCCGAGTCCAGGTACTCCTCACTGCCCGGCCGGACCGGCACGTTCTCGGTCAGCTCGTACCCCGAGTAGATGCCCCAGGACGGGGACAGCATGGCCGCCAGCACGGCCCGGATCTTGAACGCGGGCGGCCCGCCGTGCTGCAGGTACTCGTGCAGGATGTCTGGCGTGTTGGCGAAGAAGTTGGGCCGCATGTAGGCGGCCGCCGGGCCAGCCAGTTCGCGCGCGTACTCGGTGATCTCGGCCGAGGTGTTGCGCCAGGTGAAGTACGTGTACGACTGATGGAACCCGATCTGGGCCAGGGCGTGCATCATGGCCGGCCGGGTGAACGCCTCAGCCAGGAACAGCACGTCCGGGTCGGTCCGCGCGACCTCGGCTAGCAGCCGCTCCCAGAACGGCAGCGGCTTGGTGTGCGGATTGTCCACCCGGAAGATGCGCACCCCGTGCGACATCCACAGCCGGACCACCCGGAGCACCTCGGCGTAGATGCCCTCCGGGTCGTTGTCGAAGTTGAGCGGGTAGATGTCCTGGTATTTCTTGGGCGGGTTCTCCGCGTAAGCGATCCGGCCATTGGCCCGGGTGCTGAACCACTCGGGGTGCTCGGTCACCCACGGGTGGTCGGGCGAAGTCTGCAGGGCCAGGTCGATCGCGACCTCCATGCCCAGTTCCCCGGTCCGGGCCACGAACGTGTCGAAGTCCGCGAATGTGCCCAGGTCGGGGTGCAGCGTGTCGTGCCCGCCGGCCGGCGAGCCGATGGCCCACGGCGAGCCCGGATCCCCCGGGCCGGCCACCAGCGCGTTGTTCGCGCCCTTGCGCGCGGTGGTCCCGATCGGGTGCACCGGCGGCAGGTAGACCACGTCGAACCCCATGTCAGCAATATCGTCGAGACGGCCCGCAGCGTTCCGCAGCGTTCCGCTGCGTGGCTCTCGGTAACCCATAGGATCGACGTCCACGCCTTCGCTGCGCGGGAAAAACTCGTACCAGGCGCCGTACAGCGCGCGCTGCCGGTGCACGATCACCGGGTAGCGGGCCGACCGGGTGATCAGGTCGCGCAGCGGGTACTCGGCCAGGATGGCCAGCACCCGGTCGGACGACGCGGCGGCCAGCCGGTCCCAGGGCGGCACCGCGGGATCCCGGAGCAGCGCGGCCACCTCGCGCAGCGTCGCCCGTGCGGTGCGTGCCTCCTGGGCGGCTACCGCCGCGTTCGACCAGCGCTCCCCGGCCGGAATATTGGCGGGCGAGTAGGCGCGGCCCGGACGGACTACTCGGGCGGCGCGCTCGAACAGCAGCGCGCCCTCGGTGAGCATCAGCTCCGTCTCCAGGCCGCGCGGCACCTTGATCCCCGCGTCGTGCCGCCAGTGCGCGATGGGATCACCCCAGGCTTCCACCTGGAACTGCCACAGCCCCTCGCCGCCCACAGTCACCTCGGCGCCATACCGGTCGGTGCCCGGCACGAGCTCGCGCATCAGGGCCAGTGGTGACCGCTCGCCGCCCGGCCCGCGCAGCAGCACGCCAGCCCCGAGCATCTCGTGTCCCTCGCGGAACACGGTCGCGGTTACCTCGAAAGTCTCGCCGACGACGGCCTTGGCCGGCCGGCGCCCGCAGTCCAGGACAGGCCCGACGTCCAGGATGGCAATGCGTCCGATCACCAGTGAACGCTACCCAGTCTGACGCTTGACATGCGCAGCGGCCGGCCGTTAACCAGCGGAGTTTTTGCCGCGCCGAAGGGGGCGCGCCGCCGACTGGACTGAGGAGGGAGGGAGCGAAGCGACTGAGCGACGAGGGAAGGAGGCGGGTTAAGCGCCCCCGGAGGCGCAAAGCAAGCACTGTGATACACCTCACCGGTCCTCCCCCGATGCGGGGCCAGCGCGGCCAGTGCGCCTATCGCGGGTCTTTGCGGCGTCTCGCCTGTCGGGATACGTTCCCGCACCGCGCTGCTCACTCCGCTTGTCACGGTACAGTCCGGTGTGCCTCGGGTGCTGGGCATACTGACCTGCTGGTCTCATGATCAACCGTTGACAAGGACGCTACCCGTGAGAGCCATCCGCCGCTTCACCGTTCGCGCCGCCCTGCCGGACTCGCTGGCCCCACTGCGTGAGCTGACCCTCAACCTGCGCTGGTCCTGGCACGCCGAGACCCGTGACCTGTTCGCGGCGATCGACCCGGCGGGCTGGGACGCGTCCGGCCATGACCCGGTCGCGTTGCTCGGCGAGGTGCCGCCGGCTCAGCTGGAGAGCCTGGGCGCCGACCCGGCGTTCCTGCGCCGGCTGGACGAGGCGACCGGCGAACTGCGGCACTATCTGTCCGGCCCGCGGTGGTATCAGCAGGCCAGCTCCGGCGCGCCCGCCGCCATCGCCTACTTCTCCCCGGAATACGGGATTACCGAGGCGCTGCCGCAGTATTCCGGCGGCCTGGGCATCCTGGCCGGCGACCACCTCAAGGCCGGCAGCGACCTGGGCGTGCCGCTGATCGGCGTGGGCCTGCTGTACCGGCACGGCTACTTCACCCAGTCGCTGTCCCCGGAGGGCTGGCAGACCGAGCGGTACCCGGCCAGCGACCCGAACGGCCTGCCGCTCACCCTGCTCCGCGACGGCACCGGCGCGCCGGTCCGGATCAGCGTCGCGCTGGCCGAGGGCAAGACGCTGTCCGCGCAGATCTGGGTAGCCCAGGTAGGCCGGGTCCCGCTGCTGCTACTGGACTCCTACGTGGAAGACAACGAGCCGGCCCTGCGCGAGGTCACCGACCGGCTGTACGGCGGCGGCGGCGACCACCGGTTGCGCCAGGAACTGCTGCTCGGGATCGGCGGCGTCCGCGCGGTGCGGGCGTTCTGCCAGCTGACCGGGCACGCCGAGCCGGAGGTGTTCCACACCAACGAGGGCCACGCCGGGTTCCTCGGGCTGGAACGGATCAGGGAGTACGCCGCGCGCGGGCTCAGCTTCGAGGACGCGCTGGAGCTGTGCCGGGCGGGCACCGTGTTCACCACGCACACCCCGGTGCCGGCCGGCATCGACCGGTTCAGCCGGGATCTGGTCGAGCGGCATTTCAGCGGGGTGGCCGGGGACCCGGCGCTGCCCACCGACCGGGTACTGGCGTTGGGTGCGGAAACGTTCCCCGGTGGCGATCCGGCAGTGTTCAACATGGCGGTCATGGGTATGCGGCTGGCCCAGCGGGTGAACGGGGTCAGCCGGCTGCACGGCGAGGTCAGCCGGGAGATGTTCGCGGGCCTGTGGCCCGGGTTCGACATCGCTGAGGTGCCGATCGGCTCGATCACCAACGGGGTGCACGCGCCGACCTGGGTGGCCGGCGAGATGCTCGACCTGGCCGGTGGCCCGGCCGAGGATGCCGCCGAGGCGCAGCTGCCTGAGGACGGGCACGCCTGGGAGCGGGTGGCGCACACCGCCCCGGCCCGGCTCTGGGAGATCCGCCGCACGCTGCGCGGGCGGCTGGTCACCCTGGCCCGGCAGCGGCTGCGCGCCTCGTGGCGGCAGCGCGGGGCCAGCGACGCGGAGCTGGCCTGGACCGACGAGGTGCTCGACGACGGCGTGCTGACCATCGGCTTCGCCCGCCGGGTGCCGTCCTACAAGCGGCTCACCCTGATGCTGCACGACCCGGCCAAGCTGACCGCGCTGCTGCTCGACCCGGAGCGGCCGATCCAGCTGATCATCGCGGGCAAGGCGCACCCGGCCGACGACGGCGGCAAGCGGCTGATCCAGCGCATGGTCCAGTTCGCCGACAACCCGGCCGTCCGGCACCGCATCGTGTTCCTGCCCGACTACGACATGGCCATGGGCCGCGCCCTGGTCCAGGGCTGCGACGTGTGGCTGAACAACCCGCTCCGGCCGCTCGAGGCGTGCGGCACCTCAGGCATGAAGTCGGCGCTCAACGGCGGGCTCAACCTGTCCATCCGGGACGGCTGGTGGGACGAGTGGTACGACGGCGCGGACGGCTGGGCCATCCCGTCCGCGGACGGTGTGGAGGACCCGGAGCGGCGCGACGAGCTGGAGTCCAACGCGCTGTACGAACTGCTCGCGCACACCGTGGCGCCGCGGTTCTACGACACCGGGCAGGATGGGCTGCCGCGCCGCTGGCTGGAGATGGTCGGGCACACGCTGCGTGCGCTCGGCCCCCGGGTGCAGGCGTCCCGGATGGTCCGGGACTACGTCGAGGGGCTGTACGTGCCGGCCACCAAGGCGTCCCGGGCGCTGGGCGACGGCCCGGACGCGCTCAGCCAGCCGGTGCCGTTCGCCGCCGCCCGTGAGCTGGCCGTCTGGAAGCGCCGGGTGACCCGGGCCTGGGGCGGGGTGCGGATCGAGCACGTGGAGAGCGAGGACGGCGACCAGGGGCCGGGCAGCAGCCTGGTGGTGCGGGCCACCGTGGCCCTGGGCGAGCTGTCCCCGGACGACGTGAACGTCGAGGTGGTGTACGGCCGGGTGGGCGACGCGGACGAGATCATCGACCCGGCGGTCAGCTCGCTGGACCTGGAGGCCGGGCCGGAGGACGGGGTAGCCCGGTTCGCGGGCAAGGCCGAGCTGGGCCGTCCCGGGCCGTTCGGCTACACGCTCCGGGTCGTGCCCCGGCACCCGCTGCTGGCCTCGGACGCCGAGCTGGGTCTGGTCACGCTGCCCGAGGCGCCAGCCGGCCTGACCACCGGCGACCTCCGCTAGGTCGGTCCGGGGGGACGACCCCTGGACCCCCGGGATCGCGGGCGCGGACCGGAATTGCCGGGTGATTCCGGCATGTTCTGGTTGAACTTTGCGGTACGTGGTGGTCAAATGACGTTCCGTAGGTAAACCGCTGTGCGTGGCAGTGCGTCTACTTTAGGCAACGTGCCCGTGGGCTCTTCATGGAACGCACATTGCGGGCGCATCATGGAGGGGCAGGGTTCAGGGCACTGCAGCAGCGAAGCCCGGGGGGGCCATGAGATTCCGCTACACGTTATGGCAGCGGCATGACGCTGTCGTGTCTCCTCCCGTGGACACTGGCGCCCCCACCACGTGAGAGGACACACCCGTCATGAAGCAGGACACGCACGCCGAGAACAAGCTCCTGACGCCGTCAGAGGTTGCCGCTTTGTTCCGGGTTGATCCGAAGACGGTGACCCGGTGGGCGCAGCAGGGCAAGCTCCATTCGATCAGGACGCTCGGCGGGCACCGCCGGTACAGCGAGGCGGAGATTCACGCCTTCCTGGAAGAGTCGCGGGGGGTGCCGTTGCCGCGGCCAGCCGGGGAGTAGCCTCCACCTGGGCCCTGGGCGGGCAGCGTGATGCCCGCCCGGCTGGACGCTGGCCCGGCTGGAGGTGCGTCATGGGTGACTTCGTCACGGTCGGGATCGATCAGGCCATCGCCACGATCCGGCTGGACCGGCCGCCGATGAACGCGCTGAACGCCCAGGTCCAGGACGAGATCGCGGCGGCTGCCGATGAAGTGTCCGCAGATCCGGCGTGCCGCGCGGTGGTGCTCTACGGCGGGCCCAAGGTGTTCGCCGCGGGCGCCGACATCAAGGAAATGGCCGAGGCCGGTTACGCCCAGATGGCGGCGGACTCACGCCGGCTGCAGGCTTCGTTCACCGCGGTGGCGAAGATCCCCAAGCCGGTGGTCGCGGCCATCACCGGGTACGCGCTGGGCGGCGGGCTGGAACTGGCGCTGTGCGCCGACTTCCGGGTGGCCGGCCGGGGTACCCGGGTGGGCCAGCCGGAGATCCTGCTCGGCGTGATCCCCGGGGCGGGCGGCACGCAGCGGCTGCCCCGGCTGGTCGGCCCGGCCGTGGCCAAGGACATCGTGTTCAGCGGACGGTTCGTCGAGGCGGCCGAGGCGCTGGACATGGGACTGGTGGACCGGGTGGTCCCGGATGACGAGGTCTACGACGTGGCGCGCTCCATGATGGCGCGGTACGCGACCGGGCCCGCGCTCGCCTTGCGGGCGGCCAAGCAGGCCATCGATGATGGCCTGGAGACCGACCTGGACACCGGGCTGGAGATCGAGCGGCTGCAGTTCGCCGGCTTGTTTGCGACCGAGGACCAGCGCACCGGGATGCGCAGCTTCATCGAGAATGGTCCTGGGAAGGCCACCTTCGCTGGGCGGTGACACTAGGGGAGACAGCCTGCCGCTTTAGCCGCCCTGAGGAGCAACCATGACTGAGCCGGTGCCCAGCCCCGACCTGGATCTGGTCACCGCCGCGCTGCGCGCGGACAGTGCCGACGCGACGATCTACGCCCAGGTGCTGACCGAGTCGCTTGGCGAGTCACTGCCGCCCGGGTGTGTGACCATAGAACGGGACCGGTCCGTATCCGACCGGATGCACGGGCGGCCCGGCAAGGTATCCAAGATCACGGTCCGGCTGGGGGAGCAGGTCATGACGCTGGCGGTACGCGCTGGGCAGCCGAATGCGGAGATTCTCCGTGAAGTGCGCGGGGTCGTGCTGTCCCGGCAGCCGGTGCCCGTGCCGGAATGGGCGGCCGAACTGGCCCGCGCACTCGTCGGCTACGCCGAGCAGAACGCCCGGACGGCCGAAGCGCTGCGCAGGCTGGTCACCGGCACGTAGGCGGTGACGACAGTGCGGTGTCGGTTACCATCGCTGCGGCACCGCTTCTACCTGCGTTCTGTCCCGTCCTGCCGGGGCGCCGCGTGGGTAGTTCGTAGGCTGGGGGGACGATGACAACAGCGGACCACATGCCGGACCGGCTCGGCCCCTACCGTCTGCTCGACCGTATCGGCGAGGGCGGTATGGGGGTGGTGTACCTCGGCCGCGACCCCGAGCAGCGCTCGGTCGCGATCAAGGTGCTGCGTCCCGCGGTGGCCGGCGACCCGAACGCCCGGCGCCGGCTGGCCCGCGAAGTCGAGACCATGCGCCGGGTGCGCAGCCCGTTCGTGGCCGAGGTGCTGGACACCGACGTGGCCGGGGACACGCCGTACATCGTGACCCGCTACGTGCCCGGCCGCACCCTGGACGAGGTGGTCGGCCAGGACGGCCCGCTGACCGGGGCCCGGCTGGCCCGGCTGGCCAGCGGGCTGGCCGAGGCGCTGGCCGCCATTCACGCGGCCGGCGTGGTGCACCGCGATCTGAAGCCGGGCAACGTGATGCTGGTGAACAGCGATCCGGTGGTGATCGACTTCGGCATCGCCCAGGCACTGGACTCCACCCGGCTCACCCAGACCGGCATGTTCATGGGCACGCCGGGCTACCTGGCCCCGGAAGTCATCGAGGGCCAGCCCGCGGGGTCAGCCTCGGACGTGCACGCCTGGGGCGGCACGGTCGCCTTCGCGGCCACCGGCCGCCCGCCGTTCGGCACCGGCTCGTACGAGACGATCTTCTACCGGATCGTGAACGGCCAGCCGGACCTGGCCGGGGTGCCGGCGCCGCTGGCGGAGCTGCTGGGCGGCGCGCTGCGCCGCAACCCGGCCGCCCGGCCCGCCGCGGCCCAGCTGTGCGCGCTGGCTACCGGGCTGGACGTGGCCGCGCTGCAGCCGGTGCCGGTGCCGGGCGGGCTGACCGGCGGCCTGCTGGCCCCGGGCACCCGGGCCGACGCCCCGGTGCATTACCCGACCCAGGACGCGTTCGCCGGCGGGCACGCCGCCACCGCGCTGCCCGGCCAGGGGCCGGCGGCGTTCGGCG
>Ga0210401_10008339_pt1 | contig 10294 bp, 8 predicted proteins | sample IncBWH32MmetaG_FD_150866 | JGI IMG/M metagenome (GOLD analysis project Ga0210401, IMG submission 150866) | Forest soil microbial communities from Barre Woods Harvard Forest LTER site, Petersham, Massachusetts, United States - Inc-BW-H-32-M | ecosystem: Environmental > Terrestrial > Soil >... | reverse complement strand
CGCATATTCCGCACATTCCGCGTTACTTTACCGTGAAGCCGCTCGCAGTTCCACTCTTACCTGAAGAATGTTGCGCACTAGGTTACAAATTTATGTAGCGCTTTCCGTCGGCTGCAGGTATTTGGGATTCACAAAATCGTACTGGAAGTCATGTCCTCGCCTCAGTTGCGGCTGCTCGAAATACTTCCAGGATAATTTGGCGATGCCATAGGTCAGCAAGGCGGCAAGGAACGTTACGCCCGCGGCCGGCACGTCTGTCACCGCAGGGAGTGTGTGCAAAATAAGCTGGTGGCAGAAGAAATACACGGCCGTGTGAATGATATAGACGCAGTATGAAATGCCACCGAGCTCACGCAAAAATCCTAGCCTCATTACGCCGGAAAGAAAGAAGGAACGTTCCGTAAGCACGATCAACAATAGGACCGCAAAAAAAAGCGCGATAACCGTGTATCCGGCCGTTTGCGTCAATAGAAGCATCGGGTCCGAGTACCATCTCCACAGATAGGCGACTCCGTAAAACAGAAAAGTAAAGATCGCGTACAAAATGAGCGTGTGTTTCTCCAGCCACGCGCGCGCACTGGGACTACTCCAGATCAAAGCCGCGAGCATGCCCAAGGCCAGCGCATCCGCCCGGCACGGCATCAGCCGGTAAGCGAGCCATGCCCCATCCGCAAAATAATTGCGCACCACGAAGCGTAGGATCGGAGCGGCGAGCGTGACCAGCGTCAGAACAACGGCGAGAGAGCGCTTCGACAAGTACCGCACCAGAAGCGGCGCGACCAGATAATATTGCTCTTCCACCGCAAGCGACCATGTGGAGGAAAACCACCAGAACGACGCGCCAGGCTTTAGAAATTCGTGAAAATTTTGCACGAAAAACAGGTGCGCCAGGATGGAGCCGTCAACCTGCTGAACGGGCCCGATTTTTTCCGACAAAAAAATTCTTAACACCGGCGCGAGAATGACGTAGAGCAGAATCCAGGCGTAATACAGTGGAATAATGCGAAAAAATCTGCGCGCGTAAAACGTTTTAAAGTAATTGGAAGAACCACGGGCTTCCAGCAGAATTCCGCCAATCAAAAAACCGGAGAGGACAAAAAACAGGTCGACACCGGTCCAGCCCAGCCGGAACCAATACCCATTCAGAAGACTGACTGAGCCTACCCCCGGAACAGAAAAATAATGACCCACCATGACCAAAAGGATCGCCATACCGCGGAGGCCGTCGAGTTCTGGTATTCGTCTCTGGGGATTTCGCTCCATCGTGAGTTGTCTTTACGACGGTAACAGTCAATCCGAAGAAGGGTCAAGCAGTGAAGGGGGCGCCTGGCTGGCTTCGAATGGAGAATCGGGAGCACACTGGTAACGTGCTTGCTGAAATTTTGGTTTGTAAATAATCCTCGCCTCGATTTGTCAGGGAACAAAGACGCTTACGGCAGGGCGAGTACCCTGCCAAACTCCGATGCCCACGCCGACTGCGGCGCCTGTTAGCGTAATGATCATGGGGACTGTGGACCGCACCGCAGCCGTTGCTGGGGCGGAATTGGTGTTGCCCGTGATATCGGTTAGGTTCTGCGCGGTCTGAGCTTCCGGAGCCGCGAATGGGAGTGGGCCATCGACGGTTCCGGCTTTGGAGATACGAATCTTATTCCCTGCCGTTACGGTAACTGACTGTCCGTTCAAGGTTGTAAAACGCACAGTGCCGTCAAATACCATCAGCTCTGTAAAATCGTTGGTCACCAGCAACGACAAATCCGTGCCCACGAGTCCGGCAATGCCCATCGGCGTGTGAATTTCGAATTTCGCGTTTGGCCGGGATAATTTTGTGATTTTTCCGCGCACACGCCCCATTAGAAGGTCGAGTGAAGTTTGTTGAGCCTGCGCGTCGTGCTGCACAATTCGCAAGTTGGAGTCAGACCCCAAATTGAGCTGCGAACCGTCTTTCAACGTGACATGCGCGCGCCCGCTCGGGCCGCTGCGCAACTCGTCATTCCAATAGACCGCGCTGGAAACTTCCGCAACAATGTGCTGCGATCCGCGGTCGACCTGCACTTGTGGAATCAGGCGAGAAATTTGTCCGGCCTCAGGACTTTGCGCTCCTTGGCCTGCGGCAGGCTGCGCCGTGCTTTCATCGAGCGTGGCCGTTTCGCCTGGCTGCAGCCTGTACGATGCATCGCCGCCGGGCGTGAGTTCAGTCATGCCCGCCAGGGCGGAAACTTCCGCATGCGCGCCGCCCAATCGAATTTCGGCAGAGCCAGCTGTACCTTCCGCACTGGCAACATTCAAATGAAAAAAAGATCCGGAAACAGTGAACGGCTCTTTTCCGCTCACGCGAACCTGAACACGGCCATTGCGCAGTTTCAAACTTTGGGATTCGACGACCAGTTCAGTGAGCGGGGCGGCGAGCACCGAACTGTTTCCAAATTGCAGCGAGGCTGTGGAGTTCTCCCCGAGCCGCACGACGTCGCCCGGAAAAAGAGTGGCGCCTGCTGGCATCGGCGAACCATTCAATTCCACTTGCTTTCCTATAATGCTGGTGGCGAAGACGGAAGAGGCGCTATCGCGGGTTGCTGCATGAATGGAAGGGCCTGAGACTATTGCCGACAAGAACACAACAAGCAGAAAATATAAGCACGAAACATTTGAAGATCGATGCAGAATGTGGGATGCGTGGGGAATTCTAGGGAAATTAATTCGAGCAGCCCGCGATTTTTTTTGCATAGCGCTCCCTTAGCAAAATTTTCGAAATCAGACTCCCAGGTTCGCAGACAAGCACAGGCACTATAAGCGATAACCCGGCCAATTCTCAAGTCGAGCCAAATGTTGCCGGGAACTACACACCCCAAGTTCTCTTCCGCGCAGTAAATTCGCAACGGCGTATAATTTATTTTGAGGAAAAACTTGCCATGAAGGGATTATTCGGAGCTGTCGGCCTGCTAATCACGGCTGCCGTTGGAATGTGGATTTATTCATACACTTTGAAGCAAGCCGCTCCCGCTCCAGGAATGGCCGTAACGCAAAACATCAGCCTAACAGGCGTGAAAATGGACCTGGTGTCCATCGCGCAGGCGGAACGATTGTATTACACGCAGAACGGGTCCTACACCGATCTGCAGACGCTATCGTCCTCAGGAACGATGAACATCGCCCGAACCGAACGCGATGGCTACACTTACTCGGCACAGGCTTCTGGAGATACTTTTACGGTGACCGCCACGTACACCCCGCCGCCCGTGAGCAATCCCGCAAATGTGACGCCGCCACACTTCCCGACATTTACCATCGATCAATCGATGGAAGTCCACCAGGGCGACTAACTTTAAGTTGCCCAGTCTTCAGCCTGTGGATTTTGCTCCTCGTAATGACTAAACCCCGCAGGCTGCCCCCCGCCACAAAACCCCGCTACGCTTTTTTATTCTTGTCCGAGACCAGCATTCCATTCGAAGCAAAATCCGTGTGTGGAATATCCACAAAAACGATATGAGTCGACTCGGCTTTCGCGCCCGCTTCGTCCACCAGGAGTTTCGTGATGCCTTCCACCACTTTTCGCTTTTGGTCCACGGTGCGCCCTGCCAGCCACAAAATATGCACATCCGGCATTTCGGTATCCTCCTAAGCATTTTCGGCTTACAAGTCTATCTCGAAAAAGTAAATAGGAAAACAATACGAACTCTATTCTTATATAAAGTCGTGGAAAGGACACATGTAACCCAGTATTCATTTTCTTCGGCAAAAGGGAAGTGGCAAAATTTGGAAGTCGTCTAACCCCCGACCAGTGTATTCAGGAGATTCGTTTCATGTCAGAAAATCGGCACAAGCTACGTGTGCTCTTCTTTGCTTTGTGTACCGCTCAGTTAATTATCATGGGGTTAGGCCTTAGCGTTGCTTATCAAATTCAACGGTCCTACTCCCGGAACATCGATTATGAGAGTTCGGTAAACGCGGAACATCAGGCCGTCGATGAATTAGCGGTGCTTTCCAGAGTCACCTCGGCAGGGACCGTAACCCCAACCGATGACACTGCGTTATCTCAGATTTCGCAGGTCAAATATGCTTCCAACATATTTTTGCGGAAAGCCCAGATTTTGCTGGACGAATCTGAACGGCTGCCAAATTCTCCACTCGGCCGCTCCCATTCCGACTTCCAGGATTTAATTTCCCAAATGCAAATGGTGGCTGAGCAAACAAGCCTCGCCCAGGATGCATTGAATCAAAATGAACCTCTGCTGGTCCGCGCGCGTTTTACCTACGCGGACCGTGCTGCTAGCCGTGTGCAATCGGTTTTGGGCAATATTAATAAGGAAATGAGTTATTCCAAGGACGAACTTCTGCTCAAGGAAAACGCGGAGGCGCGCCGGACAAGCCTAATCTTGAAGCCTTTATCCATCCTGGGCATTTTTCTTGTGCTTCCAGCGTTGCTCTATGCCCGACGATTAAGCAAGAACATCATGAACTACGAAGCGCAATTGCAAAGGGAACGGAAATTTCTTGAAGATCGCGTTTCGCAGAGAACTTCCGAGCTTCGTACTGAAATTAAACGCAGAGAGCGCCTTGAGTTTTTTAATAACGGCAGAAATTTATTGCTTGAGCGGGTTGCGGAAGGCAATGACCTCGCTGGAATTCTTGTTGAGCTGACCGTTGCAACAGAGCAATCCATTCCAGAAAGTCAGTGCGTGATTTTGCTGAATGAAAATCAATACGGAACCACAACGATCGCTTCCAGCCTGGCTCCTGACCTGGCCAGGAATCTGCATGCGGCTCTCTTGCTCAGCTGTCAAGCTGATTTCCCCCATGAAAAGCAAGTGCAGGGAGCTCTTTGGATCAGGGACTATGATCCTCGAATGAAGACCGCATTTGCGGAGGTTTGGGTTCAGGGTTACCGTGCGATTCTCGTTGCACCCATTACCGGACAAAAACAACCGCAGCTCGGCATTATTGCTCTTCTTCTGCGAGATCAGCGGGAGCCGGGTCCTTTTGCCCGCGAAGTCCTGCTCTCGGCCAGTCGCATGGCCGCCGTGGCTCTGGGTCATGAACGTATGCAGGACGAACTTTTCCGCCGAGCTCACTACGATTCACTCACAGATCTCCCGAACCGCATCTTGTTCGAAGATCGGCTTAATCAGGCCGTCGCGCTCGCTGGAAGGCGTACCAGCAGTGTCGGTGTATTATGCATCGACCTTGACGGCTTTAAACGAGTCAACGACCATTACGGTCACGAGGCAGGTGATTGGCTTCTTCAGCAGGTTGCCCAGAGGCTTTCCACTCAGCTACGGAAAACAGATACTGTCGCGCGTTTGGGCGGCGACGAATTTATCGCCATAATTCATGACAATCGGGATGGAGAAGGCGTCGCAAAGGCTTCGGAAGCCTTTCTTCAATTACTCGCCGAGCCGTATTCCTTCAAAGGAATTACTCTGCACACCACCGCCAGCATCGGCGTAGCCGTCTACCCTGCAGACGGAATCACCGGCGCAGAACTGCAGCGCCATGCGGATATGGCCATGTACCGTGCGAAGGAATGCGGCAGAAATGTTTATCAGCTGTATTCCACAGATTTGGGAGACAAGCTGGCAAGAAGAAAACAAATCGAGCAGCATATTCAAACTTCCTTGGAGAGCGACGGATTTGAACTTCTATACCAGCCTCTATTCAACGGAACCAGGCACATTGTGGGATTGGAAGCATTAATCCGCTTTCGAAGTCCCACACTGAAATCGATTTCTCCCACCGAATTCATTCGCGTCGCCGAGCAAACAGGACAAATTCTCGGAATTGGCGAATGGTTGGTGCGAGAGGCTTGCCGCCAGGCCAAACTATGGCAAAAAGATGGACTTGCACTTGTGCCCATTGCAGTAAATATCTCCACGGTGCAACTTGTGCGCATGGATTTTTCGTCACGCATCGCCCAAATCCTAAAAGAGTTCGATTTGTCGCCCCAGTGGCTGCACGTGGAAATCACGGAAACCGCCATCATGAGTGATTTTGAGGAAGGAGGTTACCAGCTTCGTTCTCTGGCGGACTTGGGTGTCGAGATTTCCATCGACGATTTTGGCACCGGCCACTCTTCCTTAAGTTACATTCATCATCTGCCCATCAAGGCTCTGAAAATCGATCGCTCCTTTGTTCTGCAACTAAAAGAGTCGCACGAAAGCAAAGCCATAGTGCGCGCGATTGTGGCTATGGCGAAGTCACTGGACCTCAGAGTCGTTGCCGAGGGAGTGGAAACCCAAGAACAATTGGACGCCATTTCCGCCGTGGGCTGCGATGTGTTTCAGGGATATTTTTTCGCTCCTCCGCTCGATCTTCCGTCCGTAACAGAAGTTCTCAAACGAGAGTCCAATCACACACTGATTCCTTCCCTCTCTTAAAGTAGCTCACGTTGGCGAGTCGTTGGCTCGTGATGTGGACCCCTTCCACTGAGCTTTTCAGGTCTGTGGCATTCCTATTGTCGCGGTGTGCTAAAATGCTGCCTCCATGCATCCTCATCTCAAGCCACTCATTGAATTGCAAGCCGTCGACCTGCGCCTGATTGGAATTCGCGAGCGGCTGGCGCAGTTTCCCAAGCGCCTGGCGGAAGTGGAGGCGCGCGTTACGGTGGCGAAACACGAAGTCTCCATGGCCAAGGAATCCCTGCTTACCGGGCAAAAAGAGCGCAAGACTTATGAAATGGACGTCGAGCAATGGAAAGAGCGCGCGAAGAAATACCGCAACCAAACAGGAGAAGTAAAGAGCAACGAAGCGTATAAAGCTCTGCTGCACGAAATCCAGAACGCGGAAGACGAAATTGCCAAAGCAGAAGACCGCCTGCTCGAGCGCATGGTTTCCGGCGAACAATACGACCGGGAAGTGAAGGCCGCAGAAATAAGGGTAAAGGAAGTAGAAGCCGTCGCCGCGAAGGAGCGGCATGCGATTCAAGCCGAATACAATGCGGCGCAAAAGGAATTGACCGCTGCGGAAGCCGCGCGCGCGGCTGACATGGCGGCAGTACCGGAAGATTTGGTCGATCACTACGAGCGCATTGCCAAGCGCCACGGGGGGATCGCGCTTGCCGAAATTCGAGGCGAAGGTTGCGGCCAGTGCGGCGTGCATATTCGCCCGCACGTGATTCAGCAGCTGCAGCGCGAAAACAACGATGCTTTTTTTCACTGCGAGACGTGCACGCGGATTTTGTATTACGCGGCGGATCCCGCGCTCTCTGCTAATTCCGCGTCCGCCACAGCTTCTGCTGGGGATGCGCCAAATTCCCCTAACCATGAAAAGTAATCATGGCGTTTTGAGTCAATGATCAAACCAACGCAAAAATCATCAGGAAAATTATTTGACGAGCCGGAAATGCCTACCGCGAGGCAGGAGGGCGCCTATACGGCAAATATTGACGGCGCGGCGCGTGGAAATCCAGGACCCGCGGCCTATGGAGTAATCGTGCGGCGGCCCGATGGGAAAAAGCACGAGTCCCTCGGAAAATATATCGGCCGCACGACGAACAATGTCGCCGAATATTATGCGCTAATTGCGGCGCTCGATTATGCGGCGGCGAGCGGCATCCGCAGGTTGCGCGTGTATAGCGATTCGCAACTGATCGTGAATCAAATCAAAGGTATCTACAAAGTGAAGCACCCGGATTTGCGCCCGTTGCATGAACGCGCGAAGAAACAGGCGGCAGGGCTCGAAAGTTTTACGATCCAATATGTGCCTCGCGAAGAAAACCGCGACGCAGATGAAATGGCCAATGCCGCTCTCGACAGTACTGGCGGAGTGAAGCCGGCCTACAGCGCCGCGCCATCAAAAGTTGCGGCTCCTTCCATCGCGCAGACTCCAGCGAAAGTTGCGCTTGCGACTCTTTCAAAACCCACGCCTGCGGCCAAGGGCTTGTATCTGGAAGATCTGCATGTGGGCCAGAAATTCACTTCCGACACATACCGCATGGATGAGGAACGTATCAAATCGTTCGCTGCGGAGTTTGACCCCCAGCCGTTCCACTTGGACGACGTTGCTGCGCGGAAAAGCATCTTCCGAGGACTCTGCGCCAGCGGTTGGCACACGGCGTCGGCCACAATGCGTCTCTTGGTTACCAGTGGATTGCCATTTGCGGATGGGCTTCCTGGCTTGGGTGCCGAAATCGAGTGGCCCGGACCAACGCGGCCCGGCGATACGTTGCGTGCAGAAACCGAGATTCTGGAAATTACTCCCTCTCGCTCCAAACCGAATCGGGGAATTGTAAAAGTTCGCGTAGTCACCGCCAATCAGCACGACGAGGCTGTGCAAATCATGACCACTAAAGTTCTGGTGTTCAAGCGCGGCAGCGTTCTTGCCTAGTCCAGCAAATTCGCTGCAAATTTAAAAAATTAAAAAGCCTGAGGATTTTGCGGGCGCGAGTATTGTGGCGCCGGCGTCTCGCCGGTGGTTTTTGCTCTGCTTTTATGGATAGGTAAACCCGCCGGCGGAACGCCAGCGCCACAAAAACCGGATCTACTTCAAGGCGTACGAGCGGTACAGTGTATCGCGCTGATAAGGCTTGTAGCCTGCGTCCTGTATGATGCGGCGCAATTCGCCTTCGTTCGTGCGGTTGCGAACTCCCGCGGCGAAAACCACGTTTTCTTCAATCAAAATACTGCCTACATCGTCCGCGCCGAATTGCAAACCGACCTGGCAAACCTTAATTCCCGGCGTGAGCCAGCTCGATTGAATGTGATCGATGTTGTCCAGATACATGCGGCTGATCGCCAGCGTCTTGAGGTAGTCGACAGCAGTGGCTTCCGGAACTTTTTTGCCGAGCGGTGTATTATCCGGAGCAAACATCCACGGAATAAACGCAGTGAATCCGCCGGTATCTTCCTGAATGCGGCGCAGGCGCTCCAGATGATTCACGCGATGCCGGAATTCCTCACCGCAGCCAAACATCATAGTGGCGGTGGTGCGCATGCCCAATGAATGCGCAACGCGGTGCATGTCTTCCCATTCGTCCGACGTGCACTTGAGGCGCGAAATGCGCGCGCGAATTTCGTCGTCCAGAATTTCCGCTCCGCCGCCGGGAATTGAATCAAGCCCTGCGGCCATGAGGCGCGAAATCGTCTCGCGCACACTCAGGCCGGAAACTTCCGCAATGCAGCCGATTTCCGGAGCGGAGAAACAGTGCAAATGAACTTGCGGGAAGCGCTCCTTGAGTGAGCGCAGCAAATTTTCGTAATACTCGACGCGCAAATCCGGGTGCAGGCCGCCTTGCAGCAAAATGCCTGTGCCTCCAAGCTCGAGCATTTCCTCGATCTTTTCGTAGATCGTCTCGAACGAAAGCAGGTAGCCTTCCTTCGATCCCAGAGGGCGGTAGAACGCGCAGAACGAGCAATACTCCGTGCAGAAATTTGTGTAGTTAATATTGCGATCAATCTGATAGGTCACGACGCGCGGATCGGTTTTCTTGCGGCGCACTTCCATCGCCGCCATGCCGATGCCGACAAGATCATCGGAGCGAAAAAGATCGAGAGCTTCTTGTTGTGTCAGTCCCATTACAATTCCATCCTCATTTCATTTTCCGGCGGCCAGCATTCCACCTACAAATTCCAGCTCTCTCGCGCGGGGAATCAGCCCGGCCTGCGCGCACTCTTCATAATACCGCCGCAGGCCCGCCAGATTCTCGTCGTCCAAAGAAAAATCTATGTTTTCAATCAGGTAGCGTTCCAGTTCGCGCGGGGGAAGCTCGAGCTTCAGCGCCGCGCCTTCGGCAATATCTCCGATGTGCGAAAGCCCATATTCACGCGAAGCCTGAAAATCCGCGGCCATTTCCGGGGTGATCACGCCACGGCGCGCCACCCAAATTGCCAGCACGGCGGGCAGGTTCGTCAGCTCGCGCCATTGCTGCGCCATGTCATAGACAAACAGTGTTTCCAAGCCTTTTATCGGCTGCTCGTCTTCCCCGCCGCAGCAACAGCAATCTTCTCCCGACGGAGTTTTGCCCATCAATGCATCGACCTTGAGCCTGAGGCGCAGCGCGGGATCGCCGATCACAAGCGCCGCGTCGGCGCGTTCGAGCATTTTGTCCGGATCGGGCGGCATATCGATAAATTCGGGATCGATGTTCCAGTGCCGACGGCTGAGAATGCGCGTAAGGCCTACGGTGCTGCGGGAATTCGTATCCAGCGCGAACGTCTGAGCCATTTCGATCGGCACCTTGGACACCACGAGAAGGCTGCGCACTTCCTGCTTGGAAGCAATCGCCATTCCTGGCAACGCTACAACATCCTCCATCCGCTGGTATTCAATGGACGGAATGATGCCCACATCGGCGCGGCCTGCACGC
>Ga0210401_10008337_pt1 | contig 10294 bp, 8 predicted proteins | sample IncBWH32MmetaG_FD_150866 | JGI IMG/M metagenome (GOLD analysis project Ga0210401, IMG submission 150866) | Forest soil microbial communities from Barre Woods Harvard Forest LTER site, Petersham, Massachusetts, United States - Inc-BW-H-32-M | ecosystem: Environmental > Terrestrial > Soil >... | reverse complement strand
AACAGTGCAGGCATCTGAAGTGCGACCAAGGTCACTACAGGTATCAAAGCATTGCGCACGATATGCTTGATCACGACCACGCGCTCGGGGAGCCCCTTTGCGCGGGCGGTGGTGACATAGTCTAGCCGACTTACTTCGAGCACCGAGGAGCGCACATAACGGGTCCACGAAGCCGCCTGCAACAGGGCGAGCACTGCCACCGGCATCGCCGACTGTTTGAACTGCTCCCAGTACCAATGCCAGCCGGAGCCGCTGATGTCGGTGCGGTAAACGAATGGCAGCCAATCGAGGTAGATGCTGAACAGCAGGATGAACAGAAGACCGGTGAAGAATGGCGGCAGTGAAAAGCCGATGAACGCGAGCAGATTCGCGATATGGTCGAAAATCGAGTAGGGCCGCACTGCCGAAAACACGCCGACCGGCAGTGCGATCAGCAGCGCCAAGACCTGCGACGACCCGATGATGAACAAGGTCGCCGGCAGGCGCTGAAGGATCAGGGTGTCGACATCCATCCGGCTGACGAACGAGAAGCCCCAGTCGCCATGCAGCATCGCGGAAAGCCAGCGCAGGTAGCGCAGCGCGATCGGATCGTCGAGCCCGAATTTCGCGCGCAATGCGGCCCCCACCTCGGGCGGGACATTCGGGTTGCTCGCGAGCTCGCCGAACGGGTCGCCGGGCGCCATCGCCAGCACCGCAAACAGCACGACGCTGATCCCGAGCAGGCTCGGGACAGCGATCAGCAATCGTCGGGCGAGATAGCGGCCCACAATTTCATCCGGCGTCGCGATCTTTTGCCCCTCTCCGCCCGCTCGCGGGGGGAGAGGGGGGGGCCCGTCGCGGTAGCGATGGGAGGGTGAGGTGGGTGGCGCCGCTGTTTCGAACGTGGGGCTCCCCCCACCTCACCCCGACGCTCTCCGCCCCCAAGGGCGGAGAGCGGGTATAATTCGTGCCCCTCGGGGTCATGTCTCGCGATACCAGTCTGTTAGGTTCCAGAAATCATTGTCCCAGCCGCTCAAGGTCGCTTTGAGCTTGTGCGACATCGCCGCCACCCAGCGGCGGTTCACGACCGGGATCACGGCCACGTCTTCCACGACCATATCGTTCATTTTAATGAACAACGCGGCTCGTTTGACCGGGTCGAGCTCATCCTGGGCCGCACGAAAGATGTTGTCGTATTCCTCATTGCGCCAGCGTGTCGGGTTGCTGCCCTGCCATTTATTGTCTTTCGAAGCGATCTCCCAAGACACGAACTGTTGCATGAAACGTCCCGGATCCGGGACTGAAGGCGAGCCGATCGTGTACATCTGAATGTCCGAGTAAAACTTTCTAGCGGTATCGGGATTTGCCACATCTGAGGAGAAATAGACCGACGCCGTCACCGACTTCAGCTCGATGTCGATGCCCGCTTTCTGGCAGGCCTGCTTCACGATCGCCTGGGTTTTCTGGCGCGGCGCGTTGATCGAGGTCTGATATACGAGCTTCAGCTTTTTGCCGTCCTTGGCACGGACGCCGTCGGGGCCGCGCTTCCAGCCAGCCTCTTCCAGCAGCTGGTTCGCCTTGTCGACGTTGAACTCCCATTTCGTGTTCTTCGAGACGAAGCGCTCCGGATTGTTGAGGAAATTTCCGGTCGCGACCCCGGTGCGCCCATATATGTGCTTCTCGACCGAGGCGCGATCGACGAGGAGGCGGAGCGCCTGCCGGACGGCCGGATCACTGAGAAACGGATGCTTCGTCTTGGGGCTGGATCGTTCGCCGTCGACCTCGGTCCACGGATCGGCGAAGTTGATCTGGATGTGCTCCATTGCCCTGCTCAGCACGATCTCGGCGCGACCCCTGGCATTACCGGCGTTTTCGAGTCTGACCAGGATCTCGTCCTCGACCTGCATGTTCCAGGCGTAATCGTATTCGCCGGTCTGGATCACGGCACGCGCTGCCGAGACGGCGTCGCCGCCGCCCTTCATCTCGATCGTGTCGAAATACGGGCGATTGGCGATATGATAAGCGGGATTTCGTTCGCCCCTGATCAGGTCGCCCGGTTTGAACTCGACGAACCGATACGGGCCGGTGCCCACCGGCTTGAGGTTTGCCGGTGCATCGCGCGAATTGGCTCCCTTGTAGGGTTCGAACAAGTGCTTCGGGATGATCATGCCCCCGGCGGCGACGAAGAGACCGGCCCAGAACGGCGTCGGCTTTTCAAACCGAACCCGCACGGTAAGCGGATCGATCTTTTCGACCTTTGCGTCGCGATAGTCGCCGATTGTAGTCGCCGCCGTCGCCGGGTCGGAAGCGTATTCCCAGTTGAATACGACATCATCGGCGGTGAAAGGCTCGCCGTCGTGCCACTGCACCCCTTTCTTGATCTTCCAGGTGACCGACATGCCATCCGCTGCGACCCCGCCGTTTTCGATGTCAGGGATCTCGGCGGCGAGCACCGGAACCAAATTGCCGTCGGGGTCCCATGCCGCGAGCGGCTCGTAAAAGATCCGTGCCCCCTCCTGGTCCTTGGCGCCAACGGCGAAGTGCGGATTGAGCAAGGTGGCGGCCTGCCAGAACAAGAGTTTGAGCGCCCCACCGCCGCCGGCCTTGGTCGGCTTGTAGTCGGTTGAGGGCGCGGTCTGCGCCAGCCCCGCATGGGCCAACAGCTGGGTCGCAACAGGCGCGGCAAGACCGAGGCCGACCATCTTGTGCACGAAGGTGCGGCGCGACACGCGCCCCGCCTTTACTGCAGAAATGAGCTCTCGCAGCTCTTGCTCATTCATGAAACGCTCCCTGACCGGCGTCTCTTCCGGGCGCCGTCATGTCTCGCGGTACCAGTTCTTCAGATCCCACAAAACGTTATCCCAACCACTCAAAGTCGCCCGGAGCTGACGCGACATCGCCGAAACGCCCGGACGGTACACGACCGGGATGACCGCCGGATCTCCGACGATCATGTCGTTCATCGCTATAAACAGTGCTGCCCGCTTGACCGGGTCGAGCTCGCCCTCGGCCGCACGAAAAGCGGCGTCATAATCGTCATTGTGCCAGCGCGTAATGTTGCGGCCCTGCCATTTGTTGTCTTTGGACGCAATTTCAGAGGAGAGGAACTGGCGCATGAAGAAGCCAGGATCGGGCTCTCCCATTGTCGTCGTGAACATCTGCATATCGGCGTAGAATTTCGAGTAGGTATCCGGGTTCGCCACGTCGGAGGAAAAATACACCGACGCGGTCACCGATTTGAGCTCGACCTCGATGCCCGCCTTCTGGCACGCTTGTTTGACGATCGCCTGAGTCTTCTGACGCGGCGCATTGATCGAGGTCTGAAAGACGAGCTTCAGCTTCTTGCCATCCTTGATGCGGACGCCATCCGGCCCGCGCATCCAGCCGGCCTCATCCAGCATTTGGTTCGCCTTCTCGATACTGAACTCCCATTTCGTGTTCTTCGAAACAAAGCGCGGCGGGTTGTTGACAAAATTGCCGGTCGCGATCCCGGTGCGTCCGTAAATATGAGCCTCGACCGAGGCGCGGTCGACTAGCAGGCTCAGTGCATGCCGGACCGCCGTATCGCTGAACAGCGGATGCTTCGTCTTGGCGCTCGCGCGCTCGCCATCGACTTCGGTCCAAGGGTCGCTGCTGTTGAGCTGTATGTGCTCGATATTGCCGCCGGGCACAATCTCGACGCGGCCTCTGGCCTGGCCGCCGTTTTCTAGCCTGAGGAGGATCTCGTCCTCGACCTGCATGTTCCATGCGTAGTCGTATTCGCCGGTCTGGATCACCGCGCGAGCCGCCGACACCGCGTCGCCGCCACCCTTCATCTCGATCGTGTCGAAATACGGGCGGTTGGGCAGATGATAAGCGGGATTGCGTTCGCCCCTGATCAGGTCGCCCGGTTTGAACTCGACAAACCGATAAGGGCCGGTGCCCACCGGTTTGAGGTTTGCCGGTGCATCGCGCGAATTGGCTCCCTTGTAGGGCTCGAACAGATGTTTCGGGATGATCATGCCGAACTGGCCGACGAAGGGGCTCGCCCAGAACGGCGTCGGCTTGGCAAAATGCACGCGAACGGTGAGAGGATCGACCTTTTCGACTTTAATGTCCCGGTAATTGCCGATCGTCGTGGAGGCGGTTGCCGGGTCGGCGGCATACTCGCCGGTGAACACGACATCGTCGGCGGTGAACGGATTGCCGTCGTGCCACTGCACGTCCTTCTTGAGCTTCCAGGTCACCGACGTGCCGTCAGGCGCGACCCCGCCATTCTCGATGTCGGGGATTTCGGCGGCGAGCGCCGGCGCCAAATTGCCGTCGAGATCCCATCCCGCTAACGGCTCGTAGAAAATGCGCGAGCCCTCCTGGTCCTTTGTGCCGACGGCGAAGTGCGGATTGAGCAAGGTCGGGGCCTGCCAGAACAGCATCTTGAGCGTGCCGCCGCCCCCGGCTTTGGTCGGCTTGTACTCGGCTTGGGCCGGGGTTTGCGCCAGGCCGGCATGAGCCAGGAGCTGGTTCGCAAGAGGCGCAGCGAGGCCGAGCCCGATCATCTTGTGCACAAAGGCGCGGCGCGACACCCGCCCTGCCTTCACGGCCGCGATGAGATCTCGCAACTCTCGCTCGTTCATGGGGAAGTCCCTGACCGGCATTGCTGACGCCAAACGGTCAGCAGCAATTTATCATCGTATTGAAGTTGAAGCCATTCTCGTCAATAAAGGACCGACGGCAGGTACGCGCCCGCGGGCTCGTTGTATAGGCCGATCGTCATAAGCGTGAGTTGGTGTACGAGTCGCAGGTCGTGCTGCAGGCACCAGCGAAACAGGTCGCCGTTGCGTGTCGGCACCAAGAAACCGCCGCCCGGGAAAGCAGAGGCCGATCCGATCAATGCCTTCAGGCCATTGTTGGTCTCGGCGACGGCGTGAGCGAAGAAGGCGATGTCGGTGCAGTAGCCGGTGATTTCGCCCAAATGCTCGACGACCCGAGCCGACCCCTGCCGGATCGCATCATCGAACTCACCACCGCGGTGGTGCCCATGGACCCGCTGGCACAGCGCGTTGCAGGCGGGGATGTCGCCTTCCACCGCCGGCCGCACCTCGTAGCCCGGCAAACTGATCCCCAGCGGCTTTCCGTCGAGCTTCGACACCGTCTCGCGCGTCTCAAAGCCGAGCTTCGTATAGAGGCAAAGCGAACGATTGTGGTAGGCCGATTGCAGGAGACGGACCCCGGCGACGCCACGGCGCGTACAACGCTCCACCACATCGAGCATCAGCCGACGGCCGATCGACTGGTTTTGCGCGGCGGGATCAACCGTGATCGGGCCGATGCCGGCAATCGGACCGCGCTCGTCGAGAAAGTTGCTGCCGACCACCTTGCCGTCGCCCTCGGCAACAACCGCGTAGACCCCGGGATGGGCCAGCAGCATCTTCATAAGACCCGTCGCAATTTCGGCCGACGGGAAATCCCCCGGGAAATTGTGCTCGCTCGCGATCGACTTGAACGCCTCGAAGCAGATCGCACCACAGGCCGCCGCATCCGCAGGGGCGCCCTGCCGCAGGATTACATTCATCGCTTCCCCTTTTTGGCGCTTCGATTGGCACTTCGTACCAGAACACCACGGACCGCACACGCCCGAGTGTCGCCTCTTGTCCTCGACGGTCAATCGGCGGATTATCGCGGTCTGGCCGAAGGCTGAAAGAAGGAAGCCACTGATGCTGACGCGCGAAGAGAACGAGCTGGTGACGCGGGTAGGACCGGGCACGCCGATGGGGGACGTGTTGCGGCGGTATTGGATTCCGGCCCTGATGTCGCGCGAATTGCCGGAAGCGGACTGCCCGCCAGTGCGCGTGAAGCTGCTCGACGAGAAGCTCGTCGCCTTTCGCGACAGCCAGGGACGCATCGGGCTCGTCGACGAGTTCTGCCCGCATCGCCGTGCCTCGCTGTGGTTCGGGCGCAACGAGGAATCGGGATTGCGCTGCATCTATCACGGCTGGAAATTCGACGTTGAAGGCAACTGCCTCGAGCAGATGAACGAGCCGGAGCCGTTCTGCCACAAGGTCCGGCTCACCGCCTATCCGACGACCGAGATCGGCGGGGTGATCTGGGCCTATATGGGGCCGCGCGGGAAGATGCCGGCGCCGCCGGCCTTCGAATGGACGCAGGTGCCGGAAACCCATAGGCACGTGTCCAAGGTCTGGGAAGAGTGCAACTGGCTGCAGGCGCTCGAAGGCGGCATCGACACCTCACACGCCCCGATCCTGCATCGCACGATCACCCCGAACACCAGCCGTCCCGGCATCCCGGTTCAGGGGCCGTTTGTCCGCGGCAAGGCGCCGATCCTGGAAGTCGACGTGACCGATTACGGCTACCGCTATGTCGGGATCCGCCCGCTCGACGACGACAAGACCTATGTCCGTTCCTACCACTTCGTGATGCCGTTCACGCAGATCCGGCCACAGCAACTCGGGCGCGCTTTGGGCGGCGGCGACCGGACCAACATCGCCGGGCACATCTGGGTCCCGATCGATGACGAGAATTGCATGGTGTACAACTGGATGTACAGCTACGGCGAGGAGGGGCTCAGCGAGGACGACCGCATGGAGCGCGGCAACGGCAACGGCCCCGACTATGTTGAGCAGTCGGGCGAGTTCCGCTCGTTCCGCAACGCCCGAAACGACTGGATGATCGATCGCCGGGTCCAGAAATACGAGACCTTTACCGGCATCGACGGCATCAACACACAGGACCGCGCGGTGCAAGAGGGGATGGGGCCGATCGTCGACCGCTCGAAGGAATATCTAGGCCCCGCCGACCGCGCGATCATCGCAACCCGGCGTCTTCTGCTGCAGGCGGTCAAGACCGTGCAGGAAGGCGGCGACCCGCCGGGCGTCGATACCAGCTACTACTCGGCGCGCGCGATCGAAAAGATCTTCCCGCGCGAGATCACGTGGCGCGAGACCGTGCTGCCGGAGATGTACGCCGAGGACATGCCGGTCGCCGCGAAATAAGCAGAGCTCCCTCAACCGCCGAAAATATCTCCCTCTCCGCCCGCTTGGGTGGAGAGGGCAGGGGGAGATTCTCAGCACGCCGCAGTCGGGCATGCGCTATCTTGGACAGAGGCTGCGATGACCGACCCTTATGCCCGCTACACGCGGCTCAAATTCGATCGCCCGCACGCCAAGGTTCTCCGCATTACTATGGAGAACGGCCGGATGAACACGACCGACGCTGCTCTGCACGCCGAGCTCGGCGACATCTGGCGCGATGTCGATCGGGATGCGAGCGTCAATGCCGTGATCCTGACCGGCGCCGGGAAGGTATTCTCGGCCGGCGGCGATTTCGCGATCATTCAGGAGAATATCGACGATTTCGCGTCACGCGCGCGGCAGTGGAAGGAGGCGCGCGACATCGTGTACAATGTGATCAACTGCAGCAAGCCGGTGGTCAGCGCGATGCGTGGGGTTGCAGTTGGCGCGGGTCTCGTCTGCGGTCTGCTCGCCGACATCTCCATTGCGACCAAGGACTGCCGCATCATCGACGGCCATACGCGGCTCGGGGTCGCCGCGGGCGACCACGCCGCGATCGTCTGGCCGCTGCTCTGTGGCCTAGCCAAGGCCAAATATTACCTGTTGCTTTGCGATCAGGTGCTCGGCGACGAAGCCGAGCGCATCGGGCTCATTTCGCTCGCGGTCGATGACGCGGAACTCGACGCAAAGGCAGTCGAGATCGCTACCCGTTTGGCTGAAGGCGCGCAGAGCGCGATCCGCTGGACAAAGTACGCTTTGAACAACTGGCTGCGCGCAATGGGGCCGACATTCGATACCTCACTGGCGCTCGAATTTCTCGGGTTTACGGGGCCGGAGGTTATGGAAGGCCTCGCCTCGCACCGAGAGAAGCGCCGACCCGCCTTCCCGCCCAGCACGCCTCTCTGATCGTTCAGGCGGCGAGGCGTACCGGCAGCGATTTGATCGAGCGCAGGAAGTTCGAGTAGGCGTAGACCGGCTTGTCCAATACTTCGATCTTCAGATCGCGGTTCAGGATTTCCTCCCAAAGGATGCGCAACTGCAGTTCGGCGAGACGGTTGCCGAGGCAGCGGTGAATACCGAAGCCGAAGGAGAGGTGCTCGCGCGGGCGGGGGCGATCGGCGATCAGGTCATTCGGGTTCTCGATCGCCTCCTCGTCGCGGTTCCCCGAGATGTACCAGATCACGACCTTGTCGCCCTTCTTGATCGGCTTGCCGCCAATCTCGGCATCATCGAGCGCAGTGCGCCGCATATGGATCACCGGTGTTTGCCAGCGGATGATCTCGGATATGAGGCCGGGGATCAGCCCGGGGTTTTCGCGCACTTTGCGCCGTTCGTCCGGATATTGGCTGAGGCCCCAGACGCCGCCCGACATCGAGTTGCGGGTCGTGTCGTTCCCGCCGACGAGGAACAGGATCAGGATGCCCATCCGCTCGCGTAATGACATCTTGTTGGTCAGATCGCTGTGCGCGAGGATCGAGATGATGTCGAATTCGGGCGGCCGTTTGGCGCGGTCTTCCCACAATACATTCATGTGCTCGGTGAATTTCAGCAGCTCGGCAAAGCGTTCTTCTTCGGAGCGAACGAGCGCGTCAGGCGCATTGATGTCGCAGATCGCGACCTCCGACCAGCGGATCAGCTCGCGCCGGCCCTCCAGCGGATAGTCGAATAGCGTGGCCAGCATGCGCGAGGTGAGCTCGATCGAGACCCGGTCCACCCAGTTGAATTCCGCGTTGCGCGGCAGCTCGTCGAGCACACTGCAAGTGCGCTCGCGAATGAGGCTCTCCATTTTCGCGAGGTTCATCGGGTTTACGGTCGGACCGACCACCTTGCGCTGCTCGTCGTGCTCCGGCGGGTCCATGCGAATAAAGCTCGGCCGCTCCATTCCTTTTGGCGGATCTTCGATCCTGATGCCGCCGACATCGTCGGATGACGAGAAGATGCGGTGGTTCACCTCCACCTTCATGATGTCTTTGTATTTGGTGACTGCCCAGTACGGCCCATATGGGCTCTGCGGCGTGTAGTGCACCGGGTCCTCCCGGCGCAGCCGTTCGAAATAAGGATACCAAGTGTCCGTGAAATAGAGCTGTGGGTCGCTGACGTCGAATGTGTCGAGCGGCCTCGAATACGCATCCGCGCGGAGGTCGTAATTGACGTGGGTGTCCATTGCACATCTCCCAGTTCCTGCCTCGCCTGGCGTTAGAGTCCGAAGCGAGATCCGCTCAGGTGATACCAATGGGTTATCGTCACCCCCGCGAAGGCGGGGGTCCAGAGCTTGCCCCTGGCGTGAACAGGGGGCGGCCGCTAGAGCCCTGGCACCCTGGATTCCCGCTTTTGCGGGAATGACGAGTAACCCCACTAGTGTTGCCCGTCCGGGAGCCGAACGACTAGACCGTCGAGTTCCTCGCGCATCTTGATCTGGCACGAAAGACGAGAATTGGGCTCGGCCGCCGCCGCGAAGCCTAGCATGCTGGCCTCTTGCGAGTCCGGTTCGGGTAGGCCGATTTCTTCGAGCCACGCGGGGTCGACATAGACGTGACAGGTCGCGCAGGCGCACTCGCCGCCGCAATCGGCGTCGATGCCCGGCACGGCGTTGTTGACCGCGCCGCGCATCACCGAAAGCCCGACCGGCACCTCCACCTGATGCTCGGTTCCGCTATATTCGACATACGTGACCTTGGGCATAATGCCTATGGGAACAATTGTTCCCCAGTCTCCGCATCCTCGACGAAGATCGCACTGACGGGGCAATTTTCCGCTGCCTCGATGATCTTCTCGACTGAGTCCCCTGCGGGATCAACGGCTTCCGACTGGCGGTTGTCATTGAGGCGAAACACCTTGGGGGCGATCGTCTCGCACATGGCATTCCCGACGCATACGTCGTGGTCTACCCGGACGCGCAGCTTGCGAGCCAAGGGCTGCCTCCTACTGCCAAGTGACCGGCAGGGATTTCAACGACCGGAACGTGATGCTGGGTTGATAGTCCAGCTCCTCCGACTGGAGCCGGAGGCCGGGGAATCGTTCTGCCAGAGCCTTGAAGACTTCCTGACCCTCGACACGAGCCAGGGTCGCCCCCAGGCAGTGGTGAACCCCATTTCCGAAGGCCACGTGTGGGTTCGGCTGCCGCGTGATATCGAATTTGTCGGGTTCGGCGAACACATTGGGATCGCGATTGGCGGAAGAGATGAACCAGCGGATGCGGTCGTTCTTTTCCATCACCTTGCCGCGCACCTCGATATCCTGCGAGGCGAGCCGTTGGATCGACTTGACCGGCGCATCATAGCGCAGGCATTCCTCGGTCGCCCATTTTG
>Ga0210401_10008332_pt1 | contig 10296 bp, 11 predicted proteins | sample IncBWH32MmetaG_FD_150866 | JGI IMG/M metagenome (GOLD analysis project Ga0210401, IMG submission 150866) | Forest soil microbial communities from Barre Woods Harvard Forest LTER site, Petersham, Massachusetts, United States - Inc-BW-H-32-M | ecosystem: Environmental > Terrestrial > Soil >... | reverse complement strand
CGGTCGTCACCTTCTCGGTGGATCCCATCGAGACTCCTTGGGTCGTTGCCGTTTGTCCCCATCGGGCGGCTTTGGCCTCACGCCGGGCTTGGTGATTGCGGGGCCGCCGTGGCCCGGACTGGTCCCTAAGCCACGGTGCGCGTTATCACTCACGATCGCCGATCGGCATGGCTGCGTCTTCACCGCAGGCGGGCAACTCCACTACCGGCTAGCCGGAATTCGGGGACTCTAGCCCGGACCGTCTGGCCGCGATGGGCCAGCGCATGGCGGCTAGCGGCAGTCCTGGTAGTCCGGGTAGCTGCAAGCGGAGGTGAGGCTGGCTGCGATGACGGCGGCCTTGGCACGCGCGATCGTAGAAGCGTAGTGGACAGTCCACCCGGTATGGGAGACGAAACGATGCAGCCGACCCGGGCGTCCGACCGCCCCGAGACCATTGAGCACGACGAGCGGCCGGTGCACCAGTGGCGCCTAACCCAGCTAGCGCGTCTGGGCATCCCGAGGCCGCTGGCCGACGTCGTGGCCGACCATGTCGACTGGCACGAGATCGCCGCGCTCGTGCAGCGTGGCTGCGCGCCGCGCCTTGCCCTCCGCATCGTCCGCTGAAGCAGTCCGAGCGGTCGCGGCGTACTACGCCGCAGTGTCCGAGGCGTTGGCCAGCACAGCGGGAACCTTCTCCGCCGCTTCCTCCGCGGTAGCGACCAGCGTCGCGGTTTTCGCGGCGCTGGCCCTTCCCCGTTGGCCGGTAGCGATGAGGGCGAGAACGATCACGGCGAACCCGCAGGCGGCGATGATCCACCAGCCCGGACGGGTCGCGGCGGCGAATCCCGATGGCAGCGGGCCGTGCAGGTTCGCGGTCAGCACCGACCCCATGACCGCCACGCCGAGCACCTGACCGACCTGGCGGCTGGCCGAGGCGATCCCGGCCGCGACCCCGGCTTGCTCCCGGGGCATCCCGGACACCGCGGAGTTCGTGATCGGCGCGTTCACCATCCCCATCCCGATACCGAACACCAGATAGCTCAGGACGAGGTAGCCCGCCGATGTCGACGCGGTCAGCGCGGTCAGCAGGACGCCGGCGGTCATCACCCCGGCACCGGCGATGAGCAGCGGCACCCGGGTCCCGTGCCGGGCGACCATCCGGCCGGCCAGCGGGGCGCATACGGCCATCGCCGCGGCCATCGGGAGCAGGAACAACCCGGCGGTAAGCGGCCGGTAACCGCGGACCTCCTGCAGGTACAAGGTGTTGAGGAACAAGAACCCGCCGAGCGCGGCCATCGCGCTCACCGCGGTCACGGTCGCGCCGGAAAACGGCAGGCTGCGGAAGAACCTGAGGTCGATCAGCGGCTCTGGGTGGCGAGGCTCGTAAACCAGGAAAACGGTCAGCGCGATCAGCGCGACCGCGAAGAGGGACAAGATCGTCGCCGATCCCCACCCGTAGGCCGGGCCCTCGATGACCGCGTAGGTCAGCGACCCCAGCAGGACGATCACCAGCAGCTGGCCGAACGGATCAAGGCGCCTCGGCCGCGGCGCCTTCGACTCCGGCACGAACAAGGCGGTGAGCACGAGCGCCGCGATCCCCACCGGGATGTTCACCCAGAACACCCCCCGCCAGTCCACCGCGTCCACCAGTGCGCCGCCGAGCACGGGTCCCATCGCCATGCTGAGCCCGAACACGCCGCCCCACACGCCGATCGCCCGGGCCCGCTCAGCAGGCTCGGTGAAGGTGTTGGTGATGATCGACATCGCCACCGGGTTGAGCATCGACCCGCCGACCGCCTGCAGCATCCGGAACGCCACCAGCCAGCCCAGCCCGGGAGCGACGCTGCACAGCAGCGAGCCGAGCGTGAACACGGCCAGCCCGGCCTGGAAGGTGCGCCGCCGCCCCACCCGGTCCGCAGTCGACCCGGACAGCAGCAGCAGGCTCGCGAGCACCAGCGAGTAGGCGTCGATCGTCCACTGCAGGCCCGAGACCGACGAGTGCAGCTCCCGCCCGATGTTCGGCAGCGCCACGTTCACGATCGTCGCGTCCAGGCCGACGATGAACAGGCTCATACAGCAGATGGCCAGCACCAGGTACCGGCGCCGCCGGCTCAGCCCGGACACGACGATTACCTCCGATACAACGTGACGACAGGCATTACTTGCTATCTGACAACTAACGACCGGTGTAGCTTATGCCTCGTCACGCGGCCGTAACTCCCGGGCAGCATGAACCCACCCCGGCGGTCAGGGAGATACGCAAGGCCTGACGCGGGCCGCGACCGCTGTCTTGCAGGCTCAGTTCGTTTCCAGGATGCGTTGGATAGCCACGGCCGAGAGTTCCGCCTTGGGCAGGAACCCGGTGGCCGGGCTCTCGGCGATCAGCTCGGCGTAGTCCTCGCCTGCGTGGGTGGAGATCATGATCAGCGCGGCTGGATGTCCGTTGTCCGCCAGCCGTCTGGCCACGTCGAAACCGGACTCGCGCCCCAGGCGGATGTCGATCAGGACCACGTCCGGTCGCAGCGCCTGGATGCGCTGGACCGCCTCGGCGGAGCTATGGGCCACCCCGGCCACGGTCAGTCCGCCACGCTCCAGCAGGGCCTGGGCGACCGTGAGGAACTCATCATCGTCATCGACGATCACGCACCTCAGCTCCACGGGGCCAGTATGCCAGCAGATGGCTCAGTACGCATTGCAGCTAGCAGGAGCCGCGAGGTCGGTGCGCTTACTCAGGGCCGGGCGTCAGTATCTCGATCTGGCCGTCCCGCACCCGCGTGCCGAACACCGTGAGCTGGCAGTGGCCCGGATTGGTGCCCTGGCCGGTCAGCGCGTCGAACTCCCACAGGTGGTTCACGCAGGTCAGCGTGTCACCGTCAAGGCTTCCCTCGCTGAGCTGGAAACCCAGATGGGGGCAGCGGTCCTCGAAGGCCCGGATCTCGCCTGCCACGTTGAGCAGGACGATCTTCTTGTCGCCCAGCTGGACCCCGGTCAGTTCTCCCTCCCAGAGGTCTTCTGCCGGCATCACCACCTGCCATGTCACGAGCGGCGTCCTATCCCGCGAGTCCTGCCTCGTTGAGCAGTCGGTGCCGGGCGGAGTTGGCGGCGTTCTCCACAGTCTGTGCCGAGCGAACCCCGGATGGCGATTGCTCGAACAACCGGCTAAGCCCGGCTGCCGCAGCCTCCGCACGAGGTGTCCACCGGGCGACCCAGCGCCGCAGCACGTCCCGGTTGCCTGCCCGCTGTTCGATCGCGTACCGGGCGAGCGCGAGGCTCCAGCGGGTACAGCGGTCGGCGTCGGCGGCGAGGTTGCCGAGCAGCAGCCAGGTCAGGTCGTCGTCATTGTCGCGGGCGGCGTTCGCGAGCTGCCGGATGAGGACCTGGTCCAGTGTGGGACGCAGCACCAGGTTCATCGCCGTGAAGCACTCGCCCCAGTCGTAGGCGGTGAGCAGCTTCTCCAGCGCTTCCCTGGCGGGCTGCCAGGCTCCGTTCCGCTCCCACACGACCCGTTCGGAGCTGCCGATCGATGAGCTGGTCGCGTCGGCGAGCTGCCGCGTCCGGTAGGCCACCAGCGACACCCGGCGCAGCAGGTCCCCGGCCCCGAACACGGCGCAGTTGGATATGTAGGACGCGGGCGCCATCTGTCCCAGATAGGCGGTACACATCTGCAGTGCGTGCACCGGGAACCGGGTGGGCGTGAACAAGGTCGCGAGGCACTGCACCCACCGCTGGGACAGCGAGGCATCGTGCCCGGCAGAGCCGTACTCATCCAGGACCCGCTCCACGGCGGTTTCCTGTTCGTCCTGCATCGTCACGTACCTGCGGTAGGTGATCTCGTCCGGATCGCGGAAGCCGCGCCAGTCATCGGCCTGCAACGGCGACTTGTCCCGGTAGGTCAAAAACCACATGTTCGCCGGGGTGGTGGGGTTCGACTCCAGCGCCGAGGTGCGATTGGGGCGGGTGGTGTAGTTGAGATTGTGCGTGACGATCTCGTACTCGCTGGGAATACGCCCGAGCTGCCCCAGCGAGCTCCAGGTCTTCAGCCTCCGCTTCGGGCGCGGCGGTCGGGCCTCGGTCATGTCGGCTCCTCGGCTCGTCCGGACGTTGCTGGCCCGCTGGATACGGGGTTTCCCCTCTTGAGCCGCCACCGCACCTCTTCCGAGGTCATCTCGATGCGCCCGGCGAAGGAGGACATCAGCCCTTCGAGCTGGCGCATCGCAAAGTCACGCCCGAGATGCCGCTCGATGGACTCACGGGTCACCCGTAGCTCGCCGTCCCCGCTGACCCGGGTGTATGCGCCCCGGTCGACGACCGTGACCTCCTGGCCGGGGTTATCGTCCACGATGGCGGCGACGATGCCGTCCACGTCGTCGGACATGCGCAGGACCGGGCCCACGGACTTGCTCATCAAGAACCCTCCCGCCGTTGCTCGGCCCAGCCGACGGTCACGATGTCCAGCGCGGAAATGCCGGACTCGGCGACGGTGATGCCGCCGGGGACAACCGTGCCCGCGTGGCGGACCACCAATCCGGCGTCCCGCGGGAAGATCCGCCTGCCCACCGCCTGCGCGGCGACCTTCCTGGCCGCCTCCTCGACGGTGTCGGTGTCCAGCACGACCACGAGCTGGGTGACGAAGTCGTGCTCGAACAGGGCGTTGACCGGCACCGGCCGGCTGTCACCCGGAGGTGGCGCGGTCTGCTCGGGCTGCATACCAGGCGTCGGGGCCCCGTGAGGTCTTCCGGGCCGGTCCTGCGGCCTTCGGGTGCGCGCATAGGGCTTGGCCCACCGGTAGTCGTAGGCGTCGTCACCCATGACGTCCGGGGTGAGGCCCATCCAGGTCAGGATTCCCTCAACCGTCGGCGGCTGGATCTCGCCGCCGAGCAGCCGCTCGATGACCGTCGGGTCATACAGGGTGTCCCGGTCCTCCCACCAGATCTGCCTGCAGGGCCGCGAGCAGAAGTGGTAGGTGTGGCTGTTGTACGTAAGCGGGTAACTGCGCACCGGGAACTTCTCGTTGTGCGGTGAACCCGCGGTGCCGATAGGCAGGTGACACAGATTGCACAGCCACGGCAGCGTCTCCGGGAGAGTGAGATCCATCCGGTTGTCGTTGATGTTGCCGATGATCACATCCCAGATGGGGCCGAACTGCTCTTCCCACTGCGGGTACTTGTCGTGGAGCCAGTCACGCTCGGCCGGGGATACCCCGCCCTGCGGGTTCCACCACACGGTCGGGCGCCAGTACCACACGCCGAGGTGCAGCGCGTGGTGCCAGGTGTCCAGCCCGGCCATGAACTCGTCCCAGTACCAGGGCTTTTTCAGTCCGTAGTCGCGGAGCTGGTCGAGGAACTGCCCGGCGACCCATTCCTGCATGAACTCCTTGTAGGACTGTTTGCGCATCGGCAGCGGCGTGTAGTAGTCCATGCCCGGGCCGGTCAGGATGGAGAACAGCCGCGCAGATACCCAGAAGGTCTTATCGATGATCCACTGGGCGCGGCGCGGATCGTGCTCGACCAGGATCTCCAGAGTGGGGCCGCCCTGCTGAGAGTGCCGGGCCTCGTCGGTCTGGATCGACGAGATCATGTTGGCGAAGTTGATGTCGCCGGATTCCAGCGCGTCCGCGGCCAGCGCGATGAACTGGACATTGGTGAACCCGGTCTCGAACGTGAACGGCAGCTGGATCGCGACATCGACCACGTTCGGGTTCATCATCATGCCGTCGAAGATGGCCCGGGCCGCGATGATGCCCCACTGGTTGGTCTGATACGCCTTGTGCGCCCAGTCGTACTGCGGATCCTTGCCGAGCAGCCCGTGCGGGAAGTACAGGCTGATCTGGGTATGACGGGTCTCGTCCAAGGCTCCGAAGATCGCCATGTTGCGCCACGCCGGTGACAGGCCGAAACGCGCCATCCGCAGCTCCGCGTAGACGGCCAGGTCCTCGACCAGGGCGACCGCGCCGAAATGCTCCTTGGCCACCGATTTCCAGCCCTCGTCCAGCTGGTCGAAGAGCCGGGATTTCTGCAGTACCGCCTTCACCGAGTAGGCGCCGGTCTCCTTCTCTCGCTGTGTCGCCACGTACTCGGGATAGGTCACCTTGTAGGGCTCGTCCCACTCCGCCCAGGCCTCACGGGGAACCTTTCCCTGCCCTGACATCCACTCCGGGAACACCGCCTCGTAGTCCACGTAGGACAGTTCCCAGTCGAGGTCGCGTGCGATGTCGTACCACTTTTCGCGCGCCATGCGGGCCATGGTTCCTAATCGACCTCCAGGCAGCCGAGTTGCCGCTTCCAGTCCACATTGTCCCAGTAGGCAACGATGTCGTCGATCAACCCGTCGCCAGTCACGTGGAACAGGAACAGGTGCGGTAGCTCGTAGTGGCCGCCGGTGCAGGCGATGATGCCGAAGGGCCTGGCCTGCGTCCCGCCGATGCCGACCTCCGCCGCGACGTTGCCGTGTTCGTCAGCGCGCAGGCTGGTCACGGCGTTGGTCAGATCGGGGAATGCGTCAAGCAAGGTCGTCCAGATCATCTTGCCGACGGTGATCACCTTGCCTTCGCCGTGCAGCACCCGCTGACGGCCCCATACCTCGAACGGCACGTACCGGAAGCCGGCGCCGTCCGTACACAGGTCGACCATGCGCTCGACGTCGTGCACCCGGTAGGCGTCAAAGAACGCGCGGACCGCCGCCGCGGCGCCGGATTCGCGAGGTGTCACATCCGGGCCGGCTCGGATCGCGTCGGTAGTCATCCCGACCTCACCCGGCGGTGATCGTGATCTTGTCGAGCCGTTTGACGCCGAGCCGGCGGTAGAGCTGGTTCTGATCCCAGTACGCGGTGACAGCACTGATCCGGTCCGCCGGCGTGACCTTCAGCATCCAGGCCTGGTCGAGCTCGAGATGTTTCTCCTGGTTAGCCACCGCGAGAAAGTCATCGGCCTGGGTGCCGTCGATGGTGATCTCGGCCACGGCGGTATTGTCGGCGGTCACGAACAGCCGCCGCACGCGCACCAGCAGGTCGGGAAAGGCTCTGGCTAGCTCACGCACGTAGGCCGCGCCGTCAGTCACCATCGGCCCATGCCTGTTCAGCGGCACCAGTGACACGGTGGCGTCCGGTGTCATCAAGTCGAGGATGTCCCCCACCTCCCCGGCCTGGAGGCGGCCGAAGAACTTCTCGGCCAGGCTGCGCGCGCTCACCTGTTCACTCCGTCAGCCGCTTGAGCACGGCAGACGCGGCGGCGTCGGTTGATCCCGGGTTCTGCCCGGTGATCAGGTTCCGGTCGACGACCACATGGGACACCCAGGCCGCATCACCGTCATCGAAGACCGCGCCGCGGTTCTTCAGCGCCGACTCCACGTACCAGGGCATGCCGACCTTCCCGGGCTTACTCTGGTCCTCCTCCTCGTCGGTGAACGCGGTCATCCGGTAGCCGTCGAACATCCACACCCCATCGAGCTGGGGGGCGGACAGGAGGGCCGCCGCGCCGTGACACGGCGCAGCGACGATCTTGCCCGCGTCGTGCATCAGCCGCAGGACACGCCCGACATCGGGGTTATCCGCCAGATCGACCATCGGCCCGTGGCCGCCGGGGATGAATACCCCGTCGCAGGACAGGATCTCCTCGTCGGTCAGCTCACCCAGACAGCGGGGGTGCTGCAGTCCGGGAATCGCTGAGAGGGCGTCGACCGCGCGCCGGGCGTTCGCCTGGCTGGCCTGCCACACCTCGTCTCGGATCTGGGTGATCCGCTCCGCGGACAGCCGGCTCGTCACCTCGTCGTCCTCCGCGAGCATCTGGATGAAGTCGATGTTGCCTCGCCAGGCCCGGTACGCTACCGATTCGACTTCCTTGCGCGCCACCGCAGGCTCCATCCCGGTATCCAGCAGGGCGAGGTAGACCCGCCGGATCGCCACCAGGTTCAGCTCGCTGAAGTGCGTGAACGTCACCCGGACCCGGTCTGGGTGATAAGCGAACCTGCGCAGGACCGAGAACATGAAGTCCTCGTCCACCTTCGGATAGTGGAAGTACGGCTCGAAGCCCCACGGGTCCGGTTGTGGCAGCTTCCCCTCCGGGGTGGCAATCACCACGTCGACGCTCGCAGCCTCGAACATCTCGTATGGCTCTAGGACCTCTTCCGCGAGGTAACCGGTCGGATGATCGCTGCCGTCCGCCAATCTGATCGTCCGTGCGCCGGAAACGATCATCAGCAGCTTTGCCATGCAGACTCCTTGGACAACGAGGGTGGCGTGCTCGTCGGCTGCTAGTGACGCATGTGAACCCTCACAACATCCTCTCTCGCCCCGACCAGGGAAACAATCGGGTGTCCGCAGAACTTGACCCGCAACCGAGCACCCGGCGGCGCCCCGGCATGCCCGCGGTCAGTAGCCTGGCTGAGAACTCTCCGGGCGGACAACCAGGTGATTTTGCAGCATTAAGCCTGATAGTCGGGTTCTGGTGAATAATCGCATTTGCCCGCCATTGGGTGTAGGCAGGTATGAGGTAGCCGGACCGTTCGTGGAGGTGCCGGATGAGCTCAGGCGGGGTGCTGCCGGGCCCGGATCCATCCGCCCGGGCCGGCAACTCCCAGCTGTACGCCGAGTTCCGCCGGATCGCCGGGGAACAGGCCGCGTTGCGGCGGGTGGCGACGCTGGTCGCCCAGGGGCCTGCGCCGGAGCAGGTGTTCGCCGCGGTGACCGAGGAGGCCGGCCGGCTGCTGGTCGCGGACTTCGCGACCCTGGTCCGGTACGACAACCCTGAGGAGACGATCACGGTTGTCGGCACGTGGACCAGCAACGGCGCGCCAGTGCCGATCCCGGTCGGCGGTCAGCTGCCACTGGGCGGGCAGAACGTGACCACGCTGGTATACCGGACGGGCCAGCCAGCGCGGATCGACTACGCGGACGACGTCTCGGGCGTTATCGGTCAACTCGCTACCAACGAGTGGGGGCTGCGTTCATCGGTGGGCGTGCCGATCGGCATCGAGGGCCGGTTGTGGGGCGCCATGGTCGTGGCGTTCACCCAGGCGGAGCTACCGCCCGCGGACACCGAGGCACGGCTGGCAGGGTTCACTGAGCTGGTCGCGACCGCGGTCGCCAACGCGCAGGCCCGCGGCGAGCTGCGCGGGTTCGCGGAGGAGCAGGCGGCACTGCGCCGGGTGGCGACGCTGGTGGCCCGGGCGGTGCCGCCGGAGGAGGTGTTCGCCGCCGTTACCGCCGAGGCCGGGCGGCTGCTCACTGCCGATGTCGCCGCCTTGACCCGATACGATCCGGACGGCACCGAGATCGTACTTGGCGCCTGGGCCGACACTGGCGCCCCGCCCGTCGCCGTCGGCACCCGGGTCGCCCTCGGAGGCCGGGACGTGTCGTCGCTGGTGTTTCAGACCAGCCGGTCGGCGCGGATCGACGGTTACGCCGACGCCACCGGCCCGATCGCCGAGGTGGCCCGCGAGGGCGGCGTCCGGGCGTCGGCCGGTGTGCCGATCAGCGTTGCGGGCCGGCTGTGGGGCGTCATCGTCGTGTCGTTCACCCACGAGGAGGTACTGCCCGCGGACACCGAGGCGCGGCTGGTCGGCTTCACCGAGCTGGCCGCCACCGCGGTCGCCAACGCGCAGGCCCAGGCCGAGCTGGCCGCTTCCCGGGCGCGGATCGTGGCCGTCGGGGATGCCGGCCGCCGCCGGATCGAGCGCAATCTGCACGACGGCGCCCAGCAGCGATTGGTCACGCTCGTCCTGCAGCTGCGAGAGGCGCAGGCGGCAGCGGGCACCGGCGAGCTGGCCCAGCGGCTGGAGGGCGCGGTCACCGAGGTGGCTGGCGTGCTGGAGGATCTGGGGGAGATCGCCCGCGGCCTGCACCCGGCGGTGCTCACCGATAGCGGGCTGCGGCCGGCGCTTAGGGCGCTGGCCCGCCGCTCAGCCGTCCCCGTCAGCCTGGACGTCCGGGTGAAGGGGCGGCTTCCCGAGCCGGTCGAAGTCGCCGCCTACTACGCGGTGGCCGAGGCGCTGACCAACATGGCCAAGTACGCCCACGCCTCCGCTGCCGAGGTAGAGGCGACCGCGGATGAGGGTGTCCTGCAGGTCCGGGTCCGCGACGACGGGCGGGGCGGCGCGGACTTCGGCCACGGGTCGGGCCTGGCCGGGCTCAAGGACCGGATCGAGGCGCTTGGTGGCCGGATCTGGTTGCACAGCCCGCCCGGCGCGGGCACCACCGTGCAGATCGCGCTGCCCCTGGGCGGCCCCAGCAGGCCGGCGTGGGAAAGCTGACCCTCACTACCGGGTAGCTGGAATGCGGGAAGTAGCGAAAGCACCACGTGAGGACGGATGCTAGCGGCGATG
>Ga0210401_10008331_pt1 | contig 10297 bp, 6 predicted proteins | sample IncBWH32MmetaG_FD_150866 | JGI IMG/M metagenome (GOLD analysis project Ga0210401, IMG submission 150866) | Forest soil microbial communities from Barre Woods Harvard Forest LTER site, Petersham, Massachusetts, United States - Inc-BW-H-32-M | ecosystem: Environmental > Terrestrial > Soil >... | reverse complement strand
AGGACATCCGGAGAACAGCATTGGCGGCATGGAAATCCGCGCGGTGAGTGACGACTATTTCCAGACCTTGCGGATTCCTGTTTTGCAGGGCCGCAGCTTCAGCTCTGTCGATAACCACGGCTCGGCGCCAGTCGTGTTGATCAGCGAGACTGTTGCCCGACGGTGGTGGAACGGCACCAATCCGATCGGCGACCGCGTTGTGATCGGAATGATGAACGGGAAACTCTACACCGCCGCTGCGCAGCCGGTTGAGGTGGTGGGAATCGTCGGAGACGTGAAGGCGAGGACGATTGCGTCGCCTGCTCCTCCGATGATTTACGTACCGGTGTCGCAGCAAGTAAACGACGGAGGGAATCCGCCGGCGGGATGGGTGATCCGCACGCAAAAGAAAGCCAACATTGAGACAGCTCTTCGAGCCGTCGTGGCAGACGTGAATCCCGAGCAACGGATCATTCTCCTGATGACGATGAAGCACGCGATTGACCTCCAAGTCGCCGGGCCGAATTTCGACGCGCAACTCATGGGAGTGTTCGCCGGGCTTGGCCTGGTGCTTACGGCGATCGGGATTTACGGCGTCATCAGTTTTCATGTGGTTCAGCGTGCCCGTGAAATCGGCATCCGCATGGCGTTAGGGGCGACGCGCCCAGAGGTCCTCCGGCTTGTGGTGGGGGATGGCATGTATCTGGCGTCGGCCGGAATGGCGATCGGCGTCCTGGCCGCGCTCGTGGCGATGAGGTTTCTCGCAAGCTTACTGTTCCAGGTGAATCCGACCGATATCGCAACCTATCTTGCAGTGGTGGCGGCGCTGGGGGGAGTAGCGCTCCTTGCTTGCTACATACCGGCGCGGAGAGCGATGCGCGTCGATCCGATGGTGGCGTTGCGACATGAGTAACGAACCAAGGGGGGCTGATGCCAGCGATCAGGCGATTTTTTGCACGCATCGCTAATCTGTTTTCGCGCAAGCGGGCCGACCGGGAATTCTCTGCGGAAATTGCAGCGCACCTCGCGATGATGCAGGAAGAATACGAGCGGCGCGGCATGACGCCGGAACAGGCCCGCCGCGAGTCGCTTGTGACAATGGGCGGCGTCGAGCAGGCGCGGGAAATGCATCGCGAAGCACGCGCTTTTTCCCTGCTCGACCAGCTCGGACAAGACGTTCGCTATGCGCTGCGTCAACTGTTTCACAGCCCCGGATTTGCCACGACGGCGATTCTTGTCCTGGCGCTCGGAATTGGGATCAACACGGCGATCTTCACCGTCTTTGACGAGGTCGCGTTCCGTCCACTGCCGGTAAAGGACGGCGACCGAATTGTGGGGATCTTTGAATCGTTCCATGGGCAGTACACCCGCCAGGTGTTCGGCAGTATTCACTTTCTTTCTTTCCCCGAGTTCCAGCAATACGCGACGCAGAATCGGGTTTTCAGCGGAACGGCTGCGTATGCCGACGCGCGCGGACTCACCATGGAAGGCTCGCATCCGGAGCCGGTCAGCGGAATGCTTGTGACGCAGGACTATTTCAGCGTGCTCGGTGCGAGTCCCGCGTTGGGGCGGGTGTTCCTGCCGGAAGAGACGTCATCGCCGCATGCGGTGGCCGTGTTGAGCAATTCGTTCTGGCGGCAACATTTTGGCGGCGACGCCGGCGTGGTCGGCAAGACGATTCAGCTGAATAAAAATGTCTACACGGTGATCGGAGTCACGGGACCGGGATTTTCCGGCGCGGAAGTAAAACCGCCCGACGTGTGGCTGCCGATTTCGATGCAGCCCTTGATCATGACCGACCTAAGTCTGGGCCTACCGCAAGATTTTCTTCTTGCGGACAACATGGGCTGGTTGAGCGCAGTCGGCAAGCTCAACCCTGGTGTGTCGAGTCGAAAGGCGGAGGCGGACCTGCAGCTCATGGCTGCTCGGATGGACGCGGCCCATTCCGGACGCGTTACACAAGTGAGCGTGATTCCCTCCACATTCTTGAGCAATCCGGAAGCACGCACGGCTGTGCTGATCGGCGGAAGTCTCGTGATGGTGGCCGTGGGGCTGGTGCTCATTGTCGCATGTGCGAACATCGCAAATTTGCTGCTCGCACGCGCCGCGGCGCGGCAGAAGGAAATTGCCGTGCGACTGGCCATGGGTGCCACGCGCGGGCGGCTCATACGGCAGCTTCTCACCGAGAGCAGTCTGCTGGCGCTGGTTGGCGGAGGACTGGGCCTGCTGCTTGCATGGAAGTCGCTGGACGTGGCGCGGGCATTTTTGCAATTGACTGGCATTGACATCTCTCCGGACGCACGAGTGTTGGGCTATACGGTGTTGCTTTGCGTCGCGGCCAGCCTGATGTTTGGCCTGATTCCCGCGATTCAATCAACCAATCCCGATCTCTCCGGTGCGATGAAAGAGGAGGGTTCCATTCTTGGGCGCAGGGTCCGCGCCGGTGGCACAAGGAACCGGCTGATCGCGGGCCAAGTGGCGATCTGTTCGATTTTCCTGATCGTGGCTGCACTGCTGGTGCGCGGGCTGACGACGCTGAGCACGATGGATCCCGGGTTCCACGTGAACAACGTGTTTGTGACCACTCTCGATTTGCGGCTGCAGAATTATGACGATGCACACTCCACTCTGTTCTTCCGAAACCTCATGGAACGCATCGACGCAGTACCAGGCGCCAGGAGCGCGCTCGCATCGTGCACACCGTGGCAAGGCGTCTGCGGCGACAGTGTCACACCGGAGGGCCGTTCGGCTTCCGATCCGCCTCTGATGGCGAATTTCAATTCGGTTTCCAGCAACTATTTTGATGTGCTGGGAATTCGCGTCATTCAGGGACGAGCGTTTACCGACGAGGAAGTACAACGCGGCGACGCGGTCGCGCTGGTCAGCGCCGCGATGCAACAGGCTTACTGGCACGGGCAGAGCGCAATTGGCAAGCGATTTACCTACCACCTCCCGGGCAAATCGCGGATGGTCGAGATCGTCGGAATTGCGGTGGATGTTCGCAGCGCCCATATATCGAGTGTTGACGGGCCGTTTTTTTACGTACCGCTTCCTTCAAGTGTTTCTCCCAGCGTCATAACGCGTTTTTCCGAGGGCGAGCCGGCGCCGGGGACGATTCAAAGGATTGCGCAACAGCTCGATCCGAACGTGCTCGCCTCTGTGACCACCATGAACGACAAACTCGCGCGGCAAAACGGTCCGGTTCGGATCGGTGCGCTGCTTGCGCTAGCACTGGGAGGTCTCGTTTTGGCGCTAGCATCGGTGGGCATCTACGGCGTGATGGCCTACGTCGTGAGCCAGCGTACGCGCGAGATTGCGATTCGGATGACGCTCGGCGCAGAAAACGCGCGCGTGATCCGCTGGATGCTGCGCGAAACAATGCGGCCTGTTTTGATCGGGATGGCGATCGGGATCCCGCTAGCCGCCGGCGCGGCGATCGCGTCGTCAAAACTGTTGCTGGGCGTAAAGCCGCTCGACCCGATTGCGTTCCTTGCGGGGTCGATTTCGCCGGCTTGCGTGGCGCTCATTGCCAGTTATTTGCCGGCCCGGAGCGCGATGCGGGTGGATCCGATGGTGGCGCTGCGGCATGAATAGGGAGCCGAAAGGGAATCGATGCGCGTGATCAGGCGATTGTTTGCGCGCTTTGCCAATCTATTCTCGCGCGAGCGAGCCGACCAAGAATTCTCTGCGGAAATTACGGCGCACCTGGCGTTGATGCAGGAAGAGTTTGAACGGCGGGGAATGGCGCCGGAGCAGGCGCGGCGGGAGGCACTGGTGAAAATGGGCGGCATAGAGCAGGCAAAACAGTTGCAACGAGAGGCGCGGTCGTTCGTCTTTGTTGAGTCGCTCGTGCAGGACATCCGCTTCGCCTTGCGCGTGCTGCGCAAGAACCCGGGTTTCACTGCTGTAGCCGTGCTCACGCTCGCTCTCGGCATCGGCGCGAACACCGCAATTTTCACGGTCGTCTACGGAACGCTACTGCGCGCACTTCCTTTTCCGGACTCCAATCGTGTGGTGAAGCTTGCCGAGACGTTCCAGGGCCGCACAGACGCCATGAGCCTGACGTACAGGCAACTTGAAAGGCTGCGCGAGTTTTCGCAGCCGTTCGAGGCAATCGCCGGCTACACCGATCAGGAGTTCAACGTCACGGCCGGGAACGGCACGGAACACGTTCGCGCCATGCCGGTGTCTTCTGATTTTTTGCGCGTGGTCGGCGAAAGCCCCGAAGCTGGGCGCGATTTTCTGCCGGCCGAAGATAGCGGTGCGGGCGAACAAGTCGCGATTGTGAGCCACGCTCTCAGCGCGCGGCGATTTGGCAGCGCCGACGCGGCCGTCGGAGAGATTATTTTTCTGAGCGGCGAGCCGTATACGGTGATCGGCGTGATGCCTGGACACTTTTCTGCGGATATGGGCGCGCTTGATGGTGGTCCACCATGGGAAGTATGGATTCCTCTTGCGCGCGTGGCAAAAACCGTGGGCAGTGGCGAAAACATTGATGTGTTGGCGCGAGTTCGGCATGGCGTCACATCGGCTGAGATCGCGGCAGAAGTCGATTTGGCTCGCAACCAATTCCACAAGGAATTTGCCGGGGATGCCGGTGAGACCGATACGATGAGCTTTGTCCCGCTGGCGCAAATGGCCGGCGCTAGCATCCAGTCCAATCTGCTCATTCTATTCGGCGCGACCGGATTTGTGCTGCTCATCGCGTGTGCGAACGTCTCGAATCTGTTGTTAGCACGAGGCATGGCCCGTACTCGGGAAGTGGCCGTGCGCATGGCGATGGGCGCCTCGCGAGCGCGTCTGCTACGACAATTACTCACTGAGAGCATTGTGATCGCACTTGCCGGTGGCGTCCTCGGCCTGGTGATCGCGCGTGAAGGGATCGCTGCGCTTCTTACGCTCGCGCCCACTGGTACAGAGATGGGTCCGGTCGGCATCCCGCGTGTGAACGACATTCGCGTGGACGGAGCGATTCTCGTTTTCGCTTTGGTGATTTCCTTTTTCACCGGCGCCCTTTTTGGAATTTTCCCCGCGCTCTATGCCGGCAGAGCGAATTTGAATCGTGAACTACGCGAGGGCTCGGCAGGATCCGGAGTCGGCCGAGGACACGCGCGCCTTCGGCAGGTGTTGGTCGCCGGCGAATTTGCACTCTCGCTTGTATTGCTGACTGGCGCGGGACTAATGATTGCGACTTGCGCGAAGCTGCTGAACACGAATCCGGGTTTCGACGCGCACCACGTGTTAACGATGGAGTTTTGGGTCGGCGGTACGACGCACGACTCCACGCCAAAAGTCGCAGCCTACTATTCCGCGGTCGAGCAAAAGATTGCCGCGCTGCCGGGTGTCGAGGCCGTGGGAATCGTTGGCGCGGGGCTCCCGCTTGAACGCGGAGGGAACTACGCTGTAAGAATTCCTGGTCCGGATCAATCGAAATCCAAGTTCACAAACTATCGCGAGGCCTCGCCCGGATATTTTCGCGCGATGGGCATGCCGTTGCGCGAGGGACGCGGCATTCTGGAAACCGACACGACTGATTCGACGCCCGTCGTGGTGATCAACGAGGCGTTTGTGAAGGCCTACTTCCGCGGGCAAGAGCCGGTGGGTGGGCACGTTTACCTCAACAACACGCTGTGCGAAATCGTCGGCGTGGTTGCGGACGCAAAATCGTATCTCGACAAGCCTGCGAGTCCGACGACATTCGTCCCCGCCGCGCAGGCATCATTTGCCACGTCAATTTTGTTCGAAGGCTGGTTCCCGCGACGTGTCGTCGTGCGCACGGTGGGTGATCCGTTGGCACTTTCGCGAACATTGAGGGCGACGGTCATGTCGGTGGACTCGACCGTTGCGACTGGGGCAATTCTTTCGATGGACCAGATGATGTCCCGCTCGGTCGCTTTGCGGCAATTCATGATGCTTTTGCTCAGCTTGTTTGGCGGGTTGGCCTTGGTGCTGGCGAGCGTGGGAATTTACGGAGTGATTTCGTACGGTGTTTCGCAACGGACGCGCGAGATCGGGATCCGCATGGCTCTGGGCGCGCGACCGCGCGTGGTCCTCGGCATGATCCTTATGCAGGGACTTCAACTTGTGGCGGTCGGCGTCGTGGCCGGCGTGATTGCGGCGATATCTCTCACGCGGTTTCTCGAAGGGATGCTCTACGGCGTCAGCGTCACCGACCCGCTCGTGTTTGGGGCAGGTACAGCAGCGTTGGTGGTCATCTCGCTCGTTGCGTGCTTTATTCCTGCGCGGAGGGCGATGCGCGTCGACCCGATAGTGGCGCTGCGGTATGAGTAGCAAAGCTGAGGGGAATTGATGCGGGCGATCAGGCGATTTTTCGCAAAGTTCGACCATCTTTTCTCGCACCAGAGCGGCGAGCAAGAATTCTCCGCGGAAATTGCATCGCATCTTGCGTTGATGCGGGAGGAACTCGAGCGGCGCGGCATGACGTCGGAACAGGCGCGTCGCGAAGCACTCGTAAAAATGGGCGGTGTGGAACAGGCGAGGGAATTGCACCGTGAGGCGCGGTCGTTCGTGTTCGTCGAATCGCTTTTGCAGGACATTCGCTTCGCCGCTCGCGTGCTGCGGAAGAATCCTGGTTTCACTGCGGTGGCCGTGCTCACGCTTGCGCTCGGCATTGGGGCAAATACCGCGATCTTCAGCGCCGTGAATGGCATTGTGCTGAATCTATGTTCCCTTTGCGCAGGCAAGTTACTTTCAGGGCGCCGACTTTGTGGCTCGTACTTCTGACGATCCCGCGGAAATGAGGCCGGCGCTTCAGCGCGCGATTTGGGCGATCGACAAGGACGTGCCCACAACGGACGTGGCAACGATGGATCAGATCGTGTGGCAGTCCGGCTCGGTCCAACGATATGAGGCGATCCTGCTCGGCGCCTTCGGCGGCCTTGGACTCCTGCTTGCGGTGGTTGGCATCTACGGAGTCATTTCCTATAACGTAAGCCAACGGACTCATGAGATTGGCGTCCGCATTGCATTGGGCGCCCACCGCAGCAACATTTTGCGCATGGTGATCAGCGAGGGAATGGTGCTGGCGGCGATCGGTATTGTTGTCGGCGTCGGCGGCGCATTGGCGCTGGGACGATTCATGCAAAGCATGCTCTTTGAAATTAAACCGACCGATCCGGCGACTTTTGTCGGCGTGGCTCTGGCACTTACGCTTGTTGCGCTGGCCGCGTGCTTTATTCCCGCGCGGAGAGCAACGCGCGTCGATCCGGTCAGCACCATGCGCTGCGAATAGTTCATCGGCGCTGCAGCATGGATAGTCCGAATTGCGAGGGAACTACTTGGCAGTGGCAGCTGCGTTGGTATTTGTGGCCTGGAGATGATTGTCCGCTTCGGTGTTTTCGGAAACCGTCTTCTGTTTGTTTCCCGCGAGACTGTTGAGGCTATCGAGATAGGTCGTGATGCCGTGGAAGAGCCCGTCAGCAATCTGCTGCCGCCGCGGAACAGTCTTCAGAAGTTTTTCGTCAGTCGGATTGCTGACGAAAGAAATTTCAGCAAGGATCGACGGCATGTCGGCGCCGATCAATACGACGAACGGTGCCTGTTTCACGCCGCGGTCGCGGACGGCAGGGCTGGTCGATTGCAATTTGCGTGCGAGCGATTGCTGAACGTCTCCTGCGAATTCCTTTGATTCCTCGATTTTGTCGTTGCGCGCGATTTTCTTGATGATGTCCTGCAAATCGTGCAGCGATTGCTGCGAAGCTGCGTTTTCGCGGGCGGCAACTTCCATCGATTCATCCGATGTCGAAAAATTCAGGTAATAGGTTTCAACACCGCGCGCCGATTCATCGTGGCTCGAATTTGCGTGGATCGAAATGAACAGATCGGCCTTCGCATCGTTCGCGATGCGCGTGCGCTCTTCAAGCGGGATAAACGTATCGTCCTGGCGCGTATAAACGATCTCAGCGCCCGGCAGCTTCTGCTGGATCTCTTTACCCAGACGCAGTGCAACGTCGAGGCATAAGTCCTTTTCGAGGAGGCCGTGGGGGCCAATCGTGCCGGTGTCATGCCCGCCGTGACCCGGATCGATCACGATACGGTGAATTTTCAGACCGAGCGCGCGTGTGAGTGAGGTATCGCCGTCGGTGGTCCGCTTGGGCGCCGTGGGAGGGGCAAGCGGATTGCCGCTCGGAATGTCGGCTCCGCGATTAAGAGAAACCGGTGTCTCTTTCGGCTGCGTCGAATTATTGCCGTCGTTGATGCCGGGCTTTGCCGACACACTCGCTGCGGGCGTGTTCGTGCTTGGAGCGGGCGCAACGGTTGTCGAAGCAATCTGCCGCGCCGGAGTTCCGCCGACTTTCCCGCTGACTTGAATTACCAGACGGTACGGCTTCGACAGCAGGTACGCGCTGTAGTCTTTCGCTGCGGGCGCATCGAGGACGATCCGGACGACATCGGGCTTGTTCTGCGCCAGACGAACCGAGTGCAGAAGCCCCTGGTCGGAATCGAAATCCTTGCCGGAAACGTGGGGCGCAAGAGTCGCGCGAGACAAGTTGAAATAGATCCGGTCCGGTGAGGCGATCCGCGCCGATTGAAAGTCGATCGTGTTGTCGAGCGCGATGATGATGCGCGCCGCGTCTTTGCCGTTCTGCGTTTGCAGATCCTTGACGCTGGAGGGATGGCCGTCGGCTTCCTTCGGCTGGACGACTGTTCCCGCTACGGCCGGATCGTCGGCCACGGTGACGGTCGCGGCCTGCGGGGATTGCATGGGCGGTGCGGCCACAGGCGCGGCAGAAGCCACACCAGGTTGAGAAGGAACCGAGCTGCGTGCGGGCGAATTGGCCGCCGCAATGTCCCTGAGCTCCTTCCGCGCGTCCTCGGAATGCTCCGAGTGCGGATATTTTTTCAAATACTCTTGGAATGAAGCTTCGGCATCGGTGGGCTTGTTCAAACCATCCTTCTGAATCTGCGCGATGCCGAAAAGCGCGGCACCGCGATAGCGGCTGTCCGGATATTGGTCAATCAACAGGCGATAGGTCTTGATCGCTGCTTCGTAATACTTCGGGTCGTAGAGGCGACCCATCTCCGTATAGAGCTCGGCCTCGGCGATCAACGCCGGGGTAGCTTCCTCAGAACTTTCGGAAATGGCGCGCACTTTTTCGTACGCGGCTATGGTCTGTTTGTAGTCGGAAGTGGAGCGGTCCTTCTCGAGGTAGCCTTCAAGCATCGTGCGCATACGCACGGCGGTGGCAAACTGATCGCGGGCCTGATCGTCAGGAGAGGCGGCAGACGCGGGCAGCGGATGCGCAAACAAAACACACGTGAAAAGGAAAAGCGCGATCCCTGCAACTGTGGGGAGTGCGTGCTTAGCGGAATGGAGTCGTTGATCTACAATCCGGTTCATTCGTTCGTGAAAATCACACGGCCGGTCGGGTCCACTTCCTTCCGAACTTGATCCTTGTGGGGGCTCAAGAACGTCGGGTTGCGGCCCGAATCAGGCCGGAAGTATGCGTCGGTCACCTTTTGCACGTACCTTTGCGTCTCCGGAAACCAGGGAACGCCGCGGCTCCTGTCCACGGCACCTTCGCCTGCGTTATAAGCCGCAAGCGATTTCGAAAGGTCGCCGTTGTAACGATCGAGCAGCGTTTTCAGGTACGTCGTCCCGCCCTCAATATTCTGGGCCGGATCGTACGGATTGCCGACGCCGAAGCGTTGCGCCGTTCCCGGTATCAACTGCATCAATCCCATCGCACCCTTGCGCGAAACAGCAGTCGGATTCCAGCCAGACTCGGTGTTGATAACGGCTTTCACCAACGCCGGATCCAGCTGATGCCGGGCAGCTGCGTCCTGGACGATTCGCTCCAGCCGGTCACTTGGCGCGGAGGTGGTCGCCAGCGACGAGGAGTCGGTCGCCGCGGGAGCCGCCGTGGCCGTCTTGCGAACGGCCGCAGAACTTATAGTACTCCCACTACGCGGCTTAGGTGAATCCTCGTTAACAAAAACGCGTGTGCCGTTCGCGTCCGTGTACGAAGCGATTTGTGCGTGGCCGGGTGCTGCAAGGAGGAAACCGGCGGCAAAAACCGCTGCGGTGATGCGAATGAGCTTCATAGTCCCTGGGGAAGGCCTAACGCTCCACTTCGAACGAATACTTCGGATAGAGAAACCACCGCCGGGGCGTAGTTTTCCCGGCGTAAGTTTCTGGCGCGGAAGGAATTATAGTAAGCGGTCTAGAAGTGGGTAAATAGACTGCAAGGCATTTTCTACGGCAGATGTGTCTTTACCGCCAGCCTCTGCCAAATCGGGCCTTCCGCCCCCGGAACCGCCGATTTGTTTGGCCAGTTCCTGGACGATTTTTCCGGCG
>Ga0210401_10008328_pt1 | contig 10302 bp, 8 predicted proteins | sample IncBWH32MmetaG_FD_150866 | JGI IMG/M metagenome (GOLD analysis project Ga0210401, IMG submission 150866) | Forest soil microbial communities from Barre Woods Harvard Forest LTER site, Petersham, Massachusetts, United States - Inc-BW-H-32-M | ecosystem: Environmental > Terrestrial > Soil >... | reverse complement strand
GGAGTTTCCGGGACTGCCGGCGGCTCTCGACGAGAGTTCCATCGAAGTCAGCGCTAAAGCGGATGCGCCTCTCACGATCGAGGGAATCGATGTTCGCCAGGAATTCCTTGCTTCCAGCGCGAGCCCTAAAGCCCAGGACCTCGAGCGACAATTGCAGGAGCTGCAGGATCAGGAGAAATCGCTTCAGGGGCAGAAAGATGTGTGCGAGGAAAAACAAGAATTTTTTCGGAACCTGAGTGCCGGCTTGGGCAAAGTGGACAAAGAGCCCATAAACCTCGACGACATTCGCAAGCTCTACACTTTTTATGGTGAGGAAATTTCGAACTTGTCGGGAAACATTCTCTCTATCGAACGGAGCGAAACGAAACTCGCCCCCGAAATAGATCGAGTGAAACGAGAACTCGATGAATTACGAAACGCTGCGCAAAAATCGCAACGGACTCTGCTGGTGAGTGTAAAAACGGGAACTGCGACCAAGGGCGAATTCACGTTACGTTACGTGATCGGAAACGCTTCCTGGATTTCGAGTTACAATGCGCGGATTGATTCGGGAACCGGCAAGGTGGAGCTCCTCTATAATGCTTTGGTGCGCCAGAAGACCGGCGAAGACTGGAACAATGTACGGTTGACTCTGTCGACGGCGCAGCCCGGTCGCAATGGACGAATGCCTGAACTACTTCCTGCGTACGTGGATTACAGAACGCAAGAGCCGGTGGCAGGTGCGCGGGCTGAGCTTGCTCCGGCTGCGCCGGCGCCTGCTCCGAATGAACCGGCTCAAACGAAGGAAGAGTCGATCCAGAGTGACGAGGCTCAAGCGGAGGTGCAGAAATCCGGAATGTCGGTTTCATACCAGGTTGGAATGCCTGTAACAATTCCGGCTGACGGGCAAGCTCATCGCGCAAATGTGACGGTACTGAATCTCGCAGGGAGCCCGGAGTATGTCACGACCCCTAAGCTTGATTCCGCCGTTTTCCTTAAGGTTCATCTGGTGAATACGAGTGATGCGCAGCTCCTGCCCGGACGGGTGAGCGTGTTCCGAGACGGTGAGTTCACAGGCATGCTCACGATGAACCTTGCACCATCAGGCTCCGATTTTGACCTCTATGCCGGCAAAGACGATTCGATCAAGGTTGAGCGGAAGGAGCTTGTAAGTAAGCGATCTGAAACCGGATTATTGAACCGAAGAGAGGTCGAAGATCGACGGTATCAAATTTCTCTGCAAAATTTCCGATCCGGTCCGATCAAGCTTGCGGTTAACGATCAGCTCCCGGTTTCGAAGAATGCCGATATCGCCGTGAATCAGGGCGCTTTTTCGGACAAGCCTACAGCCGTCGACAAGGACACCGGCAAACTCAGCTGGGATATCGAGCTTCAACCGAAGGTCAAGAAGGTCATCGAATTCAATTATTCCATTGAGTGGCCCAAAGGTAAGGAAATCGTTGGCGGTACTTGAGGCCTCGTCTTCTTTCTAGGCGCAATACTGTTCACTTAAGGTTTTGCAACTGCCCGGTCAGGGTTGGTGCGGCGAAAGCGCAATGTAGTATAGGCTTCCAGCCTGTGTTCTGCACCGATTGAGCGATCTGTATTGGAGCCGATGAAAAGATGTTCCTGATCGCCGCGAAAATAAAGTCAGCAGAGCGTCCTGAACGTACCGGCTCATTCGTCGTTTAATTGAACACAGAGACAGATCATCAACTTCGTCTGGAAGCAGATGACCCAACCAACACCGTATGCACGCTACCATTATTGAATCCCTTGAGGCCGAGTTACGCGAATGCAATACAGCTTCGCGGTCGGTTCAGAAGATTTCCGCAGGCATCAGCCTCGTCATTCTTGCGCTAGGGTTTTCATTGATCGGTCTCCTGTCGCTTATCCACGAGCCGCTCGCGGGTGATTCGCTCGCGTTCAGCGCGATTAGTTGCGTTGTAGGGGGCTGGGCCGGTCTGGGAGCGGGCAGCATCTTTTTTGGCACCGCCTTCGTCTACTGGCGCCACTATGTCTAGATTATCCTCCGGAAAGTGAATCCGAGTCCGGCACGCGTTTCTACAGATCAGTAGTCTGCGGTACGTTCTCTATTCGCAGCCATGAACCATGATAAAGCCAGAGTGAGCCGTCATCACATAGGGCGATAAACGCCCAATCCTTCTCTGGGTGAACCATGGTAGCAACCTGAATTACTTTTCGAACCGTTTCTCCTGGTGGAATTTCCCGCAGAGCCATAACATAGGATTTTAGCATCACCGGAGCAAAAAGACGAACGAGAGCGGCGTTCGCTTCCTTTCAATATTGAGTTTCAAAAAATGGGTTGCACAAGAGATACATGGGTCGTAGTTGCGGATCGGCTGCTCGCATAGGCGGGTTGAGCTTCTCCTCGGGCAAATCCGCAGACTAAAAACCATGAAAAAATGGAGAGTTGTTTCCAACGGCTTGAATCACCCTGGCAGGTTATTTACAACTGGCACGGCTCGAGCAGAGCTTCGGTATGAAAGCCTTTGAAGCCGCCAATCATTACATCAGCAAGGCTTCGCGTATCATGACCCTGGGGCCGCGCGTCGAGCGGCTGTTGCTGTCACTTGAGGCTGAGCATCACGTCTCCATTCCTATCGAGCGTGACAACGGCGAGCTGGCGGTCTTCAGTGGATACCGCTTCCAGCACAACTCCGCGCGCGGACCCACCAAAGGCGGCCTGCGCTTTCATCCAATGTTGGATGCCGACGACGTACGGGCGCTGGCGGTGCTTATGACTTGGAAAACGGCGGTGGTAAACGTGCCTTTTGGTGGCGCTAAAGGTGGCATTGCCTGCGACCCATCGCAGCTCTCGCAAGGGGAACTTGAACGCCTCACGCGCAAATTCGTCGAGCGGATTAGCCGGGAAATCGGTCCTCAGCGCGACATCCCGGCACCCGATGTGAATACGAATGCGCAAGTGATGGCGTGGATCATGGATCAGTATTCGAGACTGCATGGGTTCACACCTGCGGCGGTCACCGGCAAACCGGTTGAACTGCACGGCAGCGAAGGTCGCGAGGCCGCTACCGGCTACGGGGTTATTTGTGTAGCTGAGAATTTTCTGCACGACGTCGGTAAAAGCCTCAATGGCGCAACTGTGGCGATCCAAGGCTTCGGCAATGTCGGATTGTTCGCTGCACTTTTCGCCCACGAGCGCGGGGCGAAAGTCGTTGCGGTCAGCGACGTGTCCAGCGCGGTTGCCAATCGGGACGGTCTGGATATTCCTGCGCTCGTGGAGTTCGCGCGCAGCCGTCGTCTGCTCGCGGAATTCCAAGGTGACGGCGTGTCGCGTATCACCAACGACGCACTGCTGACTTACGAGGCGGACGTGCTCATTCCGGCAGCGCTCGGCGGCGTGTTAACCCGCGATGTGGCCCGCGAAGTTCGCGCCAAGGTGATCGTCGAAGCGGCAAACGCACCCACTTTTCCCGAAGCCGACGAGGTTTTCGAGCAGCGCGGCATCACGGTCATTCCCGATATTCTCGCCAATGCTGGCGGTGTCACGGTTAGTTACTTCGAGTGGACGCAAAACCTCCAGTGCCTACGCTGGACCGAGAAGGAAGTAAACGGTCGACTTCGCCAGATCATGACTGACGCTTACGCCACGATCCGCGGCCTGGTGCAATCGCGAAAGCTAGGTTGGCGCACGGCCGCATACATTGTAGCGCTTGGGCGCGTGGCTAAAGCTGCCATGCTGCGCGGCGTGTAGCGAGACGATCTATGGAAAACGCGATTGATTCCGCTCTGGTTCGCCGCTTCAGTTGCTTCCAGTCTCTCAACGCCGAGCAGATTGCCGCGTTCGCGATCGACTTGGAAGAGGTGCGCCTTCCACCCGGCGACATCTTGTTCAGACAGGGTGACCCGGGGGACTCGATCTACCTGCTGCTTAGCGGCCAGATCCTTATCAAGCTAGGCGCACCCGCACAGGATGACCGCACATTAGCCACGCTCGGGCCGGGTGCCATCCTCGGCGAAATGGGTCCATTGCTTAACACGCCCCGAACCGCAACCGCGATTACCGGCGCCGAAAGCCATCTGTGGCGAATCTCGAGGCCCGCCTTTCACGAAGCTCTGCGACACGGCGACGCTTGGGCCACGAGCTTTTTGCTCGCCACCGCCGAGGTACTTGGACGCCGGGTTATGAGCATGAACGAGGAGCTTGTCAGGCTTTCTGCCGAGTTGAGGCAAAACTTGGGGCAGCCGCAAATCAGGAGAGCCGTTGCGGAGATCGAACAGTTGCGGAAGCGGCTGACGACGGAGTGGACGTTCTGAGCCGCAACGTTGGGTCTTAGTTCTCGTCCTCCGCTTCCCCAATCGTCCTCGACCTCGTCGTCGTTCTCGTCCTCGACCTCTTTGGACCTCTTTGCACGCGAGCGGCATCATCCGGTTGGTTCTATCGATAACGGCTTTTTCGATCACAAGACGGGTTACCAAAGGCCGAGGACGAGAACGACGACGAGGACGAGGACGATTAGCGAAGGGCGGGCTACCTTCATTCGTTCTTTTCTTGAACGGCAGAGAGTATTTCCTCGAAATCCTGAGTGGAGTCTCCTTGGAGATGGCCCATTGATTGCAACTTCCCAAGGAGAACTTCCGCGACACGGCCATCAACCGTCTCTTTAGCGACCACCCAATAAACCTGCGCAAACTTCCCGTCGCGATGGCTGCGTCCGTCGATTTGGTGAGCCTGGATGGCGGACCATCGCAAATCATGGTCGATTTGACAACGGGGTACATTGTTTCCGCCGCTATTGATTTCCCCTTCGTGCAACGAGATTCCTTCGACGACGTTAAAGAGGATGACTTTGGCGTCCCCTCGCTGATAGCGCAGGCGTTCGGTTTCTTTGAGCTGAGAGCTATTAGTGCAAAGTCCGTCAACGCGGGCATAGCTGATTTTCTTCTTTCGCAACACCTCTTCCATCGCGTCCATCGTTGCGAGGAATTCGCAGGAAATGGCGACTTGGCGGCCGTTGTCCAATAGCTCCAGGCAAAGTTCGATCGAGTCTTGCACTTTCAGAAGCGATGACTTTTGCCGCAGCCGGATGACAGCTTCGTTTTTAACGAGTGCGGCCTTTTGTTTACTCAAGCTTCCAATTCCGTTGAGAGCCTTTTTAAACTCTTCCCAGGCAAGCTTGTAGAGGCGCAGTGCCTCTCCATCGAGTTCGACGGAATGGACGATACGATTCACTTCGGGCCACCCCGCCAGATCGGAAGCGCTCCGGCGCAAGGCGGGTTTCACGCCCTTCTCATCTGGATCAAACAAAAGCTGGTGGATCTCTTCCTCTTCCTCCTTCCCGCCTGCCCAAGCCCAGGCCCCGAATTTGCCTCTTGAAACGCCTGGCAGGTTCTTAACACACCATTGCTCAAAGTCTTGCGTGGTGAGAGCCCTGTCCCCGGTTTTCTTGGCAAGGATGGGAGCCAGGTACCCGAGCTCTAGCGGGTTTTGGCCGGCGGTAGCCGAAAGCCAGAAGATCATTTTCGCACTTCCGTACAGCTTAACGGAAAATTTAGATCTTAGGGAGGTCAGATTTTTGAGCGCATGAGATTCGTCAAAGAGAACGATATCGAATTCTTCCCTGGCCGCTCCTCGACGAGCCATGTCTCTTTTGCTCATCTTTTTGGCGCCCTTGCGCGGTCTACCCTCAAAGATTTTGTCAAGGCGTTCATAGTTCAAAATAACCACTTCCTCGACCCATCGATTAGTACCCATCCATTGAATGCTGGAGCGCCAATTGGCGACGACGCCAAGGGGGCAGACGATCAGTATCTTTCGCTTCTCCTTCGAACTCTCGAGAATCTCGAGGATACTGGCCCATGCTGCGAAGGTTTTTCCCAGCCCTACGTCATCGGCCAGAAGAAAACCTGGATAGCCGCTTTTGTAGGCGCTGAAGATCTCCTTAACAGCCACAAGCTGGTGGGGCTTCAGTGTAATCATTTTCTGCGCTGGAACGTTGGCGAACGTTCCGCCGTTCAGCTCCCTTTGGATCTTCTCTTCCCAACTGAACTGCTTTGGTTCAAACCCATCTAGTTCAAGCGGCAAAGCCTGTCCGGATGGTTTTTCGAACAAATAGGCTTTATTCTGGGAGTCCCAACGGGCGCCGGCTTTTGCGGCGATGTCTCGGTAGCTGAACGGAATATCAAGGATGATTTTTTCCACCGGGCCCTCTCGTGCCTTTGCAGGCCGGAAGCGTTCCAACTCTTCAGGCAGAACATCTCCTGGGAAATACCAGAGCTTCTCTTTTGGGTCCCACCGGACGCCGAAAGGCTTTGCCTCATTCTTTTGAGCGTAAGCGATCTCGAGGTAAATCATCTGGAGATGGCCGCCGTCAAGCTCGCGCAGCCGGTAGAGATTGTAACCAGATTTCCATTTGAAGAGCAGCTTTTTAGCATGTGGTCTTTCTGCGGCTAATGCTAATCGGATCAGCCTGCCTCTTCCTATCAGTGTAACTGATAGGAGATCAATAGTCGCAATTATCTCTTAATAGCTCTTCCTGCGATGGTGCTTACAGGAAGGAACAACAAATTTATGAGATTTACCACAAGTTTACTCGCCGGTTTACTGTTGACCGGGATACTGGCGATCGCGCCGGATACATCGTTCGCTCGCGGAGGTGGCGGCGGGGGCCACGGAGGTGGCGGCGGCCACTTTGGAGGCGGTGGTCACTTTGGCGGAGGCAGTCACTTTGCTGGCGCCAGTCACTTTGGAGGCGGCAGTCACTTTGCAGGATTTCATGGTGGCTTCGCCAGTCACGGATTCGCGCACGCCGGACGAGGTGACGCTGCGTGGCATCATGGTGGCGGTTGGTCCCATCATGGGTACGGTGGGTACTACGGGTATTACGGTCCATACGAGTACGGACCATTCAACTACGGGCTCGGTGATTATGATGGCTATGCTTACCCATATTATGACAATGACGACTCCTTCGATGTGCAACCCGCGCCAAACGATATTGCGCCCCAGGAGTCCACTGCTCCCACGATGTCAGTACAAAGAAAGTTAACCCAGCTCGGTTACTATCACGGCGCGATTGACGGCATTGCCGGATCGGAAACCGAACAAGCTATCCGCTGGTTCCAGTCAGTCGATAAACTGCCGGTAACCGGCCGGATCGACAGCGCGACCCTAGAAGCTCTGGGCATTGGCTAGATGCTAAAAGGCCAAACTGCTAAAAGGCCAAACGCAAAGGCTCTGCTGGTTTTATTCCAGCAGAGCCTATTTGTCATGTAGCCTTACAAGCGAGGGGTTCTCGCTTTGCAATCGCTCTCGATCGGCCTTTCACCTACTCATTTCACGCACGATAAGGACCGGACAAGGAGCGTTGTGAATAATCTTCTCGGCGTCACTCCCTTCGAAGACGTGGCGCAACCATCTGTCAACGTAGGTCGAGATAACGATCAGATCGACTCCAAGCGCCTTTGCTATCGCCGAACCATGGAATAGTCTAGTCAAGAAGTCAGGAGTTGCAGGAGTTGCAGGAGTTCAGGAGTTCAGGATGCAAATATCCGTGACCGAAACGGACACTGGCTTGGAGTTCACCACCGGCCGAGTCGAAATCTTCATCGAATGGTGGCCGACCAATACCATCCACAACCGGAAAGCAGCGCCTCATTCTGCAACTCCTGAACTCCTGCAACTCCTGACTTCTTGACTATTGTTAATGTTGACTGTCGACTGCGTTTGACGCTCAGAAACAATTAGGTCGATCTTCAGGCAAGGCTTCCACTGATCTTGACTGGTGGCTCGGAGTTCATAAAATCGAGCGAGGTTCTCAATCCCGTTGACCTCGGTCATCGTAAGTCTCCCGTCAATTCCAGCCTCTACAAGATGGAGCTTGACAGCTTCCAAAGCCGCTGGATCGATGACAGCTTCGATCTTTTTCATTTGGGCAAACTAGCCTGCGCTCTGGAAGACATCTCAGCCTGGCTTGTCCAACTTTGACCGAAAATTGGTTAATTCTAGGTAGGGACGCGCTCCCGGACGCGCTCCCGCTAGATCCGCGGCAGGACGTCCGCCGGTCATGTCCGGTGTAGCGCCTCCGACGGTAGATGCACGCCGGCGCGTCCGGCGTCGCACGTCTGGAACGCATCTGTGGACGTGCGACGCCGGACGCGCCAGAACGCGCATACGATCAGAGGCGTTGCACCGGATGTTAACCATTGGACGTCCTGCCGCAGATCGAGCGGGAGCGCGTCCCTACCATCACTACACTCCAACCCACGCTTCTCCGTTTTAATTCTTTTTTTCAAAGCTTATTCTTCGGCCTACCAGCGTGCATACCGAGCCCCGGTGTGACCGGAGGCATAAAGATCGATGATCGGAGTTTCTCTCCCGCCCAGACCCGGTTCCGTGAAATCTCCTTGAAAATACTTTTTCCAATTTCCCGGAAGTGGCGGCCCGTCATCCAAGCTGCAGCGTGCCACGCAAATCTGACCTCCGGTGCCCCCCGCAAATCGATTCTCCATCCGATGATCAGGGCAGCACCAAATCCGACCAGAAGCAATGCCAAGATCGCCTTGAGAGTCCAGTTGGGAAGACCCAGCGCCGAGCAGAGTAGCGAAGTGATCTGCAGGATCAGCCAGGAAGAAACCATGTACCCGGCTGCAATGCGGTAAATGTGCTGGGTTCTAACCTCCTCCAAAAAGGCTTTCACTGTATGAATAGGTATGAATAGGACCAAGTCCTTCTCGTTGTCTTAGCGATCGCCATGAGGGTTTCTTCGCGACGTCGTTGAGCGGAAACGTAGCATCTTCCAGTACTTCCATGTAGAATATCGCCAAGATCCGGATAAAGTCGTCACCTGGGAAGAGGCGAAGGCAAGGATCCTTTCCGGTCGGCCTTAAATTAGGTTGTCTTTCTTCTCTATGACTGAAGCAGAATCATCGAGCGAATCGCCAGTGGCGGCCGTCGGGTTTGGTCCAAATGCCGGCGGGACATTTTCGCAGGAAAATTATCACCATCCCGCAGCTGGTTGGGGCGCGGCGAAGAGCGTCACCGGCGTTCTTCTTAAGCAGGGCGAAATCCTAGATGGCACGCGCGTCGTTCTAAAGATGAACCACGAGAACGGCGGCTTCGACTGCCCCGGGTGCGCATGGCCTGATGACCGCAAAGGACTGCGGCTCGATATTTGCGAAAACGGCATTAAGCACTCGACTTGGGAGATGACTCGAAAGCGGCTGACTCGCGACTTCTTCGCGGCCCATACGGTGACCGATCTGATGAGGTGGTCCGACTTCGCACTCGAGGATGCAGGGCGGCTGACCGAACCGATGCGCTATGATCTAGCCAGCGATAAATATGTGCCCGTCGCTTGGGAGGAAGCCTTTGCGCTGGCTGGGCGCCATTTTCGCCAACTTGACAGTCCGGATTGCGCAGCCTTCTACACATCGGGCCGTCTCAGTAACGAGGCGACATTCCTTTATCAGCTCTTTGCGCGCGAGTTCGGCACGAACAACCTTCCGGATTGCTCCAACATGTGTCACGAAGCCAGTGGAAGGGCGCTTACCGCGGCGCTCGGCACAGGCAAAGGCACTGTGGATTTGACGGATTGGGAGAAGACGGACTGTTTGATCGTGATGGGAGTAAACGCGGCATCAAACGCGCCGCGAATGCTCACCTCGCTTGCGGAGGCATACCGCCGCGGAGCACAGGTTGTTCATGTCAATCCGTTCATAGAGGCCGCGTCCACCCGCACGATCGTCCCCCACGAAATTCTCAGCATGGCGACCTTTCATTCGACGAAGATCGGAACATTGAATATCCAGCCACGAATCGCAGGAGACCTAGCACTCATGCGAGGCGTTGCGAAACATCTGCTCGAAGCCGCCCGAACGGATCCTACCGCCATTGACCGACAGTTCATTGACGGTTACGCAAGCGGATTTGATGTGTATCGGGCGCTCGTTGAGGCCGTGTCGTGGGACGAATTGGAGAGGCAATCCGGGGTGCCGCAGGCGCAGATCCGCGCATTGGGAGAAGTCTACCGGCAGTCCCGATCCGCGATCATCTCCTGGTGCCTCGGCGTAACCCAGCAAGAGCATGCCGTCGACACGATTCGGGAGATCGTGAACGTGCTGTTGTTGCGCGGCAACATCGGCCGGGAAGGAGCCGGTCCATGCCCAATCCGCGGGCACTCGAATGTTCAAGGCAACCGCACCTGCGGAATTGACCACCGGCCTGAAGAAGCCTGGCTCGCGAGGATCGACAAGGCATGCGGAATCATATCACCTCGGAAGCACGGTCTCGACACGGTCCGCGTCATACCCGCGATGGCACACGGTGAGGTACGGATC
>Ga0210401_10008327_pt1 | contig 10302 bp, 5 predicted proteins | sample IncBWH32MmetaG_FD_150866 | JGI IMG/M metagenome (GOLD analysis project Ga0210401, IMG submission 150866) | Forest soil microbial communities from Barre Woods Harvard Forest LTER site, Petersham, Massachusetts, United States - Inc-BW-H-32-M | ecosystem: Environmental > Terrestrial > Soil >... | reverse complement strand
GGACCCGAAGTATCGAGATTGGTGCCCTCGAAGCGCACACCCGCGATGAAGCGGATACGACTGTTGAAGTCGATCGTGTTCATCAGATAGCCGGCCGACACCTTTTCGATCAGGTCGTAGTTGTTGCCTGTAGGAGGATGGTTGGTAGTCGAAAGGGCGCCGGGCATGATGGCGTTGAAGGCCGCCAAGACGTCCCGGTAGCCCGGGTTGGGGCCCAATGGATACGACCCTCCATAGTAGCTGCTGTTGGATAGGACGCTCGGAAATTGGTTCATCGGGAGAAGGATGGTACCCGATGGCACCTGGAAATCGGGCGTAAACGAGTTATCGAACTTGTGCGCGTTGCGGAACCTGCCTCCGAATTCGAAGGTTGCCAGACGGCCACCCAGGCGATAGTTCTTCGCCATTGCGCCCGTGAATTGGAGATTCAATTGCGCGGTCAGGCCGACTGCAGCGCCGTTGATGTCGGTCAACGAAAAATTCGAAGGATTGTGGGCTTCCGTGTAGCAAGGTTGCGACCACTGCGGGCGGTAGATCGATGGATTGGCTGCGGGGTCATATTGACAGTGGCTGGTGGCGAGGCTGGTGCCGAAGGTCGCGGTTGGGTCGTTTTCTCCGAGTTGGCGCGATCGGGACACCGAAACATCCCAGGCGTACCACGTTGTTGTGCGCACGTGTTTGCCGCCGAGTACAAAGCTGGCGATCGCGTAGTCAGGAAGTCGAATCGAAGTGTTGAAGGTCGGCGGGTTGTAGGTTGGGCTCCCACTGCCTATCCCATTGGGATCGTTGAGTAGAGTAAATCCTGGATTTACGAGTTGCGAGTTGTCGTTCAACGTGTAAACCCAGCGGTCGCCGAAGTTTTTGAAGTCGGAATAAAAACCTCGAAAGTAGACGTTGGAGCCTTCGCCGAGTTTATAGTCGGTGCTGCCCGCTAGGCCCCACCGGCTGCGATAGTACCGATACTCGCGCTGGTCGATGCTATCGAACCAGCGTGGATTTCCGGGGAGACTGGTGGCGATGTCCGGAACGGGTTCGATGTCATCGATTCCGCGGCCATTCCAGTCATACGAGAAGCCTACTAGGGCGCCGAGGCGCTTCTTTTCGCCGAAACGCTGACCGATGGTGCCGGTGGTCTCGACGAGGCCTCGTCCGTTTACGATCGGGGTATAGCCACCCATCCCACTCAGGGCGATCGTTGGCCGCTCCCCAGCGGTTTTGGTGACCAGGTTCACGGAACCGCCGATGCCGTCTGCGTCCATATTCGCTTGCAGGGTCTTGTTGATCTCGACCGACTCGACGATGTCTGCGGGGATGGCATCGAGTTTGATCTGGCGCGCGTTGTTTTCGGGTGAAGGAACGTTGATGCCGTTGATGGTGAGGTTGGTTAGGCGCGGCTCCGTGCCGCGAACCTGCACGTACTTACCTTCGCCTTCGTCGCGCTCCAGGGTGACGCTTGGCAGGCGGCCGAGGGCATCAGCCATATTCGCGTTGGGTAAGCTGCGGATCACATCGGAGGTGAGCACCTGCACTTCGTTGTCTGCCGTGCGCTGACGATTGAGTCCCTCCGCTTCACCCGCTGCGCGGTCTGCGGTGACGAGGACCTGTTCGCTCTGCGCGGACGGTGCCAACTTGGCGTCGATGCTGACCGCCTGACCGCCAACAACGGTTACGGCCTTGGTGAAAGGCGTGAAGCCGAGGTACGTGACGGTGACGGTGTAGTCTCCGGGATCAAGATCGTTGACGAAAAATTGGCCTTGAGCGTCGGATACTGCGTTAACACCCTTTGGTTGCAACACAATTTGTGCGGCTTGGAGAATGGAATCCGAGCTGTCTGTCACTCGACCGGTAACTATTCCCTTGCCACCCTGGGCGAAGGTCGCGGTAACGTCGATGGTGTTCCAGACCACGGCGAGAACCACCGCGAGAATCTTGCTCTTTGTGATTCTTAAGATCATGAATGACCCTCCGCTTCCGAGAAAACTGTTTTGAAATCGCACGTCGACGGGAAAATGCCGCTTGCAAAGAACTTTTTGTTGGTGGGTATTTAGCCCGGACACTGCGAACGGACGATGAATGAAGAAGAAGGAATGGTTAAAATAAGGGTGAAAAACTTTCAGATTCGGGGAGTTTCCGCCTGCATCTCATTCACATCATTAGCTTTGTGCGATTCCTGCAAGACGGGAAGACTCACCCGGAAGACAGACCCCACACCTACCTGGCTTTCCACGCCAATGGTGCCGCCGTGCACTTCTGTTATCCAGCGGGCTATGGCCAAGCCCAAACCAGCCCCAGGGGTTTCGCGGGAACGCGTGCGGTCTGCGCGCACGAAGCGCTCAAAAATTGACGGAAGATCTATTTCGGAGATTCCGATGCCGGTATCGCGGACGGTAATCACGGCTCGCGCGTGGTCGCACGATAGTTCGATCTCGCAGTAGCCACCCGGCGGGGTGTACTTCACCGCGTTATCTACCAAAATTAGGAGAAGCCGGTCGATCGCGATGGCATCCGCTTTGACCCATACCGGCTCAGCCGGCGTCCGAACCGTAACGCAGAGCGCCACGTCGGCGGACAGAACGGCGGCGCGATCTCTCGCCTTGCAGACATATTTGCCGAGATCGACCCGCTGCATGGTCATGGCGGCTGCACTGGCGTCGGCTCTCGCCAGCGTCAGGAGATTCTCCAGAAGGTCAGAGGTCTCCACAGAGGTTTCCAAAATCTTGGACAGAGCGGTGCGGTACTCACCGTCGGTTCGCCGCCTTCTCAATGTGATCTCCGCGGTGGCCCGGATTACCGCCACCGGCGTGCGCAGATCGTGGGACGCGTCTGCCGTGAACTGCGTAACGCGGTTCACTGAACTCTCGATGCGCGCGAGCATGGCGTTGAGGGTTTCTGTCATGTGCCGCAATTCATCGCGGGCCTTGGGGACTTCCAGGCGGCGCGAAAGGTTTTGCCCGCCAATGGATTGCGCGGTCTCAATGATGCGCTTAACGGGGGCCAGCGAGGAGTCACTCAACCAGTAGCCGAGTAGCGAGGCTAGTAAAACCAACAGAGGCAAGGCTTCCTTTTCGATCAGCCGGAAATGATCCAAGGCCTGATCGAACGGCTCGGTGGGAACCGCGGCGTGGATTTCGTAGGCTCTGCAGGCTACATGAACTTGCTGGAGCGCGATCCGATACTGGAGGGAATCAAGATTGGCGGTAAAGAACGAGATACTCTGGCTCTGCGCTAGCGGCAGAGGAGGGTAGGCGAGCGTGAACCGTGCTGGGCGAAAGATCCAGTTTCCGCTTGCGTCAGCGACCTCGAAGAGCGCGCCGTTCGCCCACACTTCGGAAAGGTCTCGAAGTTGGGCCTGAATCTTTTCGTCTCCGAGCTCCGCACGATGCGTAAGTAGCCGCTGTATGGTCTCAAGATTGGTCCGCGAGGCATCGTTGACCGCGACTTCGATGCTGCGCTGGAAGCCGATATCACTGATCCAAAAAAAAGCAGCGAACGATACGACCAAAACAACGCAGTACAACGCGGTGAGGCGCGCCCGGATTGGGAGACGGGAAGTCAGTTCAGAACTCCCACGGAATAACCAAACCCGCGATGTGTTTGAATCAGCTTCGTTTGCGTTCCGCTGTCCAATTTCTTCCTCAACAAGCGGATAAAGGCGTCAATCGTATTTTCCCCAATATCGCGACGGTTGCCCCATAGCGTCTCGAGAATGGCGTGGCGCGAGACGACGGCTCCACGGTTCCTGATGAGCAACTCCAGTAGCCGGAATTCCGTCAAGGATAAGTGGATCTCGCGGCCGCTGCGAAGGGTGCGGTACGTGGTGGTGTCCAAGACCACATCTTCCACTTCCAGAACGTTTCGCGGCCTCTCCGCGCGCCGCCGCCCTAGAGCACGCACACGGGCGAGTAGCTCCTCGAAAGAAAACGGCTTGGTCATGTAATCGTCCGCTCCGGCATCGAGGCCTTTGACGATGTCGGAAAGCGCGTCGCGCGCCGTGAGCATGAGCACCGGAACTTGCTCGCGGCGGAGGCGCAGATGCTTTGCGACTTCCAGCCCGTCCATCCCCGGGAGCATAATATCGAGTAGGATCACGTCAAAAGTACTGTTATTGGAAAGCGCCAGAGCAGCCGAGCCGTCACGCGCCAAGTTCACTTCGTGGGCCTCTTCGCGCAGGCCCCGCACCAACAGCTCCGCCATCTCCTTGTCATCTTCTACGACCAAAACATTCATGGACATTTCCCCAGCGGATTCTAGGTCAGCGGTTATGAACGTCGTGTGAATCGAGTGTTACCAAAGGATTTCTTCTATGGGATCGCGGTCTTTCTCGATTGCAGGAAAAACTGAATTGCAGGCGTGAAGATCAACGATAAAACCATGGAACTCAGCAGGCCGCCAATGACCGCGATGGCCAGCGGCTGCAGCATCTGCGAGCCCGCGCCGATGGCGAAGGCGAGCGGAAGCATTCCGGCGATGGTAGCGAGCGCGGTCATGGCGATCGGCCGCAGCCTTCGACGCCCAGCTTGCACCAGCGCCTCTTCCAGTGGAGCGCCCAGCGCGCGAAAACGGTTCTCCGCGTCGAGCAACAAGATGCCGTTCTTCGCCACGATTCCGACTACCATGATCATGCCCATGAAGGACGCAACGTTGAACGTGGTCCGCGTGATCAGCAATGCGAAGAAAGTCCCGAAGGTCGAGAGCAAGGCGGAGGCCAGAATCGCCAGCGGCGCCGAAAATGTCCGGAACTCGAACAGCAACACGATAAAAAGCAGCAGCAGGGCCATAATCAGCACCATTGACAGATCGCGAAACGAACTCTGCTGTTCCTGGTAAGTGCCGCCGTACTCGATGCGGATTGCTGAAGGCAAATGCAAGTCACTGACGGCCTTTTGAACCCCGGCGATTCCCTTTCCCAAATCAACCCCTTCCAGGCGCCCCGTTACCTGGACCAATCGCTGCAAATTCTCGCGCGTGATCTCCGTCTGTCCCGGTTCGGACGCCATGGCCGCCAAGGAACCTAGCGTCGCGGACTTCCCCGATGCGCTTGTAAGCAGCGTATTGCTCATGCGGTCCAATGAAGAACGATTCGCATCCGGAAACCGCACACGTATCGGATAGACGCGGTCGTTCAGCACCATAGGAGTCGCCGCCGGCGCGCCTTCCAGAATCGCGGCCGCGTCCACGCTCACTTCTTCAGGTGTGAATCCAGCGCGCGCCGCCACTGTGGGATTCACCTGAAACGTCACTGCCGGTCCGCTGATCGTATTCTCGATGCCATCCAGCACGTCCACGACGCCAGGCACCTTCTGAATGGCTTCCGCGACTCGCGGCGCGTTCTGCATCAATACCTTCGGATCCTGGCAAAACATCTTGATCACGATCGGCTCCGGTTCATTGGACAGGTCGCCAATCATGTCCTGCAATACCTGCACGAATTCCACTTTCGCGGAAGGTTCGCGTTGTTCCGCCTGGCCGCGGACATCTTCGATGATCTCGTCGATGCCGCGACTTCGTTTGCGTTTGAGTCTTACGGTGAAGTCGCCACGATTCGCCTCGGTCACCGCGGCCAACCCGAGCTGCAGTCCGGTTCGCCGGGAAGTGTTCTCCACTTCGGGAACGGAGCGAAGGATCTCTTCGATGTGACGCAAGATTCGGTCCGACTCCGTCAACGAGCTGCCCGCGGGCGTGTAATAATCCAGAATGAATCCGCCTTCGTCCATTGCCGGCAAAAGATCGGTACCGAGAAATCGGTAGCAGCCATAGGACAGCGCCATAATCACGACCGAGCTTGCCAGCAAAACCCACGGCCGGTGCAACACGCTCTTCAAAATGCGGGTGTAGAACTCCACGATTCGTCCGAAAAATCCTGAGAGATGTTTCTCCTCGGCGGCATGGATGGCGGCTGCGTCTGGTTTGCTATGCTCATCTGAATCGCTCTCTGCCTTCGCGGCGGACTTGTCTCTGCGCATTACGAAATACTGGCTGAGCGTCGGGGTCCACGTGAGTGCAAGCAGTAGTGAGCTGAACAGCGACACCGTCATGGTCACAGCAAGGGCGCGAAAGAACGAACCCGTCACTCCCGTGATAGCAATGAGCGGAAGAAAAACGACGATAGGCGTCACCGTCGAACCGATCAGCGGCACGGTCATCTCGCGCAGCGCGCTTTGGATCGCCTGCAAGCGCCTCTCTCCCGCGTCACGGTGCAGGACGATGTTCTCCAGCACCACGATGGCGTCGTCAATCACCAGCCCGACAGCCGCCGCCAGACCGCCGAGCGTCATTAGATTGAAGCTCTGCCCCGTAAACCTCAGCACGATGAACGTGAGTAACAAGGTGGCGGGAATCACAAGGGCCGCAACGATCGACGTTCCCCAGTCCCGCAAGAACAGCACGAGAATCGCGGACGACAGAAGCAATCCCAAAAGCACTGCATCCCGCACGCTGGCAATGGAATCGTGCACAATCGTCGATTGGTCGTAGAAGGGCTTCAGTTCGATTCCCGGCGGGAGAGATGCGCTTAACTCGGCAATCTGCGCGTGCACTTCGTCAGCCACGGCGACGGTGTTGCTGTACGGCTGCCGGTTCACACTGACCAGCACAGCGGGCTTTCCGTTCGCCGTCACGATCGTGTAGACGGGCTGGACCGACGAGCTGACTTTCGCCACGTCTCCCACGCGCAGGGGGACGCCCGCCGTCGTCGTTTTCACGACAACTTGACCGATATCTTCCGGCGAATGCACTTGGCCACTCACCAATCCCAGAACGAGGTGGTGTTCGTGCTCGATCAATCCGGGCGATTCAATGAGATTGGTGCGACGGATCGCCTCCAGCAAATCCGTCACGGTTACGCCGGACGATAACAATTGCGCGGGTTCCGGCGTAACCTGAAACTCCGGCACGCGACCGCCTTGCACTAAAACGGTGGCCACACCATCCAACCGGTTCAAACGCGGCTTGATGTCGTAGGTAGCGATTTCCCAGAGCTTCGCTTGCGGCACCGTTTCGGACGTCAAGCTATATCCGATGATCGGGAACGTCGCGAAAGTCAGGCGATGCGTTTCGACCTTTGCGGTCGGGGGAAGTTCGCTTCCCACTCTCGCCACCACCGCGTCAACGAACTGAAGCGTCTGGATCATGTTGACGTTCCAGTCAAAGAACAAATCCACTTCGGCTGACCCGCGGCTAGTGATCGATTTCACTTTCTGCAAGCCGGGTACGCTGTTCACGGCTTCTTCGAGTGGGCGCGTGATGGTGACCAGCATCTGGTCGATCGGCATTACGCCGTTGTCCACTCCAACGACGATGCGCGGGAAATCCGTGCTCGGGAAAACCGACACGGGAATGGAAAATGCCAGATAAGCCCCAACTAGCGCCAGGCTGATCGTCAAGAAAAAAATCGGACGCGACATCCGCTGGAACCAGGGGAGCTTGTTTTCGTTGTTTTCCAACGACTGGTCCGCGGCCCGGCTCGCGTGCGAATCCGGCGGCATCCTGTTCACTCCTTACCCGGAGGTTCCGGCTTCGCCGAGCCACCCGTGCTATCCGCCTTGTCGTCGCCGCCGTCTTTCGAGGGTGTCGCTTCCTGCAGTTTGATTTGCGTCTTGTCCGGCAGTCCGTAGCCGCCGGAAACAATCACCTTTTCGGCAGCATCCAACCCACTCACAATTTGAACGTCGTCGCCGTTCCGGACTCCCACCTTCACGACCTTCTGATGTGCATGCTCGTCGGAACCCGCCACCACCACGTAGTCGGCGCCTTCTGCATTCTTAAACACTGCTGCCGCCGGCACCACAAGCGCGTCCTTCACCGTTTTCGCTACCATCGAGACTTGCGCGGTCATGCCCGGCTTGAGTCTCGCGTCGGGCTTCGCCACTTCCACCCAGACTTCCACCGTCGTGCTGCCAGGATCGAGCGCCGGGCTTACGAGACTCACTCGTCCGTGAATGGGATCGTCGGATCCGGGCACCCGTACGTCTGCTGCGTCCCCCACTTTCAAGGACGCCGCCTCCGCGCGTGAGATATGCGCTTTCGCAATCAGTTTCGAAAGATCCATTAAGGTCATCAACGGCTGGTTTGCTGCGGCGAGTTCGCCCGCGTATTGAGGCCGCTCAGTCACCACGCCATCCAGCGGGCTCCGAATCTCCGAATAGCTGAGCTGCGCTGCTGACCCCATCAACTTGCCCTTCGCAGCACCCAATTGTCCTTTCGCCGACTTCAGTGCTTGCTGCTCGCCGAGCCGCTTCAAGTCTGCGAGTTGCCGCTCCGCGACATCCGACTGCGTTTTCGCTTGTGCCAGCGCAACTTGCGCTGCGTCCAGGTCTCTTCGCGGCAACGCTCCCTGCTGAAATAAATCCTTGCGGCTGTCGTAGACCTTTTGCGCCGCTTCGTATCCAGCCTTAGCCGACGCCGCGTCCAGTTCGGCCTTCTGCATTTGCTGTGGAACTCCAGCCTCGACCGTCGTCGCGTAGCTCGCCTCGGCCTGTTCGAACTCACCTTTGCTCTGCTCCGCCGCAGCCGCGAGATCTGCATTTTCGAGAACCGCGAGGAGTTGTCCCTTGTGGACTCGGCTGCCGCGTTGCACCTTGAACTCACGTATCGTTGACGTGATCTTCGGAGTGATCACGGATTGCTGCACCGGAAACACCACCGCTTCCGCCGTGACCACTTCCGAAATTGCGGCGCGTTCCGCCGGCGCCGCTTCGACGGTAACTACCGGCCCCTTTTCCTTCTCGCTTGAGCTGCAACCCACTACGCTCATCGCAACGATCAGCATCAGCGACGCCGCTACCGGTGCAATCGCCACTGGTCCTCGCCTTTGCATGGAGATCCAATTGGCCGTCATTGCGTTTTCAACACTCCTGTCAACGTCTGCAAATTTGCGAGCGCTACCTGATATCTCACCGCTCCGTCTTGGTATGCCGCATTTGCTTGCGCGTTCACCGCCTGTGCATCACTGACCTCCAGAATCGTTCCCTCTGAGTTCCGGTAGCGCAGCGTCGTCAATTTTAGGCTCTCTGCGGCAAGCTCCACCGAGCGCCGCAGTCCGCTCAGTTCGTTCAACGCCGCCTCAGCCTCCGCATAGAGCGATTGAATTTCAGCCAGCAGTTTCCGTTGCGTCAAAGAGAGCTCGCGCTTGGCCTGCGTCCTTCGCAGTTCCGCTTGCCGCACGCGGCTCTGCGTCGCACCCCAATTCCAAATTGGGATACTCAGAGTGGCGATGGCTGACGAGCCGAGGTTGTTCACTCCATCGGTCTTCGTGGCAAAACGCACTGCGTCAATCCCGTAGAAATAATCAACGCTCAGAGACGGCAAGTACCCCCCTCGCTCGCCATTCACCTCCGCGTTTGTAACCTGCACAGCCTCCAACGCCGCTCGTACGTCCGGATTATTTTGGGCAGCCTGCTGTTGAAATTCTGGGAATAACGGCAGCGGTATGTCGCGGTGCAAATCATCCGTCAGCTCGAAGTCGTCGCGAAGATTGGGGAAAACCAACACGGCAAAACCCAGCCGCGCGTTCACCAACGCCAATTGCGCTTCGCGCAGTTGCCGTCGCCGGTCGTTAGCCAATAACTCTGCCTTTATCTCATCGGCGTGCGCGACCTCGCCGCCGTGTTCCAGGTCCTGCGTCAGCTTCAGAAACTTCTCCCCTTCGTCAGCCGCCCGGGCCGCGGCATCCAGTTTCCCTTTTGCAGCTTCCACCCCGTAGTAGCTCTGCACCACCGTGACAATCAATCCGCGCGACGCAATCTCCGCTCGCGCTTTCGCGACAGCCGCCGCCGCCGAGGCCCTCCGGTAGTTCATCAACGTTGCAGCGTCCAGTGCTTCATGAACGTTGCCCTGGCTGACATATTCGTGCACCGCATTGTTGGCGATGAAGATGACTCCGACAGGCCCGTGATTGGCCTGCGTATAGATCGCGCTGTTGTCGTAAGCAACGGTCGGAAGCAATACGTCGCGCGCCTGGGCGCGGTCTTCCTTCGCGATGCCCGCATCGGTCAGCGCGGACTGGAATTGCGGGTCGTTCCGGCGGGCTCTTTCGATCGCATCCTGCAGGCTCAAGCGCTCCAAGTTCCCCTTCGATGCGCTATCTGGCGCACTCTGAAGCGGATTTTGCTGAGCAAGACTTGGGGTGACCGCCAGCAACGCCGCAAAAATACAAGTCCCCGCTGCGATGAAAGCACCGCCAGTCACACAACGGAAAACCTTGGATCGTCCTTCAGGCGGGCGCATAGCTCCAGTTCCGAGCGTATGCGGCGGAAGATAAACGGGGGATTAACCGCGGGAAATGGGCAAAAATGCTGTAAAAAC
>Ga0210401_10008326_pt1 | contig 10303 bp, 6 predicted proteins | sample IncBWH32MmetaG_FD_150866 | JGI IMG/M metagenome (GOLD analysis project Ga0210401, IMG submission 150866) | Forest soil microbial communities from Barre Woods Harvard Forest LTER site, Petersham, Massachusetts, United States - Inc-BW-H-32-M | ecosystem: Environmental > Terrestrial > Soil >... | reverse complement strand
CGAAGCATCGCTAGTGTTCAGCACTTGCGCTTGCACGGACACTTCGACCGTTTCGGTCGAGGCGCCGATGCTCAGCGTCACATTCGTCGTGGTGGGAGAGTTGACCAGCAACTGTAAATTGGCCTGCTCGAACTTTTGGAAGCCGGTCATTTCCACGGTTAAAACGTAAGTGCCGGGAGGCAGCGAAAGAAATTCATACTCTCCAGCATTATTGGTCTTGGCGTCGCGGTGAAAACCCTGATCGGTACTGCTCAGCGTCACCATGGCGTCACTGATTGACGCCCCCGATTTATCGGTGACAACCCCGTGCAGGGACGTTGTGCCGGTTTGCGCCCACCCCGACGCCATCACCAGTATTAAAACGATTGAAGCAAGAATGAAATTCCTCTTCACGGCAGACCACTCCATGGGCTGCTCCTTTCGCATCACTGAAATGTTGACGACGAGAAGTTGACGGATAGGCAGGCGCGAACAATCGCGAAATAGACTAACACGCCGGACCCTGTGGAATAACCCCAGAAAAAGACCCCACTCGACTAACAGTGTCACCCCAATGGCACTACCGCGATGCTTGACATCGAGAAATTGATTGGAACGGCAGGCGAGGACACCCACCAAATGAACAAACGCCACACTTTTTGAAATGAGACCAGGGACCCCACCCGCTCGACAGTGTCACCGAATGGCATAACTTTTAGGCCAAATCGACATTACATGTCAAGCATTTATAAGACGGAGATAAACTCTGGTTTGAACTCGCCGAAATACTCAGGATTTATTTGTGTGCAGATGTAACGTGAATTTTATTCAGCTGAAATTTCGATAATTATTGCGGCGACCGCGCTTAACGATGTCATCCGAGCAGGGTCGCCGCGAAATTTGACAAGGTGTAACGGCTCGGTGTCCATTCTTAGACCACCACCGGAACCATGGGTCTAACTTGAAACGGACCTAGCTTTAATTTAAACGCAGCAGCTTTGCGTAAGTGATCGCCGGGATTCCCCGCATGGGCTCCAGGATGGAATTAAAAACTTCTCCATCCAGTCGCACCAGGGAAACCGCTTGCGCGCCCTGCTTGGCATCCTTGCGGCCCAGCGCAAAAGTGGCGATATTTACGCCGTACTTTCCCAGCATCGTGCCAACTTGTCCGATAACCCCTGGCTCATCGCGGTTGCGCAAATATAAAATGGTACCTTCCAGTTGCGCTTCGAGCGGAATGCCTTCTATTTGAAGAATTCGCGGCGAGCCATCAAACAATACCGTGCCTTCCGCGCTGAAACCTTCCTGAGATCCGCCGCTCTGCAACGGCAGCACGGAAATCTCCAAAGTGTTGGGGAAGCCGTGCTCGCGCTTGCGTGTTTCCTCCTCAACCTTCAAACCGCGCGCTGTTGCGATCGCCGGAGCATTCACCACATTTACTTTTTCATCCAGCACCGCGTTCAAAACCCCCGCCAGCACCGCGTTGCGCAGTAAATGCGTGCCCACTTCAGAAACTTCTCCCGCATAGCGAATCCGAATTCTTGACGGCCGTGTGTCAGACGCCTGCGACACCAGGGATCCCAGGCGTTCCGCAAGCTCCATGTACGGGCGCACCCGGCGATATTGCTCGGCCGACAGCACCGGCAGATTCACCGCGTTCCTGATAATTCCTTCGGCGAGATAATCTTTCACTTGCACCGCCACCTGCGTACCCACTTCTTCTTGAGCCTCGGTAGTGGATCCCGCGATGTGCGGCGTCGCAATTACATTCGGCAATCCGACCAGCGGCGAATTTTTTGGTGGCTCCACCGCAAAAACATCCAGTCCCGCGCCGCCGATGTGCCCGCTCTTCAACGCATCGGCCAAAGCGGCCTCTTCGATCAACTCACCACGGGCGGCATTGATAATGAACGCGCCTTTTTTCATCTTCGCTAGCGTCTGCGCATTGATCAGATTTTGCGTCGCCGGGCTTAGCGCGGTGTGCAGCGAAACGAAATCGCTCTCCGCCAGCAACTGGTCCAGCGGCACCAATTCCACGGAAAATTCCTTGGCTGCCGCCTCGCTGATGTACGGGTCATAACCCAGCACGCGCATGTCAAACGCTTCCGCGCGCATGGCCACTTCGCTTCCGATGCGCCCCAGCCCAATAAGCCCCAACGTCTTGCCGCTCATTTCCATGCCGGCCGCGCTCGATTTTTCCCAACGCCCTTCATGAAAAGCTTTATCCAGTCGCGGCACCTGGCGCGCCAGCGAAAGCATTAACGCAAAAGTATGCTCCGCCACGCTAACGGCGTTTCCGCCAGGCGTGCTCATAACGATGATGCCCCGCTTGGTGGCCGCTTCCAGATCGATATTGTCCACGCCCACGCCCGCGCGCCCCACGCAGCGCAGGTTCGGAGCTTTATCCAGAAGCTCGGAGGTAACCTTCGTGGCGCTGCGCACGATAAGCGCCTGCGCATCTGCAATCTCCGCGACCAGGTTGTCTTTGGTAGTCAGCACCACGTTCCAGCCCGGCTGCTCCTTCAGCAACTGCACACCCCGCGCGCTAATTTTGTCGGCCACAATTACTTTCATGCTCTTGCTCTCCGCCTCTGTAGTGAAATTTTTGTATTTCGGTAATCATCAACGGTAGCGAGCCCTCACCGCAGTGTCAATGCAACCGGCGAACATTGTGTGATAATTTTGAAACACTACTATCTCGCGCGAACGCGCCCAGCGCTTACGTACCAATTGAGGAGCCGGTAATGAGTCTGTCTGAGCGGATTCAAAAAGATTTGGTGGACGCCATGCGTGCCAAGGACGAGCTACGCCTGAGCGTCCTGCGCGGCATGAAAGCGGCCATCAAGCACAAAGAAGTGGAAAAAATTCGCACGCTGGACGAGGCCGAATCCATCCAGATTCTGCAAACTCTGGTGAAGCAACGCAAGGAATCCATCGAGCAATTTTCCAAAGGCAACCGGCCCGAGCTCGCTGACAAGGAAACCAAAGAGCTGGCCATCCTTGAGCACTATCTCCCCGCAAGCGCCAGCACCCACGAAATGAACGCAGCCATCGACAAAGCCATCGCCGATACCGGCGCCAATTCCATGAAGCAAATGGGCGCGGTTGTAAAATCCGCAAAATCCGCATTAGAAGGCAAATCCGTCGACGGCAAAGCCCTTAGCGATCTCGTCCGCGAGCGCCTCGCAAAATTAGGCTGAGCCGTTATTTCCGGGTAAACAGGGGGAAGTCGTGATATTTATCGGGTTTACAGACTGATACCTAGGATCAGGTAAATCAGCACAAGGATTATTGCTAAGGCGACGTGCATCCTAGAGTCGCGCTTCCATCTCATGGATTCGGGCTTACCTAAGACTGAGTTTTGTCTCAAGCACAAAATTCACTGGGGAACGCTCGTTGAATTACTTTGCCCCCGGCTTCAGAACCGCGGTATTCCGCTCATCATTTCCAATCGTGCGATAAAACGTTTTCAATTCCTCGGCCTTGCTGACCGGCACGCTCAACTCCTTAATCTCAAACGTGCGCGTGTACTTCAATGTCTTTCCGCTAACTTCCACTTTGCTGTGGTAGCTTGCAAAACTGTAATCCGCATTAACCGGCGGAGGCAGGTCGTCTACTTCGTACCCAGCCGGAAGCGTAATCTCAAAAGTATCGGTGTTGCGCCAGGGCCCGGCAAATTCCACCGGATATTTTCGCGCTTCTTTCGTCTCCATGAAATTCTGCGATTCATATCCAATCACGCGCGGCCGCACCAGCAATAAATCCCCCGCGGACTTGGCATAATTTTCCGCCACCACCGAGTAGTCGTACACGAATGGCAAATTGGTTTGTGCCAGATTTCCTATCGAAGCTTTGGTGATCTGAAAAGTGCCCAGCGAATTAGCCAGCGATTCTTCGATGGGTTTGATTCTTTCCGCGTTCTTAGAAACGCTTTGCAGGACGTAGCGTTGGTACACCGCCGGATCCCCGCGGCGAATTTCTCGAATGTCTCCGCTCAGCGTGCCTTTATCATCCAATTTGAGTTTGGCAACGCGCTCCGTGGCATTCAGAGTCGCGGGCAATTGCGGCATTTCCACCAATTCCCCTCCCGAAGGGGTGACCAGCAAGGCGTAACTGGCCTGCAGCGCACCACGCAATTGGCCGAACGGCGTCATCTCATCCGTGGGATCAAAAATCAATAATTTGCCAAGCTTTGAGTCGTTCAGGAAGGCCACCAGCGAAGGATCAGAGACTCCCTCCGGTAATTTAATCGCCAAAATCACATGGTCAAAAGTTCCGAATTGAGGTGGCGTGGAACTGGTGACCGCGCCCCGTTCGGAATTAATCACTACGTAATAAGATTCCACACCGATTTCGGAGAGCATGCTGCTCATCAGAGTGGCCTTGTCTTTGCAGTCCCCGTAGCGATGCGCGAAAATTTGTGGCGCTGGGTGCGGCTGATAGCCGCCTATTCCCAACTCCAGTGCTACGTAGCGAATCTCGCGCTGTGCGAAGACCGCGATGGCCTGCATTTTCTCCAGCGGACTTGTTGCCGAGGTGGTAAGCGCTACAACTTTTTGCTTGATCTCCGGCGACGCGTCGCGACGCCCGCGCGCCAGTCCCGCCTGCCAGACTCCCATGTCATCCCAGCTTTGAAAGCCCTTGTTCGGCGAGCCACCAGGAGGGAACATAGCCAATACCATTTGTTCCGCAACTCCTCGCCACGGCGGCATTTCTCTCTCGATTTTTACCGCCGGAACATTCTTGACTACCCATTGCCACTGGTTATTTCCTACCGAGGCTGGCGCGATTTCAGGGTGGTTCACCCACGCTGATTTGTATTCCCATCCAGCCGGAAGTTGCAAAGTGTAACGCGCTTCCACGGTGGGAACCGGCTTCTGGAAACGCCATTCGTCCTGCAAAACGTAGGGCCGCAAGTCCTGCTCGACTTCGTAGCCCACAACGTTCCCCACGTCCGCCGCGGGAATCCGCAATATTTTGAGCCGAATACCCGTTAATTCTCCTCCGGGTACGTCCACCGATCCCTCTACCGCATCTTTTTCTTTCACTTCATAATCTTTTCCCTGCGCCGGGATGCACCATCCGTGCATCGCGGTGACCCGCGTGTCGGCGTCAAAATTGGCACTGACCACGCCGTAAGCCCTTCCTCCCACCCGCAAAATTTTGTACGCCGCGCGCTCCATGTACTTAATTTTGCCGTTGGGTTGAACGGTGAAAATATATTCCGAATACAACATCACGGCGTCGGTCTTGTCGTCATGCACCGGCAACGGTACATTTACAAGCGCGTGCATCCATGCCGGCGCGTCGTTCGCGGACGCGGAACTCGGTCCCATTAAAAGGCAAACCGCCAACACCCCGGCCGCCAATACCACCTGAGCGGTACCAGTCCCTCGCGAGTTAGTTGGACGCAGAAATGCCCCCGGGCTGCACCACGATTTGTTGTTCATCGGTGGTCTTCACCGCTTGGAAAAATTTCCTCAGCGCGCCGTAATATTTCGTGTCCAGCACCAGCGCATTGATGTTTAGATTGCGCGTCATGTGCAGAGTCCCGTTGTTGTTCTCCGTGGTGGTGTTGTAGGAACAAACTCTCCCTTCATCCTTGTGGCCCGGTGGAACGCTATTCACTTTCCAGTCCAACGGAAGTTCAATGGTCACGTCATCGATGCGCGCGGTGGGAAAGTCAAAATAAATCGGGTGCACCCGCGCGGCGTGTTCGAACACATGTTTTTCGGGCGCGCCAAACAGTCCTACCGGGATCAGCGCCCGGTGCCCTGCAGCCGAAGCCCAACCCTGCACCTTGATTTCAAATTCACCAACCAACGCGGGCGAGGAACTGCTCCAATCCGGTTTATTTTTCAGGTCCACATCGATGCCCGCGGGAATAAATTCCCGCACCACATCCTCAATATATTTCGTGCGCGTGGTCTCGTCTTCATTGCGAAGCTCCATCCGCATCTCAAGCGCTTCCAGTCCGGAAAAGGTCACCGTCACTTTGCCTTCCAGTTCTCCATGATCGGTCATCCTTAAATCGGCTTTGCGCGTAATACTCGAGACGCTGCTGTCCGGCACCGGGGTTGTCACCCAGGCTCCGCCATCCTTATCCAGTCGCAAACCCTGTACCGCCGTTTCTGGCCAAGGCAACATCCCAAAAGGCGTGTAGGCCGTTCCCGGATCGTAAAAAGTGTCCTTACCGTTCAATTTTACCAGCACGACGTTGTCGTCCAGCCGGTGCGGGTCCATGGTCGCCGGCGAGAAGAAATATTCACTTCGCCGCGACACCAGCATCGGATACGCTTCCAGCCCGGCCGCACGGACCAGCGCCAGATAAAGCCAGGTGATCTCCGCCCCGCTACCCGCGCCGCTTTTCCACACATCTTCTACGTTGTTTATGGCTTTCCCTTTTTCCCGCTTCTTTTCCTGCTCGGTGGTCTCCACCTCAAAACCGGTATTGCGGAGTTGTTGGACTCTGGCGTAGATCTTTTGTAGCTTCACTTCGGGCGTGTCATGGGGCGACACGATTTGCGCAACGGCCTGCTCCATGCCCTTGCGTTTGCCGATAAAACTTTCCACCTCGTCGTTTTTTTTCTTGGCCTCCTTCTTCCAGAATTTATCCGCTTGCATCGTGGAATCTTCGCTGTAAACGAAGTCCACGCGCGCCTTTAATTCATTTTGTGGCGGCATGTAGTCTTCGGTTTGAAACGCAGCGATGTTATTGGTCTCCAGGCGAACGAATCCCGATTCATTCTTGGGTGCAGCTCCCGCTGGCAGCCCTTGCCAGCTGAACCGTACCGGGAAATAGTTGTTGGGTTTCAGGGAGAATTTCGCATGCTTGGTGAAAAGTTCTTCGCTCAAAATCCAGTTCGAATTGAAAACGTAACGATCGTTGAGCTGGTTCATATAGTGATACTCGATGATGCTGCCCACTTGCACATCCGGCAGCACGATGACTTTGGCCATGTACTTAACGCCTTTGGCTTTGACGATCATCTTGTCGATGGGCTTGCCCTCGAAATTGGCGATCGACCCATCCGGGCGAATGGTGCGCGCCTTGATGCTGTGTACGCTTTCATTACCGTTGAAAAATGGAATTTCTACGTTGGCGTACTTCCGCCCTTCTTCCGTCAAGATCTTGATGCGTAGGTAGTTGAATTCGTGGTTGTCCACGTCGTTGCGGTCCACTTGGCGGTACAGAATCACCGCCGGCGCTCCGGGCGCCTCTTCCACGCTGGTCATTTGCAGTTCCGCGGGCGAGATGGACTGCCACTCGTCGGCCTTCACCGGCATCGTCGCGCAGACGAGGAAGTACGCACAGCAAATGCACACGAAGAGAAACTGGCGGCGAAACTGCATGTCGTACCTCCAGGGACGTTTGTCTGGAAGCAGAGCTCCACGGCTTGCGAGGTGGGCTTGCCTCACATTTCCAGGGCATCGGCGTGACCAGGTGTTGATGACCTGTTGAAGTATTGACCGGGACAATATAGGCCAAAGCCGGGCCTGTCAATAGGCCTCATGCCGGTGGGTCAGTTTCCGGTTACCCCGTTCATCCAAGTGGATAGTGTGCGGCGGGCAGAGGGGATAACCCGGACCCGGTCAAGCAATAGTGAAGATTCGCGCAAGCGGCATCTGCTATTAACGGCCAAGCCGGAATCATCGGAACACTGGGGCAGTTTCCTGTTTTGCCGACGATCTACGTCGTGCCAGACCTCGATAGTCCCCCGCCGTCAGATGCCGGCGTACCAGGCGTAGCCTGCCTCGGAAGCCGCCGAGCCGACGCCTTTACCGAACCCCTTCAGACTGTCTGTAACCGTCAAGCGAGTGATGAATTTTATGTTCTTGTAGCCGCATTGCCGAGGAAGCCGCATGCGAAGCGGTCCACCGTGGGGTACTGGAAGCTCACTGCCATTCATGCCGTAACACAGAAATGTCTGCGGATGCAGAGCATCGGCCATATCGATGCTGTCCCACGTATTGGGTTCCATCGAGACATACACCACATATCTCGCTTGTGGCTGCACCCCGACAAGATCCAAGACATAGGCGAGAGGCGCGCCAATCCACTCGGCGATGTACGACCAGCCCTCTTCACACGCCAGTTCGGTAATGTGGCTGCGAGACGGGTAGCTCTTGAGGTCAGCAATCGACATCGACGCAGGTTGATGGACCATGCCATCTATCGAGAGCCGCCAGCCCGCGAATCCGCCCGCTTGAAGGCGCTTAAACTCCTCCGTCAGGGGATCGAGTGCGTTCGGGAAGGGACGCGGCGAAATGCGGCTGCGCGGGAATTCGCGCGCTAACGAGTGTCGCGTGAGCAGCCGCTGTGAGCCATAAGTCAGGCTTTCGCCGAGGCCGTAGATTCCGCCATGATCGGGAGGCACCAATCCGTACTTCTGCGCGAGGCGTGCTGCCACGGCCAATCCCGATGCACCCGCGGTCGCTGCGAGTCCGGTTACGATCAGTTTTCGGCGTGAAAGGTTGATCATGTGTGCTCCTTACCTGGACCGACGCGGCCGGTGATCATGGCTCCTGTGCGGCTCCAGAAACCGGCCAGGCAAACCATCACGACATGGACAAACAGAAACAGCACAAGCGCCAGAGACACAAAGAAGTGAATGGTGCGAGCGGATTGTCGGCCGCCCAACAGAGTAACCGACCAAGGGAAGGCCGACGCAAACGCCAGCGACATCGCCAAGCCGCTCCAAATCACCAACGGGAATAGAACAAAGATCACAATTAGGTACGTCAGACGCTGGAGCCCATTGTAGGAAGAAGCCTCCGCGGCACTCGGCCGTTCCAAGCGCAACGGTTTTGCAAAGGAAGTCAAGAGCGCACGCCATGAGAGTTCGGCCTTGCTCGGCACCAAGTCCTTTCGAAAATGCCGCGTAACCAGCCCGAAAATTACGTACAGCAAACCTGTCAGTACCGCGATCCAGGCAGCTTCAAAGTGCAGAGCGCGGCTCCAGCCGTTCTGGTCCGGCAGCACGTAGCCGTAACCCGTCGGCACCGATCCTCTTGACGCAGGGATTGGCAGTTGAAACAACGGTTTAGTCAAGACCGTGCCGGTCTCGCCCCAGTAGAACCGAGGGTGAGATATTAAAATTTCGATGCCGGTGAGGAGCAGTGCAAAGAAAGAGAGCGCAGTGATCCAGTGAGTCACGCGGACGAGACCAGAGTGTCTCGGCGCAAGCTTGGTGATTGGGGCGGACGAAACGCGGCTCCCGACAGAAGCTTCCGCCGGTAGCTGCGCGGATCCCAATGTCGCCATTTTGGCCTCCATCCCCCTAAGACTCGCCGCGGCAGTATCCTACCACTTGATAAAGACTAAGACGGATCGAATCAGACTTCAGCGCGCACGATCAGGGCGGGGCTTCCTGGACCGAGTCAACAAGGTGATAGACGGATGCCTCGCCGCTTCCATTCCCAATCGAGACTCCCATCCAAGATTTGCTTCCCCACTCGCCTCTCGTGCGGCATAATCCCGCACGCAGCCAATTTGGTTTGGTCCCGGGAGGCCTTCTTTGAGCGAACGTCCGTGGAGTTCTACTGCACCGCCAGGCGAATTCCGGCCGTTCATTTCCACTGAAGAAAGTATTAAAGAATTCACTCTCCGCGCGGTAATTCTCGGCGCACTCTTCGGTCTGCTCTTCGGCGCCATCACCGTTTACGTTGGATTGCGCGCCGGCCTCACCGTCTCGGCATCCATCCCCATTTCCGTTTTATCCATCAGCATCCTGCGCGCCTTCGGCCGCTCCACCATTCTTGAAAACAACATCGTGCAAACCACCGGCTCCGCGGGCGAATCCCTTGCCGCAGGCGTCATGTTCACCATCCCCGCCTTGATCTTCCTTGGCTTCGGCGCCGAGTTCACCTTCTGGCGAATTTTTCCGCTCGCGCTCCTCGGCGGATGGCTCGGCGTGCTCTTCATGGTCCCGCTGCGCCGCCAACTTATCGTCAAGGAGCACGGCAATCTCAGCTTCCCCGAAGGCACCGCCTGCGCCGATGTCTTAGTCGCTGGCGAACGCGGCGGCTCCTTTGCCGGACGCGTTTTCTGGGGCCTGGGCCTCGGCGGCATTTACACCTTCTTAATGAACACCGTACAAGCCTGGACCTCCCAGCCGGAAGCCCGCCCCAACTGGTTTCAGGGCGCATCCTTCCGCATGACCATCACCTCCGAGTATCTCGGAGTCGGCTACATCATCGGCTCGCGCGTCTCCGGAATCCTCTTTGCCGGCGGCATTATTTCCTGGCTGGTCATCATGCCCGCCATTCGCTTTTACGGCCAGCTCGCCAACAACGTCCCCATTTACCCCTCCACCATCCCCAT
>Ga0210401_10008325_pt1 | contig 10304 bp, 8 predicted proteins | sample IncBWH32MmetaG_FD_150866 | JGI IMG/M metagenome (GOLD analysis project Ga0210401, IMG submission 150866) | Forest soil microbial communities from Barre Woods Harvard Forest LTER site, Petersham, Massachusetts, United States - Inc-BW-H-32-M | ecosystem: Environmental > Terrestrial > Soil >... | reverse complement strand
GACCCCCGCGTCGCCGCGGCCGATTGACCGCTATTTCCTCGTCATTCCGGGGCGCGGCCGTCAGGCCGCGAGCCCGGAACCCATGAACACGACCTGTTGCGGGGGGTGCACCGCCGTCGCGGCCTTTGTTGCAGGGGCTTGTGTTCATGGTTTCCCGACAGTAAGGCTCGCAGACCCGGCTGAGCTGGGGCTCGCCTAACTTCCGGAATGACGCTTTGAGTGATCGAACTACGACCGAACCCACGACCGCCGATCTCGACGCCAGGCGGCCGGCGCGCCGCTATCCGGACCGTCCGATCATCGCGGTCCTTGCTGTCGTCTTGCGGGACGAGCAGGCCTTGATCGTGCAGCGGGCGCAGCAGCCAAATGCCGGGCGCTGGGGTTTTCCCGGCGGCGTTCTCGAGCTCGGCGAAACCGTCGCTGACGGCGCGATGCGCGAGCTGTTCGAGGAAACCGGGATCGTCGCCAAGCCCGCCGGCGTTCTCGACGTGCATGACGCGATCACGCGCGACGCCGACGGTCGGGTGCAGTTCCATTACCTGTTGATCGCGGTGCGCGGCATCTGGCAATCGGGCGAGGGCGAGCCGGCCGATGATGCCGCCGCATGCGCCTGGGTGACCCGGGACGAAATCGTCGCCGGGCGATACCCGACATTTCCGACGCTGTTGCCGTTGCTCGACCGCGCCATGAAACCTGCGGACAACGGTCATCCTGCCGCAGCGCCGTGACGGCGGCGGCGCGACGGGGTAATATCGAAACGCGACAGAGCCGCGCGGGTTGCCGCCGGGGATGGCGCACGAGCCTGGAACGTAAGTTCCATTACAACCATGCCGATGCGGTGAGATCATGATCGGTCCGCCGGGACTGCCGAAATTCGGACGCCGCGTGTTTTCTTTCGCCACCTCGCCGGCGCGCCGTCGCGAGCGCCGCCAGGCGTGGAAATGGTTCGCCGGGCTGTACCTCGCGGGGGTGCTTGCGCATTTCAGCCATCACATGACGTTCGGCCTGCCCGCCTCCCTCGACGAGGCGCTGATGAGCGCGCCCACCAGCCTCGCCTGGCCGGCCGATCTGATCGGGACGTTGATGGATCTCGGCTGATCGCCGCGGCCGAGCGGGCCCTCGCGGTTTGCCGTTAGCAACGATCGCGGGCGTCGCCCGTCTGGCGTTGCGGCTGGCCTGGGCGGGGCTGCGTCATCGCCCCCGCCCGCGAACCGTCGCCGAGCGTGTCGCCGCCCTGCCGCGCCAGGGTCTACCGCTTGATGCGCCGGTCGAGATCCGCTGGAACGACCGGCTTGTCCCGTTTATCGAGGCGCGCAGCGACCGCGACCTTGCCGTCGCCCTCGGTCTCGTTCACGCCCATTTGCGGCTCGCGCAGCTCGAGTTCATGCGGCGCATCTCACAGGGCCGCCTTGCGGAAATCCTCGGCCCTATCGCGATCGCTTTGGATCACGGCCTGCGGCGGCTCGACCCGACTCGCGCCGTGCCGGCGACCGAGCGCAGCCTGCCCGAGGCGACCCGCGATTGGCTCGACGGCTTTGTCGCCGGCATCAACCACCATCTTGGTTGTGCCGCCGAGACACCGCTCGAATTTCGCCTGCTCGGCATTGTGCCCGAGCCGTGGCGCGTTGCCGATGTGCTCGGCATTGTCCGGCTCGCCGCCGCCGACATCAACTGGCTCTTATGGTTGCGGCTGTTGCGGCTGCCGCGCGGGCCCGACTGGCCCGACCTCTGGGCGCGGCTGATCGAGCACGGCACCGCGCCGGTGCCGAGCCTCGCCGGTGGCCGGGATGGCACCGCGGAGGCGTTTGTCCGCCTCGGCCTGGGTCTCGGCCGCGCCGGCAGCAATGCCGTCGCGGTGTCGGGGCGGCGCAGCGCTGCCGGCGGGGCCTGGCTCGCCGGCGACCCGCATCTGTCGGTGAGCCTGCCAAGCCTCTGGTTGCAAGCCGCCTACCATTCGCCGTCCTACCATGTCGCCGGGCTGATGATCCCGGGCATCCCGGTCATGGCGATCGGCCGGAATCCCTGGATCGCCTGGGGCGGCACCAACCTGCATGCCGCCAGCAGCGAGCTGTTCGATGTTTCGGGCCTGCAGGCGGCGGAAATATCCGAGCGGCGAGCACGGATCGCGGTGCGCTGGTCGCGCCCGCGCGACATCGTGCTGCGCGACACCGCCTTTGGCCCGATCATCTCCGACGCGCCGTTGTTCGGCGGCGACGGCCGTGCCCTCGCGTTGCAATGGGTCGGGCATCAGCCATCCGATGAGGTCAGCGCGCTGTTGGCGCTGAACCGGGCGCGCGATTGGACCGAGTTCCGCTGCGCCGCGGAGGATTTCGCGGTGCCGGGCCAGAATCTGGTCTATGCCGATGGCGAGGGCCGGGTCGGCCGGCTGCGGGCCGCCTGGCTGCCGCGCCGGACCGCGATCGCGCCGGCGGATGTCGTCTCACCACCGGGCGTCATCGCCGCCTGGGCAGAGCATGCTACCGCGGCCGAGCTGCCGGCCGAGTTCGATCCGCCGCATGGCTTCGTCGTCTCGGCGAACGATCGGCCGCCGGCGGGCGACATTCCGATCGGCTGGTTCTTCGCGCCGAATGACCGGGCCGAGCGGCTAACCGCGCTGCTGTCGGCGAGCGAGACGCTCGGTTTTGCCGAACTCACCCTGTTGCAGACCGATGTCGCTGCGCCGGGCGTGTTGACCTTGCGTGACCGGCTTTGTGCGGCGGTCGCGCCACCGCCGCGCGGCAACGCCGTCTTCGACGCCATGGCCGGTTGGGATGGTGCCTATCGTGCGGAATCGCCCGGCGCGCTCGCCTTCGAGCTGGTGCTGGCGCATCTCGTCACGGCGGTGATACCGCCCGGCCGTCGTGCCCTCTACAGCGCGGTGTGGCACAGCCGGAACCTGTTGGCCCGTGAGATCGATGGCCTCGCGCCCGAGCGGCTGAGCCAAGCCGTGGCAGCAGCGCTTGTCGCGACGCGGCCGGCCTTCGCCCGGCTGCAGCGTTGGGGCGGGGCGCACCGCTTGCGGCTCGCCCATCCGCTCGGCGCAATCGCGGGTGTCGGCCGGCGCTACCGTTTCGCGGATTGGCCCTGGCCGGGCAGCGACGAGACGGTGTTCAAGTCATCGCATGGCCTCGTCACCGGGCGCCACGCGGTGGCCTATGGCAGCGATGCCCGCTACCTGTTCGATCTGTCCGATCCCGACGGCAACCATCTGGTCCTGCTCGGCGGCCAGGACGGCGTCCCGGGGAGCGCCGCTTTTCTCGACCAGGCCGAGCTGTTCCGCCGCGGCGAATATGTGAGGGTGCCGCTCGATCCAGTGACGGCACATGCCCGCTTTCCGCATGTCACCCGGCTTGAGCCCGCGCCCCGATGATCGATGCGACCCCATTGCTGCGGCTCTACGCATGGTTTCGGCGGCGCCGTCTCGCCCATCAGGATGCCGCCGCGGTTCAGGCGGCAACGCTGCGCCGGCTTCTAAGGCGCGCCGCCGTGACCCGGTTCGGGCGGGAGCACGGTTTTGCCCGGATCCGCGACCGCCAAGCGTTTCAGGCGGCGGTGCCATTGCGGCGTTACGAGGATTTCTGGTCGGCGTATTGGCAGCCAGCTTTCCCAAGTCTTGTCGATGTCAGCTGGCCGGGGCGTATCCCGTTCTTCGCAGCCAGCTCGGGCACCAGCACCGGCGCCACCAAATTCATCCCGGTCACCTGGGAGATGATCCGCTCGAACCGGCAGGCGGGGCTCGATCTGCTCGGGCACCACCTGCAGCACTGCCCGGCGAGCCGGGTTTTCGCCGCACGTAATCTGCTGCTCGGTGGCAGCACCGCCCTCGTCGAGCCCGTGCCCGGCGTGAAAAGCGGCGATCTCAGCGGCATCGCGGCGGCGACCGTGCCCGGCTGGGTCCGCCCCTTTGCCTTTCCGCCGCCCGAGATCGCCCGGCTCACCGACTGGACCGAGAAGATGGCTCGGCTCGCCGAGCGGGCGCCGACCGCCGATATCCGCAGCATTGCCGGCACGCCGAGTTGGCTGCTGCTGTTCTTCGACGAACTGGCGCGCCGCCATCCCGAGCGTCAGGCGCGGCTCGTCGATTTCTTTCCGCGGCTTGAGCTGGTGATCCATGGCGGGGTCAATTTCGCGCCCTATCGCGCGCGCTTCGCCGAATGGCTCGACGGCAGCCGGGCCGAGACCCGCGAGGTGTACGCCGCCAGCGAAGGCTTTATCGCCGCCGCCGACCGTGGCGAGGGCGACGGGCTGCGGGTCGTGCTCGATCACGGCATCTTCTACGAATTCGTGCCGGTCGCCGAGATCGATGCGGCCCAGCCGGCCCGGCATGCGATCGGCGATATCGAAACCGGCGTCGACTACGCGCCGGTGCTGACCACCTGCGCTGGGCTGTGGGCCTATGTCGTCGGCGATGTCGTGCGCTTCGTCAGCCGCGATCCGCCGCGCCTCCTCGTCACCGGCCGGCTCTCCTACACGCTGTCCGCCTTTGGCGAGCACCTGACCGGCGAGGAGATCGAGGCCGCGGTGACCGGCGCCGCGACAGCGATCGGCGCCGGAGTGCGCGATTTTTCGGTCGGCGCGCTTTATCCCGAGCGGGCAGGCGAGATCGGCGGCCATCTGTTCGTTGTCGAGTTCGAGCGGCCGGTCGTCGAGGATGAAATCGCCCGGTTCGCGGCGGCGATCGACCGCGATCTGATGCAGCGCAATCTCGATTACCAGGCGCACCGCGCCGGCGGCTTTGGGCTGCGTTCGCCGGAGATCGCAGTATTGCGGCAGGGCGGCTTCGCCGAATGGATGCGGCGGCGCGGCCGGCTCGGCAGCCAGAACAAGGTGCCGCGGGTCATTGCCGATCCCGCGCTGTTTGCCGATCTGCGCGGTTACGCTGCGGAGTTCAACGACAGCGGGCGGGGCTTCAGCCACCCTTAGGGGCGCCGGCGATTCCGGGCGCGCAGCATGCGCAGGCCGACGGCGGTCACCAGCAGCACCGCGAGGCCGCCGATCAACCAATACGGCGACAGCGGTTCTTCCTTCTGCTCCTGACCGCCGACCCGCACCGTGGCGCGAGCGATCTCGTCACCGAGGCGTGCCTGGGCGCTCCACCAGCCGTCGCGGTCGGCGCCGAACTGGAACTTGCCCTCGCTGTCGGTATGGCCGGTCAAAGCCGGTCTGTTGGGCTCGCCGGGCGTGAACACCCGCACCTCGGCATTCGCCATCGCCTTGCCGTCGGCGGTGGCGAACTGGACCGTGACCTCGTGCCGGGCGAACAGGTCGAAGGCCGCAGCCGGCATCGCACCGGCGATCATCGCCAGCAGCAACCCGATGACGGGGGCGGCTTGGCGGCGGCACAAAGAACGGACACTCTGCATCGACATCGAACGATACGGGACATTCCGCATGAAGATAGTGATCTTTGGCGCTGGCGCGGTCGGCGGTCATGTCGCAGCTCGGCTCGCCGCAGCGGCTCCGGCCGCCGGCCTCGAAGTGACGGCCGTGGCGCGCGGCGCCCAGCTCGCCGCGATCGTCGAGTGCGGGCTGACGCTGTGGATCGGCGAAGAGCGCTATTCGGCGCGGCTTCATGCCACCGACCGGCCGGAGACCCTCGGGGTCCAGGATGTCGTCTTCGTCACGCTCAAATCATCGGTCCTGCCGGCAGCAGCGCCGATGCTGCGGCCGTTGATCGGGCTTGAGACCAGTGTGGTGTTCGCGATGAACGGCATCCCCTGGTGGTACCTCTACCGCTGCCCCGAAAATGGTTTGCCGCACCCCGACCTCGCGCGCCTCGACCCGCAGGGTGCATTGGCCCGTTCGGTCGGGCTGGAACGGGTGATCGGCTGCATGATCAATTCGGCCAACGAAGTCGTCGAGCCGGGGGTGATCCGCAATTCGCCGGGGACGCTGAACCGTTTCACCTTGGGCGAGCCCGACGGCTCCGTCTCGCGCCGGGTCGAGGCGATCTCGGCCGCCTTCGAGCGCGCCGGCATCCCCGCGCCGATCAGCCCGACGATCCGCGTCGAGATCTGGGACAAGCTGCTGCGCAATCTGAGCACCGCGCCGATCTGCGCGCTGACCGGCGAGCCGATCGGCGTGATCGGCCGGCACCCCGAGCTTTTCGATCTGGCCAAGGGGCTGATGGCCGAGGGCCTCGCGGCGGCGCGGGCGCACGGCATTGTGCCCGACATCTCGGTCGAGCGGGCCTATGGCAGGCCGCCCACCTCGCCGCACAAATCATCGATGCTGCAGGATTTCGAGCGCGGCCGGCCGCCGGAGATCGACGGCATCCTGACCGCGGTCCAGGCCTTTGCCCGCGCCGCGCAAATGCCGACCCCGCGGCTCGACACGATCACCGCCCTGATCATCGAGAAGGCGCGCAAGGCCGGGCTTTACCCGCCGCCGTGATCCTTGCCGAGAAACGCGGTCAGCAGCAGCCGCGCGGCCGCCGCCGGGGTGCGGGCGCCGGCGGTCACCTCGCGCTCGACCGCCGCGAGACGGGTGGCTATCGCCGGCGCGGCACGGAACCGCTCGAGCAGCCCGTCGCCGATCTCGGCCCATAACGCGGCGCGCGCCTGCTCGGCCCGGCGGCGGGTCCAGGCGCCGCTCGCCTCAAGGATGGCGCGGAAATGCGCCACGTCATCCCACACCGCGTCGACGCCGTCGCCGGTCAGCGCCGAAACCGCGCGGACGGAGACCTGCCATTCCGGCACAGCCGGCGGGATCAGCCGCATCGCATTGGCATACTCGGCGGCCGCGCAGCGGGCATGGTCGAGCAGCGCACCGTCGGCCTTGTTGATCAGGATCAGATCGGCCAGCTCGATGATGCCGCGCTTCAGCCCCTGTAACTCGTCGCCGGCGGCCGGCGGCAGGATCAGCAGGAACATGTCGGTCATCTCGGCGACGGTGGTTTCGGCTTGGCCGGCGCCGACCGTCTCGACCAGGATCGTGTCGAACCCGGCCGCCTCGCACACCAGGATCGCCTCGCGCGTGCGCCGCGCCACCCCGCCCAACTGCAGGCCGGCGGAAGACGGCCGAATGAAGGCGCCCGGCGCTCGCGCCAGCTCGGTCATCCGCGTCTTGTCGCCGAGAATGGCGCCGCCGCCGCGTTTCGAGCCGGGATCGACGGCCAGCACCGCGATATGCCGTCCGCGCGCGATGCCGTCGAGGCCGAAGCGTTCGATAAAGGTCGATTTGCCGGCGCCGGGCGGGCCGGAAATGCCGATCCGCGTGGCCCCGCCGGTCCACGGCAGGATCGTCTCGATCAGCCGCTCGGCTTGTTCGCGATGATCCGGCCGGCTCGACTCGACGAGGGTGACGGCGCGGGCTAGCGCGCGCCGCTCGCCGCTGCGCAGCGCGGCGGCGAGGTGTTCAACGGCCGATGCCGGACCGGCGCTCTCATCCTGCGTCCTTCGAGACACGCCCTTCGGGCGCTCCTCAGGATGAGGACGAACTCTTGATGCCTTCAAACAAACGTCCTCACCCTGAGGAGACCGCGAAGCGGTCGTCTCGAAGGGCGCACGGCATTGCTCAAGCGCGTCAATTGGCCGCGAGCGCCGCCTCGCGGCGGGCCGCCTCCTGCTGGCGCGCCCACATCGCCGCATAGACGCCGCCGCGGGCGAGCAGCTCGCGATGACTGCCGCGCTCGACGATGCGCCCGTCCTCGAGCACCAGGATCTGGTCGGCGTCGACCACCGTCGACAGGCGATGAGCGATCAGCAGCGTCGTGTGCCCGGCGGCCACTTCGGCGAGGCTCGTCTGGATCTCGCGCTCGGTCTTGGTGTCGAGCGCCGAGGTTGCCTCGTCGAAGACCAGAATCCGGGGTGATTTCAGGATGACCCGGGCGATCGCCACCCGCTGCTTTTCGCCGCCCGACAATTTGAGGCCGCGCTCGCCGACCATGGTCTGATAGCCGTCGGGCAATCCGGCGATGAAATCGTGGATGTGGGCGAGCCGGGCGGCCTCCTCGATCTCGGCGCGACCGGCGCCGGGGCGGCCGTAGGCGACGTTGTAATAGATCGTATCGTTGAACAGCACGGTGTCCTGCGGCACGACGCCGATCGCGCGGCGCAGGCTGTCCTGGGTCACCTCGCGGATATCCTGGCCGTCGATCTCGATCACGCCGTCGGTGACGTCGTAGAACCGGAAGAGCAGCCGAGCGATCGTCGATTTCCCGGCGCCGCTCGGCCCGACGATGGCGACGCTGCCGCCGGGCGGCACGACGAAATCGACATCGCCGAGGATGCGGCGCCGCGGGTCGTAGCGGAAATCGACATGGCGGAACGCGACGGCGCCGCGCGGCACAACAAGCGCCGGCGCCCCCGGCCGGTCCTCGACCTCGGGCTCGATCTTCAGCAAACCCATCATCTGCTCCAGATCGGTCAGCGATTGCTTGATGTTGCGATACACCATGCCGAGGAAGTTGAGCGGCGTGTAGAGCTGGATCATGTAGGTGTTGACCAGCACGAAATCGCCGACCGTCATCCGCCCCGCCGCGACCCCCTCCGCCGCCAAGATCATGATGCCGATCAGGCCGCTGGCAATGATCACCCCCTGGCCGAGATTGAGCAGCGCCAGCGTCGTTTCGCTTTTGACGGCAGCGCGTTCGTAGGCATGCAAGGCGCGGTCATAGCGCTCCGCCTCGTGCGTCTCGTTGGCGAAGTATTTAACGGTCTCGTAATTCAACAAGCTGTCGACCGCCTTGGTATTCGACTCGCTGTTGCGCTCGTTCATCTCGCGCCGGAAGCGCACCCGCCAATCGGTGACGATAAAGGTAAAGCCGATATAGCTGACGATTGCCGCCAGGGTGACCGCGGCAAACTCCCAATTGTACAGCCGCCAAAGAATCGCGCAGACGATGGTAATCTCGAACAATGTCGGCACGACGTTGAACAGCAGGAAGGACAGCAGGAACTCGATGCCGGCGATGCCGCGCTCGACCGCGCGCGCCAGGCCGCCGGTGCGCCGCTCCAGGTGAAAGCGCAACGACAGCGAATGGATGTGCCGGAAGGCCGCCAGCGCGACGCGCCGCACGGCCCGCTGCCCGACCTTGGCGAAGACCGCGTTGCGCAGCTCGTTGAAGCCCTGTGACATGACCCGGGCCAGGCCATAGGCGAGGATCACCCCGACCGGCACGGCGATCATCGCGGCCGCGGCAGTGTGGGGTGCGGAGAGCGCGTCGACCGCGGCTTTGTAGAAGAGCGGGACGGTAATGTTGACGAGCTTGCCGGCGGCGAGCAGGGCCAGCGCCAGCACCACCCGAACGCGCAACTCGATCGAATCGCGCGGCCACAGATAGGGCCCGAGGCCCTTCAGGGCGCGCAGCCCTTCGATCAGCCGTTCCTTCGGCTCCGGCAGGCCGGCAATCGAGGACCGGCCGACCATTCGCGGCCCATGGGGACTCATCGGGGCGGGCTCATTCCGCCGGTCCTATCGGAGACCCCGGTGAGGCTTGCGGCCGCGGCGTCACGGCGCCGGTAAACCCGCGGGGCAGGCGCCAGCCGACCAATAACGCGCCACCGACCAAGAGCGCCCCCCACAGGAAGGGGCTGTTGCGGCCGAACGCCTCGAACAGCGCTCCGGCGATGATTGGCCCCAGGACGCGCGACAGGCTGCCGATCGATTGCGCGACGCCCATGATTTCGCCCTGCTCGTCCGCCCCGGCGCGGCGCGAGATCAGGCTGTTCAGCGAGGGCTGCATCATCCCCATGCCGAGCGCCAGCGCGCCCAGCGCGACGAGGAGCGGCGCCAGGTGATGGGCGAGGGGCAGTACGAGGAGCCCGAGCGCGATCAGCGCGAGCCCACCCAGCATCAGCCATTCCTCGCCGAAGCGCCGAGTCAGCATTCCGATCAACCCGCCCTGCATGATCGCCGACAAAAATCCGACAAAGGTCAAGGCATATCCGACCTGGGCCGGGCCCCAGCCGAATTGCCGCATCGCCCACAACGCAAACGTGCTCTCCATGCCCGCAAAAGCAAGGATTACGAGAAAGAATACCACCAACAGACGCGACAGCACCGGCCGGCCGAGCGCATTGCGGAGCACCGCGAAGCGGCCGCGCGACGGCCGATCACGGGCGGAAACCGGGCGGCTCTCCGGCAACAGCAGAACAACTCCGAGGAACGCGATCAGCGACAGCCCGGCGGCGATCAGCCCCGGGGTTTTGAGATCGGCGGTCGCCAAATCATTGCCGGCGACGAGGCCGCCCAACGCCGGCCCGATGATGAAGCCAAGCCCGAACGCGGCGCCGATCATTCCCATGCCGCGCGCCCGCCGCTCGGGCGGGGTCACGTCGGCGATATAGGCCTGAGCCGCGGCG
>Ga0210401_10008323_pt1 | contig 10307 bp, 5 predicted proteins | sample IncBWH32MmetaG_FD_150866 | JGI IMG/M metagenome (GOLD analysis project Ga0210401, IMG submission 150866) | Forest soil microbial communities from Barre Woods Harvard Forest LTER site, Petersham, Massachusetts, United States - Inc-BW-H-32-M | ecosystem: Environmental > Terrestrial > Soil >... | reverse complement strand
CATCGCACTCAATAAGCCGATCGTCTCCATGGCCGCGACGCCAGACGGAAAGGGCTATTGGCTCGTTGCCTCGGACGGCGGCATCTTCAACTACGGGGACGCCTCCTTCTACGGCTCGACCGGCGCCATCACGTTGAACAAGCCGATCGTGGGCATGGCGCCCACTCCCGACGGGAAGGGCTACTGGCTCGTCGCCTCCGACGGCGGCATCTTCTCCTACGGCGACGCCTCCTTCTACGGCTCGACCGGCGCCATCACGCTGAACAAGCCGATCGTGGGCATGGCGCCCGCTCCCGACGGGAAGGGCTACTGGCTCGTCGCCACCGACGGCGGCATCTTCAACTATGGGGACGCCGCGTTCTATGGCTCGGCCGCCGGCGCGGCCAGCCCCGACCCCGCCGAGAAGATCGTCGCGAGCCATTCGGGACTGGGCTATTGGGTCGAAGACCAGAACGGCACCGCGTACCCGTTCGGCAACGCCTCGGGCGCCCCACCGACCGAGGGACTGCTGTTCCGGCCCGTGACACAAGGTGACCAGGCGGTGTTCTTCGCCTTCGCCCAACTTGGCAAGCCGTACATCTGGGGTGGCAACGGCCCCGTGGGCTACGACTGCTCCGGGCTCGCGCTCGCCTCGTGGGAGTCGGTCGGCGTCGGCTTCGCCCGAGTGGCCAACGACCAGTACCACACGGCCGGCATCCCGGTCGCTCTGACCAACCTCGCCACGGGAGACCTCGTGTTCTGGGGGAACTCCCAAACCGACTGGACGAGCGTGTACCACACCGCCATCTACGTCGGCGGCGATCAGATCGTCGAGGCCACAGGGGACCACGTCCAATTGAACTCGCTCGACCAGTGGGGCCTGAGCGACATCATGCCCAACGGTCGTCGGCCCTGACCCCACGGCCGAGGCGCCCACTCCGCCGATAACGTCGCACGGCCATGGCGCGGGGCGCGCAGAGCGCTCGACGGAAAGAAAAGATTTGGGCCTTCACCGCTTCTGAGAGTGGGCCAGACCACGCCTCCACCCTTTGCTCCATCCGTTGACCGGGCACGTTCGAGGGCGCGGTCAGACGGCGACCGCGGCGCGCCATACTGCACCCGTGCTCCGGCGAGCCGTTCTCAGCCGGCCGCGCGGGAAGGGGCGCCCCGGCCGACCCAGCGCGCTGCTCCTCCTCACACTCCTGCTGGCGCTGCCGTCGGTGGTCGCGGGCGGCACCGGCGCCGGCGCTGACACGGCCGCCGGCGGGAAGCGGGTGTCCTGGGTCGACCAGCACGTCACGTTCACGGCCGCCGGGCTGACCGTCTACGGCACCTTCCGCCACCCCGCGACAGGGCCCTCGGTGCCGGGCGTCCTCCTGATCGCCGGGAGTGGGCCCACCGACCGCAACGGCAACAACGCGAACTATCCCGGCCAGATCGACACCCTCAAGACACTGGCCGACTGGCTGTCGGCAGACGGGGTTGCCTCCCTGCGCTACGACAAGCTGGGCAGCGGGAAGACGGGGCTGGGCGCCTACGCCTCCAACCCGAACGCCATCGGCATCGCGCCCTACGAGCAGGAGGCCGCGGCCGCGCTCGCCTTCCTCGCGGCGCAGAAGGACGTCGATGACAGCCGCCTCGGCGTGTTCGGCCACAGCGAAGGCGCGCTCTTCGCTCTCCTCCTGGCCACCGGGAACGCCGGCACGGTGCCACCCATCCACGCGCTCGGCCTCTTCGAGCCGTTGCCCGAGCCCTACCTGACCCTCACCGCGCAGCAGTTCGACGCCCAGATCACAGCCGAGAAGTCCAGTCACTCCATCAGCGCAAGCAACGCGAACCAGGCCGAGACTCTGTTCGCCGGCACGGTCGCGAAGCTGCGCGCCACCGGCACGGTGCAGGGCTATCCGCCCTACGGCGTCGGCGACGTCCTCAACCCCACCGACGCCACGTTCCTGAGCCAGACCGACCGCTTCGATCCCGCCACCCTGGCGGCCCAGCTGCCCCGTGGCACGCCGGTCCTCGTCAGCTGCTCCGACGCCGACATCCAGATCAGCTGTGCCCAGGTGGCGCACCTGAGGCAGGGTCTGGCCGAGGCGCACGCCGGCGTCGACTACGTCCGCCAGCACGGCGTCGACCATGTGCTCAAGGTCGACGCGTCCTATTCAGGGAACGACTACGCCCTGGCGCTGCCGTTCTCGCCGCAGCTCAAAGCCGCGCTGGCTGCTTTCGTTCGCCGCAGCCTCTAGGACCGCGCCGCGGTGGAACGCGCGTGGACGGTGTCGTGGATGAGCATGAACCGCATCGACCACCACCCTGGCCGCGGCTCGGGCAACTCCTGCCGGGCCCCGACGACCCCGGTCAAGGTGACGGCGGCAGCGGCCAGCCAGATGACCACCCCGACGGCCAGGACCCACGGCGTGGCACCCGTCGCCAGCACGACGGCGCCCACGATGCCGACGGCCAGGCCGGCGTAACCCGCACGGAGCGCCCAGACCGCCATCCTCCAGTGTCCGACGTCTTGGAGCTCCGGGGGCTCGTCCATGTCACGAATGATGCACGGACTCGCTCCGTTTGGTCTACGCCTCCAGGGTGAAGGGCGGGTACTCGTCGTTCACCAAGAGGTAGTACGAGGCCACCCGAAGCTGCCACCGGAACACGCCGAAGCAGAAGTTCTTGATCGACGGGTTCCATTCCCCCGTGAAGAGGGCGATGAACCACGAGATGAGGAGCAAGATCTCGTTGGCGATGTTGAGGAGCCACAGCACGATGAACTGCGGGATGCACATGATGATGCGGATCGCCACGGTGCCGCGGTTGCGCTCCCCGCTGACAGGGGTGAAGTTCAACACAGCCGGGTAGCCACCGGGATCGGCGAACCCCTGCGGGATCGGCACGAAGGGCGGATACGGCTCGGCCCACACGAAGAGTCCGGTGATCACGCGCCACTGATAGCGGATGACGCCGGTGATGAACAGGGTCATGCTCTCCGGGGCCGTGCCCGTGAACACGATGGAGAACCAGCAGACGATGGCCGCGATGAAGGCCACGATGCTGAGGAGGTACACCCAGATGAACTGCGGGATGAAGATCAGCCAGGTCGTCAGGACCTTGACCGGCGGGATCTTCGCCGGTCCTGTCGGCATCTCGACCGTCAACGGCGGATAGGCGACCGTCATAAGGGACTCCCTTCGTTCGCCCGGTGAATCGGACGATAGCGCCCCGGGCGCCGCCGCCGCTGGATCCTCGTTCCCGCTATCTCGTGAGGGAGCCCGTGCGTGACCGCTGCGTGACGCCGGCGCGACACGCCGAGAGAGAAGCCGTCACACAGGTCGTCGGATCACCCCCGGCGTTACGAGCAGCCGCTGGTCGTCCCGCAGCTCCCGCACACGTAGCAGGACCCGGCCCGCTGCATGTGGTTGCCGCAGTTGTAACAGAACGGCGCGTCGCGCTGTTCGGCCCGGGCGATCGGCTCGCTGGCGCCCTGCGCCGCCGCCGGGCCCGTCGCACCGGACGGCCCGGCCGTCGCCTCGCTCAGCCCGTCGTCGACCAATCCGGGCGACGGCGTCGCCATCTCCTCGACGCCCGGCAGCGTCGGCTGGGTGCGCTCCTGGGTCGAAAAGATCCCGAGCTCCGTGCGCTCGTCCAGCGTCAGGTAGTCGAGGGCGAGGCGGCGGAAGATGTAGTCCACCAGGCTCGTCACCAGACGGAGCTCCGGGTCGTCGGTGATGCCGGCCGGCTCGAACTTCATGTTGGCGTACTTGCGCACGAACGTGGCCAGCGGCACCTGGTGCTGGAGCCCGAGGCTGATCGATATCGAGAAGGCGTCCATGATCCCGGCCAGGGTCGAGCCCTGCTTCGAGACCTTGATGAACACCTCGCCCGGGCGCCCGTCGTCGTACTCACCCACGGTCACGTAGCCCTCGCAGTCGGCCACCCGGAACGAGAACGTCTTGGAGTTGCGCTTGCGGGGCAGGCGCTCGCGCATCGCCCCGATCACCACCGGCGCCGTCGCCCGGGCCTCCTCGCGGGCCAGCGCCGCTTCGAGCTCCGCGATGCGGGCCGCGATCTCGCGGTCGTGCGCCTCGGCGTCCGAGCCGGCCGGAGCGGAGTCGCCACCCTCGGCGACCGCGGCCTCCTTCTTCGTCGTCGACAGCGGCTGCGCCACCTTGCAGTTGTCCCGGTAGATGGCGACGGCCTTGAGGCCCAGCCGCCAGGCGTCGATGTGCAACTGCTCGACGTCCTCGACGCTCACGTCTTCGGGCATGTTCACGGTCTTGGAGATCGCGCCCGAGATGAAGGGCTGCACCGCCCCCATCATGCGGATGTGGCCGAGGTAGTGGATCGTGTTGTCACCCATGGAGCAGGCGAACACGGCCAGGTGCTCGGGCGACAGGTGCGGCGCGCCGACGATCGACATGTGCTCGTTGACGTACGCCGCGATGTCGTCGATCTGCTCGTCGCCGTAACCCAGCTTTGCCAACGCACGGGGGATCGTCTGGTTGACGATCGACATCGTGCCGCCGCCCACGAGCTTCTTGGTCTTGACCAGGCCGAGGTCGGGCTCGATCCCGGTGGTGTCGCAGTCCATCAGGAGGCCGATGGTGCCCGTCGGCGCCAGCACCGACGCCTGCGAGTTGCGGACGCCGTAGACCTCGGCCAGGTCGACGGCGCGGTCCCACGACTCCTGTGCGGCCGACAGGATCTCGGGCGGCACGACGTCCTCGTCGATGCGGGCCGCCTCGGCCTGGTGCATGCGCAGCACGTTGAGCATCGGCTCGGCGTTCTCGTGGTAGCCGGCGAACGGGCCCATGCGGGCCGCGATGCGGGCCGACGTGGCGTACGCATGCCCCGTCAACAGCGCCGTGATCGCCGCGGCCCAGGCCCGGCCGGCGTCCGAGTCGTAGGGCAGGCCCTCGGCCATCAGCAGCGCGCCCAGGTTGGCGTAGCCGATGCCGAGCTGGCGGAAGGCGCGTGTCGTCTCCGCGATCTTCTCGGTCGGGTAGTCGCCGTTGCCCACGATGATCTCCATGCCCGTGAACACCACCGACACCGCCGCCTTGAAGCCCTCGACGTCGAAGACGTCGTTGCCGTCGAGGAACGTGAGCAGGTTCAGCGACGCCAGGTTGCAGGCGGAGTTGTCGAGATGCATGTACTCGCTGCACGGGTTGGAGCCGTTGATCCGGTCCGTGTTCGGCGCCGTGTGCCAGCGGTTGATCGTCGTGTCGTACTGCATGCCCGGGTCGGCGCACTCCCACGCCGAGTGCGCGATCTGGCGGAACAGGTCACGGGCCGGCACGGTGCGGACGACCGAGCCGTCGGTCCGGGCCGTCAGGTTCCAGTCGCGCCCGTCGAGCACGGCCTCCATGAACTCGTCGGTCACCCGCACCGAGTTGTTGGCGTTCTGGTACTGCGTCGAGTGGCTGTCGGCGCCGTCGAGGTCCATGTCGAAGCCGGAGTCGCGCAGCACGCGCGCCTTGCGCTCCTCGATGGCCTTGCACCAGATGAAGTCCTCCACGTCGGGGTGGTCGGCGTCGAGGATCACCATCTTGGCGGCGCGTCGCGTCTTGCCCCCGGACTTGATCGTCCCCGCCGAGGCGTCGGCGCCCCGCATGAAGCTCACCGGGCCCGAGGCGGTGCCGCCGCCCTTGAGCAGCTCCTGCGACGAGCGGATCCGCGAGAGGTTGACGCCGGCGCCCGATCCGCCCTTGAAGATGATGCCCTCCTCCACGTACCAGTTGAGGATGGAATCCATCGTGTCGTCCACGGCGAGGATGAAGCAGGCCGAACCCTGTTGGGGCACCCCGTGCACGCCGATGTTGAACCAGACCGGCGAGTTGAACGCGGCCCTCTGGTGCACGATGAGGAACTTGAGCTCGTGGTTGAAGATACGAGCCTCTTCGTCGTCGACGAAGTAGCCGTCCTTGAGGCCCCACGCGGTCAGCGTGTCCGCCACCCGGTCGGCCACCTGCATGAGCGACGACTCGCGCTCGGGGGTGCCGAGGGTCCCGCGGAAGTACTTCTGCGCCAGGATGTTGGTGGCGTTCACGCTCCAGCCCTCGGGCACCTCGACGCCTAGCTGCTCGAAGGCCACCGTGCCGTCGCGGAAGTTCGTGATGCGCGCGTCGCGTCGCTCCCACTTCACCTGGTCGTAGGGGTGCACGCCCTCGGTGGTGAAGTGGCGGCGGATGCCGATCTCGGATCGCTGGGGGGCGATGGCCATGGCGCTGAGGTCCTCCTGGGGGTTAGGTCCTTGGGGGCTCGCCGGCCCCCCTTCTGACTGCGTACTCACTGCGTTCCGACTGCGTTCTGACTCGGTGCTGCCTGCGGTTTCGGGTGTCCACCGGGCCACCCATTCCAGCCGGGCGGTGTTCGCAGGACCCCTGAAGCCGATTCCTCCCCATCAGGCGCCCGAGTAGGACCAGACTCGCCTAACCACAATATATAGTGGTCGGCCCGCCCCCGAGACACGAGATGCTGTGGTCATTACAGCACTGTAGTTACGCCGTTGTCAACGAATGTCTCCCCGCGTCCACGCAGGTCACGGACTGTTCGCGATGGTTTGCGCGCGGAGCCCCCGACCCGCCCCGGTGACACGGGGTTAGCGTCAGCCCCCCATGGCCAAGCTGGTCGCCATCGATGCGGGCACGACCGGCGTCCGCGCCCTGGTCGTCGACGAGCACGCCCGCGTCGTCGACGTCGCCTACCGCGAACTGACCCAGCACTTCCCCCGGCCGGGCTGGGTTGAGCACGACCCCGACGAGATCTGGGCGGCCGTCCGCGCCACCCTCACCGAGGTCGCCGCCCGCCTCGCCACCTCGCAGCCCACCTCCGAACCCGTCGCCGCCATCGGCATCACCAACCAGCGAGAGACGCTCGTCGCCTTCGACCGCCGCACCGGCCGCCCCCTCCACCGCGCCATCGTCTGGCAGGACCGCCGCACCGCGCCCCTCTGCGCGCAGCTCGTCGCCGCCGGCCACCTCCCCCTCGTCCGCGCCACCACCGGCCTCGTCCTCGACCCGTACTTCAGCGCGACCAAAGCGGCGTGGCTCCTCCAGAACGGCGACCTCGCCCTCGCCCCCGACGACCCGGACCTCTCCTTCTGCACCGTCGACACCTGGGTGCTGTGGAACCTCACCGGCGGCCCGAACGGCGGCACCTACGCAACCGACCCCTCCAACGCGAGCCGCACACTCCTCCTCGACACGCACTCGCTCGCCTGGTCCCACGAGCTGTCCGAACTCTTCGGCGTGCCCCTCCACACACTCCCCGAGGTGCGCCCCTCCGCCGGCCGTTTCGGCACCGTCGCACTCGACGACCTCGGTCCCGCCGCCGCCATCCTCGACGGCGTCCCGGTCTCGGGCGTCCTCGGCGACCAGCAGGCCGCACTCTTCGGACAGGCCTGCTTTCAGCCGGGCATGGTCAAGGTCACGTACGGCACGGGCAGCTTCGCGCTGGCCAACGCCGGCCCCGACCGTCCTCCCCCGCCCGACGGTCTCGTCGTCAGCGTGGCGTGGGACCTCGGCGCACACGCCGACGCGACGCGCGGCCCCGTCGCCTACGCGCTCGAGGGTTCGGCGTTCGTCTCCGGCGCCGCCATCCAGTGGCTGCGCGACGGCCTCGGCATCATCAAAGAGGCCGCCGAGGTCGGCCCGCTCGCCGCATCGGTCCCCGACAGCGGCGGCGTGACGTTCGTGCCCGCACTCACCGGCCTCGGCAGCCCGCAGTGGGACCCCGACGCCCGCGGCATCATCACCGGCCTCACCCGCGGCGCCGGCCGCGCCCAGCTCGCCCGCGCCTGCGTCGAGGCGATGGCGTTCCAGGTGCGTGACATGACCGATGCCATGGCCGCCGCGTCGTCCTACCCACTCTCCGCGCTGCGGGCTGACGGGGGCGCCGCCGCCATGGACCTCCTCCTCGAGCTGCAGGCGGAACAGAGCCGCATGCCCGTGGCGCGACCGCGCTCCCTCGAGTCGACTGCGCTCGGCGCCGCGACCCTCGCCGGCCTGGCCGAGGGCGTGTGGTCCTCGCTCGACGAGCTCGACGCGCTCTGGCAGGCCGACACCGTCTTCGAACCCCAGCTCCCCGTCGAGCTGGCCGACGCGACCTATGCCGTCTGGGGCCGTGCGGTCGAGAAGTCCAAGGGCTGGGCGGCCACCGAACTGACCTGACTGCATCGCTCAGCCGCATCGTTTGGAAGCTCCCTGCTCGCGGACGGGCTGAGAGCAGGCCAGAGCGGGTGGGCGCACGGATGCTGCGCCTCTGGCCCGTGTTTGCCCTACCGGTTCGCCGCCCGAGGGAGCAGACTGAAAGAGGGAACATCGCGCGGCGTCGACGAATAGTCGTCGCCACGCAGCACCGACGCTGGGAGGGCATCGTGGCACCTCGCCACCCGACTCTGCTGGGCCCACGCCGCTGGGCCCGCCGACGGTCGATCCGCAGTCTCGGCGCAGCCGTGGCCGGACTTGGCGTCGTCGCCGGGGGCCTCGTCATCTCGGGCGTCACCGGCATCGGCATTGCGCCCGCCGCCGACACCGCGCTCAGCTGTACGGACACCTGGACGGGTGGCGCGGGGACGACCGATTGGGGCACCGCGGGTAACTGGAGCACGGGTGTTCCCGACGCCACCGCCGTCGACGCGTGCATCCCGGGCGGCGCCACGGTCGTCGACCAGAACGCCGCCATCATCGTCGGAGAGCTCACCGTTGCGAAGGGAAGCTCGCTAACCGTCGCTTCAGGGAGTGCCGCCAAGACCGGGTCCGTAGGCTCGACCCTGTCGGTCACCTCGGGGCTGGTCAACGACGGGACACTCACGGCCGGACCTTCGGGCCCCGGCGCCACCACGCTCGCCCTCGACGGGCCCGTCACCAACACTGGTGCGCTCGAGGTGTTCGGCACACTCACCATAGGCACTGCGGCCGGGACGAACCTGACCAACGCGGGCACCGTCGGGATCGCAGCGGGCGGCGTGATCGATCTCGAGAAGGCATCCACACTCACGAACGAATCGAACGGATTGCTCGCCTTCGGAATCGGCGGTCCACCCTCATCCGCGCTGGACTACGGCAGGCTCTTGAACGGGTCGCTCTCGCTCGACGGGACTGTTGCTCCGGTGTTCGAGGGCGGGTTCACCCCCTCGTCGGGTGTCGAGTATGTCATGGCAACCGGTTCTTACAGCGGAACGTTCGCCACCGTCAGCAACGATGCGACAGCCGATTACTCGCACCCCGACGCCCTCGGCCTCGTCGGCGGTGCGCCGGCCACCCCCACGGCAGTCGCCGTCACCGGCACCGTTCCGACGTCGGTGTACGGACAGGACGTGCGCTTCACGGCCACGGTGACGCCCACATCGGGGTCCGCGCCAACGGGCTCGGTGACGTTCAGCAGCGGTGGCGTCCCACTCGGCAGCACACCGGTGGCCACCACCAACGGCGTGACCACGGCCACCATCGACACCGCGAACCTTCCGGTCGGAGCGCAGCCGGTCACCGCGACGTACAGCGGGGACGTCCTCTTCGGCCCGAGTACCTCCTCGGAGGATGCGCTGACCGTCCACCCCGACAGTTCGAACGTCACGATCGCCGCCACACCCGCCAACGCCGTCCCGGGTCAGCAGGTCGCCTACACCATGTCGGTATCGGCCGCCGCACCCGGAGGCGGCCGGGCCGGCGGGACCGTGTCGCTGGGCGACGACGGGAACCTCGTCGCGGGCTGCCAGGCACTCGCCCTCTCGTCGACCGACCCGCCGCACGTCACCTGCATTGAGACCTATGACGCCGACGCAACCCACTCCATCGTCGCCACTTACACCGGCAGCGCCGACTTCCTGCCGTCCACGGCGGCCCTCACCGAGACCGTCGCGCCGCAGCCCACCATCACGTCGGTCACGGCGTCTTCCAGCGCGTTGACCACGGGCGAACCGGTTTCATTCACGGCGACCGTGGCCGCGAGCGCCGGGACTGCGAATCCCTCGGGGAGCGTCACCTTCACCGACAATGGCGCGCCGATCGGCGTATCGACGCTCACGACGACCGGCGGGGTGACCTCCACCAGCATGCTCGTCACCACGCTCCCGTTGGGCGTCAATTCCATCGGGGCCTCTTTCGGCGGGGACGCCGACTTCGGGGCCAGCACGTCGAGTACTCCCGCGCGGGTCACGATGAGCCCCGCCACCACCGTCCTGAGCATCGGCGGCTCGGACGACCCGTCGACCCGGGGACAGCCGATCACCTTCACCGCCAGCGTGTTCCCGGCCACCGGCTCGGGGGAGACCGGCACGGTCACGTTCTCCTACAACGGCACCGTGATCGGCATCGCCGACGTGTCGAACG
>Ga0210401_10008321_pt1 | contig 10308 bp, 6 predicted proteins | sample IncBWH32MmetaG_FD_150866 | JGI IMG/M metagenome (GOLD analysis project Ga0210401, IMG submission 150866) | Forest soil microbial communities from Barre Woods Harvard Forest LTER site, Petersham, Massachusetts, United States - Inc-BW-H-32-M | ecosystem: Environmental > Terrestrial > Soil >... | reverse complement strand
GTTTAATAATAGTATCAGTAATTTTATTTATGCACAGGGTTTAACAAGTAAAAATGGTGGCGATTCATTAAACAATACATTTCCATCAGTTAGCATTGGCCCCGCTCCGGTTTATAAATATACACAGGGTAACGCGCAGCTTTATGGTGGTGAGGCTATGCTTAATATTCATCCACGTGTAATTTCGTGGCTTGAGTTAAACTCTACCTTAAGTGTGGTACAGGGTGGTTTAAAAAATGTGGCCGATTCGGTAAAGGTTTTACCTTTTGTACCTCCTACAAGAATTACCGCCGACCTTAAATTCAAATTTAAAAAAGTAGGCAAGTCAATTAAAAACGCATACATAAAAGCAGGCATGTTAGATTGCTTTCAACAAAATAAAATTTACGAGCAGTATGCCGTTTATAATGGCTACAGCCAAACAGGGACTCCGTTTGAGTACGCCGCAAGTAAAAAAGCAACCGAAGGTTATATGTTGTTTAATGCAGGTTTAGGTGGCGATGTAACAAACAGTAGCGGAAATACTATTTGCAAATTATACTTTGTTTGCAACAACATTTTTAATACCGTTTATATGGATTATATGAGCCGATTTAAATACTATCCTGTTAACTATAGCACCGGCAGAGTTGGTGTTTACAACATGGGGCGTAATTTCAGCATTAAACTTATCATCCCGATTAATTTTAAAAAATAAGTAACCTAACGGTATAATTTAACATGATTAAAAAAGATCATGTTAAATTATACCGCTTGTTTTTGATATACCACCTTTTGATAGTAATTAGTCTTTTTTAATTAATTGTTAATAAAATTAACTCCTGTTTATTAACCCCCATAAAGTAATTGACTCATAAAAATGAGTTAATCACCCTATTGTAATTGGTCATTTAGTATTCTAAATTTGGGCTTACATCCTTTTTAATGTTAATCTTTTAGATTTAATCGTATATAAAATTACGAACATTTTGTGATTTAACAGAGGAAAGGTTGTTTTTCTGCTTAATAATTTATAAATTTAATTACTAAAAAATTTCATAATAAAATATCATGAGTAAAAAAATTATATTATTACTTGCGTTTTTTATAACGAGCGTTTTTGTAAAAGCCCAAATAAATTCATTACAAAATACTGATAAAAAAGAAAAATTAACTGAAAGTAAAATAGCTCAAGACCTTGATAAAGCAAGAAAAAGCGGAACGCAAGAATGGGAAATTGCAGTTAAAAAGAAGTTATTAAATGAAAAAATAAATCAACCTATTGCTAATAAAAATGAAAATTCACAAACCCCTCATGTAAATGCTACATCGTGTGTAAACCCCGGTTTTGAAGACGGTACTACAAATGGCTGGACATTTTTTAGCGGACAAATATGCTCACCTTCAACAAATTTACCTTGTAACACATGTCCAACAACTCCTGGGGCTCTTACTTGGGTAACTAACGCAACAGGAACCTTTGGTGCTTGCACTCAAGATAATGCAGGAACTGATTTTTATAGTGGCTTATCTGCTATTGCTCCTGGAAGTGGTAATAATTATTCGTTATTATTGAATAATGCTTGTACCAACGGAAAAATTGAAAAAGCAGTTTATTCGTTTGTAGTAAGCCCATCTACTAATATATTTACTTTTCAATATGCAGTAGTATTAAATAGTGGTGGGCACCCTCCTAATGAACAACCTTATTTCCACGTAGATGCTACAGATATTACTACTGGCTCAGTAATTCCTTGTACAGAGTATGATGCAACCGCACCAACGTCTGGCAGTCTTAATGGTTGGTCAGTTTCTGCTCAAAATAATCAGGTTTATACATATCCTTGGACAAGTGTTGCTTTAGATTTATCTGCCCCGGCTTATAACAATCACACTATTCAAGTGAATTTTATAGTAAGTGATTGTAACCAATGCGGGCATTTTGGTTATTGTTATATAGATGCCAGTTGCAATTCTAATTTAATTACACTTACCAAAGGCATATGCCCTGGTGGTGGACCCGGTATATTGACAGGGCCGCCGGGATTTGCAACTTATTCCTGGGTCAACTCATCAAATACCGTTGTCGGAACAAATCAAGTTTTTTCAACAAACACTCCCGGTAGTTATACATTAAATACTACATCGGCTACAAGTTGCCCATCACCAAGTATGTTTGCAACACTTACAGCTAGTCCAGACCCTACACCTTTGTTCACCAATTCTGTACCGCCTTGCGGAAGTAATGTTACACTCACGGATGGTTCTACGGTTAGCTCCGGTTCAATTGTAAATTGGCAATGGAATTTTGGAGATGGCTCTGCCTCTGTTAATTCAGCCACAGGTGCATCTCAGACACATGTTTATAATCCACCGGGCAACTATACCGTTACCTTAAAAGATTCAACTGACGGAGGCTGTATAGCTACCTACACGGCGGTGGTAAATGCTAATGGTGGTGGGCCTGTTCCCGTTTTTTCCTCCAATTCACCGCCCACCGCACCCCAATGTTTTACAGGAAATAATGTAGTTTTCACCAACACTTCAAGTGCCCCTGCCGGAGTAACTATAACCGGTTATCAATGGGATTTTGGAGATGGAAGCACTGGGACATCTACAGTAGGTACTCCAAATACATCGCATAGTTATACAAACTGCGGAACATTTGTTGTAACACTTACTGTTACAACTACTACCTGTAATGGTACTACTACGCAAACAGTAGTTATAAACCCTAGTCCTACGGCTTCATTTAATGCCCCAACAGTTTGCTTAGGAAATGCTTCTGTATTTACTTCTACAGTTGCCTCTACACCTTGTACTTCTGCCACGTATACATATAATTGGGCTTTTAGTGGGGCAGGAACAGGCTCTAATATTACTACAGCAACACCTACTTTTACTTATTCAGCAGCGGGGACTTTTCCGGTAACTTTAACTGTAACCGCTGTTGGAGGGTGTAGTGTAACGGCTACTAACAATGTAATCGTTGGTCCAGATCCTACTGCATCATTTACAGTTGCTCCTGTTTGTGAAGGAACAGCCTCACATTTTGATGCAAGTGCTTCAACTCCAGGTGCCACTTATAGCTGGAGTTTCGGTGGTGCTGCTCCTAATACAGATGTTGTAACTGTACAAACAGATAATCACACATATTCTACATCGGGTACTTTCCCGGTAACATTACTTGTTGCAATAGGTACTTGCACAGCGATGGCTACAGGCAATGCGGTAGTTAATCCGATGCCGGTGTTGAGTTTCAATACAGTACCGGCCTGTGACCAGGCGCCAATTTGTATAAATAATACAACAGCAGCACCGGCTACATTTACGGTTTGGGCCTGGACCTATGGCGATGGCGCTACCGATGCCACAGCAGCACCTCCGTGCCACACCTATTCAGCAGCGGGCATTTATACCGTTAGTGTAACAGCCACCACAGCAACAGGATGTAGTGGAACAGTAACCGCTACCGCCACAGTGCATCCAAACCCTATGGCTAATGGAGGAGTTTCAGAAGCCTGTTTAGGTGATGCAACACAGTTTGTAGATGCTTCAACCCTTACAAATCCCGTTGGCATAAACGATAACATTACAACCTGGAACTGGAGTTATGGAGATGGAAATAGCAGCCCTTTAGCTTCTCCTACCTATACATATGCTATCTGTAATGTTTATACGGTATCCTTAACCGTAACCACAAACTTTAACTGTACCAATACAATTAGCGGAACAGATACTGTATATTGTTTACCAACAGTAACAGCCCCAGCTAGTTTTAGTATTTGCCCGGGTACTCCCGTAACATCAGCCCAAACAACTTTTGTTACAACTTGTAACGCTCCATCTTATGGGATACCGGCTGCTATAGTATTCGTAAACAATCCAAATCCGACTAATAATACAACAACAACACATGGAGGCATTCCGTTAGCAGATACAGTAGATGTAAACTCTATACCAAATTATCCGGCCATTAACCCAAATACAACATGCGGTTTGTTAGTAGATACTATTTATGGTTATGCAGTAACACTAGTTACCAATACAGTTGGTGTAACAAATGTAGCCTGTATAGGAAACATGCAAACCTTTACGATAAGTGTTTATCCAACTCCAACGGTTACACCGGTAAATAGTGCGACAGTATGTGCCAATGTAGCCGTACCGGCCGTTAACTTTACAGGCTGCCCGATAGCCACAGAAACCTTTACCTGGACAACCGCAGCAGGTGCCAATGTTGGCTTAGCCGCAACAGGTGCGGGTAACATAGCAAGTTTCCCGGGTCAAAACATTACTGATATGCCTGCTATAGGAACGGTAAGTATAACACCATTAGCTAATGGTTGTACAGGCCCCAGTACTACGTATAGTATAACGGTAAACCCGATACCAACTATGACAGTAACTTCACCTACACCTTATTGTCCGGGTGATGTTATATCATCCACCACAAACGGCTATAATGTTAACACAGACCCTGTGGGCATTGTTACTTACAACTGGACAGCTACTAACAATGCAGGTACAGGTATGCCGGCAAACGGAACAGGCAATGCACCCAATACACCTTATAATGCACCGGCAAACCCAAGTCAGGTTGACCAAAACAGTATTATTACCTACACCCCCTCTTTAGCGGGTTGTATAGGCTTAGCGGTTACAGAAACCGTTACCGTTAAACCAACACCTACTATGGTGGCCATGGCAGACCAATTTTGGTGCCCGGGTGCTACCACTACAGCGGTTCCTTTAGCTACACTTCCTGCTTCGGCAGCCTCTACTTATTCCTGGTCTTACAACATGCCTCCGGTACCGGTTACAGGAACCTCTAATCCTTTCCCTCCGCTTGGTCCAACACAAAACCCGGGTTTAACAACACTAGGCATAGCTATAACAGTAACCCCTACTTTAAATGGTTGCGTAGGTCCACCAAGTGGTTTTAATATTTATGTATATCCAAATCCGATAGCTAAGTTCAGCGCTACTGATAAAGTATGTGATGGCTTCCCTATGAACTTTACAGATTTATCTAAACCTAATACAGGTTCCATTACCGTAAATCAATGGGCTTGGGATATGAATAGTGATGGAAGCATAGACATGAGTTCACAAAACCCAACCTATACTTATCCGGCAGGCTCGACAGGAACAAACTCGGTAACCTTATACATAGGCACAAGTTCGGCACCTTCTTGTACTGCACAGGTAACAGAACCGATTTATATAAACCCTAACCCGGTAGCAGACTTTGTGGGCGATAGTTTAAAATCTTGTCCTACTTTACATACTCAATTCAGTAACTTAACTACGGTACTGACTCCTACTACCGGTATATCCTATGTTTGGACATTTGGTAACGGTAACACATCAACGTTGCAAACACCACCGCTGCAAACATATACAAACGGGTCGGCTACACAAAGCGCTTATTATAATGTGTCTTTAACGGCAACAACCGATAGTGGCTGTGTAAATACAAAAACAAAAGTTAAGTATATACAAGTATATCCACGTCCTATTGCCAACTTTGGTTGGGGTCCTACGGATGCTGATATAGATGAACCTACTATTACGTTTGTAAACGAAGCGATAGGCGCAAGCCCTTATGTGCCTGTAACTTATGGCCCGCATGGGGTTCAATATTATTTAGATGATATTTATGCTTCAAACCCTAATGCTAATAATATATATGGAGATAATGCTATAGGTTCTACTTTTACCCACACCTATGAGCATTATGATACAGCTACTTATTACGTTACGCAATGGGTAATTAATAATTTAGGTTGTAAAGATGAGATTACTAAACCGGTACACATTGGCCCTAACTTTACTTTTTATATCCCTAACGCGTTCTCACCAAACGGTGATGGAACTAATGAGGGCTTTAAGGGATTAGGGGTTGGCATAGATAATTCTACTTACAACTTATGGGTGTTTGACCGTTGGGGACTGATGATTTTTTATGCGAATGATATTGATAAATCATGGGATGGACATATGAAAGGTGATGACAGTAAACCTGTTTTACAAGAAGATGTTTATGTATGGAAAGTGAAGTTTAATGACTTTACCGGAAAAAAACACGAATATCATGGTACCGTTACTCTCCTGAAATAAGCTCCTTAATCTTACTATTTACAAGGCTCGGCGAACTCCCGAGCCTTGTTTGGTTTTAATTAATAGAGTAGTTTTCTAAAAATTATTATTCTGTTTTTTAGGTAAAAAACTGATAGTAAAGCATAAAAAATACTGATACTGTCATTAGCAATAAAGTAATTACTCCTAAAATATTAGACCGCATTCTATTTGAAAATTCGCCCATTATTTTTTTGTTGTTAGAAATATGGAGTACAATTGCAATTATTACAGGTGATGTAATGCCATATAACATAGCCGAATAAATAAGTGCCTGTATAGGGCTTATACCAATATAATTTATTAATAAACCAATAATCAAAGAAATAATAACAACGATATAAAAAGGTTTAGCTTCATGAAACTTTTTGTCTAAACCTTCTTTCCAATCAAATGTTTCTGAGATAATGTATGAAAGTGATCCCGATAAAACAGGTATAGCTAAAAAGCCAGTACCAATAATTCCAATGGCAAAAAGATAATAAGCAGCTTTTCCTGCCAATGGCTCCAAAGCTTTTGCTGCTTGCTCAACCGAATCAATTTTATGAATACCAGCGTTAAAAAGTACTGTACCTGTGGTAAGAATAATAAAAAACATTATCACGTTAGAAAAGAACATACCGAAATTCACATCTGTTTTCATATTTTTCATGAGTGTCTTATCTATCATAACAACTTCTGATTTCTGTCGCATATCTTCAACCGACATTGTTGTTTGCCAGAAAAAAAGATATGGCGAAATAGTTGTACCTAATATAGCAATCAAAACATTTAAAAATTCTTTATCTAAACTAATAGTAGGTATAAAAGTGTGTTTTATGATATCTTTCCAATCCTGTTTATATAAAAAAGGCACTATTAAATAAACCAAAAGTATAACACACAAATATTTTAGTACAGCTGCAAATTTTTGATAAGGCAAATAGATAATAAGCAGTATTAAAATAAAGGTAAAAGCAATGCTAAAAAAAATAGGATGTATAGCCGGAAATATAAGATTGCTCACAGCCCCCATACCAGCTATGTCGGCTCCAATATTTAATATAATAGCCGGCGCACTAAACAATAGCATTAAATATAAAATAGGTTTTGGGTAATGTTGTTTTAATGTGCCAGTAAGCCCTTTAGAAGTAACCATGCCAATTCGAGCACACATTTCTTGTATGCCTGCCATTAATGGAAACGTAAGTAATGCAGTCCATAAAGTTGAAAGCCCATATTGTGCCCCAGCTTGCGAATATGTAGCTATACCAGATGGGTCATCATCACTTGCTCCGGTTATAAGCCCCGGCCCTAAAATTTTCCAAAACCGTTTGAGTTTAGATTGTTTAACCTCTTTATCCTTCATCCAAATTTTACTTATTGAAGTTAAAGATGTTATAATAAATGGTAAATAAAAAATAAATATTTGTTATATAAACTTTACTAATTATCAACCTACTTATTTTAATGTTGCTTTTATAACAGCACATCAATAGCTATCTTCTTCGTCCTCCTCCGCCACCGCCCATATGACCACCACCACTCATATGCGGCGCCATTTGTGTTTGTCTTGGCATTTCTTGTTGCTGCATTCTTGGTTGAGTTGGTTGTTGTTTTGGTATTTCTTGATTTTGTTTTGGGATCTGTTGCTGTCTCGGAGCAACGTTTTGTTTTTGTTGTCCATTAATTGATTGCTTAACCTTTGTTTGCTGTTTTGGCACTGCTGCCATAGCTTTCGAATTACTTTGTGGGGTTTTTCCAGTTTCTTTTCCTCTTAGCCCAGCAACATTATTATTTTTAGTTGGTTGCCCATTAATTTTCCCATTGGTTCTTGGTCCATAATATACCTGGCGTTCAATATTGCTACGTACAGTAGGTGATACTTGCCTGTGTTTATAATAAATATTTTGTGCAACCATAATACGATTTGCATACACTCGATGATGGTAAACTCTATAAGGATACATGCCATTCCAATAAGCATAATAGCCTATCGGACTCCAAGGAGACCACCAAGACGGGTAATATCCCCAATACCAAGGCGAATTCCAATATACATATGATGGTCCATAAATAAATCCTACGCATGGCCATGCCCATACATTTACCATTACTGGTGCCGCTTGATTATATGTATTATCATTTACCTGTGTTTGTTGCTGATCTTGTGGTTCAATAATATAATTTTTACCATATAAATCTTCATCGCCAACAATTTGTACGTGTACATTGTTATTTCCTTGTTGTTCTATCTCAATAATAGCTAAGTCTTGAGTTTCAGTTGCTGTTATAGGATCTTGTAATACCAGTGAGTGTATCCCGTTTTCACCATAATCTTTTACGCGTATATAATCTATTTTACCATCATTATTTAAGTCTAAATTATTTACCTTGTTGTCAGGCGTATTTAGTTTCTTTTCAAACTCTTCTACATTTTGTGATTCTTTAAAAAGAGTAAGAACTCCGTATAAATTTAAATTATCTCCCGGTAAACCTAAAGAGTCAGGAGTTTGTGTATATCCTGCTGCTGCGCCCATGCTTATCAGCATAAAAAATAATGCGCAAATGTTGTTTGTGTGTTTCATATTTCAAATTTATTCTGATAATTAGGGTTTTTAATCGATATTCGGTAAGAGCCTCTTTTTTATAGCCCAAAAGCATAAGGCTGTCTAAAAATTTACGTAGTGTTTTTTAGTGTTTAATTATTTCTTCCTTAACAGTATCAATTTTTTCCGTTATACGGTTCAGCAACTCTTCAAACTTATCATTTATCTCACCAATGGCATCTTCACCTTCTCTTAAAATTTTCTTTCTGGTTTCCGTTCCTTTTGCGGGTGCAAATAAAATACCCAATGTGGCACCAATGGCAACACCTGCTAACACGCCTAATACTACTTTTCCTGAATTCATGATTTCTGTTTTTAATTGTTTGTGTTTCTTTTTTAAATAGGCTTCCTGCCTTGTATGATACGTAATAGAACAGCAATAAGTGCTATCACTAATAATATGTGAATTATCCCACCTGCATTATATCCAATAAAACCAATAGCCCATCCAATTATTAATATAACGGCTATTACATAAAGTAAATTCCCCATGATTTCTTGTTTTTAAATTATTATTATTTGATTTATTTTTTATTGAATTAATTTGGAACCATATGAAATTCTTTTCTGTCGTTTCCATCCATATAATAGTACCAAAACGATTTACTTTCTAATCTTAAAATAATCTCCGTGCGCGACTCTTGATGACTTATTCCAGTCAATCTGATTTCCTCATCGCTGTTTTGAAACGCCCATACACCTGTACCTGCAATGTTTCCCCATGTGTAGGAGTAATTTCCGTCTTTGCTATACGTTTCTATATAACCCGCCATTAATGATGTATAGTCTGTTCCGTTGAGTAGATAGGTTTCTACCCTCCATGTGTTGGCAACCCTGTTCGTTCTCGACTCAAAATTAATCAGCGGGCCATCCGGATATTTTTTACAACTCTGCACCACTGGCATCATGCATATAACTAATAACGTAAGTACAATAGATATTTTTTTCGTGATTTTCATTTTAATTTATTTTTAAAGTGTTTAATTAAAAGTGTATTGCTACACCAAAAGTTGATATACCAGTAGAAAGATCAAGAAATAAACCTGCCTTGCGACTTAAATGATACTCGCCACCAATGTGCATGGCAACATATAAAGGGTTTACAGCTTGGTAAGCTTCTGTGTTTCCATAATATCCATTTTCCCATACCACGGTTTTAAAGGCAAACCCGACTGAAGTAGCTAAATACAAATCCCATTTTGGGTTAACATGCAACCATTCGTCAAAATAGTACGTACCCTTTACACCTACTGGTATAATGGTCTCGCGATAATTATAATAACGATACGACGGATCTGTATTTGGCAAATTCGGGTTGCCCCAATAATAACTTTCTTGAAAAGTTGATGCACCAACAAAAGGTGCAAGAGTAAAATCCCTGAAAATATCAAACTCGTAATTAAGCATTACGGCAGGCGTTAAAATGCCAATATTGCCGTAGTAACCTATACCGGCACCCAGATTTAATGTGTTACCGTATTTTTCAACTCCCGGTTTTACTTTTTCTTCTATAACATAGTTTGGCGTTTGGTCTTGCGCCCATGTTTTGTAGCTTATTAAACTTAATAAGCAGGCTGCAGTTGTAAATATTTTTTTCATG